>Ga0196976_1000609_pt1 | contig 21785 bp, 16 predicted proteins | sample S3v_513CmetaG_FD_148644 | JGI IMG/M metagenome (GOLD analysis project Ga0196976, IMG submission 148644) | Soil microbial communities from Anza Borrego desert, Southern California, United States - S3+v_5-13C | ecosystem: Environmental > Terrestrial > Soil > Desert | place: USA: California...
CGAAGGAAAGACCGATCTGGGGATGGACCTGGATCTGGTTGATGCCTTCCAGGTGGTACTCGATGGGGTCCTCTATGGAAAACAGCTTGCGGTCGGGTGTGTTCATCTCGACAAGCGAGGTGTAGAGGGTGGTGGTCTTGCCGCTGCCGGTCGGCCCGGTAACCAGCACGATGCCGTTCGGCTTGGCCAAGACATCCCGCCACAGCCGTCTTTCATCATCGGAAAACCCCAGTTCGGCGAAGTCGAGCCGCACGCTGGAGCGGTCAAGCACGCGCAAGGCCACGCCTTCGCCGTGGAGGGTCGGGACGGTGGATACGCGCAGGTCGATGGCGCGGCCGCGCACCGTCATCTTGATCCGCCCGTCCTGCGGCAAGCGGCGTTCCGCGATGTTGAGCCGGGCCATGATCTTGATGCGCGAGACGACCGCCGGTGCCATGCGGCGCGGCGGGTTCTCCACCTCGCGCAGATCGCCGTCGATGCGGAAGCGGATGCGCAACGACGCCTCGAACGGCTCCAGGTGGATGTCGGACGCCCGCGCCTCCACCGCCCGCGCAATCAGCCCGTTGACGAACCGGATCACCGGCGCCTCGCTGGCGAGATCCTTTAAACGCTCGACATCGTCCTGGGTGGCTTCGAAGACGGCGCCGGTCTCCTCCAGCGGGCCGGGCGCGACGGTTTCACCGGTAGCGTACAGGCGGGCAAAAGCCTGTTCCAGGTCGGCCGGCACCGCCGCCCACGGTTCCACGGGCTTGCCCGCCGCTACGCTCAAGGCCTGGAGCGCGAAGCCGTCGCCGGGATCGGCCATCGCCAGCACCAGCCGGCCGGGCTCGTCGCGCAACGGCAGCACCCGCGCCTGCCGCAGGAACTTGACGCCCAGGCGATGCTCCAGCACCGGCTCAGCCGGGTAGTCGTGGGGACCGGCGAGCGGCAGGTCGAGCACGGCGGCGAAGGCGGCCGCCACTTCCCGTTCGGGCACGAGGCCCAGGCTGACGAGAACCGCGCCCAGGGGCTCGCCGCTTTCCTGGCAGGCGTGCCGGGCGCGGGCGAGCGTCGCCGGGGTCAGCCGCCCGGTGTCCACAAAATACCCCCCCAGCCGCTCGACCGCATCGCTCATCGCGCTCTCCACACGGCAATCAGGGTGACGGTCAGCACGGCCCAACCGGCAAGACTCCCCACCCACAACGCCCAGCCGGCGCCCGGCACTGCGGCGACGACCGCCGCCGCCACGGCAAGTGCGGCCAATTCCACCACCGGATAGAACCAGCCGAGCCAGACCCCGCAGATCCGGCACCGCCCCCGTGTCACCGCCCAACTCAGCAGCGGCACGAGATCGACAGCCGACAGCACCCGCCCGCAATGGTCGCAGTGGGAGCGGGCGGGCCGCAGCGGGCTGCCCGGCCAGCGGCTGGCGACGGTGCCGAGGAAACTGCCGATCACCGGGGCGACCGCCAGCACGGCGAACGGGGCCAGCACGGCGAACGGAGACGGATCGGGCATGGGGGGTTACCAACTCACCACATCCGCCGCCTCGCCGGTGCCGCCGACGGCGTTGTCGGCGCCGAGCGTGAAGAGGTCGAACTCCCCATGCTCTCCCGGATAGCGGTAGCCGTAGGCGCGGCCCCAGGGATCGGCCAGCATCTCGCGCTTGCGCAGGTAGGGCCCGTTCCAGCGGCCGGCGTCGGCCGGCGCCTCGAACAGGGCCAGGAGGCCCTCGGCCTCGCTGGGATAACGCCCGACATCCAGACGGTAGAGGTCCAGCGTGGTGACGAGATTCTGGACTTGCAGCCCGGCGGAATCGGTCTTGGCGCGGGCGAGGTGGCGTGTCACCTGCGGCGCGGCGAAGGCCGCCAGCAGGCCCAGGATGACCAGCACGACCAGGAGTTCCAGGAGGGTGAAGCCGGCCTGTGACGCGCGGGGCCGGCGACGGCGTTCGGGTTTGGACATGCCGAAATCCCTGTGCAGGAGTGGGCGATCAGCGTCGGTTGGCTTTGCGGTCGGCGAGATCCTCGCGCAGCAGGACCTCGTGCATCGTGCCGCCCTGGCGCAGGCGCAGGCGGTCGGCTTCTATGGCGTCGACCTCCCAGCCGGCAACGCTTTCTCCTTGAATTACATGGGTGTTGCGCGGTTGGTTCTTTTCCTGGATCACGGCGGTCGCTCCGCCAGGCCCCAGCACCACCCCCAGCAGCACCAATTCCCCCTTGCGGATGGGAAGGAGGACGATGGCGACCTCAGGCTTGGCATCGGGCGGCGGCGGGCGGCGCGAGGAGCGGAACAGCGGGCGTGCCACCATCTCGGCGCTGGACTCCAGCGTGGGCGGAGACAGACGAGGGGCCGCCGGCAGGGGGGAGACATCGGCCAAAGGCCCGGTCGCGGCCGCCTCCACCGCCGGGGCCTGGAGCAAGGCGCCCAGATCCCAGGCGATGGCAAGGCCGGGAACCGCCCACAGGCAGGCCAGCGCCACGCGGCGAAGGGAAAACGGCGGCAGAGTCGTCATGGCGATGTCACCCTGCGATAGCCGTAGGCGTCGAAGCGCACGTCCAGATCGGTCGCGGTGACGGAGTCCGCGCCGCGCGCCCCACGGGCGATGATGTCCACATTATCGAGGAACAGCGCCGGCTCTCCGGCTTCCAGGGCGTGGAGAATGCGGTGCAGGGCGACGATGCCCACCTGCATTTGGCTGCGTACCGCGATGCGCTGGAAACCCTGTTCCTCGCGGGCGGGCAGGATTTGGGTGGATTGCAGGGTGCCGCCATGACGCGCGACGATCCCTTTGACCTGATTTTGCAAAGCCGCCGCCGCCAGGGCGTCGCCGGTCCCTTGCAAATAGAGGCCCCGCGTCGAGGCCCGCCGGACCAGCTCGTCGCGCTGGTGCGCCAGGGTGTCGCGGTCGGCGGCGAGACGGCGGTAACGCTCCAGCGTCGCTTGCGCCTGGGCCATGCCGTCGCCCTGCTCCATCACCCAAAGGCCGGCAGGAAGGGCGGCGAAAACGCCGACAGCCCCCAACACCAGCGCCAGCAGGCCAAGGGCGAAAAGGCGGTTGGTATTCATGGCGCCGCCCTCTCGGCCAGGGCGGCGCTCAGCAGGAAGCGCTCCAGGTTGCTTTTGGGGTCTTGCGTAACCGGCGCGCGGAAAGTGGCGTTGCGGAACAGCTTGGAATCCTCCACCACCCGCACCAGTTGCGACGAGGCCGGAGACTGGCCGGCGAACTGTACGGACCCTTCCTCCACCTGCACCTGGGTGATCCAGGTGTCGTCGGGCATGAGGCGGGTCAGCTCGGCCAGCACCTCGACCAGCATCGGATGCTTCTGCCGCCGCTCGACAAGGAAGCGCTCCTCGGCCAGCAGGCGGTCCAACTCCTGCCGCAGCCGGTCGCGCGCCTGGGCATCGGCGCGGGCGGTGGCGATTTCGTGGTGCAGGCGGGCCAACCCGTCCTGTTGCCGGTGGACCGGCAGATAGACCGCCACCGCCGCCAGCGCAACACCCCCCGCCACCAGGAATCGGTTGACATGCCGGCGAACCGACGGCGCGGGGGCGGCGCTCGCGGGCAGCAGGTCGAACCCGTCGTCCCCCGAGGGGGCGAGGCGCGCGGGGGCGATGCCCCACAGCGCCGCCTGCCGCAAGGCGCGATCCACGGCGGGCCGGGTCGCCACCGCCAGATCGACCGTCAGGCGTTGCGCGTCGGGGTCACGGGCGACGATGCGGCCGTCGAAATGAACCTCGTCCGCCTTGAACGGCGTGTGACGGTCCATCTCGAACCCCAGCACCTCGCGCAGGTTTTCCTCGGCAGCGAGCGGCAGATGGACGATGCGGCGCAGCACCTCGCCCGCCGGCAGCCGCAACGTGACGGCCGACCGGTTGAGGCCATGCTGTTTCAGGAAGCGGGCGACAACTCCAGCCTCGGCCGGCAGACGGACGGCTTCGCCGCCCTGAGCCGAATGCACGAAAATCTCGGCGCCGGCGGGCTCCAGATCCACCGCACCATGGCGGATGTGCAGCCAGCGGGGCAGCAGAAAAGAAAGCTCGGCAAACCACCAGCCAAAAAACCGGGTGAGATCGCCTCTGAGACGTGACGGCACGCTGTCCATCTCAGACTCCGTGAGAGCCTAACGAAGACGGTTTCTTGTCTTTGGATTTGTTTGAAGACTAGCCCTATCGATCGTCATAAGCAACGGATCGGAGCGTCTAATCCGGAAGCTTGACTTTGGAATATCTAGAATTCCGCCGCCGAGGACGTTTCGACCATGAGCGGGATGACCAGTTCGGGCCAAGGCACGTCCGGGTCATCGAATTCCAGTTGGATGCGCAGCAGGGCGGGCAAGGTCGCCCGATCCCGCCAATGATCCTGCCATCGGGCTGTCTGTCCTGGCCGGCGCGGAGGCCAATAATCGATGCGGATATCGGCGATGCCATCAAGGAGTACGCTGGTTTCCAGCCCCTCCTCGGCAAGCAGGGCGCGCCCTCGCGGGGCCAGGGCTCCCCAGCCGAACACCAGCTCCTGCCCTCCGGAGGCGGGGCGCGCGGCGATCAAGATCCGCCGAAAGCCCCCGGCTCCGAGGTTTTCGGGTAAAAGGCCGGCAAGCGCCAGCCGACCGTTTTCCCCCGCGAAGGCGACCCGTGGCTCGGCGGGATCGTCCGACCAAGACAGCGGCTGGGCGCCGGTGATGGTCCGCCGCAGCAAATCCTGGGCGATCTGAAGCTGCTGGGTACGGTCGAGGCGGGTGGTCTGGGCGTCCCATATCCTGCCGCCCAAACGCAAGCCCCCGGTCAGCGCCACCATCAGGAGGCTGAACAGGGCCATGGCCACCAGCGCTTCCAACAGCGTGAAACCGGCTTGCTCCCGCTTCTTCATCATGCACCGCTCAGCCGCAACGTGGTCAGGGTGACGGCGTCGGCCGCCCGCCGCCCCCAGGCCACGGTGACGGCCACCCGATAGAGCCGCGTGCCGGCCGGAATGGCTCCCGCCGCATCTCCCCCGTAGGGGGCGACGGATACCACCCAGGTATAGCCATTGCCAAAATCGCCGCGCCGCTCGCCTGCCACCAGGGGCTCGGCGATGCCGAGGACGGCCAGTCGGGAGCGGGCATGCAACACCGCCCGTGACAGAACTGTTGCCCGTTGCGACGTGTCGAGCCCGGTGGACAACAGCGGCAGCGTCCCCGCCGCCACCAGCCCCAGGATGGCCAGCGCCACCAATACCTCCAACAGGGTGAAGCCCTTCTCCATGGCTTACTCCGCGATGCGCACGCTGCCGGTCAGCCAGTCCACCAGCACGTCGCGCCGGACCTCGCCCTGGGCCAGGCGCACCCGGCCGCCGGTGCTGCCGCCATCGGGATGGAAGCGGATGTGGCCGACCGATCCGTCCACCAGTTGCGAACGGGCGGTGTAGAGGCTGATCGACAGGGATGCCGGCAAAGATCGCCCGGGCGCCTCGCCAAGGCCATAGAGGCGGCGTCCGACATCGATGGTAACCACCTGATCGCGGTTGCGCCGGATGGCCTCGGCCCGTGCCTCGCGCAACGCCAAGGCCACCTCCCGCGCGGCGCGACTCAGCCGGAACCCCGCCGGTTCGCGGAACAGCATGGGCGCGGTGGCGGCGGTCATCAGGGCGAGAATCGCCATCACCACCAGCAGCTCGATCAGGGTAAAGCCGGCCTCGGTGCGCATGACGCGGGTTTCAGATCGGGAGATTATAGACACTGAGCAGCGCTGTCAGGATCGCCCCGATCACGAACGCCACCACCAGCCCGAGCAGGATCGTTACCGCCGGCACCAGCAGGGCCAGAAGCCGGTCAAGGGTCAGCGTGACCTCCTGGTCGTAGATGTCGGCGATCTTGACCAGCATGGATTCCAGCCGGCCCGTTTCCTCGCCGACGCGGACGAGTTGCTGCGCCAGCGTCGGCACCCCCTCCAGCCGCGCCAGGGGGTCGGCGAGCCCCTGTCCCTCCTTGAGCCCCCGCGCCAGCCCATCGAAACCGTCGCGCAACGCGGCGTTGCGTACGGTTTCCTTGACGATGCCCAACGCCGCCAGAAGAGGCACGCCGTTGCCCAGCAGGACCGCCAGGGTGCGAGCCAGCCGCGCCGTTTCCACCCGCGACGCCAGCCCGCCCACCAGCGGCGCCCGCAACACCCAGCCATCCAGGCGACGGCGCAGGGTGGGGATGCGCCAAGCCCGGCGCAGACCCAGCCCCACGGGGATCAAGGCCGCGAGCGCCAGCCAGCCCCACTCCCGCGCCAGCCGCCCGGCGTCGAGCACCAACTTCGCCGGCACCGGCAGGCTGTCGCCGGCATCGGCGAACATGGTTTCGAACTGTGGCAGGACGACGCCGATCATCAGGGCCAGCGTCATCGCCACCATGCCCAGCAGGATCGCGGGATAGAGCAACGCCGAGCGCACGGCTTCGCCGAGCGCCTGGGATCGCTCCAGGAAGTCGGCCAGCCGCGCCAGGACCGGCCCCAGCGCCCCGCCTTCCTCGCCGGCCCGCACCATCGCCGTGTAGGTGCCGGGCAGCAGGCCGGCATGGGGGGCGAGCGCGTCGGCCAGCGGCGCCCCGCCCTGAAGCCGTTCCAGCACACGGCTGAGAAAGAGCCGGGCCGGTTCGTTTTCGGCGACGCGCATGAGAATCTGGAGCGAGCGGTCGAGCGGCACCCCCGCTCCCACCAGGGTAGCGAGGCTGCGCGTCAGCACCATCACGTCCCGCCGGGTCATGCGGCGCCGGGCGAATAGAGATCGGGCGAATGGGGGACGGCGACGCGCCGGCGTGGCGGCGCGGGAGGGCGCCGCCACCTCCGCCCGGATCGGCACGTAGCCCAGGCCGTGCAGCCGGTCGATAACGCCGGCCCTGTCGGGCGCGTCGATCTCCCCCTCCACCACTTCACCACCAGCGGTAACGGCCTTATAGCGATAAAGCGCCACGGCTGTCCTCACGAGGTCGGGGTGGCGGTTTCCGAACCTTCAATGCCGGTGACGGTGACCTGGGCCGGTCGGCCGCCGGCCCCCGACAGCGACAGCGTCCACTTCTTCTGTTTGGCGTTCCAGGTCATGGGGCCGTAGCCGACCACCTGGAGCTTGGCCATCGAGCCCAGCCGACTGGTCGCCTCCACCGCCAGCCGGTCGCGCTTGGCAATATAGCTGGCGGTCAGGATGTCGATGGTCAGGTCATAGCCGTTGCAGTCCTGGTCGATGCCATCGTGCTTGATCTCGATGGCGCCGGGATGGCTGGCGGGATCGCCGGGCCGGCAATCGAGAGCATCGGCATAGCCGTCGCCGTCCCGGTCGGGGGGAATGGTTTCCGCCAGCCGGAAGGCGGCCAGCGCGTCCACCAGACCCCGGCCGCTGTCGCCGTCGTCGCCCGGCGCCGCCAAATCGAGCGTCGATACCGCCAGCGCCTGTTCCAACTGGCTGACCGGCACGTCAGGGAAGGCGCCCACCAACAGCGCCAAAGCGCCCGCCACATGGGGGGCGGCGAAGGAGGTGCCGTCCACATACGCATAAGAGACGATGGTGCCACCGTAGCTGAGATCGGGCGCGCGCACCTGCACGCCGGGGGCGGCCAGCGCCGGGAACAGTCCGCCACCGCAGGCCGATGGCCCCCGGCTGCTGAATCCGGCCACGGTGCCGTCGGCGTCCGCGGCGGCGACGGCCAGCATGCCGGGGTAGTTTGCCGGACTGACACTGGTATCGGGGTTGGAACCCTTGTTGCCGGCGGCGAAGACCGGGGTGATCTCCGCCGCCTTCAGCAACATCACGTCGGCCTGGAACTCGGTGAGGCACAGCCCCGGCGCATCCAGCCCCCACGAACCGTTGACCACGTCCGGCGCGTCGGCGGTGGCCTGGTTGCCGTCGGGATCGAGCAGCCATTGGAACGCCTGATGGATGGCGCTGTAGGTCGCCGTGCCGGAATCGTCGAAGATGCGGGCGGCGATCCACTTGGCTTCCGGTGCCATTCCTACCGGAGAGCCCGAGGCACTGCCGCCGACGGCCAGACCGGCGACGTGGGTGCCGTGGCCGTTGAGATCGCGAGGGGTGGCATGGCGACCGTAAGCATCGAACCAGCTATTATCCCCACCGCGCCAGCGATCCTTCAGGTCGGGATGGAAGAGGTCGGCGCCGGTGTCCATCAGCCCCACCACCACCCCGGCCCCCTTATGGCCGAGGTTCCAGACGGCGGAGGCGTGGATGGTTTCCAGATTCCAGCCGTCCGCCGGAGCCAGGGCATAGGTCACCGGCGGGGCCTTGAGCGTCCCGTCGAGCCGCACCCCGGCCACGCCCGGCAAGACCGCGAGGTCGGCCACCGCCGACGCCGGCACCGTCATCGCCAGCCCGTTGATCGCCCACAGGCGAACGAGTTGCGAGGCACCCCTGCGGCGCGCGGCGTCCTCCACCGATGGCAGGGAACGGTCGGCCCTCTCCTTCAGCGCCGCCACCACCTTGCCTCGCAACGGCTTTTTCCAACCCGGCCCCCTTGTCTGGATCGCCGCCGCGTGGAGCGCCGCCACATCGGCGGTATCGGCCATGGTGACGATGACCGCCACGGTGTCCGTGGGCCCCTTGGTCTTCAGGGCGGCGGCCAGATCGGGGGACAGGGGCGCGGGATCGGCGGCGGCCCGCCCTGGCGCCGCGAGCAGCAGGGCCAGGGCCAGCGCGGGGGCGAGCCGCCTCATCGCCGCCCCCCCACCGTCAGATCGGCGAAGCGGTGGTCGCCGAACGCCACCGTCACCCGGTCGCCGGGCTTCACCAGCCGGCCCGGGTTGGCGAACAGGGCGGACAGGATCTGACCCGGTTGCGGCGAATGCGCCACCTGACGCAATTGGCCGACCTTGGTCGCCGTTGGCACCACCAGTTCGGCACCGCGCGCCTTGTCGATGACGCGCGGCTCGACCTGCCGGTCCAGAAGCGGTGCCGCCTTGGCCGGGTCGACGATGCGGAAGCGGAAATCCAGCATGTAGCCGGCCGCCGACGGGCGAATGCCCAGCACCTCGACGCCGAGGTCCCCAAGGGGCGGCGCGGCTGCGTGCTCGTGCGACGCCGCCCCGCCCAGGAGGCTCGCCGCCAGAAGAAGGGCGGCGGCACCTTTCCAACCGTTCACGCGCATGGGATCGGCCTCCTTATTACTTCGCCACGACATTGACGGTCACCGTGGCCGGTTCGGACCCGGCCCCCTGGGCATCGCTCACCTGATAGGTGAAAGCCTCCGAGCCCTTGAAGCCGCGCTTGGGCGTATAGAGGATCGTGCCGTCGGTCTGGGCCACGGCGGTGCCGCCCCGGTTGGGCGGGCTCACCACCCGTACCGACGAAGGCACCAGCGTGCCGTCGGGGTCGCGGTCGTTGGCCAGCACGCCGATCAGCATGGCCGTGTCGCGGGGAGTGCTGACGACATCATCGACGGCCACCGGCGGCTGGTTGGGCGGCATGGTGACGGTGATGCTGACGGTGGCCGGTTCACTGGTGGCGGCCCCGTCACCGGCAACGTAGGTGAAGGCGTAGGTGTCGGGTGTCGTCTCCGGGCCGAAGCTGAACCCGCCGCTGGGGTTCAAGATGAAGCCGGCGCCGGTCGGCGGCGTTACCACCGTGGCGAAGAGGGTGTCGCCGTCCACGTCGGTGTCGTTGCCCAGCACCCCTGGTGCCGCGACCGTCAGCGTCTGGCCGGTGTAGACCGAATAACTGTCGTTCCGCGCCACGGGGATGTCGTTCTGCGGGGTCACGTCGAGGGTGACGGTGGCGATGTTGGACGCCACGCCATCGCTGAACGCCCGATAGGTGAAGCTCACCTTGCCGTTCATATTGGCCGGTGGCTGATAAGTGAAGGAACCGTCGGCCTCGTCAAGGGTGAGGCTGCCCACGCTCGGTCCCTGCACCAGCTTGGCGGTGAGCGTGGTGGTGCCGTCCCCGTCGTTGCCGAGGATACCCGGTCCCGGTACGACCAGCGGCTGGTCCTCCGGCGTGGTGTAGCTGTCGTTCCCGGCGGCCAGCGTGCTGCCGGTGCCGACATCAAGATAGGCCAGCATGCCACCGGGCTGGGTTTTGCCGTCGGCGAACGCCGACCCGCCGGTGACGAGTTTCAGCCCCCGGTCGACGACGGGATACTTGCCCGTGCCGTCGGGCGTGAACAGCGCGTCCACCGTGCGGCCGGCGGGCAGGATCATCGCGTACTGGTCGCGACGGTAGGGATAGGGCTGGCCGTCCTCCGCCAGCAGTTCCATGCGCCCGCCCAGCAGCATCGGCTCGTGCGAGCGCAAGCCGGCGTTCAGCAGGCGCAGAAGCACCGCCTCACCATCGGCGAGGCCACGGGGCGGGTCCTCGCCGGGATTCACCAGCGGCTGGGCGCCCGGGAAGGGTTGGCCGTTGATGAGGAACCATGCCGGCTGATAACGGATGGCACTGGGATAGGCCGTCGTGCCGTAGGTGCCGTCGGTCACCGCCTTGTTGAACACCGGATCGATCTCGCTGAACAGCAGCACCGCCTCGCTCTGGTAAACAAGTCCCGGATAGACCTCCTTGGCGCCGCTGTCCTTCTTGACGGCGCCGTAAAGCCCCATCGGCACCTGCTTGTGCGGCAAGGTACCGGAGTGATAGAGGAAGGAGCCCGGCTTCAGGTTGCTCCAGGTATAGGTGGCGAGGCCGCCGTTGGGCGCGGCCTCGGCTGTCATGGAGCGGATACGCGAGGTGAAATCCGCGGCCGGACGGCTGCCGGTCGCCACCACGGCGCCGTTGCCGTCCACCCAGGTCGGCGTGAGCGGCGCCAACTGGCCCGGCACCAACAGCGATACCGGCTCGGTCAGATCGTTGCGCAGACGGATTTCAAGAGAGGTGGCGTCGGCCGGCACCGTGATCATCGGGCCGGGGACGGTGGGCACCTCGGTGCCCTGGGTGGCGAGATCGCCATCCGCGTCGAGCGCGAAACCCCACATCGGCACCGTCGCCCCGGGCAAAGCCATCTCGAAAGGCCGGGCGACGAGGTGGACCACATGCGGGTCGGCGGCGAGCGCCGGAACGCCGGTCATGGCGAGCGGCAGGGTACCGGCCAGAAGGCCGGCGAACCGGCGGCGGAACGCTTGGGTGTGCATGGTCGTCCCCCCGATCATTCCATGATATGCGCGCCGGGCGGTTCGATGATGACCATGGTCATCATGCCGCCGGGAAAGATGTTCCAGTTCGTCATCTCCTTCTCGTTGTGGGAGTGCCACATGAAAAAGAGTCCGCCGTTGGCGTTCATGCCGCCTTCACCGGGCGGCAGGGTGCCGAGGGCTCCCAGGAACGGGCTGCCGCTGTAGTTCGGCCCGATGGTGAGCTTGAGGGTATCGGGCAGCGACACCGGGAAGGGCTTGCCGTGGCTGTCGCAATCCTCGCCGTGCTGGACGAGGCAGGTGCCGGGGCTGGAATCGGTGTGGCCGTAGATGTCCCAGCCCAGCCCCTTGCCGGTCCATTCGTAAATGGCGTCATAAGTTTCGCCGGGCATGGTCGGAATGGTGAAGTCCACCACCGCCAGATCGGCGCCGGCACCGGGAGCGCTTTGCAGCAGGCGGCCGTTGCGGGCGACGGTGCGGGCATGGTTGCCGTGATGGTGGAAGGGATGCGGGTCGAGCCCGGCGCCGATCACCCGCATCAGGAGCCTTTCGCCCGGATGCATGCCGGGCATGGAGTTGTAGGGTTGGCTCGGGAAGGGATCGGCGCCGGGCTCATTGGCCTCGGCCATGGTGTCGGGCGCCATGCGACCGTTGATGAACCAGTAGGCCGGGAAGCGCCTGGTCGTGTCGACCATGTAGGGGCCGGGCTGGCCGGCACGCACCATGTCCTCCACCCGATCGTGGATCGTCTTGTCCATGTCGGTCAGGAAAAAGAGGTACTCGCGGTCGTAGCGGGCATCCGGGTGGCTGTAGGCGACCTTGTTGGACCCGGCGCTGTAATCGGACGGGCGCACGATCAGGGCGCCCACCAGCCCCATTTCCACCTGAAGGTCGGCGTGGCTGCCGCTTTGATAAAGGTAGGTGCCGGCGTGGGTCGCCTGGAACGTGTAGGTGACGGTGCCGCCCGGCGGCGCCTCCTGCGCCAGGGGTCCAGGCGCGCCGCCCTCCGTGGTGATCCGGCCCTGGCCGGGAAAGATCAGGGATACCGGCTCCGGAAGCTGGTTCCTGAGCGTGATGGAAACCGTCTCGCCCTGCGGCACGATCAGGGTCGGGCCGGGGTACTGCATGGGGCCGTCCTCGCCCACCGCAAGTCCCCAGGTATAAATGCTCTGCCCGTCGCCGGCGATGATGCGACCAGGCTTGGCAGTGAGGGTGACGCTGGTGCCGGTGACGCCCGGAATGGCCGCGGCGGCCGATCCGGCGACCAGGCCGACCAGCACCGCCAACCCCGCCAGCGCCCGGCCCAGGAGGCCGGAGGTGAACGTTCGGTTCATGGACCTTGCTCCCTTGGCCATGGCTCAGGCGCCCGCCGCCGTGATGATGATCTCCGTCATCATCCCGCCGAGGTCCTGGGTGTCGTTGGACAGGTTGTTGAGGTTGGAGGTGTAGAGGAAGTAGGTGCCCGGCTGGACGCCCGTGGTGTCCACGATCACGTCCCGCGCCTCGCCGCCGCCCATCGTCACCGAGGTGGCGGTGTAGTAGAGCGCCTTGCCGGTCTTCTCGCCGTTGCCCTTCAGGATGCGGGCGCCGTGCCCCACCACCTTCATCGGCAGGCCGGTGGAAGCGAGCGTGTAGTAGCTGGTGACGCTGAGGCTGGACAGCCGCAGCAGGATCTTCTGCCCCTGTTGGGCGGTGATCCGCGCCGACACCGGGTGCGACGACTGCACGTCCGGGATGGTGATGGGGTTGGGGTTGACGGTGTCCGGATAGCCCCGGCCGTTCAGCATGGGATAGGTGTCCGTCATCATGGCGAACGGCGGCGGCTGGACGTCGATGCTGGCCTGGTGGAAGTTCGGGTCGAAGCCGTGGATCTGGATGGGGTATTCCACATCGTAGAGGGTCGAGCCGTCACCGTCGTTGTAGGCGTACTTGTCCCCGTCCAGAGGATCGTCCTTGGCGCGCGGCGTGCTGCCGTTCGGATTGTCGGGATTGCGGTGGACGTGGGTGTTGAGAACCGTGCCGTTGGGCAGGCGGTTCTGTGCCGGACGCACGTACTTCGAGCCGAGCATCCCCATCTGCATGTGCTCGGTTGCCTCGACGTGGCAGTGGTAGAGGTAACTTCCCGGTTCGACGACCTTGTAGAAGTACGTCAGGCTCGCCCCGGGATTGACGCCGAAGCTGGCCTCCGGCTCGCCGTCGAAAACGGATGAGGCGTTGGGAAAGCCGTGCCAATGCACCGAATGGGCGTCGAACAGGTCGGGCCGCTTGGCGAAGGCGACGTTGCTGAGGGTGAGATAGAACTCGTCCCCCTCGTCCAGCATGATGGTGGGGGCGGCGAACTGGGCTTTCAGCTCGCTCTGCTGCGCCACTTGGTTTTCCAGCACCCCCGTCATCTCCTTGAAGCCGAAGATGTACATGGATCGGCCGTCGGACATGCGGGTGAAGCCATCGGTGGCCACGAGATGGCGGCAGACGGTGTCGGGGTATTTGTTGCGGTTGGCCGGGTCGATGACGGCATCGCCGTTGTTGTCGCCCGGACACTGGACTTTGATGGTGGCATGGGCGGTGCCCGCCGTCATCAGGCCCAGTCCAAGGGTCAGGATCACGCCAAGGCAGTGGCGTCGGCTCATGGAGGGTCTCCCTGGTCGCGTTCGGGTTGCGTGGGCGGTGGCCGGGCACCGGGATTGCCGGTGCCCGGCCGGGCCGTCGCTCACGGGCCGGCGGTTATGAGGGTCGCGGGTCTGTATTCATCGGCGCCGATGTCGGGAGCCGTCGCTTGCGGGCGCGGATCGCGGTCGATGTCCTGCGCCAGTTCGGGAAAGCTGGAAAGGATCGTCGGATTGCCCTTGTCCATCGCCGGCGAGGTCGCCATCAGGTGATAGTTGCCGAAGGGCTTCAGCGGCCCGAAGCGGACGTCGATGAAGTTGCCACCCTCGTCGAACGCCGGCTGCACGCCGATGGGGACCGTCGCTTCCACTTCCAGGTAGGCGGTGCGGCCACCGTTCACGTATCCCTGGATGAAGCCGGGATCGAGGGCGATGTTGTTGGCGCCCGTCTGGGTGTAGCCGGTGGTGTCGGTAAGGACGGAGTACCGGGGACCGAGATTCTGCGCCGTCGCCGTGCCCAGGACCGCCAGATCCCAGTAGTTGGGATTGGCCTGGGTCACGTCCGGTTGCAGACGGAAGACCGGCGGATCGGCGCCCAGGTCGCTGTAGAAGGTAAACGAGCGGTTGTGCCAGATGACGGAGCTCTCCAGAACCGGGTTGGAGAACCGCTTCAGCGGCAGCACGGCCGCGCTGGTGCCGATGGCCTGGGTAAGCGCCGTGCTGTGCGCCCGCGAGACGATGCCCGCCGGCTGGGCCGTCGATTGCCGGATGTCGGCACCCGGAGGTGCGGGCAGCATGGCGTCGCCGGCGGTGGCGGTGCTGTCGTTGTGGGCGATGGTATTATGGATGATGCTGACGCGCGCGGCGTCCTGGAGCGACATGCCGCCGCCGGCCAGACCCGCCACATTGTTGACAATCATGTTGTTCAGCACCGCCACCCGGTACCAGGTGGCCGGGTTGTCGCGGGTCTGGCGGGTGTTCAGTTCCTCGCCGTTGATCCGCTCCAGCCGGATGCCGCCGCCGTCGCCGGCCCCGGCCTGGTTGCCCTGGATCAGGTTGCCGACCACCTTCACCGAGCCCGAGCCGTTCGACAGGCTGGCCGGGCCGTTCAGCGGAGCGACACCGCCGATGAAGAGGCCGCCGCCCGAGACGTTGCGGCCCTGGTTGAAGGTCTGGTTGAACAAGATCCTGTTGTCGGCGATCAGGCCGTCGCGGCTGAGCCCGTAGTGGGCGATGCCGCCGCCGTCACCCATGGAGAAGTTGCCGCAGATGTAGTTGAGCGTCACCTGATAGCCGTCCGCGCCGGTGCAGATCGACACGCCGCCGCCGGCCCCGTCCTGGCCGCCGTTGAAGGCGATGTGGTTGTGATGGATGCGGACGTTGTCGCTGTCGGCATCGACGGGGGTGATAAGGTTCTGCACCTCCTGGGTCAGGAAGGGATGGCCGACACGGATGCCGCCGCCGTAGAAGCCGGCGTTGGACCGCACCTGATTGTTGGAAATCTCCACATACGGCGCATAGCCGTTCACCACGATGCCGCCGCCGTGATCGGCGCCGGTGACGGTGAAGCCGTCGATGCGGCCAAAACGCCGGGCGTTGTAAGCGTTCCTCTTGGCCACCACCAGGATGCCCGCCCCCTCCTCGGTGTTAAGGGTGCCGGGCTCCAGCGGGTCGAAGTCGATGGGCTGGCCGGGCAAGAGGTCGATGTCGTTGCGCTCCACCAGTGTCCTGATCTTGTTGCGCCAGGACTGGAGCTTCTCGCCCGGCGCCTTGACGGCGTTGATGACGGTCGCACCGGCGCCGGCCCCTTGCAGGGTTACCGGCTTCCACAGGATCACCAGCTCCTCGTAGTTGCCGGGACCGACCAGGATCAGGTCGCCCGCCTTGGCGGCGTCGATGGCATTCTGGATCGGGGTGGCGCCCGGCGTGGTGCTGGGCTGGACCGTCCAGACGCTGCCGCCGGGATTGCCCACCCAGACGGTAACGGCGTTCACCGTCGTCCGGCCGGTATCGGCGCGTTTGATCTCCAACTGGTAGGGGCCGGCGGCCAGCGTCGTCGGCACGCTCGCCTCGATGACGCCGTCCGTCCACGTCACGTTGATGAGCGGCGTGCCGTTGAGAGTGACGGTGCCGGCACCCCCGAAGCCGTAGTCACGGGTGATGTGCGCCGTCTGCCCTTCCGCCGGATAATCGGGGTTGAGCACCTCCTGAGCACCCATGGCGGTAATTTGCAAACGTTGCGTGGCCGGCTGCGACACCCATGGGCCGTTGACGGCGCCGCCCCCCAGCACGGCGACCGAGCGGATTTTCGGCGTGCCGTCGGGGACCTCGCAGTCAAGTGGATATTGGTTGGCACCGGCGAAGGCCGCCACCGGGACTACCGGGGTGTCGAGGTAGGTCGTGGTCCCCGGCATGTACTGGAAGGTATAGCAGAACTGGCTGTACTGGCGGTTGAAGTGGGGATCGGTGATGAACTGGCCGGGATCGGCTGGGTTGGGGACCGGGCCGGGGTCATTCATGCAGGCGATCAGCATGTTGGGCGACATGCCGCTGGCCATCGGAACGTTGGCCGTATAGGTGGACGGCACCAGCGCGTTGTAAGCGCCGAAGCGGTCGGCGTAGACGCGGGAGATTTCGCGGCCGTGCCAGTCGCGGATCGACACCGGCAGGAACGGCGGGGCGTATTTCTCGCCGAACTGGGGCGAGGTCGGGTCGAACTCGTTGGCCGTGTCGTCCAGGATGAAGCCGTTGATATGCCCGGCGACCGGCACCTGGGTGAACAGGAAGAAGTCGGCGGCGGCGTTCTGACCGTCGTCCAGGCGGACTTGCCGGCGATCGCACAAGGGGCGGTTCTGCCCGGCGAAGGGAGACGGGATGCCCTCCCGGTTGCGCAGGGAGCTCAAGACCGCCGGCACCGGGCGGGTCTCGCCCACGCACACCGGGGGCAGGGCGCCCGGAGTCGGCTGGTAGCTGTCGCCGAAATCGACGTTCTTGTCCTCCTCCGCGACAATCTCATAGCCGGCGGGCGGGATCGCCTCGACGATGTAGGTGCCGGGCTCAAGATTGGAGAAGGCGTAGCCGCCGTCGAACACGCCGGGGCGCACCTGGTTGAAGTTGCGCAGGCCGTCGTAGCAGTCGGTCGGCTGGCCCTGGTAGGTGAAGACCGCGCCCTGGCAATCGGTCGGCGGGGTGGCGTCCCAGCCATCGGTGGTCACGGTCTGGAGCAGGTCCTGATCGGTGGCCTTGCCGTCACCGTCGAAGTCCTTGTAAAGCTTCACGGTGACACCGGGGATACCCGGCTCCCACGGATCGGCGACGGCGTCGCGCGGGTCGTTCTCGGCGCGGGTCGTGGCGTAATAGACCACGCCCGAGATGCCGCCGTTCTCCCCGGCCGCATAGGCCTTCTTGCCCCACTCGATGACGTTGGTCTGACCAAGAAAGGCCTGGAACGTCTCGGTCAGCACCGGCCCCGTTTCGGTGCGCGACAGGTTGTTGCCGGTGTTGAGGTTGACCGCGGGCTGGTCGTCCGCGAACTGGGGTTGCGGGTTGAGGATACCGCGCGACGGCATGGCCCAGCCCTGATCGGCCGGCACCGGGCCGCCGGCATCGACGATGATGGTCGCCCCCGTCGGCTTCAGCCGGGTGTTGTCCACCTCGGCCACCAGCCAACTGAAAAAGGGGAAGACTTCGGAAAAGTCGATCTCGCCGGACTGGTCGGTGGTCTGCGTCTGATAAAGCGAACCGTCACGGAAACGCAGGTTCACCGCGATGTTGGGCAGGCCCAGTTCGTCGTGCATGTGATGATTGCATTCCGAGGACATGCAGTCGCGGAAGCCATCGCCGTCCTTGTCCTGGAAGACCGTGGTCTGAAGCCGGGCGAACCACGAGAACACCGGCACCTCGACCAGATCGCAACTGCCCGACGGCGTGACGCAGGACCCGTCCGGGTTCACCGTGACACCCAGGGACGCGAAGATGAGATCCAGATTGTCGTCCCAGACCACCAGCTGGTAAGCCCCGGGCGGCACGTTGGAAACGGCGAACCGCGCCCCGTCCTCGCACGGCTGGGCGTAGATGCCGCGACCGGTCCCGACGGCCATGTCGTTCAGGCCGATCCAGCAGCCGGTGAAGTCCAGCGGCTGGCCGTTGTAGAAGGCGTATTCCGGCGGCCGCGCGTTGTGCAGGTTGACCACCCGCCCCTTTATCGTCACCCCGCCGGTCAGCGCCCCGGCGTCGATGGTGGGCTTGATGAAGCCAACGGAGATATGCGGGCCCGGCGGGCCGAATTCGGTGAAATAGGGCGGCTCGTTGGCCTTGACCCAGGCGTCGATGACCTTGGTGCCCTCGATGGTCGAGGTCTGCACCCAGTTGTCGCCGATGGGCGGAATCACCTTGATGCCGTACTTCGCCGGGGCGAGATTCCTGACAAGCAGGCGCCCGTCGGCGTCGGTGGTCAGCACGCCCGAGCCCGTCTCCAGCACCGCGCCGTCCGGGTCGTAGGTGGTGCCCAGCGGGTTGCCGAAGACGTCGCGGGTCACGCGGCCGCCGGACACGCCGAAGCGGCCGCCGGCGTCCTCCAGGATGACCGTGAATCCAGCCAGACCTTGTTCCTGCGGCAGGTCGGGGGCGTTGTTGATGGGGGCGTCGTCCTGGAACACAAAAAGCGAAATCTGCGCTGCCGGCACGTTTTCGCTGGGGTTCAGCACCACCGTCGCGGCGGTCTGGCCGGGTGCGATGGCGGCCCCTCCGATCGCGTGGTCGGCCTCGGGCAGAACGCTCAGGAAATAGTGCCTGGTCGGGTCGATGACCGCCTGCAAGGCCGCCAGATCGTCGCTGGTGCCGGTGGCCACCACCGGCATGTGGCTCCGGTGGAAATTGACGGAAAGTGTATCGGCGATCTCCACCCCGGGCTGAGGGTGGAAAGTGGCATCTTCCTCCAGCAACCAATGATAGCGTCCCACGGCCTTTCCGTCCGATCCGGACACCGCCACATCAAAGGCCCGTGCCGCGCCGATGTGGATCATGTGGAAAAACAGCACCAGCAGTAAGGCGCCCAATACCGTCGGTGGCCGTGCCTTTGTGCTTCGACGTGGTGCCCATGACAGGTTACGAGACATGAAGGTTCTCTCCTCGCTTCAAGCCCAAAACAAGAAACTTCTTGCCAGCACTTTTCTTATTGATTGGTTGGTTTCGCCGGTGTTCAGTGATAATTAGGAAAGAGCTTCTAAAAACCGGCCTTAGTTTTGGCAGGTGAATGCTACGGAGATATTTTAGAAAGTCCCTATGGGCTTTAGTGTTATTATCGGAGTGTCATATCCCGACACCGAATGGGGGATTAAACCTTGCCGATCAGAAAAGCAGATGAGCCGGTTTGGAGTGTGTCGGTCAGCGGGCAGCCTCCGGCCCCATCGGATCGAGAGCGCCTTGTCGCCATGCCAGCATCACGAAAGGACGGGTCGGGTCGCGAGTCAGATACACTATGGCCTCCCGGATAAACCGCGTGCCGTCCGGCAGACTCGCCTCCGAGCGGAGAGTGAACGCCCGACGAGCCGAATGGCTGACGAAACGGCCATCGCTTCCCCCATCGATCGAGCCCGGCGGGACGACGGCGCCCAAGGCTTCGAGGAGCGCCGGGGGAGCCACCGTGGGGTCCAGTCCCCGCTGGTGTCCGCTGACCGTGATGAATGGCCGCAGCCGGCGGTAGCGCTCGCCCCCCAGGCCGAGCACCGACCGCAGTTCCTCCACCGCCTCGAAGGGGCGGTCCCCCGCCCCCTCGATCCGGCCGGCGGCGGCGTAGTCGGGGTCTTCGGCACCGCGCGGCGACCTTTCGCCGTCAGGGTCGCGCCAGTCGGCGATGGCGGCGGCCAGCGCAACCGCCTCGGCCGTCGGGCTGCCGGCCGCGATCAGCGCCGCCAGCAGCACCTCCTCGGCACCGGTGTTGAGGTCCGCCTTGCCCCCCTCGTCACGGATCGACACCACCACCGCCGCGTCCCCGAAGGACATGCGGTAGGGGCGTCCGTCGGCATGCCATTGAAGCTCGGGATCGGGATCACGCAGGCCCGCCACCGCCCGGTGAACCCCGGCGTCGGCCAGCGCCTCGGCCTTGGCGTTGAGAACGGCGTTGCGCGCCAGCCGGATTTCCGTGCGGGCGCCGCCGTTCACTCCGGCGGCGATGCCGGCCATCAGCAGCGCCCCCCACAAGACCGCCACCAGGGCGACACCGCGCTGGCCGTTGCCCGGCATCGCGGCGTTCCCCCCGCTCAGCGCACGCCGGCGGCGGCGGGTGGGGCGATCCGGTGGAACCGGCTGCGCAGTTCCTCGGTGAGTTGGCGCGCCTCCATCGGCGAGCGGACGATGCGCGGGGTGATCAGCACCAGAAGTTCGGTTCGCGAGGCGTTGTCCCCCTTGGCGCCGAACAGCGCGCCAAGGACCGGCAATGCCGACAGGATCGGCACGCCGCTATCCATCTTGCGCCGGCTGTTGCGGATCAGGCCGCCGATCATCACCGTCTCTCCCGTCTGGACGCCAACCGTGCTGCGCACCCGCCGTTGCTGAATGGTCGGCGAGTCGATGCCGGAACTGGTGGTCGGAGCCACGTCGCTGACCTCCTGGCTGACGTCCAGCAACACCATGCCGCCGGCACCGATACGCGGCGACACCTCCAGGATGACGCCGGTATCGCGGAACTGCACGGTGTTCACGATGGGCGCATCGGGGTTGATGACGCTGACCGCCGACTGCACGGCGATGGGCACTTGATCGCCCACCTGGAGGCGTGCCTTCTGGTTGTCCAGCACCATCAGCTGAGGCGCCGAGAGAACATCCAGATCGGTGACGCTGGCCAGCGCGTTCAGGACCACGCGCACATCCGCATCCGGTGCCAGAAGGTAATTGAAACCGGGAAAAATCGGGGAAACCGTGCCGCGCCCCGCCTGGCTGAGAATGAACTGGCTGGCGCCGGTCTTGAAAAACCACTGCACGCCGTAGCGCAGTTCGTTGTTCAGCGTGACCTCGATCACCGTGGCCTCGATCAGGACCTGCATCGGCACGGTGTCGATCTGGCGCAGCGTCTCCTCGACCAGCCGGTATTCGCGAGGCGTGGAATAGACGACGACGGCGTTCTTGGCCTTATCGGCGACGATCCGCATCCGCCCCCCTCCGGCCCCGGCCGACGTCGGGCCGGCGGACGGCTCGTACGCGGCGGGTTGCATTCCGTCGTCGGCAGCGGGCGCCGTGCCGTCGCCGTTGGCCTTTGGCACCGTGCCGGCGTCGACCATCGGCCCCGAGCCGATTTCCGCCGGCGTCTCTCCCGGCGCCAGCGACGGCCCGGCGGGAGCAGCGGCGCCGGTGCCGAACAGCCCGTTGAGCGTCGCCACCAGGTCCGCCGCCTCACCGTTCTGGGCGCGATAGACGAAGACCCGGTCCTCTTCCCCCTCCGCCGCCTGATCGAGGTCGGCGATCCAGGACTGGACCTTGCGCAGATGGTCGGGGCGGGCGGTGATGGCCAGCACGGCCTTGATGCGCGGAATCGGCACGAACCGCACCATGCCGGCCAGCGGCCCTTCGCCGCCGGTGCCGAACACCATGTCCAACTCGCGGGTCATGTCCTCCACCCGCGCCGACTCGACGGGGAACAGGCCGAAGGACATGCCGGCCAGCCAATCCACATCGAACAGTTCCACCAGTTCCTCGATGGCCGCAATCTCGGCGCGAGTGCCCGTCACCATCAGCAGATTGCGCTGGGCCACCGCGCTCACCTGCTTGTCGTTGGGCAGGAAGCTCTTCAGGGTTTTCAGCATCTCGGCGGCGCTGACGTGATGCAGCGGCAGCACCTGGATGCCCCACCCGATCTGTTGTGTCCCATCCTCGGAACCGGCCCGAAAGGCGGGACGAGCGGCGGCGGATTGCAGGGGTTGCACCAGATAGCCATCGGCCGTGCGGAGCAGGGTCGCGCCATTAAGGCGCAGAATTTCCTCCAGCGTCGGCAGCAGGGATGCCGTGGTCATCGGCCGGCTGGTCTGGATGGTGACGGCACCTTTCACGCCGGGGTCGATGACGTAGTTTTCCTTGAGCGTGGTGCCGAGAATCGCCTTGATGACGTCCCGAATATCCGCT
>Ga0196976_1000610_pt1 | contig 21739 bp, 19 predicted proteins | sample S3v_513CmetaG_FD_148644 | JGI IMG/M metagenome (GOLD analysis project Ga0196976, IMG submission 148644) | Soil microbial communities from Anza Borrego desert, Southern California, United States - S3+v_5-13C | ecosystem: Environmental > Terrestrial > Soil > Desert | place: USA: California...
CGGCGGCGGCGGGGGCAGCGGCTGGTAGCCGGGGGTCAGCGGCACGCCGGTACGCCCATCGTAGGCGGTGCCGGAATAGGTCGTGCCGGAATAGCTGCTGCCGGAGGGCTGGAGCGGGACCGGTGCCACGCTGCTGCCGACGCCGGCCGGCCCGGCGCCGGTCGAGCTGCCGCTCAGCACCTGCTGGTCGCGGCGCACGGCGGCGGCGGCCTGCTGGGCGGCGGCGTTCTGCGCGTGCACGGCCGCGAGGTCGGCGTCCATCTGCGCCTGCTCGGCAAGACGGCGCGCCTCGGTGCGGTCGTCACGGCGCATGGCGGCGTCGGCGGCGGCCAGCTTGTTGCGCGCCATCTGCAGCTCGCCGGGCGCGAACTGCGGCGCCCCGGCGCGTTCGGCGTTCAGGATGGCCTGACTGGCGGCGCCGAGCTGGGCGGTGGGCGGGGGCACGTCGCTGGCGCACGCGACGAGGCCGAGCGACAGCAGGGCGGCAGCGGTACCGCCCCCGATGCGACGCGCACGAATGCGGGTCATGGCTTGGGCCTTCCTTCGGATGGTCGAGGGATGCCGACAGAACGGGCCTACCCGGCGAAGGTTCCGCTGTGAGTACCGGCTTGTCGACGCCGCTCCGCCCGGGCGCGGCGCAGGTGCCGCGCCACGCGCAGGACGTAAGCGGCGAGCAGCACGCCGAACAACGCCAAGGAGCCCGGAACCATCCAGTCCGCCAGTTCCGGAAAGCCCGAGCGCATCAGATATCCGGTGGTCGCCAGCACCAGCACCCACCCGGCCGAGCCCAGCGTGGCGTACAGAAGGAAGCGCGGCATCGGCAACCCGATGGCGCCGGCCGGGATGGAGATCAGCGTGCGCAGCCCCGGCAGCGGCTGGCACAGCAGCACGGCGACACCGCCGCGCCGCACGAACCACAGGGTGGCGCGGTCGACCTGCTCCTCGTCCATGCCCAGCCAGCGGCCGTGCCGGCGCAGAAAGGCCACGAAGCGGTCATGCCCCAGCCGGCGGCTGACCAGATACCACAGCAGTTCCCCCACGGCGGAGCCGAGGCCGCCGGCCACCGCGATCAGCAGCAGGTTGAACTCCCCGGCCGCGGCGCCCATGCCGGCCAGCGGGATGACCGTCTCCGCCGGCACCGGCGGCAGCACGCGCGCCAGCACCAGCAGCAGGAAGATGCCCAGGTAGCCAAGCTGGGCGACGACGTCCGTAACCCATTCCGTCATGCCCACGGCAACCGGCGGCACGCGCGCCGGGTTCCGGCGCGGCGTCCAATGCGCGGGGCGTCAGCCCACCACGCCGAAGGAGATCTGGTTGTTGTCGTAGCGGGCGCGGATGGTCAGGCGCTGCCCCGGATCGACGCGGATCGGCGCCTCCAGGAACATCATGGCCTGCTTCCAGTGGTTGGTGCGCGCCCGGCTTTCCGAGCGGTAGACGACGTCGTCGCCCATGAACAGGTCGAACCAGAAGGCGACGCCATGGCAAGTGCCGGTGGCCGTCACCTCCACCTCGATGTCGCGCTCGCCCTCCTCCGGCATGGTGCGGGTGAAATCGAAGTCGAGGGCGGTGAAGGCCGCCGACAGCGGCGTGTGGGCATCCGCCGCCATGTCGATCTGCGCGTAGCCGGGGGAGCGGAAGACGTCCATCGCCGATATGTCGAAGCCGTCGATGCTCTTCACCGGGTTGATCCGCGCCAGCTCCGGCGTCTCCACCAGCATGGCGTAGACGGTGGAGGCCGCCGGGATGATCTTGCCGTCCGGCTTCACCAGATGGGTGCGCGCGTGCTGGAGGACCGAGAGCATGCGCGGCGCCAGCATGCCGATGTTGATGAGTTCGGAAACGAAGACGTCCGCCTTCTCCGGCAGGTCGCCGCCCTCGCCCACCGTGAGCTGTGTGGAGAGCTTCGGCACCACGGTGATGCGGTCGGCGTAGCCGTTGTTGGCCACCGTCTCCGCCGCCACGCGCGCCAGGATCGGGTTGACCTCGCAGGTCACCACTTTCCGGGCACCCGCGCGCGCCGCCATCATCGACACGATGCCGGACCCCGTGCCGATCTCCAGCACAAGGCTGTCCGGCGTCACCGCGCGCTCCAGCGCCGCCTTGTAGGCGTCGTTGCGCTCGAAATCGTTGATCATCGGCAGGTGCCAGCCGGGCACCGCGTTCGAATAGATCAGCCGGCGGGTGAAGTTGATCAGCGGGTGGTTCGGGTCGATGGCGCGCGCCGCCTCGATCGCCTCCACCGCCTCGCCGGCGCGGTCGAGGCTTTGCAGGGCGTGGGCGAGGCCGACGTGGGCGGGGATGAACTTGGGCGCGGCCTCGATCACCAGACGGAAGCCGTCGGCCGCCTCCTCCAGCTTGCCCTGGGTCGCCAGCACCTCGGAAAGGTTGTAGCGGGCGTCCAGGTACTCCGGCGCCTTGGCGAGCGCGGTGCGGAAGCTCGCCTCCGATTCGTCCAGGCGGCCCAGGTCGCGCAGCGTGGTGCCGAGGAAGTTCAGCATCTCCGGCGCGTCGGGGCGCAGTTCCAGCGCACGGCGGTAGCAGGGCTCGGCCTCTGCCGGGCGGCCCAGCGTCTTCAGCACGTTGCCGAGGTTCCCGTGCACCTCCGGCAGCGCCTCGTTCAGTTCCAGCGCGCGGCGGAAGGCCGGCTCCGCCTCCGCCGTGCGGCCGAGCTGGAAGAGCAGGCTGCCGCGGCTGTTGTGCGTCGACGGATCGGTGTCGTCGGCCTCGACCGACTGGTCGAACAGCACCAAGGCCGCTTCCGGATGGCCGGTGTGCGCGGCGACGAGGCCAAGGAGGTGCAGCGCCTGCGCGTCCTTCGGGTTGCTCTCCAGCATGCGGCGGCACGCCGCCTCCGTCCCGGCCAGATCGCCGCCGCGGAACAGGCGGATGGCGTCGGTCAGCGTGGGCGTGTCGGTCATGACGAGGGCCTCCCCAAGGCGTAGGCAAATCGGTTCGTGATCCGCACCATAGCTGAAAGTGCGCGGCACGACAGCGGCGAACGTCGGCTTCGCATTGCCCGGTTGCACCGCCGCATCCTAAAGTGCAGCGCGCGCGAAACCCCACGGAGACGACCGACGATGAACCGCACCCGCACCGGCCTGTACACGGCCCTGCTGGCCTCCCTGCTGGCGACCGCCTGCGCCGGCTTGCCGCAGACCGGAGAGGGCGGGGGTACCGCGGCGCAGCGGTTCGAGCAGGTGCGCTCCAGCCCGCCGGAGCTGCGCGCCTTCCTGGCCCGCATGCCCAAGGGGGCCGACCTGCACAACCACCTGTCGGGCGCCGTCTACGCCGAGACCTACATCCGCTTGGCGGCGGAGCAGTCGCTGTGCCTGGACACCGCGGCCATGGCCTTCACCAAGTCGCCGGCACCCAAAGCGCCAGCCGCCAAGCCGGCCTGCGCGCCCGGCACGGTGCCGGCGGCCGAGCTGCTGAAGGACCAGGGGCTCTACGCCAAGGTGGTGGACGCGCTGTCGCTGCGCGACTTCGTGCCGGCCAGCGGGTGGAGCGGGCACGACCAGTTCTTCGCCACCTTCGCCCGCTTCAACGCGCCGGGTGCCGCCGCTGGCGACCTGCTGGCCGAAGCCGTGGACCGCGCCGGCCGCCAGCGTGTGGAGCACATCGAACTGATGGCTACCGCCGGCAACAGCGGCGCCATCCGCGATCTGGCCGACAAGGTCGGCTGGAACGGCGACGCGGCCGACACCACGCGCCGCCTGATGGAGGCCGGGCTGGGCGACCTGATCCCCGGCGCCAAGGCCAGCCTGGACCGCGCGGAGGCGCGCATGCGCAGCGTGCTGCGCTGTGGCACGGCTAATCCGTCGGACGGCTGCGGCGTGTCGGTGCGCTACCTCCAGCAGGTCAGCCGCAACCAGCCGCCGAACCGCGTCTTTGCGCAGACGCTGTTCGCCTTCCTGCTGGCGCAGGCGGAGCCGCGCGTGGTGGGGCTGAACTTCGTCGGGCCGGAGGACTACCGGATCGCCCGCACCGACTATACGCTGCACATGCGCATGATCGACGCCCTGCACCGCACCATGCCCGGCGTGAACGTGGCGCTGCACGCGGGCGAGCTGACGCTGGGCATCGTCCCGCCGGAGGACCTGCGCTTCCACATCCGTCAGGCGGTGGAGTTGGGCCACGCCCGGCGCATCGGCCACGGCGTGGACGTGATGTACGAGGACGATCCCTGGGGCCTGCTGCGCCTGATGGCGGAGCGGCGCGTGGCGGTGGAGGTCAACCTGTCCAGCAACGACCAGATCCTGGGCGTGCAAGGGGATGGGCACCCCTTCCCGGTCTACCGCAAGGCCGGCGTGCCCACCGTCATCTCCACCGACGACGAGGGGGTGAGCCGCAGCGACCTGACCAACGAGCTGCAGCGCGCCGTCACCACCTACCGCCTGTCCTACGCCGAGGTCGTGGAGCTGGCGCGCAACAGCCTGGAGTACAGCTTCCTGCCCGGTTCCAGCCTGTGGACGGACGTCAGGGCCGGGCGCCGCGCCGCGCCTTGCGCCGACGCCGACCCGGCCGGCGCCGCACCGCCGCCCGCCTGCGGCACCCTGCTGGAGGCCAGCGAGAAGGCCCGCGTGCAGTGGCGTCTGGAACGCGCGCTCGCCGACTTCGAGCGCCGTGTGGCGGAGGACCGGCTGTAGCCGCCCGCTACGCCACCAGCCGCCACGCCATCCAGCCGAGCACCCCGGCGTTGACGGCCATGATGACGGGTGCCGCGCGGGCCACCGCCTCGCGCCAGGTGCGGCCGGCGACGTGACCGGCGAGGCCGACGGCGAGCAGGCTGGGCATGGTGCCCAGCGCGAAGGCCGCCATGCCGACGAAGCCGGTCAGCGCGCTGCCGCTGGCCGCCGCCACCGCGACGGCGCCGTACAGCAGGCCGCAGGGGATGAAGCCCAGCGCCAGCCCAAGCCCGTAGCCGCGCCATCCCACCGGGTTGCCGAACAGCGGCCGGGCGAGGCGCGACACACGGTCCCCCCACCAGCGCTGGACCGGGCTGTCGAAGTGCGGCAGCCACGCCGACAGGCCCTTGACCGCATAACCCAGGAAGAACAGCGCGGCGAACACCAGCAGCGCCACCGACAGCCACTTCAGCCCCGGCAGCGCGCCGACGTGCCCGGCCACCCCCGCCGCCACCGCGCCAATGGCCGCGTAGGTCGTGGCGCGGCCGAGGTGGTACGGCAGCACGGCCGCCCCGGCGAGACGGTGGAACTCGCTCATCCGCGAGGCCGGCACCTGCTCCAGCCGCGCCGTCACCTGCGCCAAGACAAAGGGACCACACATGCCGGCACAGTGCGTGGCGCCGCCGACCAGCCCGGCGGTGAGCAGGGCGAACAGCAGCCCGGCGTCGCGGTCGATGACCACGGCGCAGGCGTTCAGGCCGGCTTCGAGCACGGAAAGGGCGGAATGGGTGTCCAACGGTGCGGTCTCCGGGGCGGATCGCGTCCTTACTTAGGCGCCCGCGCCGCCAAAACCCATGACATGCGTCAATGGATCGCGTTTGGGGATCGCGCTTGGGGATCGCGCTTACGCGTGCTGGTGGATCACGTCCAGGAACGCGTCCGCGTAGAGGTCCAGCTTGCGGGCACCCACGCCGGGCAGGCGGGAGAAAGCGAGGCGGTCGAGCGGCTTCTCGGCCACCATCTCCAGCAGCGTGGAGTCGTGGAAGATGACGTAGGGCGGCACGCCCTGGTCGCGCGCCAGCTCCAGCCGGCAGGCCTTGAGCGCGTGCCACAGCGCGTCGTCCTGCGCCGACAGCGCCCCGCGCGCCCCGCTGCGCGACACCCCCTGCCCGCTCGACGACGCCCCGCGACCCGAGGCGGCATAGCGGCGCAGCGCGTCGTTGACGCCGCGGCGCTTCTCCTGCACGTGGTCCTTGCGCAACTGGATCGTCGCCTGTCCCTTGATGATCGCCACCCCGGCGTCGGTCAGGCGGAAGCCGCCGTAACCCTCCACGTCCACCGTCAGGCAGCCGGCGGCGACGAGCTGGCGGTAGACCGACTGCCATTCCGCCTTGGACAGATCCTTGCCGACGCCGAAGGTCTTCAGCAGGTCGTGCGCCTGCTGCTTGACCTTCTCGGTAGCGTTGCCCAGCAGCACGTCGATCAGGTGCCCGGCGCCGTAGCGCTGGCCAGTGCGGTAGACGGCCGACAGCGCCTTCTGCGCGGCGATGGTACCGTCCCAGGTGACGACCGGCTCCAGGCAGGTGTCGCAGTTGCCGCACGGCTCGTGCAGCGTCTCGCCGAAGTAGTTGAGCAGCACCTGACGCCGGCAGGTCGCCGTCTCGCAGAAGCCCAGCAGCGCTTCCAGCTTGGTGCGCTCGACGCGGCGGTGGCTCTCGCCGGCCTCGGACTGCTCCAGCATCTGGCGCAGGCCCACCACGTCGGCCATGCCGTAGGACAGCCACGCGTTGGCCGGCAGTCCGTCGCGCCCGGCGCGCCCGGTCTCCTGGTAGTAGGCCTCCAGGCTCTTGGGCGGGTCGAGGTGGGCGACGAAGCGGACGTTGGGCTTGTCGATGCCCATGCCGAAGGCGACCGTCGCCACCATGACGAGGCCTTCGGACTTGATGAACAGATCCTGGTTGGCCTCGCGCACCTCGGACGGCAGGCCGGCGTGGTAGGGCAGCGCCTCGCGCCCTTGGGCGTTCAGCCACTGCGCCACGTCCTCCACCTTCGCCCGCGACATGCAGTAGATGATGCCGGCGTCCTCGGGGTGGTTCTCGCGCAGGAACTCCAGGAGCTGCTGGCGCTCCGACTTCTTCTGCACGATGCGGTAGGTGATGTTGGGCCGGTCGAACGAGGACAGGAAGACCCGCGCCTCGCCCAGGCCCAGCTTCTCGGCGATCTCCGCGCGGGTCTGCGCGTCCGCCGTGGCGGTCAGCGCCACGCGCGGCACCATCGGGTGGCGTTCGTGCAGGATGGAGAGCTGCAGGTACTCGGGCCGGAAGTCGTGCCCCCACTGCGACACGCAGTGCGCCTCGTCCAGCGCGAACAGCGCGAGGTTCGTGCGGTCCAGCAGGTCGAGGAAGCGTGGCGTGACCAGCCGCTCCGGCGCCACGTAGACGAGGTCCAGCTCGCCCTTCACCATGGCGCGCTCGACCTCGCGCGCCTCGTTCACGTCGAGGGAGGAGTTGAGGAAGGCGGCGCGCACGCCGAGCTGGCGCAGCGCCGTCACCTGATCGCGCATCAGCGCGATCAGCGGGGAGACGACCACCGCCACGCCGTCGCGCACCAGCGCCGGGATCTGGTAGCACAACGACTTGCCGCCGCCGGTGGGCATCAGCACTAGCGCGTCGCCGCCGCCGACCACATGGCGGATGATGTCGCCCTGCTGCCCGCGGAACGACTCGTACCCGAACACCGAGCGCAGCACGTCGAGCGCCGCGTCGCCGCTGGTCATTGTCCTGTCGAAGAGCGTATCCACGCCGACCCGATGCTAAATCCGGTGGCCGGATCGCCGGCCAATCTACCAGCCCTATGATGTGGCACAGGACCGGGCCGGAGTGAAGCGGCAATGTTGGGTCGCGGCCCCTACAGCAGGTCCCGCAGCATCGCCACCAGCGGCACGTCGGCCGGCGGCATGGGGTAGTCGCCCATGCGGTTGGGATAGACCCAGGCGAGCTTCTGCCCCTCCATAGGCCGCACGTCGCCCTGCCAGACGCGGCAGACGTACAGCGGCATCAGCAGGTGGAACTCCTCGTAGCTGTGCGAAGCGAAGGTGAAGGGGGCGAGGCAGCTCGACCGCGTGTCGATGTCCAACTCCTCCTTCAGTTCGCGCACCAGGGCGGCTTCCGGCGTCTCGCCCTCGTGCACTTTGCCGCCGGGAAACTCCCACAGGCCGGCCAGCGACTTGCCGGGCGGGCGCTGGGCCAGCAGCACGCGGCCGTCCACGTCGACCAGCGCCACGGCGGCCACCAGCAGGGTGCGGCCGGGGCTGGGCGGCGGCGGGGCGTTCGGGTCGAAGCAGGCCATCGGGGATCATCCTCGGTTCAGATCGCGCCAGCGCGCGGCGGTGAGGTCGTAGTGATGCGCCGGGCGCAGCCCGCCGCGCAAGGCGAAGTCATGCTCGCGCAGGCCGCCGTAGGCGAAGCCCAACTTGTCCAGCACCCGGCGCGAGCGGTCGTTGGCGGGATCGGTGAAGGCGAAGACGATGTCCAGGCCGACGATCTCAAAGGCGGCGCGCACCAGGGCACCGGCCACCTCCGTGCCGTATCCGGCGCCCTGGTGCGGCCGGCCCAGCCAGTAGCCGATCTCGCCCGTCGCGATGGTGAGCCCGACGCCGCCGACCAGCTGCCCGTCCGCACGCCGCACCGCCAGCAGGTTGAAGCCGGAGCCGTCGGCCCGCATGGCCTCGGCCAGCGCCACCCAGGTGCAGCCGTCCGCCTCCAGGAAGGATAGGGCACGCGGGCGAGCCAGCGCGCCACCTCCCAATCGCCGATTAGCGGCACGAAAAGCGGCACGTCCTCCGGCCGGAACGCCCGCAGTACCAGGCGGGGCGTGTCGATGCGGTCCGGCAGGAGGCGCATGGGACTCTTAGCTGCGATAGCTGCCGTTGATGTCGATGTAGCCGTGCGTCAGGTCGCAGGTCCACACGGTGGACGTGCCGGGGCCGATGCCCAGGTCGATCAGCACGTCGATCTCCTTGCCCTTCATGTGGGCGGCGACCGGCGTCTCATCGTAGCCCGGCACCTCCATCCCCTCGGCGCAGATCAGCGTGCCGCCGATGGTGATCTTGATGCGGTCGCGGTCGGCCTTCTCGCCGGCGCGACCGATGGCGGCGACGATGCGGCCCCAGTTGGCGTCCTCGCCGGCCACCGCGGTCTTCACCAGCGGCGAGTTGGCGACCGTCAGGCCGATGCGCTTGGCGGCGGCGGCGCTCTCCGCACCCGTCACGGTGACGGTGACGAACTTGGTCGCCCCCTCGCCGTCGCGCACGATCTGCTGCGCCAGGTCGAGCATCACCGCTTCCAGCGCCGTGCGGAAGTCGGCCAGCGCCGGGTCCTCGCGGTGGGTCACCGGCGTGTTGCCGGCCTTGCCCGTGGCGAAGAGCTGCAGCGTGTCTGAGGTGGAGGTGTCGCCGTCCACCGTGATGGCGTTGAAGGTGCGCTCCGTGAATTCCGACAGCATGGACTGCAGCACCGGGGCGGCGATCGCCGCGTCGGTGACGATGTAGCCGAGCATCGTCGCCATGTCCGGCGCGATCATGCCGGAACCCTTGCAGAACCCGTTGATGGTCACCGTCTTGCCGCCCAGTTGCGCGGTGCGGGTGGCGCCCTTCGGAAAGGTGTCGGTGGTCATGATGGCGCGCGCCGCCTTCTCCCAGCCGTCTTCCGACAGGGAGCCGGCCATGCCCGGCAGCACGCGGCCGATGGCGTCGGGCGCCAGCGGGATGCCGATGACGCCGGTGGAGGCGACGTAAACCTCCTCCGGCGCGCAGCCGGCCAGCTCGGCCGCGGCGCGGACGGTGGCCTGCACGGTGGCGTTGCCGGCCTTGCCGGTGAAGGCGTTGGCGTTGCCGGCGTTGACCACCAGCGCCCGCGCCTGCCCGTGCGGCAGCGCCATGCGGCACCACTCCACCGGGGCCGAGGCCGTCTTGGAGCGGGTCAGCACGCCGGCCACCGTGGTGCCGGCATCGAACACGGCCAGCAGCACGTCGTCACGCCCCTTGTAGCGGATGCCGCTGTTGGCGGTGGCGAAGCGCACGCCGGCCATCGGCGGCAGGCTGGGGAAGGCGGCGGGGGCCAGCGGGGAGACGGTCGTTGCCATGGCGGTGTCCGGGCGGTGTCTTGCGGAGGTGGTTGGTCTGGCGGGGGTTTTGCCCCCACCCGGCCGCTTGCGCGGCCACCCTCCCCCGCTGCGCAGGGGAGGGTTAGGAGAAGGGGGCAAACGTTCCTTACTTCTTCTCGGGCGTAGCCGGGGCTGCCGGCTTGGCCTCTTCCTTCGGCATCGGCGAGCCGTCGAGCTGGAAGGTCTCGACCTTGGCGCCGGTGCGCAGTTCGTCGACGAGGCCGGTGACGATCGTCTTGGACAGGTCCTGCTCCAGCTGCGGCTTCACCTCGTCCATGGTCGGCGGCGTCTGGGTGCGCTTGTCCTCGACCTTGATGACGTGGTAGCCGAACTGCGTCTTCACCGGCTCCTTGCTCACCTCGCCCTTCGCCATGGCGAAGGCGGCGTTGGCGAACGGCTCGACCATCATGTCCTTGGTGAAGTAGCCGAGGTCGCCGCCCTGCTCGGCCGCCGCCTTGTCCTTCGACTTCTCCTTGGCCAGCTTGGCGAAATCGCCGCCCTTCTTCAGCTGGGCGATGATGTCCTTGGCCTCGGCCTCGGCCTCGACGAGGATGTGGGAGGCCTTGACCTCCTCCTGCGCCGGGTTCTTGGCGACGTAGTCCTTGTAGGCCTTGTCGAGCGCGTCCTTGGTGATGCGCTTCTCGACCTCGCCCTGGATGTAGGCGCGCTGCACGATGCGCTCCTCGGCGCGCTTCAGCTCGTCCTTCACCTCGGCCGAGTTCTGCAGGCCGGCCTTGTAGCCGGCGGCCGACACCAGCTTCTGGTTCACCAGCTGGTCCAGGATGGCCGGGTAGATCATCTCCAGCGGCATCTGCTGCACCTGCGGCGGCAGCTGGCTGACGAGGCGCATGACGTCGGAGGCGCGCACCGCCTCGCCGTTCACGCGGGCGACCACCGGGTCCTGGCCCTGGGCGGCGGCGGCGGGCGCGGGCGCCGGGGCGGCCGGCTGCTGGGCGTTGGCCGCCAGAGGGGCGGACAGCGCGAAGCCGCTGACGGCCAGCGACAGCAGGGTGGCACGAAGCGCTCGGTTCACCATGGAACTCATTTCCTTCCGGCGGACGGCTTGTGTTGGGTGATGCGCCGGCGCCGTCCGCCGCGCCGCGCACCCGAATCCGGTCAGGGATTAAGCATGGCTACACACCGCCGGGCAAGCGGGCGTGAGCCGTATGCATCCTTCCTCAACCGACATTTGGGCGTTTTTCGGGCGGAGAGCCCCCATGACCGCGCCATCCCTCCGTTTCGGTCATTGGAAGGGCGCGGCATTTGCACTATGGTTCCGCGGCTTCGCTGCGTGAACCCTTGGGGCCGGTGCATCGGGGCGGGTCTGATTGACACGCCCCTGCGACGGTCCCATCTGACAACCGGCTGAGGCCAGCCACTTTTTTCGTCTTCCTTCGAGGTCTTTTCATGTTCGGTGCTCTCGCCCGCAAGTTTTTCGGCACCGCCAACACCCGCGTCGTCAAGACGCTGCACAAGGACGTCCAGCGAATCAACGCGCTGGAGCCGCAGCTCGTCGACCTCTCCGACGACCAGCTGCGCGCCCGCACCGATTGGCTGCGCGGCCGACTGGACAAGGGCGAAACGCTCGACGACATCCTGCCCGATGCCTTCGCCACCGTGCGCGAGGCGGCCAAGCGGGTGCTGGGCCAGCGCCACTTCGACGTCCAGATGATGGGCGGCATGGTGCTGCACCAGGGCAAGATCTCGGAAATGAAGACCGGTGAAGGCAAGACGCTGGTCGCCACGCTGGCCTGCTATCTGAACGCGCTGCAAGGCAAGGGCGTGCACGTCGTCACCGTGAACGACTACCTGGCGAAGCGCGACAGCGACTGGATGGGCCGCGTCTACGGCTTCCTGGGCCTGACCACCGGCTGCATCGTCCACGGCCTGGACGACGACGAGCGGCGCCGCGCCTACGCCTGCGACATCACCTACGGCACGAACAACGAGTTCGGCTTCGACTACCTGCGCGACAACATGAAGTTCCGCGCCGAGGACCTCGTGCAGCGGCCCTTCAACTACGCCATCGTCGACGAGGTCGACTCGATCCTCATCGACGAGGCGCGCACGCCGCTGATCATCTCCGGCCCGTCCACCGATTCGTCGGAGATGTACATCCAGGTCGACGCGCTGATCCCGCAGCTGCGCCCGGAAGACTACGAGAAGGACGAGAAGCACCGCACCGTCAGCTTCTCGGAAGCCGGGCAGGAGCATATGGAGCAGCTTCTGGCCCAGGCCGGCCTGCTGAAGACGGGCGGCCTGTACGACATCCAGAACGTGGCGCTGGTCCACCACGCCCAGCAGGCGTTGCGCGCCCACCAACTGTTCCAGCGCGACAAAGACTACATCGTCAAGGACGACAAGGTCGTCATCATCGACGAGTTCACCGGCCGCATGATGGAAGGCCGCCGCTATTCGGAAGGCCTGCACCAGGCGCTGGAGGCCAAGGAGAAGGTGGAGATCCAGCGCGAGAACCAGACGCTGGCGTCCATCACCTTCCAGAACTACTTCCGCATCTACCCGAAGCTGGCCGGCATGACCGGCACGGCGATGACCGAGGCGCCGGAGTTCGCCGAGATCTACGGGCTCGAGGTGGTCGAGATCCCGACCAACGTCGGCGTCGCCCGCAAGGACCACGACGACGAGGTCTACCGCAAGGCACTGGAGAAGTACGACGCCATCACGACCCTGATCGAGGAGTGCCGGGCGCGGCAGCAGCCGGTCCTGGTCGGCACCACGTCGATCGAGAAGTCGGAGCTGCTATCCGAGCTTCTGAAGAAGAAGAAGATCCCTCACAACGTCCTGAACGCCCGCCACCACGAGCAGGAAGCCTACATCGTGGCCCAGGCCGGCCGCCCCGGCGCCGTGACGGTCGCCACCAACATGGCCGGCCGCGGCACCGACATCCAGCTGGGCGGCAACGTCGACATGCGCATCAGGATGGAGCTGGCCGACGTTCCGGAGGGGCCGGAGCGCGAGGCGCGCATCCAGCAGATCAAGGACGAGGTGGAGAAGGCGCGCGACCTGGTGAAGCAGGCCGGCGGCCTCTACGTCGTCGGCACCGAGCGGCACGAGAGCCGGCGCATCGACAACCAGCTGCGCGGCCGGTCGGGCCGCCAGGGCGACCCGGGTGCCTCCAAGTTCTTCCTGTCGCTGGAAGACGACCTGATGCGCATCTTCGGGTCGGAGCGGATGGACGGCATCCTCCAGAAGCTCGGCCTCCAGGAGGGTGAGGCGATCATCCACCCCTGGATCAACAAGGCGCTGGAGAAGGCGCAGCAGAAGGTCGAGGCGCACCACTTCGAGATCCGCAAGAACCTGCTGCGCTTCGACAACGTGATGAACGACCAGCGCAAGGTGATCTACGAGCAGCGCCACGAGATCATGGAGGCGGAGGACGTCGCCGAGTCGATCAAGGAGATGCGCCATCAGGTCATCTCGCTGATGGTCAACAAGTGCATCCCGGCCAACTCCTACTCCGAGCAGTGGGACATGGCGGCGCTGCACGAGGAGGTGAACCGCATCCTCGGCCTCGACCTGCCGGTCGCCGACTGGGCCAAGGAAGAGGGCATCGCCGAGCCGGAGATCGAGGAGCGCATCCACGAGGCCGCCGACCGCAAGTACGCGGAGAAGGTCGCCAACTACGGCGCCGAGCTGATGCGCAGCGCCGAGAAGAGCCTGCTCCTCCAGATCCTGGACCAGGAGTGGAAAGACCACCTGCTCCAGCTCGACCACCTGCGCCAGGGCATCTCGTTGCGCGCCTACGCGCAGAAGGACCCGCTGAACGAGTACAAGCGCGAGGCGTTCGAGCTGTTCGACGACATGCTCTCGCGCCTGCGCGAATCGGTCACCGCCGTGCTGATGCACGTCGAGGTCCGCGTGCAGCCCAGCGAGGAGGAGCTGTACTTCCGCCAGATGCAGGAGATGCACGAGAGCCGCGACGACCCGGCTCTGGCTCTGGCCGGCGATGCCGACACGGCGCCGCTGCCCGACGGCATGGTCCGCGCCTCGGCGGCGGCCGGTGCCGCAGTGGGCAGCGACCCGTGGCCCGACACCCCGCGCAACGCCGCCTGCCCCTGCGGCTCCGGCAAGAAGTACAAGCACTGCCACGGCAAGGTTGCGTGAGCGAACATGCAAAGTCCCTCCCCCTGCCTCCGGCGGGGGAGGGATTATGGATCCACGCCCCACCCTCCCCCGTTCCCGTCCCAAACGACGGACGGGTGCGGGCATGCTCGACGAGTTCAAGAAATTCATCAGCCGCGGCAACGTGGTGGACCTGGCGGTCGGCATCATCATCGGCGCTGCCTTCACCGGCATCGTCAACTCGCTGGTCAAGGACATCCTGACCCCGCCCATCGGTTGGCTGATGGGCGGTATCGACTTCTCCAACTACTTCATCAGCCTGTCGGGCGGCCGGTACGACAGCCTCGCGGCGGCGGAAGCGGCGGGCGCGGCGACCATCAACTACGGCCGATTCCTCAACAACGTGCTCAACTTCCTGATCGTCGCGGCGGCGCTGTTCGTGCTGGTGCGCCAGTTGATCCGCTTCCGCCTCGTCGAGGCCGCCAAGCCGAAGCCACGCCCGGCCGATGAAGTGCTGCTGGAGGAAATCCGCGACCTGCTGCGCGACCGCATCGTCCCGGCCCCGAAGCCACCGGAATCTCCATAAGCTCAGATCGCCGCCACGCCCGCCGTCAGGGCACCGACCAGCAGCAGCAGGAGCAACGCAGCCAGGGCCGTCAGCCCCAGCGCGCGGCCGACGTCGGGCGCCGTGGCACGGGCGCGGCCGGGGCCGATCCACGGCTCGTGGATGGTGACGGCGCCGTCGCGGTGCGGGCCGCCCAGTGACAGGCCGAGCGCGCCGGCCGCGGCGGCGATCGGCCAGCCCATGTTGAAGGACGGATGCTTGCGCGCGTCCGACGCCATCACCTGGAAGGCGCCGCCCAGGCTGGCGGTGCCGAGGAAGGGGGCAGCCAGCGCCAGCAGCAGCGCGGTCAGCCGCGCCGGGATGGCGTTCAGCGCGTCGTCCAGCCGCGCCGCCGTCTGGCCAAAGCGCTCGTGCCGAACGCCAGCGTGGCCCAGCGCGGCGTCGGCGCCGTCCACCGCCGCCCAGGCCAGCACGCCGGGTGCTCCCAGCAGGATGTACCAGAAAGCCGGCGCCACCAGCTTGCGGTCCAGCGCCTTGGCGGCGTGCTCAATGGCGGCGCGGGCGACGCCGTGCTCGTCCAGTCCGTAGGCGTGGCGGCGGGTCAGCCCTTCCACCTCGCCCTGGGCGGCGGTGAGGCCGCGGCTCTCCAGCGCGCGGCGCACCTCGCGCACCCGCATCCAGGCGCTGCGCCCGCGCAGGCAGGCCAGCAGCACCACGAACTCCACCACCCAGCCGGAGCGCGCGTTGACGCGGAACCACTCGGCGGTCAGGCCGATCCCGGCGGCCACGGCGACCAGCAGAAGCACGACCAGGGCACCGCGCATCAGCCGGGCGCCCTCGCCGCGCTCCGGCCGGTTCAGGCGGCGGTCGAGCAGCGCGCAGACGCGCGCCGACAGGCGCGCCGGATCGGGCAGGACACGGCTGATCCAATCGCCGGCGGCGGCGTCCACCACCAGCGCCAGCAGCAGCAGGAACAGCGGTCCGGGGCCGCCGAAGACGGTGCTGGCCATGGCCGCGGCGCCTCCGCCCCCGTCAGCGCTTGGCGTTGCGCAGCAGCGTGGTGACGCGGGAGTTGCGGCTTTCCTGCGCCCAGCTCAGCGCGTCGCGGCCGGCAAAGTCGGAACGGTCGGGTTTGGCGCCGGCCTTCAGCAGGCGCTCCACCACGTCGGCGCGGCCCTGGCGGGCGGCGACCATCAGCGGCGTCAGCCCGTCCTTGTTCTCTTGGTCGGGCTTGGCGCCCTTCTGGAGCAGCAGGTCGGCCATTTGCGCGTCGCCGGCGTTGGCCGCCCAGTACAGCGGCGGGTTGCCGCCCTTGTCCGTGCGGCCGGGGTTGGCGCCGTTGTCCAGCAGCAGCTTCGCCATATCGACGTAGCCCTGCGTGATGGCGGTGATCAGCGGCGTGCGGCCGGTGGCGTCGAGGCCGTTGATGTTCTCGCCGCGCAGCAGCAGCTGGCGGACCGTCTTCATGTCGTTGGCGCTGACCGCCTTGTACAGGTCGGGACCGGCGAACAGGTTGATCTCCGCACGGGCGGGGGCCACGCAGGCCAACGCCAGCAGACACGCCAGGACCAGTCGCTTCACAACACGCACTCCATATCCGGATCGGATCCCCCTGCCCATCCTAGCCGCATTCGTCTAGTCTTTGCCACATGCACAACCCGCTCGCCCGTCACATCGCGCTTTTCCTGCTGGTCAAGGCCATGCTGATCGGCATCGGCCTGTGGTGGTTCCTCTCATCGATGCCGGAGCCGCGCGGCGCCGTCGCCATCCCGCCGGCCGCCGCACGGACGGAACCTTGACCCTCGCCGCCGGGTTGTTCGCTGAGAACATCCGGAGAGAGCGCCATGACCTATCAGAGCGATGCGGGCCACACCGGCCGGACCGGCGCGGCACAGGGGATGGTGCGCGAGGCGGTGGGTGTCTTCAACAGCCAGGAAGCCCTGCAGCGCGCCCTCGACGAGCTGTCGCTGGCCCATTTCGATCGCCACGAGCTGAGCCTGATGGCCAACGACCAGACCATTCGCGACCACGTCGGCGTGGTGCCGCGTGAAATCGACGACGCCAAGCACGATCCCTCGATGCCCCGCCAGTCCTACGTGGCGCCGGAGGACGAGGGCGATGCCAAGGGCGTGGCCATGGGCATCCCGGCCTATGTGGGCGCGGTGATCGCCACGGGCGCCGTGCTGGCGACCGGCGGCACCGCCCTGGCGGCCGCCGCCGCGGCTGCAGCGGCCGGCGTGGGCGGCGGCGCGCTGGGTTCGGTCCTGGCCGGCTGGCTGACCGACAAGCGCAGCGAACCGCTGCGCCAGCACCTGGACAAGGGCGGCATCCTGCTGTGGGTCAACCTGCGCAACGAGGAGCGCGAGCAAGTCGCCCGCGAGATCCTGTCCCGCCACAGCAGCCAGCCGGTCGAAGTGCACGAAGTCCCGCAGACGGCGGCGGGGGCGTAATCACCCCGCCCGCATGCGGCTGACGAAGCTGTTGACCTGGGAGCCCAGCGAGCGGACCTCGTCGGCGACCGTGGTGGAGGCCTCCAGCACGCGGTTGGCGGAGTGGCCGGACTCCGCCGCCGCGCGGGCCACCGAGTCGATGTTCTCGCGCACGTGACGGGTGCCGTCGGCGGCCTCGCCCACGTTGCGGGCGATCTCGCGCGTCGCCGCACTCTGCTGTTCCACCGCTGCGGCGATCGACGAGGCGATGTCGTTGATCTCGCGGATGGTGCCCGCGATGGAGCGGATCGCCTCCACCGCCTCCTGCGTCACCGACTGCATGGCGGCGATCTGGCCGGAGATCTCCTCGGTCGCCTTGCCGGTCTGCGTCGCCAGGTTCTTCACTTCCGACGCCACGACGGCGAAGCCCTTGCCCGCCTCGCCCGCGCGCGCCGCCTCGATGGTGGCGTTGAGCGCCAGCAGGTTGGTCTGCGACGCGATGTCGTTGATCAGCTGCACAACCTCGCCGATCTTCTGCGCGGTGTGCGACAGCCCCTCCACCGTGTGGTCGGTGCGCTCGGCGTCGGCCGCCGCCTGCCGGGCGATGCGGCTGGAGGCGTTGACCTGCGTGCCGATCTCCTGGATCGAAGCGGACAGCTCCTCGGTCGCCGCCGCCACCGCCTCGACGCTGCCGGCCGCCTGCTGCGAGGTGGCCGCGGCGGTCGCCGCTTCGCCGGTCGTCTGCTCGGCGGTGCGGGTCATGCGCTCGGCCACGTCGTGCATCTCGTCGGCCGCGCGGGAGACGCGGTCCAGCATGCCGCGTACGCTGGCCTCGAAGTTCTCGGCCATCTCGATCATGGCGCGCCGGCGTTCCTGGGTGGCGCGGGTGCGCTCCGTCTCGGCCCGCGCGTTGGCCTCGGCGGCCTCGCGCGCGGTTTCGCGGAAGACGACCAGCGCCTGCGCCATGTCGGTGATCTCGTCGGCGCCGCCCTGCGGGATCGGCGCTTCCAGGTTGCCGCCGGCGATGGACCGCATGGCGTCGGCCAGCCGGCCGATGCGGGTGACGATGGCGCGGCCCACCGTGTACCAGGCCAACGCCACGCCGCCCACCAGGCTGCCCACGGCGAACAGGATCAGCAGCAGCCGGCCGGCCTCGATGGCCTGGGCGGCGTGCGCCGCGGCGGCGTCTGCGTCGGCCTTCATGGCGGCCACCTGCTCCTCCACCGCCTGGGCGAACTGCCCGGCCAGCGCGCGGGTCTCGGCCAGCACCTTGGCGCCATCGGCGATGGCCGCCAGCTCGGCCCGGCGCAGGTCGAACAGGTTACCGTCGCCGGTGCCGAAGGCGGCCAGCGCATCGGCGGCCTTGCGCAGCTCCGCGTCGTCGCCGCTGTCGCCGATGCCCTTCAGCCGCTCGCGCAGGGCCGACAGCACGCCGTCGAAACGGGTGCGCATCATGTCCAGCCGGTTGGCGTCGACCGCCTGCGCCGCCTCGTTCAAGGCGCCGGTCAGCAGGTTGGCGGAGGTCTGCAGTTCCAGGTAGGTGCGGAAGCTGCTCAGCCCGTTGCCCAGCACGTCCTGCATGGACTCGCGCGTCTGCGTGCGGATGTTGAGGCTGGCAACCTTGATCTCGGCGCGTGCCCGCAGGGTGACGGGGTCCAGCGCTTCCAGCAGCGCCTGCTCGCCGCGCTGCACCTCGGCCAGCTTGGTGTTGACGCGGCGGTTCAGCGCCGCGCGCTCGGCATCGCCGGCCTCCAGCGCGGCGCGACGCAGCTCGAACACGCCATCGACGCCGTCGCCCAGCGTGAAGAAGGTCTCCAAGGCGTCGGAGGTCTCCTTGGTCAGCCGGTCGCCGGCGTGCAGCGTGGCGCTGATCAGCCGCGCCGCGGCCTCCAGGTAGACCTGCTGCTGGTTGGTCACCTGCAGCGTGGTGGGCGACGCGGCGGCGCGCGCCGCCGCCTTGGACAGGTTCATGATGTCGGCGCGGATCTCGTACAGACTGATGAGGGCGCCGACGGCGTCGCCCAGCGTGTCGATCTCGCGGTCCGTCATGGCGCCCAGCGACTCGCCCTTGCTGCGCAGGCGGTCGCCGACGGCGTCGATGAGGGGCTGGAGCGTGTCGAGGAAGGATTCGCGCGCCCGCGCCAACTGGCTCAGGCCCATCTCGCGCTTGCCGCGCGCCGTCAGGCGGCGGTCGACGGCGGCGTTCGCCGTGTCGAGCGTGGAGATCAGCGCCGTCGCCTTGGCCTTCACCTCGGCCAGCTTGGGGTCGTTCGGCCGGCGCTCGCCCAGTTCGTTCACCAGCGCCATCAACTGCCGGCCGCGGCTCATGACCTGGGCGTAAGTCTGGCCGCGGGCGGTCTGGCTGTCGGCGGCGTCCAGCGTGGGGGCGGCGGCGGCGATGCCGCCACTCTCGCCCGACAGGCGCTTGGCCAGTTCCATTTCGGGCAGGCTGACGCTGACGATGCGGGTGAGCGGCGCCTCGACCGCCGAGTAGGAATAGAGACCGACGAAGCTGGCGCCGACAGTCATGCCGGCGATGCCGGCGAAGGCCAGGAGCAGTTTGGCGCGAACGCCGAAGCGGCGGGCGGGTGAGCCGGTCCCCGGTTGCCGGTCGGTCATCTCTGGTGTCCTCCCTGAACGACTTTTTTGTTCGGCAAACGAATATTCTTATAAGTCAGCAAACATTAACAAAGTGTCCCGCGGTCGGGCAAGGCGCGCGGCAACACCAATTCCTTGTTATGCGCGCCGCACAATCCACCCATGGGCCTACCTCCCTCCCACGCACGGCCACCCTTTTGCGCGTCGCGCGCTGGAGCCGCATTCGCGCTTATCCTCGCAACCAGACCTCGCACTCCACAAGTGACGGTTTTCCACATGAACATCGCAAGCGTCGCCCGGCGTATCGGCGCCGGTGAGCTTCAGTATGCCCTGGCGCGGTTCGAAGCCGTCCGCCGCATCTACGGTTTCGTGATGGGTCTGCTGCACCGGCCGCGCCGGTCGTGGACCGTCACCCTGCAGCAGTCGATGTTCCTGACGGCGCTGGTGGACGGCGCGGTTCTGGACCTGAAGCGCGAGTCCTTCGCACGCGGCTTCGACCTGCCGCCGGCCGTGGTTCGCGAGTTGGTGGATTATGCCCGCACCACGCCCTGCCATTTCTGGGAGAAACGGTTCCTGAAGGCCGAGGTGCAGGACGGCCGCCTGAGCGACGGCACCGAGGTCTCCATGTCCGAGGTCTGCGCGCCCGAGGAGTGCGAGGCGATCCGCCGCCTGTGCCGGGACCCGGTGCTGATCGAGGTGGCAACGCGCCAGCTGGGCTACCCGCCGACCCGGATCAAGCCGCGCCTGTACTGGAGCTACGCCTCCAGCCTGGACGACGCGGTGCGCCGCCGCCAGGGGCAGAGCATCGACTGGCATTACGACGCGCACGCCCTGCGCTTCTGTTCGGTGAACTTCTACCTGACCGACGTGGACCGCGAGAACGGCGCGCACGCCCTGGTCTGCGGCTCGCACCGGGGTAAGCCGCTGCCGCTGCTGTTGCGCTCCGCCACGGCCCCCGACGAGGCAATCCGCCGCCATTACGGGGACGGGCGCGTCGTGGCGGTCGAAGGGCCGGCCGGCACGGGATTCTTCGAGGACACCGCGTGCTACCACCGCATCATCCCGCCCCGGCACCGCGACCGGCTGATGCTGGAGATCTGGTACAGCTGAAGCAGCGATTTTTTCGTGCGGCGGACGCAACGAAGGGCTTGCAAGCGCCGCTCATCGTGGCTATGTTCGCCGCCCAACGCCGCAGTAGCTCAGGGGTAGAGCAACTGATTCGTAATCAGTAGGTCCGGGGTTCAAATCCCTGTTGCGGCACCAGTTTCGAAAAGGCCCGGCGGTTTCCACCGCCGGGCCTTTTTCCGTTCAGAAATGCACCGCGTTCGGCGCCAGCCAGCCGAGCAGCGAGAAGGCCATGCCCACCACGCCCAGGCCGCCGGCCACCCAGGCCATCGGCAGGAAGCCGGTGATCACCGTGGCCGAGGCCAGCACGATGGCGATCTGGAAGGCGGCGGAGCCGTATTCGTACAGGTGGTAGGCGTGCATGGCGTGGTCGCGCCGGTGCTCGGCCTCCTTGGCGCGGGCGATCAGTTCCTTGCGGCCTTCGTTGGTTTCCGGCTCGCTGTCGTAGCGCTTGGCCGTCGCCTGCCAGCCGTCGATCTGCTTCTGGACGGCGGCGCGGCGCGCCTCCGGCAGGTCGGGCGCCAGCAGGTCGAGCTGCGCGGATTCGGCCGCCGTGCGCAACGTCGTCATGCGGATCGTCTTGGCTTGGTAGAAGGCCCAGAGGTCGTTGGCCTCGACGTTGCGGGTGATGCCCTCGGTCTGCGCGCTCTTGCCCGCCGCCTCGGCGATCGCCAGCAGGGCGGCCAGGACGGAGATCAGCAGGCCGATGCGGCGGTTGATGCTGTTGGCGCCGGCGTGGTGGCCGTGCGCCGCCTCCTCGATCTTCTCATGGGTTTCAAGCGCTTCCATCGACGTACCCCCGGTTCTTGTCGGATGCGCGCGGAAGATGCCCCGTTCGATCGGGGAGCGCCAGCACTTGCGCGAGCGCCCTTCGACCCTTTAATCAGGGTCCCCATTCCGACCACCAGGGACAGCATCATGCGCGCCTTCGCCGGCCAGCACTCCGACCGCGTCACCATCAAGCGCACGCCCGAGCAGAAGCAGCAGCAGCTCCGCCAGTTGAAGGAGCAGCTCGCCGCGCTGAAGAGCCACGCGGCCGAGAGCCTGCGCACGTCGCTGGTCAAGCGGATCGCCGAGCTGGAAAAGGAGCTGGCCTCCGCCCCGCAGCCCAAGCCGAAGCGGAGCTAAGACGGGCATGGACGCGGAGCGCC
>Ga0196976_1000611_pt1 | contig 21727 bp, 18 predicted proteins | sample S3v_513CmetaG_FD_148644 | JGI IMG/M metagenome (GOLD analysis project Ga0196976, IMG submission 148644) | Soil microbial communities from Anza Borrego desert, Southern California, United States - S3+v_5-13C | ecosystem: Environmental > Terrestrial > Soil > Desert | place: USA: California...
GTAGATGTCGGTCCGGCCGGGGGACACCCAGGGACGCGCGAGGTTCAGGCCGTTGGCCGCGAAATGGGCGCGCACCGCTTCCAGCTTCTGCCGCGCGGTGCGCTGGCCGGCGGCATGGGCGGCCAGAACCGCCTCCGTCATCAGCCGGCAGCGGTGGATGCCGAAGCTGTCGCCGTTGCCGGGATCCTCGGCGAAGCCGATCCCGGCGCGGAACCGGCAGGTGAAGAGGGGCGTGGGATCGGCCAGTTCCTCGGTCGCGGCGGGAGGCAGCCCGGCGATGAGCCGCGCCACGAACTCCGCATGGCGGCGCGCCATGTAGAGCACCATGGAATCCGACCGCGTGTAGTGGGTGGCGTCGGTCAGCGCCTTCATGCGGTAGGGGACCTGATAGGCGTTGAGCGCCTGCGTCAGCGCGCGGATCAGCACGGGAACGCCCGTGGGGGTGATGTTGAAGTAGACGCGCGTCAGCGCGTACTCGTCCCACACGTCGGTGGGCGCCTCGCCGTACATGAACTGGAAGGCGGTCTGCAGCGTGTGCGAGCCGCGGGGCATCCACAGGGTCACCTGCTCGCCCGGCTGCGGCACGGTTCCGCGGCCGTTGGTGGCCAGGTACTCGCCCGGCCGGGCGCGGCGCTGCCGCTCGCCCTTGGACACGCTGACGCTGCCGTCGGCGTCGACGGCGTAGACCCGCCAGCCGGCGTCCCAATGGTCGCGGTTGCCGTTGGCGGCGTCCAGCTTGATCGGGTGCGCCGGGTCGGGCGGGTAGGGGGAACGCGCCGGCGGGCCGGGAAAGCGGTGCGCGTAGCAGTTGGTGTAGAGCGTGCTGATGATGGCGTTCGCCATGGCGCCGGGCTGCGGCAGATGGTGCAGCAGCCCGCCGGCGAAGCGGAAGGCGTCGGGCGCGATGATCTCCAGCGCGTCGAGGATGGCCGTCAGTTCGGCGTCCAGCGCTCCGGCGTCCAGTGCATCGGCGCCCGGCTTGTCGGCGTCCAGCTTGTCGGTCATGTGGGGCAGTCCAGTCCGGGCCGTGTCAGGAGGGGGTGCCGAGCAGGTCCGCGGCGGCCTTGTCGGGCGCCCAGAGGAAGGCCCGCGCGGTTTCCATCAGCGTCTCCGCCTGGGCGGCGAGGGCGGAGCGGTTGAACAGCGCCTCGAAGACCGCCACCACCAGGCGGGCGCCCACATGGCGCATGCAGCGGGTCAGGAAGACGCGCGCCGCCCCCTCGCCGAAGCCGCGGGTCTCCACATAGACCTGCCAGAACCGGCGCATGGACGGCACCGCTTCGGCCAGCGTGCGGTCCTTCCGGTCCTCCGCGGCCGGTCCGGTGCCGGCCTGCGGCGGTATCAGCATCACGTAGAGGATGTAGGAGGTGAGGATGCACGCGATGTCCCACGCGGCATCGCCCAGGTCGACCAGTTCCCAGTCGATGACCTTGAAGTCGTATTCGCCGTTCGGGCCGGCGGGATGGACGATGAAGTTGTCCCACTTCATGTCGCCGTGGATGAGCGCGCTGAACTCGTACTCGCGGCCCAGCGCGTGGAGGTGCGCCAGCAGGTCCGGCCGGCGGGAGAGCATCTCCATCATCGGCCGGCCGATGTGCGGCGGGAAGCTGGGCAGCGGCGCCAGGGTCGCGGGATCCAGGGTGAAGATCCACGGCGGCTGCCGGGGGAAGACCTGCGCGTTGACGGGCTCCAGCAAGGCGTTGGCGGCCTGCGCGTGGTAGGCGCCCAGCCCGCGGCCCAGCAGCTCGCCCACTTCGACGGGAAAGCGGCGGAGGCGGAAATGCAGCTCGTTCAGGTTCTCGGCCTGCGGCAGCAGGCCCAGCACCAGCGCGTGGCGGCCGGCGTCGAAATCGACGTAGGTCGGGGAGATGGTCTTCAGCGGCTCCAGCAGCGGGCGCGTGGCGACCAGCTGGTAGAAGGCCGCTTCACGCCGCAGCGTGGCCACGTGTTCCGGACTGTGCCCCATGATCTGCTTCACGAACAGGCCGGGCAGGCCGCCGCGGGTGATCTTGAAGTTGCGGCAGCGCCGCCCCGCCTCGGCGACGCTGAAGTCGCCGCCGACGATCGATCGGGCGTCCAGGATGCCGCGCTCCATGAGGAAATGCGCGATGTTGGACACGGTCAGGAACATTCGGGTGGGCTTCCTTCCTTGAGGCCGGCGGCACGCCCGTCGGACACGCCGCCCAAGGGCCGCGCCGGCCGCCCCGTGCGGGGGCGGCCGGCGGGCTTCCAGGTGGCGTGCTTAGAAGCTGATCGACGGACCCACGGTGGCCGAGCCGGTCCCGGAGACCGTCACCGAGATCGAGCCGGACACCGGCGTCCAGGTCGCCTGCGGCGCGGCGCCGGTCTGCGGAGCCGCGCCGTAACTGGCCGTCGGCAGCGTCGGGATGGACGGGTAGCTCGGGTAGCTCGGCATGCTCGGGTAGGTCGGCACCGTCGGGTAGGTCGGCACCGTCGTCAGACCCTGGGCAGCGGCACCCTGGCCGGCCGTGGCCGTCACGGTGAACGTCGGGAAGCTCGGCTGGGTCGGCAGCGTCGGCACCGTCGTGATCGTCGGCGGCAGCGTCTGCGGCAGCGTCTGCGGGAGCGTTGGATCCGTCGTCAGCGTCGGGTAGGTCGGGACGGTGGTCAGGCCCTGGGCGCCGATCCCGCCGCCCTGACTACTCATGGCCGTCATCGTGGCCGGCGGGATCGTCGGGTAGGTCGGAAAGCTCGGCAGCGTCGTGACGGTCGGGAAGGTCGGCACCGTGGTCAGGCCCTGCGCCGCGGCCTGACCGGCCGTCGCGGTCTGGGTGACCGTGATGGTGGGGTAGGTGGCGGGGGTCTGCGTGATCGTCGGCGGCACGGTGACCGTGGTCGGGTTGCTCACCGTCACCGAGGCGGGCGTGACCGACACCGTGATCGTCTGCGGCGCGGCCCCGGCCTGCTGCGGCATCGTGTTCTGGAGGGTCTGGAAGGTCTGGGACGCCGTCGGGAAGGTCTGCGACGCCGTCGGGAAGGTGGGGTACGACGGCACCGTCACCGGGGTGATCGGCGTGCGGGTCAGGGTCTGCGTCGGGAAGGTCTGGGTCGGGAAGGTCTGGGTCGGGAAGGTCTGGGTCGGGAAGGTCTGCGTCGGGAACGTCTGCGTGGGCAGCGTCATCGTCGGGGCCAGCGACGCCGTGCTGGCGCCGAACGCCTGCGCCTGCGCGCCGCTCAGCGGCACCGTGACGCTGGGACCCGCCGTGGCGGACGCCGAGACGCTGAGCGACGCGCCGGCCGTGGTGGTGACGCCGCCGGTGTTGGTGGCGCTGACGGTGATGCTGCCGGTGCCGGTGCCGCTGCCGGAAACCGTCACGGTCACGCTGGCCGGGGTGATGCTCTGGACTTCCGCGCCCTGCGGGGCGGCGGTCGGGTAGGAACCCGTGTTGCTCACGGTGACCGTCTGGGTCGGCACGCTGGTGAGGATCGACGGAAAGCAGGTGCCGGTGATCGACTGGGTGATGGTCGGGAGGGTGACGGTGACCGACTGCGCCTGCTGGGCGCCGGGGTGCATGGTCGCCGGCAGAACGGTGACCGGGAAGGTGGGATAAGAGAACATTCGATATGCCTCCTTGGGAACGGTCTTGAATGGCTGCTGTCGAGGCCCCGGCCTGTCCGGGCGGAGCCGCGGTTCGGATCGGGCAGGCCCCGGTTCTGGCCGGCCTCCTTCTCGGCGGGCGGTCAGGAACCCGGCTGGGTCGGAGCGGCGCGCCCCGTCACCAGGCCGGCGCCGGCCAGGAAGTTCGGAATGCCGATGTTTCTCAGCGTGGCGGCGAGCACCTGGGCGGCGCGGGCCACGCGCTCGGGCCCGCGGGGGAGGCCCGTGTAGTAGGTGTCGGCCGCCAGGAAGGTGGCCAGCGCCGCCGTCGCCGCCGGGCAGGCCATGGAGGTGCCGCTCATCTCGGCGTAGGGGGCGGCCACTTCGGGCCGGGCGGGCACGGTGGAGATGATGCCCACGCCCGGCGCCGCGCACCCGACCTCGTAGCCGACCGCGTCGAAGTTCGCGGCGAACAGGCCGCCCGGGCCGAAGTAGACGGGCTGGCTGGGCATGCAGGCGGCCGACAGCGTGCCGGCGGGCGACATTCCGTACAGGCCCAGGGCGTTGACCCCGGCCGCTTCCGGGTAGGCGGCCGGATAATAGACGGGCGCGCCGTTGGAGTTGCCCGCCGACGCCATGCACAGCGTGCCGAGTTCCAGCGCGGCCATGAGCGCGTCGCGCTCGATCGCCGAGGGCTCGGGGCCGCCGAGGCTGAGGTTGACGAGGTCGGCGTCGAATTCGGCGGACAGGAGGTCCACGCCAAGCGCGATGTCGCCCTGCGTGGCCGTCCCATCGGGGCCGAAAACCCGCAGCGCGCCGATGTCCGCCCCCGCGGCGATGCCTTCGTAGTCGCCCGACCCGTCGGCGGGGATGGCGCCGATGATGCCGGCGACGTGCGTGCCGTGTCCTTCCTGGTCCAGCGTCGCCTTGGGGGTCGGATCGACCTTGCCGTCGACGACCGCGCCCAGCGCCTTGACGTGCTTCACGTAGGGGTTCGGACCCAGCCCGGTGTCGGCGATCCCGATGCGGATGCCCTGGCCGCGCTTGAAGCTGGATTCGCTGATGCCGACCAGATGGTGCCACCAGCCGAGGGGGCCGGTCTTGGGCAGGCCGAGCATCTCGATGGTGGAGCCGTTGCGCGGCATCACCTGCAGCGCGCTCCAGTAGCTGGAGGCGGGCTCGACCACGATCATGGACGGCGTGAACTGCGTGGGGTCGTAGTTGAAGAGGAGCTTGCCGCCGGCGTCCGACACCGCCTCCTGCCGCGTGCCGGGCACGCGGCCGGTCAGCGAGTTGAGCACCAGAAGGCCCTTGGCGCCGGCCACCGACTGGTTGCCGCTGCGCAGGGTGATCTCGAAGGCGGCGCCGACGCCGGGGTGCAGCGGCTCCACGCCCTGGGCCCGGATGACGCGGTCGACGATGGGCGGGCGCGCCACGGCGGGGCGGCGCAGATGTTCGGGTTCGACAAGGACGTCGTCACCCAGTTCGCCGGCCATGCGGGCCATGTCCGCGTGCGGTGCTTCCACGCTGTAGACGCGGCGCGCCTGTTCCGACTCCGGTTTGTTGTCAAGGCGGATGTCCGCGTGCGCGGCCAGCAGCTTCTCCGCCCGGTCGCCGCCTTCGCGCTTGGCCTTGCGCTCGCCTCCGCCGGACAGCCTGTTCGCAACGATAAATCTGGTCATCGGTCATACCCCATGCGCATACCTGCGGATGCAGACCAATCTCTTGGACTGCAAGGGAGAAAGCGGGAAAACCATAGTGACAGATGCGGTTCCTCGGTGCCTGACAGGAACATGCCAGGAGTCCATGGAGCTTCAAAAGGTATTTTTACTATACTTAGTCACTGAATGAGTCTGACAAGCCCAGAAAAACGGCAATATTATCGGCCATACGGCGGTATGTCGTGAAATTAGATAACATTTTGACTGCCGTGCTTGTACGCCGGGCGGCCGCGCAACGGCCAAGTCGAGGCTGCGCAGCGGCAATCGAAGGGTGTCGTTCGAACGCGGACGAACGATGCCCGCGAAGCATTATTAGCTTTCAGCGATCCGCTTGTTTTACGGCGTGGGAGAAAATTCGCCCGATAATCACTTCCGCGCGTGGCGGCGGCCGTGACGGTGGGCCGGTACGGCATATTGTCGCATGACTCGCTCCGGCGCCGTTCGCATCAGGCTTCGGCGTGCGTTTCGGGGCCGTACAGCCGGCGTGCGGTCGCGTAATCTTCGATTTCAGGAAGCAGAAGGCCCGACGCCGGTTCGCCGGCGGCCAGACGGCGGCGCGCTTCCGTGCTGGCCCACACGGCCGGTTCGAACCCCGGCTCGAAATCTGGCTCGAACCTGGGAAAGATCAGCGGCGGGGCGGCCTGGACGATGTCCAGCCAGCCCGGCCATCGCGGCGCGTGCGCCGCCACGTCGGCCCCCATGGCGAGGACGAACGGCGTTTCCGGGTGCAGGGCGACCAGGGCGCGCACGAGGTCGCGGGTCTTGACCGGGGGCTCCAGGCGCCCCTCCAGATCGCAGACCGTCACCGGCCCCGCCACCCTGGCCGCCATCAGCCGGCACATGTGCAGCCGGTCGGCGAAGGGCGCGAGGGGCTTCCGGCCGGGATGCACGGCGACCGGCACCAGCCAGACCCCGGCAATCCCGGGCATCGCCAGGATGGCCTCGCACAGGCGCAGATGCCCGCAATGGGGCGGATTGAAACTGCCGCCGAGAAGCGCGACCTTTCCAGAAGCATTTGCGGTCGGGACCATGCGGTTCGGTTTCTCTGGTGGCTCGATCATGGGCGAGGAGATGGACCATGAACCAATATGTCAAAGACTTCACCATACGGCCATTCGGACCGGAAGACATAAACGGCCACCTTGCCGCCGTCGCCGCCTCGCGTCCGCAGCTCGCCGCGGCGCTGTCGTGGGCATCGCCGGCCTATGGCCCGAACGAGAGCGCCGCATGGGTCATGTCGCGGACGGCGGCATGGGCGCAGGCCAGCGAATACAGCTTCGTCGTCGAGCACGCGCCGACGCGCACCTTCGCCGGCAGCTGCAGCATCAACCGGATCGACTGGCCGCATCAGGTCGGCAACCTGACCTACTGGATCGATTCGCGCTGGACCGGGCGCGGCGCGGCGACGGCCGGCGCCATGCTCGCCGCCCGGTTCGCGTTCGCCAACCTGGGCCTGCGGCGCGTCGAGATCCTGGCCGCCGAGGACAACGCCGCGAGCATCCGTGTCGCCGAGAAGCTGGGCGCCGTGCGTGAGGGCGTGCTGCGCCAGCGCCTGCGGCTGGGCGGTGCGCGAAAGGACGCGGTCCTGCTGTCGATCCTGCCCAGGGAGCTGAACGAGCCCGCCGTCGAGCGGCGCCCCATGGGCACGGCCTGAGAGGGGGGCTCGGCCTGAGGCCCCGTCCGGCGGCCTATCGCAGGCTGCCGTCGGGCCGGGCGGTGCGCAGCCGCTCCAGCGCGCATTCCACGGTCTGCAGGCGCACCGCCTCGCGGTCGCCGGGGAAGGTGTATTCCTTGTGCTTGGCGGGTCCCCGGCGCACGGCCGTGGCGATGTAGACGCGCCCCACCGGCTTGGCCTCGCTGCCGCCGTCCGGACCGGCGACGCCGGTCACCGCCACCGTCACGTCCGCCTTGGAATGGGCCAGCGCGCCCACCGCCATGGCGACCGCCACCTCGGCGCTGACGGCGCCGTGCGCCAGGATCAGGCTGGGCGGCACGCCCAGCATCTCCGACTTGGCGACGTTCGAATAGGTGACGAAGCCGCGCTCGACCACGCGGGACGAGCCGGCGATGTCGGTCAGCGCGCCGGCGATCAGGCCGCCGGTGCACGACTCGGCCGTGGCGATCGTGTAGCCGGCCGTGCCGTACTCGGCCAGCAGCCGGGCCGCGAGTTCGCGAATGTGCTGAGGGAACATGGTGCCTCCGCGCGTTTCGCGGCAGTCTAAACCGGCAATCTTCAGCCCGGCAATCGGACGGTCGCCACCGCCTGGGCGGCGATGCCTTCCTGGCGGCCGGTGAAGCCCAGCCGCTCCGTCGTCGTCGCCTTGACGCTGACGCGGTCGGCGGTGATCCCCAGCAGTTCGGCCAGACGCGCCACCATGGCCGCGCGGTGCGGGCCGACCTTCGGGCGCTCGCAGATGATGGTGACGTCGACGTGCGCGATCATGCCACGGCGCGCGTGCACCAGATCCACCGCGTGGCGCAGGAAACGGGCGCTGTCCGCCCCCTTCCACTGCGGGTCGGTGGGCGGGAAGTGGCTGCCGATGTCGCCGGCGCCCAGCGCGCCCAGCAGCGCGTCGGTCAGCGCGTGCAGCGCCACGTCGGCGTCCGAGTGGCCGTCCAGCTTGCGGTCGAGCGGCACCGGCACGCCGCACAGGATCACGTGGTCGCCCGCCGCGAAGCGGTGCACGTCGAAACCGGAACCGGTGCGCACGTCCGGCAGCGCGGCCAGCGTCAGGTGCGTGGCGCGGGCGAGGTCGACGGGGGTCGTCACCTTGAAGTTCTCCTCCTTGCCCGGAACCAGGGCCACCGACAGCCCGGCGCGCTCCGCCACCGCGGCGTCGTCGGTGAGGTCCTGCCCGGCGGCGTTGCGGTGCGCCGCCAGGATGTCGGCGAAGCGGAAGCCCTGCGGCGTCTGCGCGCGCCACAGCCCGGCGCGGTCCACGGTGCCGGCGCTGACACCGCCCGCGCCGCGCTTCAGCGTGTCGGTCACCGGCACGGCGGCGATGGCGCCGGGGGTGGTGTCCAGCGCCGCGATCACCGCCGACACCGTGTCCGGGTCGATCAGCGGGCGCGCGGCGTCGTGGATCAGCACGAGGTCGGGGGCGTCATCGGGGGAGCCGGCGGCCAGCGCCTCCAGCCCGTTGCGCACGGAATCCTGCCGGGTGGCGCCGCCGGCCACCGGTTCCGGCAGGCCGAGGCCGGCCACGGCGGCGTCGTACAGGTCGCGGTGGTCGGGGTTGATGACGACGCGCACCGCCGCCACCCGCGGATGGCGCAGGAACGCCTCCACCGTATGGCGCAGGACGGCGCGGCCGGCGAGGTCGTGGTACTGTTTGGGACGATCGGCGCCGAAGCGCTGGCCGCTGCCGGCCGCGACGATCAACGCGATGCAGGAAGGCATGGGAGGCGTGTCCGGGTGAAATGCAGACTTGACGGCGTCGCGGCGGAGCCTAGCCTGTCCCCGGTGATCCGCCAAGATGGCTCAGACCCGGACCGGGGCGCGGACGGAGGCGCATGTCGCAGAATCTGCTCTTCAGCCTGACGGCGTTGCTGGCGCTGGTGCCGGCCGCCCTGTTTCCCTACGGGGCACTCGCCGGCATCGGCGGGGGAGGGCGCTCGGCCGCCTATTGGGGCGCGCTGGCGCTGGCCTTCGTCGGCCCGTCCGTGTGGGCGGCCGCACAGGTGGGGGCGGCGTGGCACACCGGGCTGTCGACCGCGCTGTGGGTCACCATCGCCACGGTGATGGCGCTGTTCCTGGGGCTGGCGGCGCTGACGCGCTCGGCCTGGCGGCTCAGCCCGCTGCTGCTGCCCTACCTGCTGGCGGTCGGCGTGATCGCCGCGGCGACCCAGGGCATGCGCGAACCGCTGCTGCGCGGCAGCGCGCCGGAGCTGTGGATCCTGCTGCACATCGCCGTGTCCGTGGTGACGTACGCGCTGCTGACGCTGGCGGCCGTCGCCTCGCTCGCCGCCTTTTTGCAGGAGCGGGCGCTGAAGGCCAAGCGGCCGAACGCACTCACCCGCCTGCTGCCGCCGATGGCCGAGAGCGAGCGGCTGCAGGTGCGCCTGCTGACCGCGTCGGAGGTCGTGCTCGGCCTCGGCCTCCTGACCGGCATGGCAGTCCTGCATTACGAGAAGGGCGTGCCCTTCCGCCTGGACCACAAGGCGCTGTTCTCGATTGCCACTTTCGTGGTCATCGGCGGCCTGTTGTTTGTGCACGTAAGGACCGGGATACGCGGGCGTACGGCGGCGCGTCTGGTGCTGATCGCCTATCTCTTGCTCACCCTTGCCTATCCCGGCGTCAAATTCGTGATGAACGTCCTTCAGGCCTAGCGCGCCCTGGTGCCAAGGCGTTGGAATCGCTATACCCATTGGCCATGCTCGGCCTTGCGTCCGGGCGGACGGGCGTGATAGCCTGCTCAAAATCGCAGCAAATCGCTGATCTGCCCAGCAATCGGGCATTTTCCGCTCCCTGACACCGCCAGACACTGCAAAGCTGATGAGCATCCAGATCGGTCCCATCACCCTGTCGGATCCGGTGATCCTCGCCCCCATGTCGGGCGTCACCGACCTGCCGTTCCGCCGTCTGGTCAAGCGCACCGGATGCGGTCTGGTCGTGTCCGAGATGATCGCCAGCCAGGCGATGATCCGCGAGAACCGCCAGACCCTGCGCATGGCCGAAACCGTGCCGGAGGAGTCGCCGATGGCCGTGCAGCTCGCCGGCTGCGAGCCGGAGGTGATGGCGGAGGCGGCGAAGCTGAACGAGGACCGGGGTGCGGCCATCGTCGACCTCAACTTCGGCTGCCCGGTGAAGAAGGTGGTGAACGGCTACGCCGGCTCCGCGCTGATGCGCGACGAGGCGCTGGCCGGCCGCATCCTGGAGACCACCGTCAAGGCGGTGAAGATCCCGGTGACGCTGAAGATGCGCATGGGCTGGGACCACAACAGCCTGAACGCGCCGCGCCTCGCCCGCATTGCCGAGGAATGCGGCATCCGGATGGTCACCGTGCACGGCCGCACGCGCAACCAGATGTACAACGGCACCGCCGACTGGGCCTTCGTGCGCAACGTGAAGGAGGCGGTGTCGATCCCCGTCATCGTCAACGGCGACATCCAGACCTTCGACGACGTCGACCGCGCGCGGGCGGAATCCGGGGCGGACGGCGTGATGATCGGCCGCGGCACCTACGGCCGGCCATGGTTCCCGGCGCAGGTCATGCACTACCTGCGCACCGGCGAGCGCCTGCCCGATCCCCCGCTGGAGGAGCAGCTCGCCATCGTGCTGGAGCACTACGAGGCGATGCTGGAGCACTATGGCCGCGAACCCGGCCTGCGCGTCGCGCGCAAGCACGTCTCCTGGTACTCCAAGGGGCTGCACGGCTCGGCCGAATTCCGTTCGGAAATCAACCGCATGGACGACGTGGAGGCGGTGCGCCGCCACATCCGCGCCTTCTACGACCCAGCGATCGAAAGGATGGCGGCCTGATGTCGCGTACGGTCACGTCGTTGAACCGCCGTCCGCCCCGCGCCCCCTTTCGGCTGGGCACCATCGACGCCGCGACGGTGCTGAACGCGCTGCCGGACCCGGTGCTGGTGGTCGACGAGACCGGCATCGTCCGCTACGTGAACCTGGAGGCGCAGGAGTTCTTCGACAGCAGCGCCAGCATGATGGAAGGGGCTCCCCTGGCCGAGCTGCTGCCGCCCAACAGCACCGTCATGGGCCTGATCGACCAGGTGCAGCGCGACCACAGCACCGCGTCGCAGGAAGGCGTCACCATCGACACGCCGCGCATCGGCCCGCACCACGTCACGGTCCAGGTGTCGTCCATGGGCGACGATTCCGGGCAGGTGATCCTGACGATCTACGAGCGCTCCCTGGCCCGCAAGATCGACAACTCGCTCACCCACCGCAACGCGGCGCGCTCGGTCACCGCCATGGCGGCCATGCTGGCGCACGAGGTGAAGAACCCGCTGTCCGGCATCCGCGGCGCCGCGCAGCTCTTGGAAGAGAACGCCAACGAGCAGGACCGGGTGCTGACCCGCCTGATCTGCGACGAGGCCGACCGCATCGTGGCGCTGGTCAACCGCATGGAGGTGTTCTCCGACAAGCGCCCGCTGGAGCGCGGTCCGGTGAACATCCACAAGGTGCTGGAGCACGTGCGCACCATCGCGCAGTCGGGCTTCGGCCGCACGGTGCGCTTCGTCGAGCGGTACGACCCGTCGCTGCCGCCGGTCTACGGCAACCGCGACCAGCTGATCCAGGTCTTCCTCAACCTGATTAAAAATGCGGCAGAGGCTGCCCCCGAAAGCGGCGGCGAGATCATCCTCTCCACCGCCTACCAGCACGGCGTGCGCATGGCGCTGCCGGGCGGCGACACGCGGATGCACCTGCCGCTGGTCATATCCGTTCAGGACAATGGGGACGGCATCCCCGAGGATCTGCGCAACAACCTGTTCGACGCGTTCGTCACGACCAAGGCCAACGGAACTGGCCTGGGGCTTGCATTGGTGGCGAAGATCATCGGCGATCACGGCGGCGTCATCGAATTCGACAGCCAGCCGCGCCGTACCGTCTTCAAGGTGTCGCTGCCCATGTACGACGAATCCCAGACCGCAGTCGAGGTGAGCCCGGTTCGCACGAAGCGAGGGGCGCGCTGATGAGCGGTGCAACGATCCTCGTCGCCGATGACGATCGGGGCATCCGCACGGTTCTTACGCAGGCGCTGGCCCGGCTTGGTCACGATGTGCGCTCCACCGGCAACGCCTCCACCCTGTGGCGGTGGGTGGCCGACGGCCAGGGCGACCTCGTCATCACCGACGTGGTCATGCCCGACGAGAACGGCCTCGACCTCGTCCCCCGCATCAAGAAGATCCGCCCGGAGCTGCGCATCATCGTGATGAGCGCGCAGAACACGCTGATCACCGCCGTGAAGGCGGCGGAGCGCGGCGCCTTCGAGTACCTGCCCAAGCCCTTCGACCTGAAGGAGCTGTGCAACGTCGTCGAACGCGCGCTCAACGCCCGTCAAACGCAGGCCTCCGAGCTGCCGCCGGAGGCGGAGTCGGAGGAGCAGCTTCCCCTGATCGGCCGCTCGCCGGCGATGCAGGAGATCTACCGCGTGCTTGCCCGTCTGATGGGCACTGACCTGACGGTGATGATCACCGGCGAGTCGGGCACCGGCAAGGAGCTGGTGGCGCGCGCGCTGCACGACTACGGCAAGCGCCGGAACGGCCCCTTCGTCGCCATCAACATGGCGGCCATCCCGCGCGAACTGATCGAGTCCGAGCTGTTCGGCCACGAGAAGGGCGCCTTCACCGGCGCCACCAACCGCTCCCAGGGGCGGTTCGAGCAGGCGCAGGGCGGCACCCTGTTCCTGGACGAGATCGGCGACATGCCGCTGGAGGCGCAGACCCGCCTGCTGCGCGTCCTGCAGGAGGGCGAGTACACCACCGTCGGCGGGCGTACGCCCATCAAGACGGACGTACGCATCATCGCCGCCACGCACCGCGACCTGCGTACGCTGATCCGCCAGGGCCTGTTCCGCGAGGATCTGTTCTACCGCCTGAACGTCGTGCCCATCCGCCTGCCGCCGCTGCGCGAGCGGACGGAGGACGTGGCGCTGCTGGTGCGCCATTTCCTGAACCAGGGCGTGGCGCAGGGCCTGCCGGCCAAGAGCATCGACCAGGCGGCCATGGACCGCCTGCGCCGCTACCGCTGGCCGGGCAACGTACGCGAACTCGAGAACCTCGTACGCCGCCTCGCCGCCCTGTACTCGCAGGAGATCATCGGCGTCGACGTCATCGAGGCGGAGCTGGCCGACGCCCAGCCGGCCCAGCAGCCGGTCGAGGAGACGCAGAGCGAGGGCCTCAGCTCCGCCGTGGAGCGGCACCTGAAGGACTATTTCGCCGCGCACAAGGACGGCATCCCGTCCAAGGGCCTGTACGACCGCGTCCTGCGCGAGGTCGAACGGCCGCTGATCTCGCTCAGCCTCTCGGCGACGCGGGGCAACCAGATCAAGGCGGCGGAGATGCTGGGCCTCAACCGCAACACGCTGCGCAAGAAGATCCGCGAGCTGGACATCCAGGTGGTGCGCGGCCTCAAGTAGGCCGCGCACACGCTTCCCACAGCCACGCCCACAGCCACGCAGTGTCATTCTTGTGACACCGCTTCCGTGCCCGCAGGCCGCCGCGAGCCACGCGCCGGGCCATCCGAAAGGCTAGGGCGGTTCGGTCTTGGCTTCGCGGACACAGCTGTGTATCTTTCCGGCAACAGAATTGCAGCCGGATCCCATGTCGCTCCCGCCGTCCGAAACCAGTGCGCCCCAAGCCAGCGCGTCCCCCTGGGCCCAGCTGTTGCGCTGGGCCTCGCGGGTGCGCCTTGCCAAGCGCATGGCGGTGGCGCTCAGCATCGCGGCCATCGCCGCCGGATTCGCCACGTACGGCGCGCTGACCGAGACGTCGCCGTTCGGCCAGAGCAATCCGGGCACGGTCACGCTGCTCCTCACGCTCGACCTCGTGCTGATGCTGCTGCTGGGCGCGCTGGTGGCGCGGCGCATCGTGCAGATCTGGATGGGGCACCGGCGCGGCATCGCGGGGGCGCGCCTGCACGTGCGCCTGGTGGCGGTGTTCAGCATCCTGGCGGTCCTGCCGGCCATCATCGTCGCCACCTTCTCGGCCGTCTTCTTCTACGTCGGCGTCCAGTCGTGGTTCAGCGAGCGGGTGCGCACGGCCATCAAGGAATCCGTGGCGGTCGCCAGCAGCTACCTGCACGAGCACCAGCAGAACATCCGCGCCGACGCGCTGGCCATGGCCAACGACCTGAACCAGGAGGCGCCGCGGCTGGCCGGCGCGCCGGAACGGTTCGAGCAGGTCGTGGTCACCCAGGCCATGCTGCGCGCGCTGTCCGAGGCGGTGGTGTTCAGCGGCACCACGGGGCGCATCCTGGCGCGTTCCGGCTTCAGCTTCACGCTGGAATTCGACCCCATCCCGGACACGGTGCTGGAGCAGGCGCGCAACGGCGAAGTCGTCCTGATGGTCAACGAGAACGACGACCGCGTGCGGGCGCTGGTCCGTCTCGACCGCTTCGTCGACGCCTATCTCTACGTCGGCCGCTTGGTGGAGCCGCGCGTGCTGGCGCACGTCGCCAACGTGCAGGGGGCGGCGCGCGAGTACGCCGAGCTGGAGGTCGAGCGCAGCAGCCTGCAGATCACCTTCACGTTGATCTTCGTGGTGGTGTCGCTGCTGCTGCTGCTGGCGGCGGTGTGGGCCGGGCTGAACTTCGCCACGCGGCTGGCGCGCCCGATCTCCGCGCTGATCGGTGCGGCCGAGCGGGTGCGGGCCGGCGACCTGACCGTGCGCGTGTCGGAACCGCCGAGCGAGGACGAGCTGGGCCTGCTGTCGCGCGCCTTCAACCGTATGACGACGGAGATCGAGAGCCAGCGGCGCGAGCTGCTGGAGGCCAACAGCCAGCTCGACCAGCGCCGCCGCTTCACCGAGACGGTGCTGGCCGGCGTGTCGGCCGGCGTCATCGGCCTGGACGGCGACGGCGTCGTCAATCTGCCCAACCTGTCGGCCGCGCGCCTGCTCGGCGTCGAGGACGCGGAGTCGCTGGTCGGCCGCTCGCTGGTGGAACTGCTGCCGGAGGCCAGCGAACTGCTGGAAAGCGCGCCGCGCAAGGCCGGCCGCGCCGTGCAGGACCAGATCCACGTGCGCCGCACCGGCCACGCGCCGCTGACCCTGCTGGTGCGCGTGGTGGCGGAGGCGCCGGCCGGTCACGTGCGCGGCTACGTCGTCACCTTCGACGACATCACCGAACTGGTGTCGGCGCAGCGCAAGGCGGCCTGGGCCGACGTGGCGCGCCGCATCGCGCACGAGATCAAGAACCCGCTCACCCCCATCCAGCTGTCGGCGGAACGGCTGCGGCGCAAGTACCTGAAGCAGATCACCCCCGACGACACGGAGGTGTTCACGCTGTGCACCGACACCATCGTCCGGCAGGTCGACGACATCCGCCGCATGGTGGACGAGTTCTCGGCCTTCGCGCGCATGCCGCAGCCGGTGATGAAGCCGGTGAACATCAACGACCTCGTCCGGCAGGCGGTGTTCCTGCAGACCAGCGCGCACGCCGGCAACGTGAAGTTCGACGTCGAGCTGCCGGACGGCCCGCTGACCGTCCCCGTGGACGGCCGGCAGATCAGCCAGGCGCTGACCAACCTGCTGCAGAACGCCGTCGACGCCATCGAGGGGCGCGCGGCGAACGCCGACGGGACGCCGCTGCCCTCCGGCCACGTGTCGGCGCGCGTGCGAGCGGATGCCGAGCGCGTGGCGCTGGTCATCGAGGACAACGGCAAGGGCCTGCCGCAGGACGAGCGGCACCGGCTGACCGAACCCTATGTGACGACGCGGGCCAAGGGCACCGGCCTGGGGCTGGCGATCGTCAAGAAGATCATGGAAGACCACGGCGGCGAGCTGCTCCTGGAAGACCGCGAGGGCGGCGGGGCGCGCGTCAGCCTGGTGTTCCCGCGCAGCACGATGGCCGCGCCCGAGGCGGCGGCCGGCGACAACCACCCGGCGGAGACCGGCGAGGAGAAGAGGCAAGCAGCCCATGGCGCATGACATTCTGATCGTCGACGACGAAGCGGACATCCGGATGCTGCTGGCCGGCATCCTGAACGACGAGGGCATGAAGACGCGCGAGGCGGCCAACGCCGACGACGCCTTCACCCAGGTCTCGGCGCGCCGGCCCAACCTCGTGATCCTCGACATCTGGCTCCAGGGCAGCCGGCTGGACGGCCTGCAGATCCTGGAACAGCTGATCCGCGACGACCCGAACCTGCCGGTGATCATGATCTCCGGCCACGGCACCATCGAGACGGCGGTGAACGCCATCAAGATCGGCGCCTACGACTTCATCGAGAAGCCGTTCAAGGCCGACCGCCTGCTGCTGATGGTGGAGCGCGCCATCGAGGCGGCGCGCCTGAAGCGCGAGAACGAGGAACTGCGCCTGCGCGCCGGCGGCGAGGCCGACCTGATCGGCCGCTCGTCCGCCATCAACCAGGTGCGCCAGTCCATCGACAAGGTGTCGCCCACCGGCAGCCGCGTGCTGATCACCGGCCCCGCCGGTTCGGGCAAGGAGGTGGTGGCGCGCCTCATCCACGCGCGCTCGCGCCGGGCCAGCGGGCCGTTCGTCGGGCTGAACTGCGCCACCATGCGCCCCGACCGGCTGGAGGTGGAGCTGTTCGGCACCGAGGCCGGCACCGACGGGGCAGGGCGCAAGATCGGCACCTTCGAGCAGGCGCACACCGGCACGCTGCTGCTCGACGAGGTGGCCGACATGCCCATTGAGACGCAGGGCAAGATCGTCCGCGCGCTGCAGGAGCAGACGTTCGAGCGCGTCGGCGGCGGCCACCGGGTGGAGGTCGACGTGCGCGTCATCGCCACCTCCAACCGCGACCTACAGGCGGAGATCGAGCAGGGCCGCTTCCGCCAGGACCTGTTCTACCGCCTGGCCGTGGTGCCCATCCGCGTGCCCTCGCTGGCCGAGCGGCGCGAGGACATCCCGATGCTGGCCAAGCACTTCATGCAGCGCTCCGCCGAGGCGGCCGGCCTGCCGGCGCGCGAGTTCGGCGAGGACGCCATGGCGGCGCTGCAGGCCTACGACTGGCCGGGCAACGTGCGCCAGTTGCGCAACGTGGTGGACTGGCTGCTGATCATGGCGCAGGGCGACCACAAGGAGCCGATCCGCGCCGACATGCTGCCGCCGGAGATCGGCGCCATCACGCCCACCGTGCTGAAGTGGGACAAGGGCGGCGAGATCATGGGCCTGCCGCTGCGCGAGGCGCGCGAGGTGTTCGAGCGCGAATACCTGCTGGCGCAGGTCACGCGCTTCGGCGGCAACATCTCCCGCACCGCCGCCTTCGTCGGCATGGAGCGCTCGGCCCTGCACCGCAAGCTGAAGAGCCTGGGCGTGCACGGCAGCGAGAAGGGCAAGGCGTTCATCGATTGAGGATCCATCGATTGAGGAACGCCGCCACCCTTGCTTTTTTCCGCTTGCAAGCCTAATCGTCGGGTCTCTTAACGAAGAACAAGAACAATGGCTCGCTGGGCTTACGTCAACGGCCGATACGTGCCGCACACCCTGGCCGCCGTCCACGTGGAGGACCGCGGCTACCAGTTCGCCGACGGCGTCTACGAGGTCGTGACGCTCCTCGACGGCCGGTTCGCGGACCTGGACGGCCACATGGCGCGGCTGGACCGCAGCCTGAAGGAGCTGCGCATCGCGTGGCCGGTGGCGCCGCGCGTGCTGGATTTCGTCGTCCGCGAACTGGTGCGGCGCAACGGCGTGCGCAACGGGTCGGTGTACCTGCAGGTGACCCGCGGCGTGGCGCCGCGCGACTTCCGCTTTCCGGACGACACGCCCAGTTCGCTGGTCGTCACCACGCGGCGCGTGCAGCAGTGGGCCAAGCCCGGGCAACTGAGCGACGGCGTGGCCGTCATCACCATCCCCGACATCCGCTGGGCGCGGCGCGACATCAAGACGGTGGCCCTGCTGCCCCAGGCGCTGGGCAAGCAGCAGGCCGCCGAGGCCGGCGCCTACGAGGCCTGGATGGTCGATCCCGACGGCACGGTGACCGAGGGCACCTCGGCGAACGCCTGGATCGTCACGCCGGCCGGCGTGCTGGTGACGCGCGAGGCGAGCCCGCGCATCCTCAACGGCGTCACCCGCCTGTCGCTGCTGCGGCTGGCGCGCGAACGCGGCGTCCCGGTGGAGGAGCGGCCGTTCACGGTGGCGGAGGCGCTGGACGCGCGCGAGGCGTTCCTGTCCTCGGCCGGCACCTTCGCGATGCCGGTCACGCGCATCGACGGCCGCGCCGTGGGCGACGGCAAGCCGGGCGCGCTCACCATGGCGCTGCGGCAGGCCTACATCGATCACGTTCTGGGGACACCGGCATGACCGATCCGATCCGCCTGCCGCGCGCCGTGCTCTACGACTGGGACAACACGCTGGTCGACAACTGGGGCACCATCCGCGCGGCGCTCAACCACACGCTGGTCGCCTTCGGCCAGTCACCGTGGGACGAGGAGGAGGCGCGCGAGCGCATCAAGGCATCGCTGCGCAACAGCTTCCCCAAACTGTTCGGGGAGCGCTGGACCGACGCGCGCGACCAGTTCTACGCCTATTTCGAAGCGCACCACCTGGAGCACCTGCGCCCGATCCCGGGGGCCGAGACGCTGCTGGAGACGCTGCACGGGCAGGGCGTCTACCAGGCCGTGGTGTCCAACAAGAATGGCCGCTTCCTGCGCGCCGAGGCCGACGCGCTGGGCTGGACGCGCTTCTTCGGCACGCTGGTCGGCGCCCAGGACGCCGAGGCGGACAAGCCGCATTGCGCGCCCGTCACCATGGCGCTGGCCCCCGGCGGCGTCGCGCCGGGACCCGACGTCTGGTTCGTCGGCGACGCCGACATCGACATGGAATGCGCCCACGGCGCCGGACTGGTGCCGGTGCTGGTGGGCGATGCACAGGGGGAGGGCTTCTCCCGCTTCCCCCCAGCGCACCGCTATGAGACCTGTCACGCGCTGTGTGGCTTGGTGCACCGGATCGGTGCTACCATATCCCTCACGGCGAACGCCGGGGCGATTGCGAAGCACTGAGCGAAAAACGCAGCGGGGAGCGGGCTCTGACCGGAGCCCCAAGAACATCGAAGAAGGGGTCAGAACAACATGTCAGAAAAAAGCCAAAACGTTCAGGACGTCTTCCTTAACCACGTCCGCAAGAACAAGACTCCCGTGACGGTCTTCCTGGTGAACGGTGTGAAGCTTCAGGGCATCATCACCTGGTTCGACAATTTCTCGGTCCTGCTGCGGCGGGACGCGCATTCCCAGCTGGTGTATAAGCACGCCATTTCGACGGTGATGCCGGCGCACCCGATCCAGCTCTTCGAACCGCCAAAGGAAGGTGAGGGCGCCTGACCCCCTTGATGAACGGTAACGAGACCAACGGCGACGGCCGGGAGCCGCACGGCACCGGCCGCGCCATCGTCGTCCACCCCGTGCTGCGCACCGCCGTCGACGGCGCGCGCAGCCCCGAGTCCTGCCTGGACGAGGCGGTCGGCCTCGCCGCCGCGATCGAACTGGAGGTCGTGCACGCCGAATGCGTGCGCGTGAACCGGCCGCAGCCGTCCACCCTGCTGGGATCCGGCACCGTCGAACACCTCGCCCAACTGGTCGAGGAGAGCGAGGCGACGCTGCTCGTCGTCGACCATGCGCTCTCCCCCGTGCAGCAGCGCAACCTGGAGAAGGGGGTGAAGGCCAAGGTTATCGACCGCACCGGCCTGATCCTGGAGATCTTCGGCGCCCGCGCCCGCACGCGCGAGGGCCAGCTGCAGGTGGAACTGGCGGCGCTGACCTACCAGCGCTCCCGCCTCGTGCGGTCGTGGACCCACCTGGAGCGGCAGCGCGGCGGCTTCGGCTTCCTCGGCGGCCCCGGCGAATCACAGCTGGAACTCGACCGCCGCCTGATCGGCGACCGCATCATCAAGATCAAGAAGGAACTGGAGGAGGTGCGCCGCACCCGCGGCCTGCACCGCAAGGCGCGCGCCAAGGTGCCGTACCCGGTGGTGGCGCTGGTCGGCTACACCAACGCCGGCAAGTCGACGCTGTTCAACCGCCTGTCCAACGCCTCCGTCTTCGCCAAGGACCTGCTGTTCGCCACGCTGGACCCGACCATGCGGCAGGTGACGCTGCCGTCGGGCCGCAAGGTGATCCTGTCCGACACCGTCGGCTTCATCTCCGACCTGCCGCACCATCTGGTCGAGGCGTTCCGCGCCACGCTGGAGGAGGTGGACGGCGCCGACATCATCCTGCACGTCCGCGACATCTCGCACGAGGACACGGACGCTCAGCGCGACGACGTGAACGACGTGCTGCGCGACATCGGCATCGACCCCGAGGTGGACGACCGGGTCGTCGAGGTGCTGAACAAGATCGACCGCCTGGACGAGGAGGCGCGCGACGCCGTCATCGCGCAGACGCGCCGCGACCCGCGCAAGGTGGCGGTGTCGGCGGCGACGGGCGCGGGCATCGACGACCTCGACGCTCTGCTCGACGGGCGCATGAACGCCGGCCGGCAAGTGGTTGATCTGGCGATCGATCTTGGCAACGGAGCGGCGCTCGCCTGGCTTTACGACCGGGGCGAGGTGCTGGACCGCCGCGATGACGAGCATCAGGCGCACCTGCACGTGGCGCTGGATCCGGCCGACATCGCCCGCTTCGAGAAGCGCTTCCTGCAAGCCTGAGCGAGCGGCCGGCGGCGGGCGCGCACTTTGTCCGTGGCGGGGGGCGGGCAGGGCCGGCATAATGGGCTCCCGCCTCCGCCAACTCCCCGTGCCCCCCGTGCGCCTTTCCCGACTCCTGCCGATCCTGCTGGTGGCCGCGTGGCCGGCGTTCGCCCAAGACGAGGCGTCCGACGTGCCGCCGGAACCGCCGCTGCCGCCGACGCCGACCGAGATGCCGCAGGCCCCGGTCGGGCCGGTGGTGACCGCGCCGGATCCGGCCGCGCTGCTGAAGGAGTGCAAGGACGCCGCCTTCATCGACTGCTTCCGCGACTGGAAGCCGCCGCCCCCGCCGCCGGAAGAACCGAAGAAGGACACGGCCAAGGCCGGCGAGCCGCCGCGGCCGCCCGATCCGAAGGCGCCCCGGGAACCGGCGCAGCCCGGCGGCAATTATGGCGGTGTGCCGCCCGCCGCGAACCCGGAAGCCGACCAGGCCACCTACGACGCGCTGGTCAAGGCGCTGAAGGAAGCCGGTTTGCAGGGCAAGGTGACGCTGCCGACGCCGCCCAAGGACGGCAGCACCACGCTCCAGATCGAACCGCTGAACAAGAAGGCCCCGTCGAAGCCGTGACCCGCCCCTTGACCCGCCCCGTGACTGGCATCGTGATCCCCGACCTCGACCGCGTCTCCTCCGTCATCCGGGAGGTCGCGGAAACCGACATTCTTCCCTATTTCCGCCAGCTTGCCGAAGGGCAGGTGCGCGAGAAGACCGGCCCCACCGATCTCGTCACCGTCGCCGACGAGGCGGCCGAGCGGGCGCTGACGCCGCGCCTGGCCGGCCTGCTGCCGGGCAGCGTCGTGGTGGGCGAGGAGGCGGCCTCCGCCGATCCCGCCGTGCTCGACCGGCTGTCGGGCGACGCGCCGGTGTGGGTGATCGACCCGGTCGACGGCACGCTCAATTTCGCCGCCGGGCGCCCGGCCTTCGCGGTGATCGTGGCGCTGGTGCAGGGCGGGCGGACGGTGGCCGGCTGGATCCACGACCCGTGCGGCCGGCGGACGGCGGTGGCGGCGGTGGGCGAGGGCGCCTGGATGGACGGCCGGCGCCTGCGTGTGGCCGCGCCGGCGCCGCTGAACGCCATGCGCGGCGCCGCGTCGATGTGGTTCTGCCCCGAGGAGACGGGACA
>Ga0196976_1000612_pt1 | contig 21713 bp, 19 predicted proteins | sample S3v_513CmetaG_FD_148644 | JGI IMG/M metagenome (GOLD analysis project Ga0196976, IMG submission 148644) | Soil microbial communities from Anza Borrego desert, Southern California, United States - S3+v_5-13C | ecosystem: Environmental > Terrestrial > Soil > Desert | place: USA: California...
CGTCCCGACGGCTCGCTGCTGGAGTGGGTCGGCACGCTGACGGACGTGCACGACGAGCATACGGCCTCCGAGAATCTCCGCTTCCTGGCCGAGGCCAGCGACCTGCTGGCGTCGTCGCTCGACTACGAGACGACGCTGAAAACGGTGACGCAGCTCGCCGTCCGCTCCATCGCCGACTGGTGCGTGGTCGACGTCGCCGATGACGACGGCAGTTTCCGGCGCCTCTCCGTCGCCCACGTCGATCCGGCCAAGGTGAAGCTGGCGTACGAGCTCCAGCGCCGCTACCCGCCGAACCCGGAGTCGAGCGCCGTGGCGCGCGTGCTGCGCACCGGCAAGACCGAGTGGATGCGGGAGATCCCGCGGGAGCTGGTCGAGGCGAACGCGGTCGACGACGAGCACCGTGCCATCCTGCATCAGCTCGGGCTGCGCTCGTACATCGCCGTGCCGCTCCCCGCGCACGGCCGCACCCTCGGCGCGATCACGTTCCTGGTGTCGCACGAGTCGGGGCGCCGCTTCCGCGAGTCCGACGTGCGCCTGGCCGAGGAGCTGGCGCGGCGCGCCGGCGTGGCCATCGAGAACGCGCGCCTCTTCCGCGCCGCGAACGAAGCCAACCGCGCCAAGGACGAGTTCCTGGCCACGCTCTCCCACGAGCTGCGCACGCCGATGACGGCCGTCCTCGGCTGGGCGCGCATGCTGAAGATGGGCCTCACGCCGGAGGAGAGCGTCGACGCGGTCGACGCCATCGAGAAGAGCGCCTCGGTGCAGATGCAGCTCATCGAGGACATCCTCGACATGTCGCGCATCATGGCCGGCAAGCTGCGCATCGAGACCTCGCCCGTCGACATGCGCGGCGTGGCCGACGCCGCACTCACCACCGTCCGCCCGACGGCGGAGATGAAGGGCATCGAGATCATCACCAGCTACGCGCCCGTGCTGTCGCCGGTGATGGGCGACCCGAACCGACTGCAGCAGGTCATCTGGAACCTGCTGACGAACGCGGTGAAGTTCACCAGCCGCGGCGGGACGATCCTGGTGCGCGTGGCGCCGGCGAACGACGGGGTCTGCCTGACGGTGCGCGACAGCGGCATCGGGATCGAGCCGGGGTTCCTGCCGCACGTCTTCGAGCGCTTCCGCCAGGCCGACAGCTCGACCACGCGCGCGCACGGCGGCATCGGCGTCGGCCTGGCCATCGCGCGGTACCTCGTGGAGATGCACGGCGGGACGATCGTGGCGGAGAGCGAAGGCCTCGGCCGCGGCGCGACGTTCCGCGTGGACCTGCCGGCGATGGAGGCGCACGACCGCACCGCCGCCCCGCTGCAGTCGACCGACCTCCCGGCGCTGGATGGGATGTGGGTGCTGGTGATCGACGACGAGCCGATGACCCGCGATGTCGTGGCCGCGATTCTCCGCCTCTGCAAGGCCAGCGTGGTGACGGCGGAGTCGGCGCGCGAGGGCCACCTGCGCGTGGCCGAGCGCCGCCCCGACGTGATCGTCTGCGACATCGCCATGCCCGGCGAAGACGGCTACGACTTCGTGCGCGCTCTCCGCGCCACCAACGCGCACATCCCGGTGGTGGCCCTGACCGCCTTCAGCCGCCCCGAAGACCGCGACCGTGCCCTCAGCAGCGGCTTCACGGCGTTTTTGAAGAAGCCGGTGGACCCGGTGACGCTGGCGATGACAGTGCGGGGCGTGGCGTAAGTCCTGGTGGACCGCCGGCGTCCCGCCGGCTGTCTGCGCAGGCGTCCCGCCTGCGCTCCCCCGGGGCGGGGGCGGCGAGACGCCGCCCCAGACAGCCGGCGGGACGCCGGCGGTCCGCATTCACTTCTTCTTCGAGGAGCGCTTCGTTCCGCCCATCGACCCCTTCTCGTCGTGACAGTTCAGCGTCCAGAGCGCGCCCGCGTCGTCGCCGGCGAGCACTTTGCCGGGGGCGAGGAGCGTCATCGCGGAGAAGGGGTGATCGCCGTAGACGATGCCGTGCTGGTTGCCGTTGAAGTCCCAGACGCGCACGGTGCGGTCGATCGAGGCGGTGAAGATGCGATGGGTGTGGTCGTCGACGACGAGGCGGGTGATCGGCAGACGGTGGCCGTGGGCGGTCACGTACCTCTCGGTGCGATCGTCCCAGACGGCAACCAGCCCGTCGGCATACGCTGCGACGATGCGGTCTTTCGCGCTGAAAACCACGTGCGAAACGGCGGCGTCCCGGCGTGGCATCCGAAATTCGGATCCGACGACGACTTCGCCGTCGACGGTGCCGAATGCGAGGGAGTTGCGGTCGCGCGCCACGAAGGCGGTCACACGGGCGGTCCTGCCGACGGGTCGCGGGCGGACCTCGCCGCCCCCGGGAATGAAAACCCGCCCGTTCTCCAGCGCGACCATTGGCTTGTCGCGCAGGTAGACGCAATCGACGATCGGCACGTCGAAACTCAACCGCTGCCGCACGTCGCCCGTCTGTACGTCCCACTCGACCGCCTCGGTCGCACGCTCATCCCACGACACGATGCGGAGCCCGTCGGGCGAAAGCGCGAGCGACGACCCGCGGCCGCCGATGCTTCGATGGGAGGCCAGCACGTCGATCTGTCCCGCGTGGCAAACGACGGTCGTGCCTCCAGCCGACGCGCAGTCCGTGACGCCGCCCTCGGCCGTCACGTCAAAGTCGGAGTTCAGGCGGACCAGCCGGCCGTCGTCGCCGCCGGTGAGGAGCTGTCCTCTCCGAAACGCGCACGTGCGCACGGCGGCGGTGTGGCGGTGATGCTCCTTCACCGTGTCCCCCAGCGTCACCACGCCGCCGGCGGAGCCGGTAACCAGCCAATCGTCGCGGTCGCGCAGGCTTCCGAAGCGCGCAAAGGTCACCGCTGCATCACACTGAACGATCCCGGACGGCTCGGCTAGCGCGCCAACGCGCCACAGGCGCACGGTGCGATCGGCGGCGTAGGTGGCAAAGAGATCCAACTTCCGGGAGGCCGCCAGTCCGCTGATCCCGAGCGTGTGGCCCGTCTCGACTTTGACCGCCAATTCCGGCTGCTGCGCCATGCAGACCCGCAGTTTCCGGTCGGCACCGGCGGAGACGATGCGTCCGTCGCCGCGCAGAGCGATGCCCGTGACCGGGCCGTCGTGTGCGCGCGCGTGCAGGATCGTCGCGTTCGGGGCCATGACGGTGATGTCGCCGTTGCGGCAGCCCGCGGCGATCGATTCGCCGAAAAGCGCCACCGCACTGATGCCGGAGGGGGCATTCTCGGTGCGCCGCCGCGTCCACCCGTACCCGGACCTGTCGAACTGCACGATAGTGCCATCGGCACCACACGAGAATGCCCGTACGGAGCTCAGGACCAGTTGTGTCACCGCCCCCTGGTGTACGACGACCCGGTCCATCATCCGCATCTCGGACACGCTCCAGAACGTAACCGTTCCCTCGGCGTCACCCGTCATCAGGACGTCGCCCCACGTGGCCGACGCCGTCATCGACGGCGTCTCGATGGTGACCGTACGGTCGTCTCCATCGATGAACTGCAAGGCGTTGCCGCAGCGAAGGACGATGACAGAGTTCTCCTCACTCTCCTCGATCGCCGCGATCGGTCCGGGCGGGCGGATTCGCGGACGCGTTCCCGTTGCAGGGACGTACGACTCGATGCGCAGCGAGATATCGCCGATGCCCAGGGCAAGGGCGTCCTCGATGGCGGCGTCGGGCTGATTCTCCTGCCGCAGCGCTGAGTAAAGCAGCGGGGCGAGGTCTTGCGGCATCTCGTTCGCCTGCTGCGCGCGCTTGCGCAAGGTCTCCGCGACCGCGAGGAGAGGGAGAGGCTCATGGCCGGAGAGCTCCTCGAGCGCATCCGCGGCGATGGCGGCGCCGAACCGCTCGGTCAGTTGCTGAAGGACGGCCATCGACATTTGCGCGCCGTCGCCGCCGCGCAGCCGGTGCCAGGCACCGTAACGGACGCGGTACCACGTCGGTTCTTCGACCGCGATGGCCTCCGCGAGCAGACGATGTGCGGCGGGCTCGTCGAACCCCTCCTGCTCGAGAATGAAGTTGCGCAGAAACTCGTCGACGACTGCATGGGGCTCGCCGAGAACCATCCTCACCGAAACCCCGTCCCCCTCGAGCGTGGGCCGGTCGAGGCTCGCGTGCAGGCGGTCGGCGTCCGCCGCCGGCAGCGGCGAGCGGGCGATGGCCAGCGCCTCGAGGTAGCGCCGCGCCGCGCTCCCCTCGGGTGGCACCGGAAACGTGACCTCGCGACGATATGCCAGCGCGATCGTGCGCACGTCGGTGTCCTGAGCGTGGGCGGCCGAGGCGACGATCACGAATGGCGACGGCAGTCCCCGGAGCGGGTCGAGGACGCTGCTCACGGAGTGATGCTTCACGACGTCCACGTTGTCGAGCACGATGTAGACGGGACCGGTGCCGACCCGCGCCGCGATCATGCGCAGAAAGTCGGGAAGGGGCATCGTCACCGCCCAGGGCGGCGCGTCGAAGCGTGTGATGAGCTGCGCGATCAGCGACCGCTCCGCGAGCTCCCAGTACTCCAGCCGGGGGATCCCGCGCTCGAAGAAGTGACATGCGGACGACGGGTTGCACAATGCCGCGAGAGTCGAGGTCTTGCCGCTGCCGGGCGGACCGACGAAGAGAGTCACACCGCTGAGCGTTGAGGGCTCCATCGTCTTCGCGCGCTTCAGCACATCCGAAAAATCGATGATGTGCCGCCTCACGTCCGCGGGCGCGGTGCCGCCGAGGCGCACCTCGTACGTGTCGCCGGCCACCGTGCGCAGCCGCACCTCCCCCGCCCCGACGGGCACGTGCTCCACGTCGCCGGCGCGCAGCGCGAGCTGCAGCCCCTCCTCCTTCCCGTCTTCCGCGGTCCACGACACGTCGAGCAGGTACGGGCGCGTGGCGGGCAGGCGGAGATGCTGGCCGGCGGGATTCTTCGACGCGTCGACGCGCAGCAGGCCCGGCGCGAGTTGCACTCCCACCGTCTCCACCGGCAACTGCGCCGGTGCCACGAAGCGCAGCCACTCCGGCAGGTCCCCGCCCAGCGCGTGACGCGGATCGCCCCCCAGCCGGAGACTCGCGCCCGCGGCGAGCATGCGCGCCGTCGAGCGCTTGCGGACGCTGGTCGGGAAGCCGGCCAGCGCGCGCGCGGCCCAACTGGCAAGGCCGTCGCGGCCTCCGGCGGCCATCGCCGCCAGCACGGAATTCAACAGCTCGTCGATCTTCCGCGCCGCCTCGGCGCTGCCGTCGATGGACAGATGGTTGATCGTCTCCTCGAGCTTCAGCGTCGGCGGCAGGTGCTCGTGCATGGCCGTGGTGAGCTTCCAGGCCTCCTCCTTCCTCGCCGGGCTCGCGGCCAGGCGCGCGCGCAGCACGGCCGCCACCTCGGGCGTGAAGGTGATCCCCTCGGCCGATCGGCTCTTCACCAGGGGACTGAGCCAGAGATCGGCCTCCGCGCCGGCGTCGGCGCCGGGCACGAGCCGCACGCGCGCCTGCCGCAGCAGCGGCCGGTCGACGAGCACGGCGAACGACACCACCTCGGCCAGCTCCACCGCGCGCGGCCGCGACGCGGCGAAGGCCTGCACCAGCTCGGACGCGTTCACGGGCCGCTCCTCCCGTACTGCCGCAGGCGCGTCTCCAGCGCGCGCCGCGCGCTGCGGGCGGTCGTCCCCGCGTCCCACTGCACGATCGGAATGACGCGCCGCAGCGCCGCCGGCCATCGTTCGCGCCCGTACGGCACCACGGCCACGAGCGGCACGCCGCGCTTGCGGAGCGCCGCGGCGAAGGAGAGCCATTGCCCCGGCGTCGTCCATGGCGCCAGCGGCATTCGTCCGATGCCGAGGTCCGTGAGCAGGATGGCCACCACGCCGGGGAGCGGCACGAACCGCTCGAAGTAGTCCGTCCACTCGAAGCGGCTCCCCTCGCCGGCGATGAAGGTCTCGCTGCCGTCGATGCCGAGGACCCGCGTGCGATCGCGCCCGGCCACGACGCGAATGCGCTCGGTGAGCCACTCCTGGTCCCCGGCAAACGGCGCCATCGATTCCGACGCGTCGACGAGCACCTGCACACCGCGTCCGAAGCGCGGCACGAAACGCCGCGGGACGGAGCGGAATGGCCGCGCGTTGCCGATCGTGCGCACCACCGCCTCGATGTCGATCTCTCCCTCGGCGCTCCGGCCGCTGAGCGCGGCGGAGAGAATGCCGCGCGTCCAGCGCGGCACGAGCAGCGGCTCGGTCGCGGGAGGCTCGGCGCGGGTGGCCGGCGGCGGCGCCAGCGGCGCGGCCGTGCCCCACTCCGGCACCGGCTCCGGTTTCGGGGCGAGCGGGCGGAGCACGGACGGACGGAGATCGGTGTTGAACGGATTGTGCTGCGGCGGAGGCGTCGCGGATTGAGGATGGAGGATTGAGGATTGAGGATTGGGTGTCTCTGGAGGAGGCGGAGGCGGAGGCAGCGGAAGCGGCGCGGGAGCCGGAGCCACCTCCGGCCGCGGCCGCGCGTAATCGAACCCGAGCAGGCTCGCCAGCTCGCGGCGAGCCTCTTCGTCCCGCGGCCGCAGCACCGCGAAGGCGCGAATCAGGTCGCCGAAATCGGGCAGGCGCTCGTTCATGTCCGCACGTTCTGCGACGCTTTCCAGACCAGCAGCGGGGCGAGGCTGGTCAGCAGCTCGTCGGCATCCGCATCGCTCTCCGCGTCGAGGTTCGCCACGGCGCGGAGCGCGTCGAGGTACTCCGCCGGCACGGGACGGTCGCGCCCCTGCCAGTCCGCCGGCTTGCTGCCCAGGATCAGGTCGAGCACGCGCTTGCGGCGCGCGGCCTTGATCTTCGGAAAGCGCCGCTCCGCGATGAGCAGCAACTGCTCGTTCGACGGCGCCTCGATCACCAGCTCCACGCAGCGCCGCAGGAACGCGGCCGGCAGCTCGCGCTCGTCGTTCGAGGTGATCACCAGCAGCGGCGCGGCGTCCGGCTTGGCCACCACCCATTCCTGCGTCGGCTCGACCAGGAACTTCAGCGACCCGAGGGGGACCAGCAGATTGTTCGGGAGATCGGGATCCGCCTTGTCGATCTCGTCGAGCAGCACCACCGCGGCCTCGCTCTGCGGCGCCGACTTTTTCTTCTCCTGCGGCGCCACGCCTTCGTAACGCGGGCCCGTGCCGCCGGCGCGCTGGTACTGCTTCTCCGCCGACTCCCGGTGGAACGCCCACCAGAGAATCCCCGGCACGGCGTAGTCGCCGGGAGGACCGACCTTGCTCTGGCTGTCGTGCGCGTCCTGCAGGCGGCGGAGATGGTCGATCTCCCACAGCAGGTCGCGCGCCTCGGTGCGCGAGGAGATCACGCGCTCGAGCTTGCGCCGCCGGAGCTGCGTGGCGATGGCGGCCGCGAGCGAGCTCTTGCCCGTACCGCTGTCGCCGCGCACGAGCAGCGGCCGCCCCGTGGCCATGGCCGTGTTCACGGCCAGGACGATGCGGTCGCTGAAGACGTAGCCGTGGCCGTCGCTCTGATCGGCGACCAGCGTCGCGTCGACGGCCGAAGGTTTGCCGGGATTGAAAAGCTTTGTGTATTTCATTTCGACCACCCCATCGGGTCCACGACGTTGCCCATCAGCCGTCCGTGGTTCGCGTTGAACGTCGTCTCTTCCATGTCGTTGAGCTGCGGGACGATCAGTTTCAGCAGGTTGCGCTCGACCGCACTCACCGGCGCTCCCTGGTTCCCGGTGAGAAAAAAGAACGTCACGGAGGGGAACTCCTTCTGCAGCCGCTCCACCACGGCGTCGGTGAATCCGATCGAGGGGATGGCCACGAAGATGAGCTGTTTGTCGGCCCGTTTGAGGGCGGCCCGCACGTTCTCGCCCTTCGGCTTGATGAAGTCGTGAAGCTCCTTCTCGACTTTGGCCACGATCTCGTCTTCCAGCGTCTGCGGCTCGGGAAACACCTCGACGCAGGAGATGAAGTGGGCGCGGTTCGTCGGGCAGGCGGCGACCTGATACATCCGCGCCGTCTGCGCGAGCGCCGCGTTGAGGGCCACGGCGCGTCCCGTCGCGGCCTGGGCGATCTCGGGGAGCTCTTCGATCGCCTTCGGATCGACCCAGGAGGCGGCCACGAGCTCGCACAGCTCTTTGACCTTCTTCGGCTTCTCCTCGAGGAAATCGCGGACGGCGAGCAGGGCGTCGATGGCCTCGTCCGTCGATGCGCCGAGGAGGCGCTCGGCGAACGGTACGAGCGGCTTCTCGCCCGGCTCCCACGGCAGTTTCAGTTTCAGGAAGTCGGAGGCTTCGTTCAGGAGGTGCTCCGGCAGGCCGTCCAGGATGGTGAGGATGCGCGACACGGCCGTACCGATCGGACGCGCCACCTCCGCCTGATATCCGGCCAGCCGCTGCATCACCGCATCCGCGATCTCTTCCGGATCGGAGAGGCGGACGGCCTGGATCTCACTGATGTGCGGCGCGTCGAGCCGCCGGTCCTTCAGCAGCTTCCCCTCCGGATCGCCGAGGATCACCGGCACGATCAGGAACTTGCCGCCGCGGTTGCGATACGAGAGGATGGCCGCCTCGTACAGCACCCACGGTTTCGTGAGCGCCTGCTCCGACAGCACCAGCACCGCCGCGTCACAGGCGCCGAGCCACAGATTGATGCGCGCGCGCCACGCATCCCCCGCTTTCAGCTCCTCGGTGTCCATCAGCAGCGTGAAGTCGCTGCTCCGCTGCCGGAACGCCTCGGCGATCGCATCCAGCACGGCCTTGTTCTCCTCGGAGCTGTGGCTCACGAACACCCGGAGTGGCTGTGGCGACATGGATGCGCTCAGGATAATGCAGGAGTCACAGTCTCCGGGCCAGCCAGCGCACGATGTTCAGGGCGAACTGTTTGTTGTCGATGTCGGTGCGGCTCATGCCGATGCGCAGCTCGGCGACGCCGAACGGCTTGGCCGGCTCGCCGGTGAGGACCTGCGCCGTCAGCGCGGCCGCTTCCCCCATGATCACCACACGCCCGCGTCCGGGCGTCAGCGCGACGGCGGCAGCGGCGTTGGCGCCGACCGGCTCGCTGATGTCGGGCTTGGCGCGGTCTTTCACGATCTGCGCGTCGGGCGAGAGGCGCAGCAGGGTGGCTTCCGGGGACTGGACGCGCAGCGCCTGGCCGCCGAAGGTCACGATGCGGTCGAGCCCCTTCGTGATCGGATGCTCGGCCAGCAGGCCGTTCTCACGCGTGAAGAGGAGGAAGAACGGGCTCGGACCGGGATCGCTGTGCTGCACGTCCTTGAGGTGTGCGTCGAGCATGGCCACGCCGAAGCGCTGCGACAGCGCGTCGGCGGCGCGGCCAAACGGACTGTGGTCCGCGATGAGCAACAGCGCCCCTCCCCCCTCCACCCACCCCGCCACGGCATCGATCTCCGCCTCCGTGAACGCCGGCGCGCCGGTCGACGCGCCCTCCGCGTTGGCGATCACGAGGATGTCGTGATCCCGCAGCGACGCGGCGGTGAACGGCTGCGCGTTCGCGGTGACGGTCAGCCCGTCGTTGCGCATCAGCGTCACGAACGGGGCGTAGCGGCCGTCGGAGCGATGGAAGTTGTGATGCGCTTCGTCGAACAGCAGCCGCGGACCGTTGCCCGTGAACATCGGCGCGGCGACGATGGCGTCGAAACTGGCGTCCGAGCGCTGGATGTGGGATGCATGGCAGGCCGCGAGCAGAGACGCGGTCAGCAGAGACGCTACAAAAACACGCATGCCTCAGTGTAGAGGCAGCGAGCTCGCTGAAATGGAAAGCTCTGGTGCCAGGCTCCTCAGCGACGCTCCCGGCATTTTCAGCGAGTTCGCTGAAAACTCAACCGTGAACGCTTACGATTTAAGCGAACTCGCTGAAAACCTAAGCGTGCATGCCTCCAACATAAGCGAACTCGCTGAAAAGTTCAGCGATCACGGCTCGCTTTTCAGCGAGTTCGCTGAAAATGCAACGACGTTCGGCTGAAAATGGAACGACGCTTCCCTGCACATTCAGCGAGTTCGCTGAAAACGGCACCGTTTCCAGCACGATTTTCAGCGGATTCGCTGAAGCGCGCTACGCGTCGGGATTCGACCGACTCGAGCTCTCGTCCCGAATCAGCTCGAGCTCTGCAACCGCTTCCAGGTCTTTCGGACGTCCGGCAGCTCGCTTGGCTACGATCAGGGCATCGAGATTGATGCAACGATAGATTGCCCCAAACAAGGAGACATCTTCAGACACGGACAGGACTGCGTCATAGTCTCCCACCCCGGCGATCTCGCCGAGAACATCGACCGGACCGGCATCCGTGGTGAGCGTGAAATTGAGACCACGGCGAACCGTCTCCACGTCGAAATGAAATGGCAGACCGGCCGGCGCACCACGCAAGTAGGGGTTCAGCGGCGCCATCGCCGCCACCAGACGTTCGATGTTCGCAAGCGATCGCTCGTAGACGACATCGACGTCCGAAGTGAGTCGTGCTGAACCGTGAACCGTTGCAGCGACGCCGCCGACGATGACGAACGACACTTCGGTTGAACGAAGACCAGCCAGTATCCGTTCGAAGTCGTTCATCGCTCGTTCGCTTCGCGAAGAGCCTTGCCTGCCCGCCGCAGTTCCTCCGCAAAGGCCTGCAGTTGCTGCAGCGCGCGGACGCGCTCCTCCGGGGAACGCTTCAAGTTCTCCCGGATCAACGTTCGGTCGATCCCGGGCTTGTACGCGTCCACCACAGGATCGGGCGTACCGCTCATCGGCTCCTTCACTGCCATGATTCAATTTTATCCGAGCGGACCGCTACGAGTACGAAGGATCGCCGAGCGGCCTCGGAGGCTCGTGAGGGGCGGCGCCTCCATGCACGGTTGAACGCAGATCCTGGACAGCCTAGGATTGCATCATGACCGTCAACGCGCAGAAGTTATTCGAAGATGCGCTGACCCTTCCAGCGAATGACCGCGCCGAGCTCGCCGCACAGCTGCTCGCCAGTCTGGATGAAGCCGAGGCCGACGTCGAGGCCGCGTGGGCAGCTGAAATCGAAAGACGAGTGGCAGATGCCCGCGCGAATCCGGACGATGAAGAGGATTGGCGCATCGTGCTCGACGAAATCCAGCGGGAAGTGCTGTCCCGTTGATACGGGTGCGCTTCAGGGCTCGCGCCCGGCGTGAGTTGCGCGAGGTGACGGAGTGGTACCGCGAGCGGAATCCCGAGGTCGCGGCGCGTTTTGCGGCTGAAGTGAGGGAAACCTTGCGTCATCTGGAGCAGTTTCCCGGATCCGGCGGGTTTGTTCCTGGCGTCCCTGACCGGAACGTTCGACGCCTTCCCGTACACAACTTTCCGTATCACGTCATCTTCGTTCGCATGAACGCGCATTTGTCGGTCATCGCGATCGCTCATGATCGCCGCCGCCCCGGCTATTGGCGTGAGTAGCTCCGGGCGATGCGACCGCACGCTCGACGGCAGAAACCAGTTTGCTGAATTCGCTGTCGCTGTAACCGATGGCCTGGTAGACGACGACGCCGGACCGGTCGACGACATACGTGCGGGGGATCGCGTCGTTGCCACCCAGCTCACGTGTGATCTTTCCCCTGGGATCCTCGGCCAGGGAAAACGTCAGGTTCATTCGCTGGTTGAAGTCGCGAATCTTCGCGGCCGACTCTCCGCGGGCAATGGCGATGACCGCGACTTGCGGCCGGAAGCGCTGCCAGACCTCCCGTTCGACGCGCGGCAGCTCGGCAACGCACGGCTGGCACCAGGTTGCCCACACATTCACGACCGCGACGCGGCCCTGCAGCGTGGCGTTGGTCACTCGCCGGCCGTGCTGGTCGACCGCGGTGAAGGCCGGCAGTGGACGGCCGACGAGGTCCTGGCGTTTCGGCCGCGCCCCCGGAGGCGGTCCACCGAGCGAGGGACGCTCGACGACCATCTCACGACGGGAGGACCAGTACGCCGCCGCGGACAGCAGCACCGCGACCGCGAGAGCACCGTAGATGAGTGCGCGCCGCATGCGTCACTTGCTCCCCTGCGCTTCCCCGAAGCGAAAGGTCGCCATCAGCCGTTCGAGCGCGGGGATCGACTCGCCGGCGTGCGCATCGACGTCCTGCGTGTGCAGCACGAATGCGACTCCACGGTCGACGCCGACGAGCATGACCCCGCGGGCGCGCAGTCGTGCAGCGGCGCCATCGCTCGCCGGAATGGTGACACCGCTCCAGGCGTAGCGCACCACCGGCATGTCTCCGACTTTCGCGTCCGATTTCTCGACCTGCCACTCGTCGCGGCGACGCTGCACACCCGCGATCGTGGCTTCCGCGATCTTCTGCCGGGATTCAGGCGTGTCGCTCATCCCTCGAACGTCAGCCAGTGTGACCAGAATCATCGGACGCGTGCCGTCAGGACGTGGCGCGGGTGCATAGGCAACGATGAAGGTCCGTTCGTCCGACGGAGTCGTGGTTTCGGTGTACCCCTCCGGCACCTGGATCGACCACGAACGTCCCGCGAACGTGCGCGCCGTCTCTGCCAGCGAGACCACCGGCAGCACGGCGATGAGGACGGCGGTGAAGATGGATCGGCTCACACCAGCTTCCCCACGGTATTCCAGTTCCTCGCCGTCGGCACCACGCCGAGCTTCTTCTCCGTCAGCGCCGCGGCCAGTTTCGAGCGGCCGGCTCCCTGGCCGAAGTGGATGTAGATCTCCTTCCCCTTCACCGCGAACTTCTCGTGCGGCAGGGCCACCTTGCGGAGCGGCTCGTCCGAGGGAAGAGGGGCGGAGAGGAAGACGACGAGCAGGTGACCGGGATCGTGCTCCGCCTCGTCCGGGAACGGGTTCGCCTCGATGGCCTTGCGGATCTCGGCCTGCGTGCGCAGCACGACCGGCACGCCGAGGTGCGACTCGAGATCGCGCGGCTTCGTCTTCGCGTCGAAGATCACGTTCCCGCTCTGCAGCACCGTGCGCACGTTCGTGCAGCCGAGCGACTCGAACGTCTTGCGCAGCTCCTCCATCTTCACCATCTTGTTGCCGCCGACGTTCACGCCGCGCAGCAGGCAGACGTAGGTCATACCTTCTCCAGCACCGCGGTCACGACCTTGCGCAGGTCGCGGGCCTCGAACGGTTTCTGCAGCACGACCCGCACGAGCCGCGGGTCGAGATCGCTGGCCGCCTCCCCCACCGACGAGATGACGATCACCGGCGTGTCGATGTGGTGCTCGCGCATGTACGCGATCACGCCGTGGCCGTCGAGGCGCGGCATGAGCAGGTCGAGCAGCACCACGCCGTAGTCGCCGTCGCGCAGCATGGCCGTGGCCCGCTCGCCGTCCTCGGCGATGTCGGCGCGCACGCCATCGCGCTCCAGCAGCACGCGCACGATCTGGCGGATGGAAGGATCGTCGTCGACGATCAGAACCCGGCGTTTGTCATTCACGCTACCGCGGCAGGATAGCGGAACTTCGCCAGCCACGCGCCGACTTCGCGCGGCGCCATCGGCTTGCTGAACAGGTAGCCCTGCATGCCGTCGCAGCGATGCCCTTCCACGAGTGCCCGGTCGTCCTCGTTCTCGATCCCCTCGGCGATGACATAGAGGCCGAGGCTGTGGCCGAGCTGCACGATGGAGGCGAAGATGGCCGCGTCGCCCGCGTCGCGCTGCACGTCGCGGAGGAACTCGCGGTCGATCTTCAGCGTCGTCAGCGGCAGGCGCTTGAGGTAGACCAGCGACGACTGGCCGGTGCCGAAGTCGTCGACGGCGATGCGCACGCCGAGGGTGCGCAGCTGATCGAGCACGCTCAGGGTCCACTCCAGATTCTGCAGCGCCGCCCCCTCGGTGACCTCCAGCTCGAGGTCCGACGGCTCCAGCTCGTACTGCCGCAGCGTGTCGTGCACGAAGTGGATGAACTGCGGCTGCGCGAGCTGGTGCGGCGAGAGGTTCACCGACATGTGGAAATCGCCGAGCCCCACGCGCCGCCACTCCTGCAGTTGCGCGCAGGCGGTGCGGAGGATCCAGTCGCCCATCGGCAGGATGAGCCGCGTCTCCTCGGCCAGGCGGATGAACTCCCCGGGATTGACGAGGCCGTATCCCGGCCGGTTCCAGCGCACCAGCGCCTCGAAGCAGCGCACGCTGCGCGACTCGCGGTCGACCAGCGGCTGGTAGACGAGCGTCAGCTCGTTGCGGTCCAGGGCGCGGTGCAGGCTCAGCTCGAGCTCGAGCCGCTCGGTGTAGCGCGCGTTCATCGACGAGGCGAAGAGCTGCACCGTGTTGCGCCCCGTGTCCTTCGAGCGATAGAGCGCCGCGTCGGCGTGCTTCAGCAGCGTCTCCACGTCCGTGCCGTCCGAGGGGAAGAGACTGATCCCCGCGCTGGCGGTCACGTGCAGCTCGTGGCCGTCCACGACGATGGGATCGCGGAGGGAGCCGATGAGTTTCCGTCCCACCGTGCCGGCGTCCTCGGCGCGCGTGACCTCGGGGAGGATGACCGCGAACTCGTCGCCGCCGAGGCGGGCGATCGTGTCGTCGCCGCGGAGCTGGTCGCGCAACCGCCGCGCCACCACCTGCAGCAGCCGGTCGCCCGCGCTGTGGCCGAGCGTGTCGTTCACGACCTTGAAACGGTCCAGGTCGACGTACATCACCGCCACGCCCGCATTGCGGCGCCGCGCCTGTTCGATGGCGTGCTCCAGGCGGTCGTGGAAGAGGAAGCGGTTCGGGAGATCGGTGAGCGTGTCGCGGTACGCGAGGTGCTGCAGCGTCTCCTCGGCCAGCTTGCGCTCGGTGACGTCGCGGTAGTTGATCACGATCGCGCGCACGGCGTGGTTGAAGAGCAGGTTCTTGTACGTCCCCTCGATCCAGCGCCACTCCCCGGCGGCGTTGCGCAGGCGCAGCTCGCAGGCGAGCTCCGTCCCCTCGGCCGCCCCGAGCATGCGCAGATGCCGCTTGGCCAGCTCCAGGTCCTCGGGGTGCACGAGCGCGAGGAGGTTCGACGCCGCCAGCTCGTCGTAGCCGAGGACGCGCTGCGTCGACGGGCCGGCATAGAGGATCTGCCCGCGCGCGTCGATGAGGGCGATCCCCTCGGCCGCGTTCTCGACCAGGGCACGGAAACGCTCGTCGCTCTTCGCGCGCTCCTCCTCCGCCTCGGCGTTGAGGATCACCGCGCCCGCCAGATCGGCGACCGCTTTCAGAAAGTCCACTTCGTCCGGCGCGAAGGAGCGATCGTGCGCGCTGTAGACCGTGAGCAGCCCGAACGGCCTGTCGCGGCCCGAGACCGGGATGCAGATGCCCGCCTCGATGCCGTGCACGTCGCGCAGGTGGTCGCGGTTCACGCGCGCGTCGGCAATGACGTTGCGGAACACCACCGGCTCGCGGCTGGTCAGGGTGAAGAGCAGCAGCGGCTTGTGCGCGACCGCCGCGTCGCTGCAGCCGCTGAAGGTGGAGTTGGTGCCGACGCCGAAGCGCAGCGACAGCTCGTTCCCGTCGGCCTGCACGATGCTGACGTAGGAGGCGCCGAGGGCCCACTCCACGACGGCGCAGGTCTGGCCGACCAGGAGGCCGACGTCGGCGCGGGTCAGCGCAGCCTGTCCCAGCTCGGCGAGCGCCGCCTGTTGCCGCGCCCGCCGCGCGATCTCCTCGCGCGCGGACAGCAGGTTTCCCGGTTCGATGGCCACCTTGTCCCCGGCGCGTCCCCTGTGCAATCCGGCTACCATGCGCTCATGATGCAACCCGCTTCGGCCTCTCCACCCCCCCGCCGCAGATCGGCCGCGCGCTCCTTTTTCTTCACCGTGCTGCTGATGGCGGTCGCCTTCGCGGCGGGCTTCGTCCCGCAATGGCTCGAGGCGCGCCGCCTGCGGGAAACGCTGACGACCACCTCGATGGACCTGCGCCTGGCCACGCTGCACCGCGACCTCGGCCTGGCCAGCCACGAGGCGCAGCGGCACAACTTCGCCAGCGCGGCCGAGATCGCGGGGCGCTTCTTCAACGACTGCGCGACGCTCGCCTCGAAGGAGCCCTTCTCCGACGAGCCGCGCACGAAAGTGGCGCTGACCGGCTACGCCTCCCAGCGGGACGAGATCATGGCGCTGCTCGCGGCCAGCGATCCGGCCGCGCTGGAGCGGCTGGCCTCGCTGTATCTGACAATGAACGGCGTCCTCGCGCGACGAAACGCATAGCGTCTGGAGTGCGCGAGCGCCAGCTCGCGCTCTCCATGCGCCAGCCGCAGCTGGCGCGGGCGGGCGGGCGGCTGGCGCCTCCCGCATTGAGAGCGGCAGCTGGCCGCTGCCGCACTCCAGACCTCGGCACGTCTCCTGCTCCGCTCGCCAGCATGGAGATTCGCTCGGCGACCGCCTTCCGCGTGGCCGCGATCATCTTCGGACTGCTGATCGCGCTGCGTTTTCTCTGGATCGCTCACGCGATCTTCATCGTCACCTTCCTCGGCGTGCTCCTCGGCCTGGCCGTGTCGCGTGCGGTGGACTTCCTGGAGAAGATCCACCTCAAGCGCGGGATCGCGGCGCCGCTGGTGATCGTGGTGGGCCTGGGCGTGCTGGTCGGCATCGGCGCGCTGATGGCGCCGTCGCTGCGCAACCAGACGCAGCAGCTCTCGACCGAGCTGCCGAAGCTCGTCGACCAGGCCGACCGCTGGCTGCAGCAGACGCCGGCCAGGTCCCTCGTGCAGCAGCCACAGCAGCAGCCACAGCAGCAATCACAGCAGCAATCACAGCAGCCGCAGCAACAACAACAGCAGAAACAGCAGCAAGGGGGACTGAAGGCGCAGCTCGGCAAAGAGCTCCGCGGCTCGCTGCAGTTCCTCTTCCCCATCGTCTCCTCGGTCTTCGGCGCGGTGGGAGGCTTCGTGCTGGTGATCTTCATCGCCATGTACGTCGCCGCGCAGCCGGGCGTGTATCGGGAGGGGATCCTCCACCTCATCCCGCACAGCAAACGGGATCGCGCGGAGGAGTACGTCGATACGCTGGCCACGACGCTGCGGCAGTGGCTGGTGGCGCGGCTGATCGCGATGGTGCTGATCGGCCTCATCACCGGCGGCGGGCTGGCGCTGCTGGGGGTGAAGGGCGCCGCGGCGCTGGGACTCATAGCCGGCCTGATGGAGTTCGTCCCGTTCTTCGGCCCGATTGTCAGCGCGATCCCGGCGCTCGGCATCGCCCTGCTCGACTCACCGCAGAAGGCGCTTTACGTCCTCATCCTCTATCTCATCGTCCAGCAGCTCGAGGGGAACGTGATCACGCCGCTGCTGCTGGAAAAGCGGCTCGACATTCCGCCGATCCTCACCGTCGTGGCCGTGGCGGCGCTGGGCGTGGTGTTCGGCGTGGTCGGGATGCTCATCGCCGAGCCGCTCCTGGCGGTCGTGCTGGTGACGACGAAAATGCTCTACGTGAACGACGTGGTCGGGGACGAGGTGAAGGTCGGAAAGCAGGAGTGAACGCCTTTTGCAGACACATCCGGCTGTTATGAAGAAACAGCTGCTTCTCACCCCGCTGCTCGTCCTCGCCATCGCCTGCGGCAACCGAGAAAGCGCGACCGACACGGCGGCCACGCTCGACACCGCCGCCACCGACTCGGCCACGCATCCCGCCTCCCCCGGCGGCGAGGCACTCGTTCCGGACGTCGTCTCCGGCACGACCGTACTGGTCATGCTCAGCGACGGCAGCATCGCCGTCCGCGAGCAGAGCATCCCTCCCGGCCCGGCCATCCTGACGGTGGAGAACCGCGGCACGGGCGTCCACAACCTCTTCGTCGAAGGGGAAGGGATCTCCCGCGCCGCCGGCGACAACATCGACGCGGGCGGCAGCTCGACGGTCGACGTGAACTTCAAGGCCGGCAATTACGTGATGTACTGCCCGATCCTCGACCACCGCACGAAGGGGGAAGAGGTGTCGGTGACGGTGGGGACGGGAGCGCCGCCGACGGATACCAGTGGAACGGTAGGGACGAGCACGAAGGCGCCCACGCCTTCGCCGACGACGTAATGGATCTCACGCTGAGCTGTCCGGCCAGTGTGTAATCGCTGGACAGCGACGCCCGAACTGTGCAGTAACGCCGCGACTCCAGGGTTCGGCTCGGCGGGCCGAACCCTGGCGGGTGCCGCGTTTCGACGCTTTATTCATTCACCGCGTAACAATCATCGAACCATGCAGGCACGATTCTGATGAACGAATTGACGGCTTTGGCGAGTTGCGCGCCGGGTAGAGGGCAAGCTGCGTATACCTTCTTCCCCAAAGCTCGAACGGCATCGACTGCGGGCGTGTAGTCACCATCAGCGGTCAGCAGGTACGCGGCATCGTAAGCGTCTTTGATCGCCAGCGTCACAAAGTCGATAGCGAGATGAACATCGACCGCCTTCTCAACGAACACCGCTGTATGTGAATGACGCTTCGCGATACCACTAAGATCTGCGTAGATAGTCGGATCGATCTTCGTTTTTAGTGTCGCGAGGTATTCGCGCAATTCTTTGGCGGCGTCGTTGACCGTGGTACGGGGCTCGATTCGCCCAAGGTGAACTGAGATCCGTGCGTCCGTGTTTTGCAGTTTGGCGAGAAAACTTCGTTGCTGGGCGTAGACCTTCTCACCCTGCTGCTGCGTAACCTGGCCGATGTAGTATCTGGTACCGATCCACTCGCGTGGCCCGACGAGCTTCTCCGAGATCCGCTTGTAGTCGAGGCGCGCACGATCTTCCACACCGACGTCGCAAAGGGCGTGGTACCAGTTGTTGCCGTCGATGAAGAGTAGCGCTCGGTCGGCCACAAAAAAACCCCAGCGTGTGGCGCTGGCCAGACACTGGGGGGGTTAAGGGGCACGCCCCGTGAGGCGGCCCGCCACAAACTACAACTCCCTCTCGGGTCGTGTCAATTCCGATCGCGCTGATCGGCCTACATCTACACCCGAGATCCCGCGCCTGCGGGCGGATAAACTATGACGTTTTCTTCCGCCCGTGCATCACGACCTGGTAGTCGCTGATCTCGTACTCCCCGATCGCCTCGATGTTGCACACCTCCACGCGGTTCCACGGCACGTCGTGGATGCTCCCCGTGTCGGCGTCGATGAGGTGGTGGTGGCGGTCCATGTTCGGGTCGAAGACGACGGACTCGGGGGAGAGGTGCAGCTCGCGCAGCAGTGCCTTCTCCACGAAGAGGTTCAGCGTGTTGTAGACCGTCGCGCGCGAGATCATCGGGAAGCGCTCTTTGACCCGCGCCCAGACGCGGTCGGCCGAGGGGTGCTCGTCCGTGCTCAGGACATACTGCGCCACCGCCACGCGGTGCGCGGATGGATGCACTCCGTGCTCTCTCAGCAACTGGACGACATCGGATCCCATATTGAGATTACGCGCACGATGGCACGGCGATGTCAAGCCGGTATCATCGCGGACGCATGTCGCGCCGCCCCCGCCACGAACGGCTGCCCGTCCCCCTCACGCCCCTGCTCGGCCGTGCGCGCGAGCTCGACGAGACTGAACGGCTCCTCGACAACACGCGCCTTTTGACCATCACCGGAGCGGGCGGCAGCGGGAAGACGCGCCTGGCGCTGGAGCTCGCGCGCAAAGTGCAGTCGCAGTTCGACGACGTCGGCTGGGTGGAGCTGGCGCCGCTCACCGATCCCGAGCTGATCGCGCAGCAGCTCCTGGTGGCCCTCGGCATGCGCGAGCTGCCGACCCAGGACGTGGCCCAGGTCGTCGTCGACACCGTCCGCGACCGCGCCGTGCTCTTCATCCTCGACAACTGCGAGCACGTCGTCGACGCCGCCGCGGAGATCGCCGACGACGTCCTGCGCAGTTGCCCCCACACGAAGATCCTCACCACCTCGCGCCAGCCCCTCGGCCTCACCGGCGAGCAGACCTGGCTCGTCCCGCCGCTCTCGGTCGAGGACGCGGTGCAGCTCTTCGAGGAGCGCGCCCGCGCGGTGAAGCCCGGCTTCGCGCCGAGCGACGTCGTGGCCGACATCTGCCGCCGCCTCGACGGCATCCCTCTGGCCATCGAGCTCGCCGCCGCGCGCGTGAAGGTGCTCACCGTCGAGCAGATCGCCGAGCGCCTCGACGACGCCTTCCGCCTCCTCAACGCCGGCTCGCGCACGGCCACGCGGCACCGCACGATCTACGAGACGATCGACTGGAGCTATCGCCTTTTATCCGAGAACGAACAAGCCCTCCTCCGCCGCCTCGGCGTCTTCGGCGGCAACTTCACGCTCGACGCCGCGGAGGCGATCTGCGGCGAGAGCGTGTTCGAGCTGCTCTCCGCGCTCGTCGACAAGTCGCTGGTCATCTTCGAGCACGATCGCTACCGCCTGCTCGACACGGTCCACCAGTTCGCCGAGGAGAAGCTCGCGCAGTCGGGCGACCAGGAGGAGATGCGCGAGCGCCACGCGCGCTGGTACGTGCAGCTCGTGGAATCGCTCGAGCCGCGCATCTTCGCCGGCGCGGGCGACTTCGAGGCCATGGCCAGGATCGACAGCCAGATCGGCAGCATCCGCCGCGTCTTCGACTGGGCCCGCGACCCGGAGCTGGAGCTGCGCCTCGTCACCGCGCTGCACTGGTACTGGTTCGCGCGCGGACACTTTCACGAGGCGCGGCGCCGCATCGAGGCGGCGCTGGAGCGCGGTGAAGAGGCCGACCCGACGATCCGCGCCCGCGCCATCGTCGCCGCCGGACACGCTGCCGTGTGGCAGGGAGAGTTCGACGCCATCCTGCCGCGCATCCACGAGGCGGTGAAGCTCAACATCCCCGGCGCGCACATGCTCCTCGGCACCGCGCTCGCCTTCGCGGAGCACGAGCACGCCGCGGCGAAGAACGCCTTCGACCGCGCCGAGGCACTGGCGCGCAAAGACGGCGGCATCGGCCTGGCCCTGACGCTCTACTGGTCGGGACTGGCCGCGCAACTGCGCAAGGACACGAAGGCCGCACGCGCGGCGTTCGAGGAGGCGGTAGCCATCGGCGAGGCCGCGCAGAACCGTCCCGCCATCGCCCACCCGCTCACCGTCCTGGGGCATCTGGCCCTGCGCGAGCGCAAGCTCGACGAGGCCATCCGCTGCTTCCGCCGTGCCCTCGACCTGCACAGCGAGATCGACGACCGCTATGGACTGACGCAGGTCATCGAAGGGATCGGCCTGGCTCTCCTCGACACGCGCGACGCGGAGACCGGCACGCGCCTCCTCGCCGCCGCGGCGTCGGCGTGGCTGCACCTCGGCGCGCGTCCCGGGCGTCACGAGGAGTCGGAGCGCGAGAAGGACGAGCGCATCCGCGAGGCCGTCACCGACGACCGCCTGCGCGTCATCCTCGCCTCCGGCGCGGCCATGCCGTACGACCAGATGGTGGCCCTGGCGCGCGACCGCGTCGAGCAGATCGCCGCCACCCCGGTGCTCCGCGTGCGTGCCCTCGGTCCCGTCGAAGTGCACCGCGGCGACCAGCTCCTCGACGCCGGCTCGCAGCGCGACCTGTTGCTCTTCCTCCTCTCGCATCCCCTCGGCGCGACGAAGGAGCAGATCGGCGCCGCGCTCTGGCCCGACGCCGATCCCGCGAAGCTGCGCAACAACTTCCACGTCAGCGTGCACCGCCTCCGCAAGGTCCTCGGCGGCAACGAGTGGGTGGAGGCCAAGGGCGACACGTACGCCATCCGCCCCGGCATCGAGTACGACGCCGGCACGTTCGAGCGCGACGCGAACGCCGCCCTGCGCGCCCGCGACGCGGCCAGGCTGCAGCGCGCGGTGGAGCTCTACCGCGGCGACTTTTTCGAGAACGCCTCGAGCGGCGGAGAGTGGTTTCTCGACGTCCGCGACCGCCTGCGCGAGCTGTACG
>Ga0196976_1000613_pt1 | contig 21660 bp, 26 predicted proteins | sample S3v_513CmetaG_FD_148644 | JGI IMG/M metagenome (GOLD analysis project Ga0196976, IMG submission 148644) | Soil microbial communities from Anza Borrego desert, Southern California, United States - S3+v_5-13C | ecosystem: Environmental > Terrestrial > Soil > Desert | place: USA: California...
CCAGCCACGGGTTGCCGCCCGCCACGATCCACGTCGCCGCCACGGCGGCCCCCAGCGGGAAGGAGCCGTCCACCGTCAGGTCCGGGAAGTCGAGCACCCGGAACGACAGGTAGACGCCCAGCGCTACCAGCGCGTAGACGAGGCCGATCTCGACCGCGCCGAAGAAGGCTACGTCGCTCACCGCATCATCCCTTTGCCGGTCCCATACTTTGTCGGTCCCTTACTGCCCGACGGTCTTCGTGGCGCGCTTGGCCACCGCGTCGGGGATGGTGACGCCCATGGCCGCCGCGGCCTTGGGGTTGATGAACAGGTCGGTGCCGCGGGCGTAGGTCGCCGGCAGGTCGCCCGGCTTCTCGCCCTTCAGCACGCGCACGACGACCTCGCCGGTCTGGCGGCCGACCTGACGGTAGTCGAAGCCCAGGCTGGCCACCGTGCCGCGCACGACGCTGTCCGTGTCGGCGGAGAAGACCGGCAGCTTGGCCTGCGCGCCCACCGCCAGCAGCCCTTCCAGGGCCGAGACCACCGTGTTGTCCAGCGGCACGTAGATCGCGTCGGCCTTGCCGACGAGGCTGCGCGCGGCGGTCTGAACGTCGGCCGACTTGTTGGCGGCGGCGTTGACCACGGTCAAGCCGCGCTTGGCCGCCTCTTCCTTCAGCACGTTGACCATGGCGACCGAGTTCGGCTCGCCGGGGTTGAAGACCACGCCCAGGCGCTTGGCGCCCGGCACGATCTCCTGGATCAGGGCGACGTGCTCGCCCACCGGCGCCATGTCGGAGACGCCGGTGACGTTGGCGCCGGGCTTGTCCATGCTGCGCACCAGCTGGGCGCTGACCGGGTCGGTGACGGCGGTGAACACCACCGGGATGTCGCGGGTGGCCGCCACCACGGCCTGCGCCGAGGGCGTGGAGATCGGCACGATCACGTCCGGGCGGGCGCCGACGAACTGGCGGGCGATCTGGGCGGCGGTCGCCGGGTTGCCCTGCGCGCTCTGATACTCGACCTTCAGGTTCTCGCCGGGGGTGAAGCCGGCGGCCTTCAGCGCGTCGATGACGCCGTCGCGCGTGGCGTCCAGCGCCGGATGCTCGACGATGGCGGTGATGGCGACGGTCTTCGTCTGCGCCAGGGCCGGCGCGCTGAGCGCCACACCCATCATGGCCGCCAGAACAGCGCGCGACTTCCACATGGCTCCACCCCTCTTGTTCGGTCTTGTCCGGTGCACGACTATCTAGACCATGCCGTAGACGGCGCCACCCGCGCCGTCAAGGCACGCGGCGGCATGCCTGCCATAGGAGAAACCATGCCCGACGACCCGCGCGACGCGCGCATCCGCGAACTGGAGGCCGCCTTGGACTACGTGGCCGGCGAGGCACGCGCCGGCGGGCACGCGCTGTGCGCGCACGAACTCCAGATGCGGCTGGAAAACATCGCCCGCAAGCTGGAGGAGGTGCGGAACCCGCCGGATCGCACTACATAGTTGGATTACGAACAAAACTGGCGACGCCGAACGGCACGCCGCGAGGGAGAGAGATGGCTTCTGCACCGATCGAAGGCCGGTCCAAGCTGACCGCGGCGCTGCGCGGCCTTGCGCAGACCTGCCCCTGCTGCGGGCGGGGACGCCTGCTGCACCGCTACCTGAAGGTCGTCGACCGCTGCGACCAGTGCGGCGAGGCGTACGGGCACCTGCGCGCCGACGACGCACCGCCGTGGATGACCATCTTCATCGTCGGCCACATCGTCGTGCCGATGGCGCTGAGCGCCGAGCAGAGCTGGCAGCCGCCCATGTGGCTGCACATGACGCTGTGGCCGGCGCTGGCCCTGGCGCTTGTGCTGGCGCTGCTGCCGCGCTGCAAGGGCGTCATCCTGGGCATGCTGTGGGCCACCGACGCGCGCGAGGCCGAGCACGCCGGGACCGGCCAGGGCTAAAGGATCACAGCGGGGCGTCGCGGTCCCGCTCCGCGAACACCTGCTTCGCGATGGCGAGGCCGTTCACGGTGGCCGGGAAGCCGGCGTAGATGGAGAGGTGGATCATGATCTCCACGATCTCCTCCCGCGTCACGCCGACGTTCAGCGCGGCGTTGACGTGCACCGCCAGTTGCGGCGCGCAGGTGCCCATGGCGGCCAGCGCCGCGATGGTGGCGATCTCCCGGCTGCGCAGGTCCAGACCGGGGCGCGAATAGACGTCGCCGAAGGGGTATTCGACCATCAGCCGGGCGAAATCCGGGGCGATGTCCTGCATGGCCGCAACCACGCGTTCGCCGGCCTCGCCATCGACCTCCTTCAGCTTGGCAAGGCCGCGCCGGTAGCGTTCGTCGTCCATCCGTTCCCCCATATGCTTCTATGCTGGCGAGCCTAGCCCACGCGGCGGCCCGGCGTGGATCAGCCGAAGGTCAGAGAGAAGCCGGCCGGCGGCTGCCCGGCGGCGTGGCGCTGCCACAGGAAGCGCAGGGCCGACTCGAGGCCACGGGTGAAGCGGGCGGCGTCGCAGGCCGGCGAGGCGCGCAGCCGCGCCCGCAGACCCGCCCGCAAGTCCGCCAGCCGCGCCGGATCGGCGGCCAGCCCGGCGGCCGTGGCGACGTAGGTGTCCGCGCCGTCGGCGATGAGGTCTTCCAGCCCGGCGGAGGTCAGATGGGTGGTGGAGTGGCGCGAACAGAACCGCTCGCCGCCCCGCGTCACCACCGGCACGCCCATCCACAGCGCTTCCAGCGTCGTCAGCCCGCCGGAATAGGGGAACGGGTCGAGCGCCACGTCGACGTCGGCGTAGGCCGCCAGGAACTCCCGGTGCGGCAATCCGCCCCGCAGGTCGAGGCGCGCCGGATCGACTCCGCGCGCGGCGAACAGCGCCCGCACCCGCTCCCGCGTGCCGGCGTCCTCCAGCTGCGGCGTGCGCAGCAGCAGCCGGGCGCCGGGGACGGCGACCAGCAGCCGCGCCCACAGCTCCGCCGTGGCGCCGTTCAGCTTCAGCAGCGTGTTGAAGGAGCCGAAGGTCGGATGGCCGCGCGCCAGCAGCGGCGGCGGTGCCGGCTCCGGCGCGTCCTCCGGCGGTCCCCACACCACATAGGCGTCGGGCAGCCGCACGATGGCCTCGGTGGCCAGCGATTCGGCGCCGGGCGGGCTCTGGCGGGCGTCGGAGATCAGGTAGTCCATGGCCGGCAGGCCGGTGGTGCCGACGTAGCCGGCCCAGGTCGCCTGCACCGGTGCCGGCCGGCGCGCGAACACCGCCAGCCGGTTGCCGAAGGTGTGGCCGGCAAGGTCGATCAGCACGTGGATGCCGTCGGCGCGGATCTGCCGCTCCAGCGCGCGGTCGTCCAGGCCGGTCGTCCACACCCAGCGGTCGGACAGCCGTTGCAGCCGCTCGGTCTTCCAGTCCGGGTTGGCGGTGTGGGCGTAGCAGGTCGCCTCGAACCCGGCACGGTCGAGGTGCGCCAGCACCGGTTCCAGGAAGAAGCCCACGGGGTGCGCCCGGAAGTCCGGCGAGACGAACCCCACCTTGAGCCGCGGCGCCGGTGCGGCCACCGTGGGCGGCGGCGGGTCGGGATGCCGTACGCCCCAGTCGGCGTGCGCCTGCGCCACCGTACGCGCCGACGGGCCGGGCACGTACTGCAGCAGGTACAGGTGCATGGAGTGCAAGGCGTCCGCCCCCGGATGCAGCCGCACGGCCCGGCGGAGGTCGCGCGCCGCCGCCTCCACCCGCGCCTGCTGGGCCAGTGCCTTGGTGGCGCGGTTGGCCAGCACCTCGGCCCGCGCCGGGTCGCAGGCCAGCGCGGCTCGGTAGGCGGCGTCGGCTTCCTCCAGCCGGTTCAGCTCGGCCAGCGCGTTGCCCAGGTTGTAGGGGTGGACCCAGTTGCCTGGATCGAGCCGCAGCGCGCGCCGGTAGCACGCCACGGCCTCCTCCCGCCGCCCCAGCGCGCGCAGCAGCACGCCCCGGTTGGCGAAGGCCGGCATGCTGTCCGGCGCCAGCGCGAGCGCCCGCCGGTACAGCCGTTCATCCCGCCGTTCGGCGGCAGCGGCGAGCAGGGATTCGAGGGAAGGTTCGCTCACCCCTCGCGCCCGAGCGACTCCATCAGTTCGCGCCATTCGCGCTTGGACAGGCCGCTGGTCTCCTGGGTGACCGGCTCGCCGGCCAGCATGCGCTTCACGATCTCCAGGCCGGTGCGCGACAGGTGCGCCCCACCCATGCGGTATTCGGTGAAGGACTCGTACACCGCCGGGACCCAGCGCTTCACCACGTCCAGCATCGCCTCGGCGTAGACGCGGATCTCGTACTGGGCGTGGGTGTCGGCGCGCAGCGACAGGAAGTGCAGCAGGTTGTGCAGGTCGACCTTCCAGTACCACTGCGTGTAGTAGTTCAGCGGCAGGTTCATGCGCGCCAACTCGCGCGCCAGACCCTGGCGGGACTCGTCGATGGTGGAGCCGTCCTCGCGGGCGTTCAGCAGCTCCTCATAGTGCGCGTAGCAGGTCTCGGCGTCGTCGCGCAGGATCTTCAGGACGCGCGCGGCCTCCTCGCCCTCCAGAACGTCGCCGCGGCCCTGACGGTTGTTGGTGGACTGCGCCCCCAGATGCTCCGGCGCCGGCACGTAGAACTCGCGGTCGAGGATCGAGTAACGCGCGGAGTACTCGTTGACGTTGGCCGTGCGATGGCGGATCCACTGGCGCGCCACGAAGATCGGCAGCTTCACGTGGAACTTGATCTCGCACATCTCGAACGGCGTCGAGTGGCGGTGGCGCATCAGGTACTTGATGAGGCCGGCGTCCTCGCTGACCTTCTTGGTGCCCTTGCCGTACGACACGCGGGCCGCCTGGACCACCGCGGCGTCGTCGCCCATGTAGTCGATGACCCGGACGAACCCGTGGTCGAGCACCTCGATCGGCTCGTACAGGATCTCTTCCAGCGCCGGGACGGTGGCGCGGCGGGTCTCGAAATTGGTCGCGCGCTGACGATCGATCTCGGCGCGCTGATCGGGCGTGATCGGCATGGGTGCTCCAGCATCTTGGGTGCCGCACTCTAGCGCGGACGCCAGTGCTAGGCCATAGGGCGCTTTTCCCGTGTTACTCCCCTTTCATCGCGCTGCGGAAATGCCTATATTGGGGTCGTCGGTCGCACCGACTATGGCGATAAACGCTCTGTGGAATAAGCGTTGCGGACCCGGGGGCGGTACCCGGCGCCTCCACCATTCACCCGCCTGACCTTCGCTGGGGGACAGGGGAACGGGCCGATGGGGGCGAAATAGGATCGACGCGCGTGGTAAAGGCAGGGTTTTCGCTCGGCATGGTTCCGCCGTTATCGGGCCATTGCAATAGTTGCCAACGACAACGTTGCTCCGGTCGCCGTCGCCGCCTAACCGCGGTTAAGGTGACCAAACCTAAATCCCTGAGGGGTAGCACCTGAAGGTGGGGCCGCGGGCCGCCTAGCAACAGAAGGCCCGCACTTCATTCCGGGGGAGACGGTCGCCCAATGGCGAAAGAGCAGTTGCGGTATGACAGGATGGTCGAAACCGCCCTCCGGGGCGTCGTCCGCGAGGCGATGAAGGAAGTGGCCGAGCGCGGACTGCCCGGCAACCACCACTTCTACCTGACCTTCCGCTCCTCCTATCCCGGCGTCGAGATCCCGGATTACCTGCGCGCGCAGTATCCGAACGAGATGACGATCGTCCTGCAGTTCCAGTTCTACGGGCTGGAGGTGGAGGACGACGGCTTCGCCGTGACGTTGAGCTTCAACAACGTGCACGAGCGCCTCGTCATCCCCTACGCGGCGATCACCACATTCGCCGACCCGTCGGTGAACTTCGCGCTGCAGTTCCAGCCCACCGCCCCGGCCGAATCGGTCGAATCGGCCGAGATCGCCGCCCTGCCCTCGCGCCCCGCCGACGCGGCCGAGGCGAAGCCGAAGATCGTCAAGTCCGACGCCAAGGCCGAGAAGGGCAGCGACGAGGAGCCGAAGCGCGGCGAAGTCGTCACCCTGGACGCCTTCCGGAAGAAGTGAGGCGCCGATGGCCGGGGAATTCGCCGACCTCGTCTGCGAGTTCCTGGCCCCCATGGGCGACGTCCGCGCCCGGCGCATGTTCGGCGGCTGGGGCGTGTACCTGGACGGCGTGATGTTCGCGCTGATTTCCGACGACACCCTGTACTTCCGCACCGACGAACGCACGCTGCCGGCGTACGAGGCCGAAGGGCTGCCGCAGTTCGCGCCCTTCCCCGACAAGCCGATGCGGATGCCGTATTACCGTGCCCCCGATTCGACGCTGGACGACGGCGAGGAGATGCTCGCCTGGGCCCGCCCCGCCTTCGAAGCGGCGTTGCGGGCGCGGGCGACGGCCAAGCCGAAGCGGAAGAAGAAGGCTCCCTCCCCCGCCTAGATGTTCTCCGCCATGTGGATCGTCGCGTTGTTGGCCTGGGCCGAGCCGGTGCGCTGGCGGATCTGGCGGGCGAAGCGCACGGGGTTCGGCAGGTGGGTCAGCAGCCGGCCGATGCCGCCCAGGCGGGCCGTGGTCTGCCCCACCGTCATCACATCCGCCAGGCGGCGGTCCAGGAAGGCCCAGGTGTCCTCGTGCCCTTCCGACTGGTCGTCCAGCCAGTAGAAGGTGGTGGCGCTGAGCACGGCGGCCAGCATGGCGCGCTTGGTGTAGTGGTTGAAGTCGGTGGCGGTGTCGCCGGCGGCGAACCACATGGCGTCCACCGTGCGGTAGAGCATGCGCAGGCCCAACGCCACGTTCTGCGGCATGGCGAGGTAGGCGAGCAGACGCCGCTTGGCCTCCCGGTGCAGTTCCAGCACCTCGAAATGCGTGCGCACGGCGAGGCGGATGCGCTCGCCCGTCCGCATTTCGGACAGCGGGTGCTTCTCCATCTCCTCCAGCATGCGGCGGTCGGTCCAGTTGCCGAAATGCTCGACCAGCTCGGGCACACCGCCGGGGAAGGCGCGGTGCGCCATCACCGTGTCGTGGCCGGCCATGCGGGCACCGTCGCGCAGCGCCAGGTCGCTCCAGCCGTCGAACACGACGTTCGGCAGGGTCGACAGCAGAATCTCGTCCCGAATCGCGTCCATGGGCGATTCATAACCGGCCGATTCGGGGCCGCCCGATTCGGGCGCCGTGTTCGTGTCCATCGTCATTCCCCCTCCCCTTCAGGCTCCGACAGCAGAGCCTGCACGTGGTGCGCCTCCTCGTTGAAGGCCAGCAGGCGCAGGTCGTCCATGCGATCGATATAGAGGACGCCGTCCAGGTGGTCGACCTCGTGCTGCACGACGCGGGCGTGGAACCCCTCCGCCTCGCGCTCGATGGGCTCGCCGTCCAGGCCGACGCCGCGGTAGCGGATGCGGGTGAAGCGCGGCACCAGCCCGCGCATGCCGGGAATCGACAGGCAACCTTCCCAGCCCAGTTCCGTCTCGTCGTCCAGCGGCTCGACCACCGGGTTGATCAGCACCGTCTGCGGCACCGATTCGCCGCCCGCGCGGTCGGCCGGAACGCGGAACACCACCATGCGCAGGCCGCTGTGCACCTGCGGTGCGGCAAGGCCCACGCCCGGCGCGTCGATCATCGTCTCGATCATGTCGGCGGCGAAGCGCCGGATCTCCGGGTCGGTCGGATCGCGCACCGGCTCCGCCGGGGTGCGCAGCACCGGGTGCCCCATGCGGGCGATCTTGAGAAGGGCCATAGCCCATTATCTGGGAGATTCCCCGGCCCCGGCAACCGCGCCGGTGACGCTTTTGCGCCCCGAACGTCGCAAGGTCTTCCCATCGGCATCGAAGCGTGGTACACAACGGCCACTCAGAGGGGTGCGCCCGGCTGCGCATCCCCTTCATTGCTTTTCCAAAATGCCGGCCCCAGCCTGGGGCTGCCTAGAAGGGGTGACGGTCAACCGTGCAAGTTCTGGTCCGTGACAACAACGTCGATCAGGCCCTCCGCGCGCTGAAGAAGAAGATGCAGCGCGAGGGCATTTTCCGGGAAATGAAGCTGCGCCGGAACTACGAGAAGCCCTCGGAGAAGCGTGCGCGCGAGAAGGCGGAGGCGGTGCGCCGCACCCGCAAGCTTCTGCGCAAGCGCATGGAGCGCGAGGGCTACTAGTCGCCGGGCAGGTGCCGGGCGCGTCCTGACGCGCCGGCGATCCTGAGACGTTTCGCCGCCGCCCCGCGCTTGCGCGTGGGCGGTTTTGGCGTTTGTGCCCTTTCCTTTTCAACGTCGTTCAGCGGAGGACCGGGTGAGCGCCACCACGGACGTCCGGCGCATCACCGCGCCCGAACTGCGCGCCCGCAAGGGCGGTGAACCGATCGTCTGCCTCACCGCCTACACCGCGCCCATGGCGCGGCTGCTGGACGCGCACACCGACCTGCTGCTGGTCGGCGACTCGCTGGGCATGGTGGTGTATGGCTTCGACAGCACCCTGCCCGTCACGCTGGATTTGATGATCGCCCATGGCGCGGCCGTGGTGCGCGGCTCCAGCCGCGCCTGCGTGGTCATCGACCTGCCCTTCGGCAGCTACCAGGAATCGCCGCAGCAGGCCTTCCGCAACGCCGCCCGCGTGATGGCGGAGACCGGCGCGCAGGCGGTGAAGCTGGAAGGCGGGCTGGAGATGGCCGAAACGGTGGCCTTCCTGGCGGCGCGCGGCATCCCGGTGCTGGGCCACGTCGGGCTGATGCCGCAGTCGGTCAACAGCCTGGGCGGCTACAGGGCGGTGGGCCGTGACGACGCGGTGGCCGCGCGCATCCGCGCCGACGCCCATGCGATTTCCGACGCCGGGGCCTTCGCCGTGGTGATCGAGGGCACGGTGGAGCCGCTGGCCCGCGCCATCACCGCCGAACTCCCCATCCCCACCATCGGCATCGGCGCCTCGCCCGCCTGCGACGGGCAGGTTCTGGTCAGCGACGACCTGCTGGGCCTGTTCGCCGAATTCACGCCGAAGTTCGTCAAGCGCTACGCCGACCTGGGCAAGGCGGTGTCGCACGCGGCCGAACAGTACGCCGCCGACGTGCGGGCGCGCCGCTTCCCGGGGCCGGCGCACTGCTTCGGAATGAAGAAGGGGTAACCCCAACGCTTGGCGTGAAGCCCGCCGTTGGGGTACGGTCAAAGCTGCCCCTGCCCCCGACCGGGAGACGGAACGCCATGCGGCTGCCCCTGCGCGCCCTCGTCCTTGCCACGCTGCTTGCCGCAGCGGCCCTGCCGGCGCACGCCGCCGATTCCGCGCGGGCGGGAAAGGCCACCGGCATGACGGACGCCGAATACGCCGGCTTCGCCTGCATGACCGGCGGCGCCATCGCCGGCACGGCGGCGGTGCTGGCCGGCAGCGCCTACATCATCGCCACGGGCGGTGCGGGAGCGGGTGCTGCCGCCGGTTCGGCCTCGGTGCTGGCGGTGCCGCTGCTGGTGGCGACCATCGCCGCCGGCTGCACCACCGCGCAGATCATGGCCCCGGCCATCGCCGTGCTTCAGCGCAAGGGCGAGATGGTCGTCGAGGAATTGGAAGAGAAGCTCGACAAGGCGTTCGACAAGAAACGGTGATGATCAGGCTTCCGCCGCCGCCGTTCTGGCGATCGGTCTATTTCGACCAGGAGGTCACATCGCGCCCGGATCGTCAGCGTTTCACGCCCGACGAGATCCTTGCCGTGATCGCTTCCCCGACCAAAATGCTGAGACAGGCCGACGGCCGCATGCGATATTGGGGATATGTGCCGCGGCTGAACCGATGGCTTCGCGTCGTCGTTCTGGAGGACGGCGAAACCGTGCACAACGCGTTCCTGGACCGGACCTTCAAGCCATGAGTGACCTGAACTCCGGAAGCGAAAGCGACTTCGTCCGCTACTACCCGGACACGGACACGCTGTACGTGGAAATCCGGCCCTGGCCGGAGGGTGACGCGCACGCCGACGCCGTCGGCGGCGAGGATGCCGGGGAGGATCTGGTCATCCACTACGGTCCCGACGACCGCCCTTATGCCTACGAGATCGAACACGCCTCGCGGCATCCGGAACACATCGCCGCCGCGCTCGCCGCTCTGCGCGCCGCCCGGGGCTTCGCCAAAGCAGCCTGATGTGCCGGGATGCAAGGGCCCACCGGCCCTTGCCAGGGGAGCGCGAGGGGACGGCGTCCCCTCGCGGCCCGTCACGCTCAGTGGTCCATCGACTTGACGACTTCCTCGGTGACCTTCTTGGCGTCGCCGAAGAGCATCATGGTGTTGGGGCGGAAGAACAGCTCGTTCTCCACGCCGGCGTAGCCGGACGCCATGGAACGCTTGATGAAGAACACCGTCTTGGCCTTCTCCACGTCCAGGATCGGCATGCCGTAGATCGGGCTGGCCGGGTCGGTCTTGGCCGCCGGGTTGGTCACGTCGTTGGCGCCGATCACGAAGGCCACGTCCGCGGAGTTGAAGTCGCGGTTGATGTCTTCCAGCTCGAACACCTCGTCGTAGGGCACGTTGGCCTCGGCCAGCAGCACGTTCATGTGGCCGGGCATGCGGCCCGCCACCGGGTGGATGGCGTACTTGACGTCCACGCCTTCCTTCTTCAGCAGGTCGGCCATCTCGCGCAGCGCGTGCTGCGCCTGCGCCACCGCCATGCCGTAGCCGGGGACGATGATCACCGACTGGGCGTTCTTCATGATGTAGGCCGCGTCCTCCGGCGAGCCGGCCTTGACCGTCCCGCGCTCGCCGCCACCGCCGGCCGCCGCACCCGCCGTCTCGCCGCCGAAGCCGCCGAGGATGACGTTGAAGATCGAGCGGTTCATGCCCTTGCACATGATGTAGGACAGGATCGCACCCGAGGAGCCGACCAGCGCGCCGGTGATGATCAGCAGGTTGTTCTGCAGCGTGAAGCCGATGCCCGCCGCCGCCCAGCCGGAGTAGCTGTTCAGCATGGAGATGACCACCGGCATGTCGGCGCCGCCGATCGGCAGGATCAGCAGGAAGCCCAGCGCCAGCGCCAGCAGGATGATCAGCCACAGCGCGGCGTCGCTGTTGGACTGCACCAGCCAGACGATGAACAGGATGGTCAGCACGCCCAGCGCCGCGTTCAGGTGGTGCTGGTAGGGGAAGACCAGCGGCTTGCCGGTGACCAGGCCCTGCAGCTTGGCGAACGCCACGATGGAGCCGGTGAAGGTGATGGCGCCGATGGCGGTGCCCAGCGCCATCTCGATCAGCGAGCCCTTGGCGATGGCGCCGCGGATGCCGATGCCGTAGGCCTCCGGTGCGTAGTAGGCGGCCAGCGCCACGAACACGGCGGCCAGACCGACCAGCGAGTGGAAGGCGGCGACCAGCTGCGGCAGCGCCGTCATCTCGATGCGCTTGGCGACGAGGTAGCCGATGGCGCCGCCGATGGCGATGCCCAGCACGATCATCCAGTAGGACTGCACCACCGGCAGGGCCAGCGTGGTGATGATGGCGATGGTCATGCCGACCATGCCGTAGATGTTGCCCTGCCGCGAGGTCTCGGGGCTGGACAGGCCGCGCAGCGCCATGATGAAGCAGACCGACGCTACCAGATAGAGGAGGGCCGAAAGCGCTTCCATCTTACTTGCCCTTCTTCTTGAACATGCTCAGCATGCGCTGGGTGACCAGGAAGCCGCCGAAGATGTTCACCGAGGCGAGGATCACGGCCAGGAAGCCCATGACCTTGGAAAAGCCGAAGCCCATCGGGCCGGCGGCGATCAGCGCGCCGACGATGATGACCGAGGAGACGGCGTTGGTGACGGCCATGAGCGGCGAGTGCAGCGCCGGGGTGACGCGCCACACCACGTAGTAGCCGACGAAGCAGGCCAGCACGAAGACGGTCAGGCCGGTGATGAAGAAGTCGCCGTGGCCGGCGGCCTCGGCGGCGGGGCCGGCCTTGGTCGCCAGCTGCGCCGCCAGCGAATCCGCCTGTTGCGACAGCACCGCGAGGTTCGCCTTCAGCTCGGCGATGCGGTTAGCCAGTTGGGTCTGGTCCATGGGGAGTGTCTCCTCAGGCGGACTGGAAGGCCGGGTGGACGACCTGGCCGTCGCGGGTCAGCGCAATGGCCTTGACGATCTCGTCGTCCCAGTTCACGGCCACGCCCTTCTCCTTGTCGTGCAGCGACTGGAGCAGGGCCAGCAGGTTCTTGGCGTAGAGCAGCGAGGCGTCGACCGCCACGCGGCTCGGGTAATTGGTGTGGCCGACGATGGTGACGCCGTTGGCCGTCTTCACCACCTCGCCGGGCTTGGAGCCCTCGACGTTGCCACCGCGCTCCACCGCCAGATCGACGATGACCGAGCCGGGCTTCATGGAGGCCACGTGCTCGGCCGTCACCAGCACCGGGGCCTTGCGGCCGGGGATCAGTGCGGTGGTTATGACGATGTCCTGCTTCTTGATGTGCTCGGCGACCAAGGCGGCCTGCTGGCGCTTGTAGTCGTCCGACATCTCCTTGGCGTAGCCGCCGGCCGTCTCGGCCTGCTTGAACTCGTCGTTCTCGACGGCGACGAAGCTGCCGCCCAGCGACTGCACCTGCTCCTTCACCGCCGGACGCACGTCGGTGGCCGAGACGATGGCGCCCAGGCGCTTGGCCGTGGCGATGGCCTGCAGGCCGGCGACGCCCACGCCCATGATGAAGGCCTTGGCCGGCGGCACGGTGCCGGCGGCGGTCATCATCATCGGGAAGGGCCGCGCGAACTCCGACGCCGCGTCGACGACGGCCTTGTAGCCGGCGAGGTTGGCCTGGGAGGACAGCACGTCCATGACCTGCGCGCGGGTGATGCGCGGCATGAATTCCATGGCGAACGCGTTGACGCCGGCGTCGGCGTAGGCCTTCACCGCGTCGCGGCTGTCGTGGGGGTTGAGGATGGCGAACAGCATGGCACCGCGCTTGATGAGCGCCAGCTCGTCCGCCTCGCCCTCACCCGCCAGCAGCGGGCGCTGCACCTTCAGCACGATGTCGGCGTCGGCCAGCGCCGCCGCCGCGTCGGGCGCCAGGGTGGCGCCGGCGTCGGCGTAGGCTTGGTCGAGGATGTTGGCCCCCAGACCCGCACCGCTCTCCACCACCACGTCGAGGCCGAGGCCCTTCAGCTTTTTCACCGTCTCCGGCGAAGCCGCGACGCGCAGCTCACCGGCCCGTCGCTCCTTCGGTATGGCGACTTTCATTATGACTCTCCCTGCCGCGAAGTGTCCGAGCCGTAGGCAATCGGCACGAGAAGTGGGCATGTTTGCCGGATTCGGCGTCCTTTGTGAAGCCGCCCCGACCCCCAACGCGCATATGCGGATGGGGCCGCGCACCATACAGAGAGAGGTCAGGTTTGTGACCTACTCCAAAGGGTGGGTTCGTTCGGGCTTGACTTCGGTGGCGAGCGTGAACTCGTCGACTCGCGGAACGTACGAAAGGCCACGCCGCATCGCCCAGGTGCTGACCTCGTGGTAGAGGGGCAGCAGGGCGGCGTCCTGCATGGCCATGTCGGACGCCTCGCCCAGCAGGCCGGCGCGCTCCGCCGGGTCCATGGCGGTCACCGCCCGCTCCAGCAACGCGTCGAACGCCGCGTTGGAGTAGAGCCCGCGGTTGAGCTGCCCGCGCTGGCGCGTCGGTTCGCGCGTGGCGAGCAGCGACACCAGCATGTCCGACGTCTCGCCGGTGTTGGTGCCAAGGCCCGCCATCAGCGCGCTGAACTCCAGCCGGCCGGCGCGCGGGAAGAACTGGCTGCTGGGCAGCGCCTCCACCTTCGTCGCCACGCCCGCCCGCGACAGCATGACGCCGATGCTGCGCGCCACCGCCGGGGCGTTGACGTAGCGGTCGCTGGGCACGTGCAGCGTCAGCCCGAAGCCGTCCGGCCAGCCGGCCGCGGCCAGCAGGCGGCGGGCACCCTCCGGGTCGTGCGCGTCGGGCTTCAGGCGCGGGCTGACGCCGGGGAAGCCGTCGGGCAGCATCTGCCCGGCCGGAATCGCCAGCCCCTCCAGCACCTGTTCGGCCAGCAGCGTCCGGTTGATCGCCTTGGACAGGGCGCGGCGCACCCGCACGTCGCGCAACGGGTTGCGGTCCAGCGGCTTGCCGGCGCGGTCGGTGACGAAGGGGGAGCGGTCGCGCCCGCTGTCCAGACCCAGATAGACCAGCCGGCCGGACAGGCCGCTGACCACCGTCACCGCCGGGTCCTGGCGCAGGCGCAGCGCGTCGGCCGGCGGCACCTGGGCGATCACCTGCACCGCCCCGTCCAGCAGGGCGGCCACGCGCGCCGCCGGCTTGGGCAGCACGCGGAAGCTCACCCGCTCCCACGGCGGCGGGCCGGCCCAGTGGCCGTCGAAGGCGGCCAGTTCGATGGCGTCGCCGCGCTGCCAGCGGACCAGCCGGTAGGGGCCGGTGCCCACCACGGCGGCTCCGCTGTCGAACGCCTCACGCGGGGCGCCGGCCAGCCGTTCCGGGATGATGGCGAGCTGCGCCAGCAGGGCCGGCAGCGACGGCTCCGGCCGCTTGGTGGTGAGGAAGACCGTCAGGTCGTCGACCGCCCGCGCGTCGACCAGTGCCGCGAAGCGGGCCAGATGCGGGTTGGGGCTGTCGGTCGGTTGTGCTGCGCGCTTCAAGCTGGCCACCACGTCGGCGGCGCGCAACGGGGCGCCGTCGTGGAAGGTGACTCCGGCGCGCAGCGTGAACACCCAGGTGGTGTCGTTCAGCGCCTCCCACCGCTCGGCAAGGCCGGGCTGGAGGCGCAGCCGCGCGTCGGTGCGGGTGAGCGCGTCGAAGATGTGGCGCGCCAGCACGACATTGGGCGTCAGTCCCTGGTAGTGCGGATCGAGCGTGGTGACGTCCGACCCGAAGCCGATCGCCAGATCCTCCGCCCACGCACCCGTCGCCGTCCCGAAGGGAGCGAGCACCAGCAGCACCGCCAGGATCATGCGGCGGAGGCGGTTCGGGAAGCGGTTGGAACACAGCGGCATCAGGAAACGATTACCACGCGAATGTCTGCGAATTGTTAGCGTGCCTGAGATAACCCACGGTTGGGAAGCGTTCGCGGCTGCGAAGGGTCCCCTGAGGCCTTGCGCCGCACGGGCGCCCGGTGCCGCCGTGACAACCGCCCATCACGCCGAGCGCGCCGCTTGCCATCGGCGGGTCGCCCCGATATCGTCCCCCGCCACAGCGCAACCCGATACCCCCGTGAGGCCGGCGCCGCAGCCCCTCTGGAGACACGGACATGACGGACACCACGAACGACGTTCAGGGCATCGCCGCCGCCCAGCTCCGCAGCATCATCGAGCGCGTCGAGCGCCTCGAGGAGGAGAAGAAGGGCCTCGCCGACGATATCCGCGACATCATGGCCGAAGCCAAGGGCCAGGGCTTCGACATCAAGATCATCCGGCAGATCATCAAGCTGCGCAAGATGGACCAGAGCGACCGGCAGGAGCAGGAAACGCTGCTCGACCTGTACAAGGCCGCGCTGGGCATGGAGTAAGCCGCAGACGGCGCAGGGGGTAGGTTGGGTTGAGCGCCAGCGAAGCCCAACACCCTGCGCATCGCAGACGCGTTGGGCTTCGCCTGCGGCTCAACCCAACCTACGCCGCCGCCGCCATCCGCGCCCCCGCCAGATCGCGCATCACGTTGCCGATCAGCCGGGCGCCCACCCCGCCCTCCAGCGTGAGGATCGACTCGGGGTGGAACTGCACCGCCGCCACCGGGTGGTGCCGGTGCTCCAGCGCCATCACCAGCCCGTCCTCCGTCTCCGCCGTCACCCGCAGGCAATCGGGCAGCGTGTCGCGCCGCGCGAACAGCGAGTGGTAGCGGCCGACGGGGAAGCGTTCCGGCAGCCCGGCGAACAGCCGGCCGCCCAGCACACGCACGGCCGACGCCTTGCCGTGCACCGGCTCCGGCAGCACGCCCAGCGTGCCGCCGAACCGCTCGGCGATGCCCTGCAGTCCGAGGCAGACGCCGAACACCGGGATGCCCAGCGCCAGCGCCGCGTCCAGCGTGCCGGCCACGTCGAACTCCGCCGGCCGGCCCGGCCCCGGCGACAGAAGCACGAGGTCCGGCCGCATCTCCGCCAGCGCCGCGCGGGCGTGGAAATGGCGCAGCGTCGTCACCTCCGCCCCGGTCTGCCGCACGTAGTCGGCCAGCGTGTGCACGAAGCTGTCGTCATGGTCGACCAGCAGCACCCGCCGCCCCCGGCCAGGCGACTCGGCAGCCACCGTGGGGGAAGCCACGGGTGCCGTGCCGCTGATGGCGTCGAAGAAGGCCGCCCCCTTCAGGCGGCATTCCGCGTCCTCGGCGTCCGGGTCGCTGTCGGCCAGCAGCGTGGCGCCGACGCGCACGAAGGCGACGCCGTCCTGCATGCGGATGGTGCGCAGCGTCAGCCCGGTGTCGAGCCCGCCGTCGAAACCCAGCCGCCCGAAGGCGCCGCCGTACCAGCGGCGCGGGCTGGCCTCCACGTCCTCCAGGAACTGCATGGCGCGGCGCTTGGGCGCGCCGGTCACCGTCACCGCCCAGGTGTGGGTGAGGAAGGCGTCCAGCGCGTCGAAGCCGCCGCGCAGGCAGCCCTCCACATGGTCCACCGTGTGGATCAGGCGGGAGTACAGCTCGATCTGCCGCCGGCCCAGCACGCGCACCGAGCCGGGCTCGCACACCCGCGCCTTGTCGTTGCGGTCGACGTCCGTGCACATGGTCAGCTCCGCCGCGTCCTTGGCGGAGTTCAGCAGCGTCAGCACCTGCGCGGCGTCGCCCAGCGCGTCGGCCCCGCGCGCGATGGTGCCGGAGATCGGGCAGGTCTCCACCCGGCGGCCGGCGACGCGCACGTACATCTCCGGGCTGGCGCCCACCAGGAACTCGCCGTGGCCCAGGTTGATCAGCGCCTCGTACGGGGCCGGGTTGGCGCGCAGCAGGCGGCGGAACACGGCGGAGGGCTGGTCGGCGCAGGGTTCGGCGAAGGTCTGGCCGGGCACCGCCTCGAACAGGTCGCCGCGGCGGAAGGCGGCCTTGGCCTTCTCCACAACCGCCTGATAGGCGCCCGGGGCGTGGTCGTGTTCGGGGGCGGCGTTGGTGGTCGGGCGGTAGGCGTGCGCGGCGCCGCCGCCGGGCAGCCCGGCGGTGGAGATGCCGTCCACCGCGAAGCTGTAGGCGACGCGCAGCGCCACGCCCGCCGCCGGATCGGCCACCAGCAGCTCGTCCGGCAGGTAGAGCACGAGGTCGCGCTGGTCGTCCGGCCGCTCCAGCCGTTTCCTGATGGATTCGAACTGGAAGGCGAGGTCGTAGGCGAAGGCGCCGTACAGGCCGAGGAACGGGTCGCCCGGCAGCGCGAAGGCGTCGCGCAACGCGCGCAGCACGGTGAAGACGGAGGGCTGGCGGCTGCGCTCCTCCTCGGCGAAGCGGCCCTCCGGCCGGCGCACCAGGGCGGACAGGCGGCCCGGCGCCTCCTCCAGTCCCGCCAGTTCGGGCAGCGGACGCAACGCCGCGGCGACGGCGGGCAGCAGCACCCGCCCGCGCGGGTTCAGCGCCTCCACCCGCACCGTGCGCCCGCGCGCGGTGACGGCCAGCGCCGGATCGGCGAAGCCCAGCCGGAAGCGACGGTAGCGGCCGGGGGCCTCCACCCCGCTGGACAGCACGAGGCCGCGCCGGGTGTCGAGCGCGCCGGCCAGGGCGTCGAAGGCAGCGTCGGGGTCGGCCAGCCGCTCGGCCGTGCGGGTTACGGCCACGCCGCCGGGGGTGGTCGCGGCAAAGGTGTCCAGGTGGCGGGGATCGGCGAGGTACGGGGGGATCATGGGGCCTCCGGGTGTCGGATACGGCACGCCCGGAGATCCTTGTCGACGCCCTGCCCCCGCAATCGGGGCCCCGCAAACGGGAAAGGCCGCCCGGAACCTCCGGACGGCCTTCGTTGGGTGTGCTCACGCACGCGTCAGGGCCGCCCGGTTACTCGGGCCACCACCAACGACGCGAAAGGGTGAGCGAAACGGTCTGCATGCCCGCAACTTGGCCACAGGCGGAGCGGGGGTGTCAAGGCGGTTCGCGGAAGGCGGCGCCGAGGAGCGCCAGGACGCGCGGGTCGAAGGAGAACGGATGCGTCGCCACGACACGAGCCCGCGCCGCGTCCGGGTGAGCAGGGTTGAGCAGGATGTTGTGCTCCAGCGGAATGACGGCCGACGGTGCACGCAGCAGCGCCCCGTCGCGGCCGTCGAGCCAGCGGTTGCCGATCCCCTGGCACGCGGGCCACTGCGCCTTCTCCCGCCAACCGGCGGGAAGCTGTGCCGGATCCACGTCGGTCACGGGCAGGTCGTCGGGAAGGTCGACCTCCATCGCAACATAGTCGCGCGGCAGGAACTCGGGCGGCAAGTCGAGGTTGACCAGCACCTCCAGCGACGAGAGGGCGAGCGACGATCCGAGGTAGACGACCCGCCGCGGCCGCGTGTGCCAGCGCCCGTCGCCCATCTCGCCGCCGATGCCCTGAAGGTCGGCGTACGGGCGCCGTGCGATCCGCCAGACGCGCATGCGCTCAGGCCGCCATGCCGTGGGCGATCCGCATCAGCAGGTCTTCGACCAACTCACCGCCGGGCTCGGTCACCACGAGGTCGAGTGGTGCCCGCCCGCCGAGGGCACGGGTCGGCCGGCGCAGCCAGCGGTCCGCCACATCGCGGTCGCCGAAGGTTTCCTCGGACAGCGCGGCGATGCGGGCGACGCGCAGGGCGCGCTCGGTCTCTTCGGAGGACAGCGGGCGGCTCTGCGCCTTCCGGTGCGCGTAGGTCCGCCGCGGCAGCACAAGGCGGAAAAGCTCGTCCTTGCTCAGCGTGGTCAACGAAAGGGCATCGGCGGCGGCCACGGGAAGCCCGGCCTCGGCCACCCGCATCAGGTCTTCCTTGGTGCGAACGACCGAACCGACGGCATCGACACCGCCAAGGCGATCCATCAGGTGATCGAAACCCGTTCCTGTCCCCAGCGAGCCCTCTGGCATCCGTCCGCTCCGCGCAACATGCCCACATGATATGGGCATTTTGCACAGCAGGGCAACAGCCCTACCCCACGCGCACCCCGTGCTCCGCGCGCAGCTCGCCGAAGGCCTGGCGCAGGATGGACCACGCGGCGGTCAGCGACAGGCCGGCGATGCCGGCGGCGACGATGATGTCGGGCCAGCCGGTGTGCGTGCTCCACACGCCGGCACCCGCCACCATGACGGCGATGTTGGCCAGCGCATCGTTGCGCGAGCACAGCCAGACGGAGCGCATGTTGGCGTCGCCGCGCCGCCCGGCGAACAGCAGGGCCGCCACCGACACGTTGGCGGCCAGCGCCAGCAGGCCGATCAGGCCCATGGTCGGCGCGTCCGGCACCACGCCGGTCGACGCGTTCCACGCCGCCGACGCCACAACCCACAGCCCCATGGCGCCCAGCGACAGCCCCTTGACCACCGCGGCCCAGGACCGCCACTCCAGCGCCCGGCTCAACACCCACAGGCTGATGCCGTAGTTGGCGGCGTCGGCCAGGAAGTCCAGCGCGTCGGCGCGCAGCGCCGTGGAGTCCGCCCGCAGGCTGGCCGTCAGCTCGATGGCGAACATCAGTGCGTTGACCACCAGCGCGATGGTCAGGATGCGCCGGAAATCGGCCTGCCGGCCGCTGGGGCTCCCGGCCCCGCCCGTCCCGCCCGTCCCACACGATCCGCCGCAGCAACCGCCCATGACCTCAACTCCCCAATCCGCGAACGACCCTGGTGTTACCACACAGGATAGGCGGTCGGGAGCGCGACTTCCAGGTCAAACATTAGAATAAAGGCATGTTCGGACGGAGCGCGCGTGCCCCGCATGCCCGGTTGCACCCCGGCGGCCCGGCGCTAGATCCTTCCCCAAGTGGCGGACGCCACGCGAGCGAACCAGGGGAGAAGCGCCATGACCACCGTCGCGGAGTTGCTGGGTTCCAAGGGCCGCACCGTCGTCTCCATCCTTCCCTCGGAAAGCGTCGCGTCGGCGGCGGCGCTGCTGACGGAAAAGCGGATCGGCGCCGTCGTCGTGCGCGACCTGCGCGGCAAGCTGGTCGGCATCCTCTCCGAACGCGACATCGTGCGCGCCATCGCCGGGCGCGGCGAAGCGGCGCTGGACGAGCGGGTGGAGGAGCTGATGACCAAGGAGGTCCGCACCTGCAAGCCCGGCGATTCCGTGAAGGACCTGATGCAGATGATGACGCAGCGCCGCCACCGCCACGTGCCGGTGTGCGACGAGGCGGGCGACCTCGTCGGCATCGTCTCCATCGGCGACGTGGTCAAGGCCCGCCTCGACGAACAGGCGCACGAGGTGGCGGTGCTGCGCGACTTGACGCTGGTGCGGTAGGCGCCCTACTCCAAACCCTCTTCCCGCCGGCGGGGCCGTTCGGCCTTGTCGGCGTTGGGCGTCGGCGGGACGTTCGAGACGTTGCCGCTCGGCTGGTCGGCGCCGGGCGGCGGGGCGTCGGTGTAATCGCCGGTGGACACGCCCATGCCGTTGCCGGCCCGGCCGGGCGTCGGCGGCCCGCCGGTGATCGCGCCGTGCGTCGGCGTTTGCGCGTTCTCGACGGTCTGTTCCGGCGTCTGTTCCGTCGACTGCCGCTTGTCGTTTCCAGCCATGCTTTCCTCCTGTCGACCCCCGATCGGCCTATGCCCCGAGGCAACATGCCGACACCTGGGGAGTTCCGGGGGGATGTCCGGTCGGCGGCGCGCCGTGCGCCGAACGCGCCCGGCCCTGCCCGGCCGGCACCGGTTCAGGGAATGGCGCTAACCCCTCTCCACGTCCTGCATTCCGTCCCCCGCCTCGCAGATAGTGGCGTACCCGTTTCCCGGAGCCGTCCGCCACGACCATGCACGCACGCCCGACCTTCCGCCCGTTCAGCCGCCTGAAGATCCTCGTCGTCGACGACAACCCGCTGCTCCAGCGCGGGTTGAAGGAAATGCTGGGCATGACCGGCTGCGCCTGCGTCGTCGCCGCCGACGGCGTCGAGGCCAAGGCCATCCTGAAGCGGGAACCGGTCGACCTGCTGGTCACCGACTGGGTTATGCAGCCGGTCGGCGGCGCTGCGCTGGTGCGCTGGGTCCGCGGCAGCCACGAAAGCCCGTGCAGCGAGCTGCCCATCCTGGTGCTGACCGCGCAGGCCGACGTCTCCACCGTGCGCGCGGCGTGGGACAGCGGCGTCGACGCCGTGCTGGCCAAGCCCGCCACCGCCGTGGAGATCGTCCGCCGGATCGAGGCGGTGCTGCGCCGCCCGCGCCGGCCGATGCCCCGCACGGGCGCCGGGACCGGCGGCCATGAAACGGCGGGCGGCGCCCGCCCGCATGCCAATCACCCGCACGGCCCGACCGGCGAGCCGGTGTTCCCCAGCGTGCCGCAGCAACCCCGCCGGCAGGTGGCGCACGCGGCACCGAGTGAGCCGGCGCCGGAAGCACCCCCCGTCCCGCAGCTTCCCTCCCCCTCCGCCAGTGCCCGCGAGGTGCGGCGGCGGCGGCGCCTGATGGCGGCGCTGGGCCGGCTGGAAGCCTTTGCCGACGCGCCGCAGGCCAACCCGGCGGCGTTGTGGCAGGCGGTGGCCGACCTGCAGCACGCCGCCGTCAACACCCCCGCCGCCGACCAGATCGCGTCCAGCCTCGCCACCTGCGTCACCGGCGTCGACCCGCGGGCATCCGGCTTCGTCGAGGCGTTCCACGCACACCTCGCGGCACTCCGCTGGCTGCTGTCGCGCAGCGACGCGGCGGAACGGGCGGAGAAGGCGCTGGTGCAGTGCCTGCGCTCCACCGTGCAGTCGCTGGTCGACCTGTCCC
>Ga0196976_1000614_pt1 | contig 21654 bp, 16 predicted proteins | sample S3v_513CmetaG_FD_148644 | JGI IMG/M metagenome (GOLD analysis project Ga0196976, IMG submission 148644) | Soil microbial communities from Anza Borrego desert, Southern California, United States - S3+v_5-13C | ecosystem: Environmental > Terrestrial > Soil > Desert | place: USA: California...
TCTCCGGCGTCAGGCCGTGGCCGACGAAGACCACGTCGCGCTCCCGCCGCGCCTCGCGCAGCGCCTTGGCGACACCGCCGGGGCCGCCGCCGATGTTGTAGATGCCGGCGAGGTCGGGGTGGTGGCTGAGCAGGGTGCGCGTCTGGCGGTAGGCTTCCCCCTCGTCGTCGTGCGCCTCGCGCAGGCCCAGCACCTCGATGGCCGGCGCGGTCTCGTTCAGGCAGTGCAGGAAGCCGAACTCACGTTCCTCGTGCGCGCGGTAGCTGAGGCTGCCGGCGATCATGGCGACCTTGGCCGGGCGGGGGCCGATGAAGCGCGAGATGAGGTAGCCGGCGGTGCGCCCCGCCGCGCGGTTGTCCAGCCCGACGTAGGCGACGCGGCGGCAGTTCTGCACGTCGGAGATCAGCGTCACGGTGGGCACGTTGCGCTCGGCCAGTTCGTTCACCGCCTCGCGCACGGCCGGGTGCTCCAGCGCCATGAAGGCGATGCCGTCGGCCTTGCGGCAGTGCTGGAGCAGGGTGCGCGCCAGCAGTTCCGGGTTGAAGCTCTTGATGAACTCGACCTGCGCCTTGACGCCCAGCGCGGCCAGGGTGGCTTCGGAATTGCGCACCAGCTGGCCCAGCATGGTCAGGTAGCGGTTGGTGCCGGACGGCAGCAGGAAGACGGTCCGCACCGGCTTCGGCGCCATGGCGGCGTGCAGCTCGGCCTCCGGCAGGTAGTCCAGCTCGGCCGCGGCCTTCAGCACCCGCTGCACCGTGGCGGCGCGCACGCCGGGGCGGTGGTTCAGCACACGGTCCACCGTCGCCGTGGACACGCCGGACAGGCGGGCGACGTCGGCGATGGTCGGCAGGGTGCGCGGGCCTCCGGAGGCCGTCGTCACAGCATCGGCATCGGCGTGCCCTTCATCGCGCATCATCATAATTCCATCGTCCAAAACATCAAATCACATCATTATTCACGTTTGACAGCCTTAAGTGCACGACCTACCGTGTGTCCAACAATCACCATACAGCATCAAAATACATCATTGATGCAAGGGAGGAAAGGATGAATGCGCTCTCGCGCCGCACGGTTCTGAAGTCGCTGGCCGCCGCACCCGCCGCGGGCGCGCTCATCGGCATGCCCCGCATCGCACGCGCCGCCGAGTTCGAGTTCAAGTACGGCAACAACCTGCCGCTGACCCACCCGCTGAACGTCCGCGCGCACGAGGCGGCGGAGCGCATCGCGCGGGAGACCAACGGGCGCGTCACCATCCAGATCTTCCCGAACAACCAGCTGGGCGGCGACACCGACATGCTGTCGCAGGTGCGCAACGGCGGCATCACCTTCTTCACGCCGTCGGCCCTGGTGATCGCCACGCTGGTGCCGGTGGCGGCCATCAACGCGGTGGGCTTCGCCTTTGCCGACTACGGTCAGGTGTGGTCGGCCATGGACGGCAAGCTGGGCGCGCACGTGCGCGAGGCCATCGGCAAGGTGAACCTCTACGCCTTCGAGAAGATGTGGGACAACGGCTTCCGCCAGATGACCAGCGGGTCCAAGCCCATCGAATCCGCGGCCGACATGAACGGGCTGAAGATCCGCGTGCCGGTCAGCCCGCTGAGCATCGCCATGTTCAAGGCGTTGTCCGCCGCCCCGGCCAGTTTGCAGTTCAGCGAGGTCTACTCCTCGCTCCAGACCCGCGTGGTGGACGCGCAGGAGAACCCGCTGCCGATCATCCAGGTCGCCAAGCTGTACGAGGTGCAGAAGCACTGCGCGCTGACCAACCACATCTGGGACGGCTTCTGGTTCATCGCCAACGGCCGCGCGTGGCGCGGGCTGCCGGCCGACCTGCAAAAGATCGTGGCGGCGGCCATCAACGACGCCGGCATGCAGCAGCGCGAGGACATCAAGGCCCTGAACCAGTCGGTGCAGGCCGACTTGGCGGCCAAGGGACTGGCCTTCAACCAGCCGGCACCCGACAGCTTCCGCGCCAAGCTGCGCGAGTCCGGCTTCTATTCGGAATGGAAGGGCCGCTTCGGCGAGGACGCCTGGGCGCTGCTGGAAGGCGCGGTCGGCAAGCTGGCCTGACGCGCCGGTGACACCCTTGGACAATATGGGAAAGGAGGGGGCGGCCATGTCGCATCATGCGGCGGCTATCGACGTGGACGGCGTGCGCCCGGCCGGCGGCGCCGCGGCGCTGGCGGACCGGCTGGACCGCGGGCTGTCGGCGACGGTCGAGGGGATCACGGCGCTGCTGGTGCTGGTGGAGATCGTCGTGCTCTTCGCCGGTGTGGTGGCGCGCTACGTCTTCCACGCGCCGCTGGTGTGGTCGGACGAGCTGGCCTCCATCCTCTTCCTCTGGCTGTCCATGCTGGGCGCGGTGGTGGCGCTGCGGCGCGGCGAGCACATGCGGATGACCGGGCTGGTCAGCCGCGTCGGGCCGGGGGCGCGGGCGCTGCTGGAGACGCTGGCGATCACCGCGCCGGTCGCCTTCCTGGGCATGATCCTGCATCCGGCCGTGGACTACGCCGTGGAGGAGCAGTTCATCGTCACGCCCGCGTTGGAGATCACCAACGCGTGGCGCGCGGCGGCCATTCCCACCGGTGTGGCGCTGATGCTGGTGGTCGCCGTCACGCGGCTGGTGCGCCTGGGCCGGCCGCGGCTGGTGCTGGGGGCGCTGGCGCTGACCGCCGCGGTGGCCGGGCTGTTCTGGCTGGCCGGGCCGACGCTGAAGCCGCTGGGGCAGGCCAACCTGATCATCTTCTTCGTCGGCGTGGTGGCGGCCTGCGTCTTCGCCGGGGTGCCCATCGCCTTTTCCTTCGCGCTGGCGACCTTCGGCTATCTGGCGCTGACCACCACGACGCCGCTGCTGGTCATGGTCGGCCGCCTGGACGAGGGCATGTCGCACCTGATCCTGCTGGCGGTGCCGCTGTTCGTGTTCCTGGGATTGCTGATCGAGATGACGGGCATGGCGCGCGCCATGATCCAGTTCCTGGCAAGCCTGCTGGGGCACGTGCGCGGCGGCCTGTCCTACGTGCTGATCGGGGCGATGTACCTGGTGTCGGGCATTTCCGGCTCGAAGATCGCCGACATGGCGGCCATCGCGCCGGTGCTGTTCCCGGAGATGAAGAAGCGCGGCGCCCCGCCGGGCGACCTCGTGGCGCTGCTGTCGGCCACCGGCGCGCAGACGGAGACCATTCCGCCCTCCATCGTGCTGATCACCATCGGCTCGGTCACCGGCGTGTCGATCGCCGCCCTGTTCGCCGGCGGCCTGCTGCCCGCCGTGGTGCTGGGGGCGGCGCTGTGCGCGGTCGTCTGGTGGCGCTACCGGCACGAGGATTTGAGCCACGTGCGCCGCCCGCCGAAGGCGGAGATCGCGCGGCTGGCGCTGGCCGCCCTGCCGGCGATCCTGCTGCCCTTCGTCATCCGCGCCGCGGTGGTGGAGGGGGTGGCGACCGCCACCGAAGTGTCGACCATCGGCATCGCCTATTCCGCCGTCATGGGGCTGCTGGTCTACCGCCAGTTCGACTGGGGGCGGCTGAAGCCCATGCTGGTCGAGACGGCGTCGCTGACCGGGGCCATCATCTTCATCGTCGGCTGCGCCACCGCCATGGCCTGGGGCCTGACGCAATCCGGCTTCTCGCGGGATCTGGCGCGCTGGATGGCGGGCATTCCAGGCGGCGCCCACGGCTTCCTGGCCATTTCCATCGTCGCCTTCGTCATCCTGGGCAGCGTGCTGGAAGGCATCCCCGCCATCGTCCTGTTCGGGCCGCTGCTGTTCCCCATCGCCCGCGAGGCCGGCGTGCACGAGGTGCACTACGCCATGGTGGTGATCTTCGCCATGGGCATCGGCCTGTTCGCCCCGCCGTTCGGTGTCGGCTACTACGGTGCCTGCGCCATCAGCAAGGTGCACCCGGACGAGGGGCTGAAGCACATCTGGGGCTACGTCGCAGCATTGCTGGTCGGGCTGGTCGTGGTCGCCGCCATTCCCTGGATTTCCACCGGCTTCCTCCCGTTCTGAGACGCCGGTCTCCCTTTCTTCGACAAGGAGTTCACCGCATGAGCCGATTCTTCGGCGAGGTCCGTCAGGCCGGCTACGTCGTCACCGACATCGAGGCCGCCATGGACTACTGGAGCAGCAAGCTGGGCATCGGCCCCTGGTTCTACAACGAGCGCGTGCCGATCAGGAACTACACCTACCGGGGCGAGCGGTACGAGGTGCACAACTCGGTGGCGCTGGCGAACTCCGGCCCGCTGCAGATGGAGCTGATCCAGACGCGCAACGACGCGCCGTCCATGTACCGCGACTTCCTGCGGGCCGGCCGCACCGGGCTTCAGCACGTCGCCTACTGGACGCAGGACTACGACGCGGATCTGGCGCGCCTGACGGAACAGGGCTTCACGCCGGTCATGAGCGGCGAGGTGGGCGAGCGCGGCCGCTTCGTCTACTTCGACACCGAATACCACCCCGGCACGGTGATCGAGCTGTCGGAGGTGGCGGGGCCGAAGGGCAAGATGTTCGACCTGATCCGCGAGGCCTCGCAGGGATGGGACGGCCGCGACCCGGTCCGCCCGTTCCCTGACCTCAGCCGCCTGTGAGGCCGACACCCATGCGCGCCGACCGCTTCGAGGCTGACTACCTGATCGAAACGCCGCTCGACCCCGCCAAGGTGGCGGAGGTGATGGCGGGCGAGCAGTCCTGCGGCACCTTCACCCGCGTGCACGGGGAGACGGACGACCTGCGCGCCCGCGCCCGCGCAGTGGTGGAACGGGTGGAGGAGATGGAGGAGGCGCTGACCCCCAGTCTGCCCAACAGCTGGCTGGAACGGCAGAATCGGCCGGGGCCGTGGCGGCGCGCGCGCGTCACCATCTCCTTCCCCACCGCCAACGTGGGGGGGAACCTGCCCACATTGGCGGCGACCGTGGCCGGCAACCTGTACGACCTGGGCGAGGTCACCGGGTTGCGGCTGGAGTCCGTGCGGATCCCCGCCGCCTACCGCGCGCAGTTCGACACGCCGCGCCACGGCGTCGACGGCACGCGGCGGCTGACCGGCGTGGCGGAAGGCGCGCTCGTGGGCTCCATCATAAAGCCGAACCTCGGCCTGTCGGCGGAAGAGACGGGGGAGCTGGTCGGCCGGCTCTGCGCCGCCGGGCTGGACTTCATCAAGGACGACGAGATCTGCGCCAACCCGGCCCACGCGCCGCTGGCCGAGCGCGTGCCGGCGGTGATGGAGCGCGTGCGCCGGCACGAGGACCGCACCGGCAAGTCCGTGATGGTCGCCTTCAACATCACCGACGAGACGGACGCCATGCGCCGCCACGCCGATCTGGTGTGGCGGGAGGGCGGCAGCTGCGTGATGGTCAGCCTGAACTGGTGCGGCTTCTCGGCCGTGCAGACGCTGCGGCGCAGCACCGGGCTGGTCCTGCACGGGCACCGCAACGGCTTCGGCGCGCTGTCGCGCCACCCCATGCTGGGGATCGGGTTCGACGCCTACCAAGTGCTGTGGCGGCTGGCCGGCGTGGACCACATGCACGTGCACGGTTTGCAGGGCAAGTTCGCCCAGCCGGACGCGGAGGTGATCGAGGGTGCCCGCGCCTGCCTCGCCCCGCTCACCGACGGTGGGGATGATCGGGTGATGCCGGCCTTCTCGTCGGGCCAATGGGCAGGCACCGTGCCGGCGACGTGGCAGGCGGCGGGGACCGACGACCTGCTGTTCATGTCCGGCGGCGGCATCATGGCCCATCCGGACGGACCGGCGGCCGGCGTCGCCAGCATCCGGCAGGCCTGGGCGGCGGCCCGCGCGGGCGTGCCCCTGGACGAGGCCGCGCGCGGCCAGCCGGAGCTGAAGCGGGCGCTGGACTTCTTCGGCGGGGCCAAGACGTGAGCGCGCCCCGCCTGGGCGTAAGCGCGCCGCGCTACGGCTGGTACGGCGACGACTTCACCGGCGCCACCGACACGCTGGCGTCGCTGGCCGAGGCCGGACGGCGCGCACTGCTGCTGCTGGAGGTGCCGGATGCGGCGCGGCTGGCGGCGCTGGGGCCGCTCGACGCGCTGGGCATCGCCGGGGCGGCGCGCGGCATGGACCCGGACGCCATGCGGGCGGAGCTGGAGCCGGTGGGGCGCTTCTTCGCCGGCCTGGGCGTGCGCGTCCTGCACTACAAGTGCTGCTCGACCTTCGACAGCGCGCCGCACGTGGGCAGCATCGGCGCGGCGGTGGCGGCCCTGCGCCCGTTCTTTCCCAACCGGTTCGTTCCGGTGGTGGGCGGGCAGCCGAACATCGGGCGGTATTGCCTGTTCAGCAACCTGTTCGCGGCGGCCGGCACCGGGGGGGCGGTGCACCGGCTGGACCGCCACCCGACCATGAAGGTCCACCCGGTCACCCCCATGGGGGAGGCCGACCTGCGCCTGCATTTGGGCGCCCAGGGGCTGACCGGCATCGCCGGGCTGCACTACCCCGACTACGCGATGGACCGCGCGCGGCTGGCGGAGCGGCTGGACCACCTCGCCGATGCGGGGGGCGGCTGCGTCCTGCTGGACGTCGCCCGGGCGGCGGATCTGGCGCCGATCGGCCGGCTGATCTGGGAACGCGCGCGGCTGGCGCCGCTGCTGGCCGTGGGGCCGAGCGGCGTGGCGCAGGCGCTGACCACGCACTGGGCGCTGAGCGAACGGCCTTTGGCCGGCATCGCCGAGGCGGCGCTGGAACCGGCCGCGGGGCCGGTCTTCGTCATGGCCGGCAGCCTGTCGCCGGTGACGCGGCGGCAGGTGGACGCGGCCGTGTCCTTCGACCGCCTGCCGGCCGACGCCGGCCAACTGTGCGGCGATGCGGACTACGCCCGGCGGCTGCTGGAGGACGTGGCGACGCGCCTGCGCGCCGGGCGGCACGTGCTGGTGTGGACGGCGCCGCCGGAGGGTGCGGCGGCCGACACCACGCGCGCCTCCGCCGTCGCCGACGCGACCGCCGCCTTCGTGGCGTCGGTGGTGCGCGAGGTGCCGTTGCGCCGCGTGGGCATCGCCGGGGGCGACACGTCCAGTAAGGCGGTCAAGGCGCTGGGCTGCTGGGGCCTGTCCTACGTCACCACGCTGGCGCCCGGCGTGACGCTGAGCCGCAGCCACAGTGCCCACCGGGCGTCGGATGGGCTGGAACTGATGCTCAAGGGCGGGCAGATGGGGCCGGAGGATCTGTTCGAGCGGTTGATTTCCTGAGTGGAGGTGTAGGTTGGGTTGAGCCGCAGGCGAAAACCCAACGCGCTCGCGGTTCTGGCGACGTTGGGTTTTCGCTGGCGCTCAACCCAACCTACGACGCCAACCTACGACGGCGTGACCAACCGGCGCGCCGCGGCTTCGATGGCGTCGGGCTGCGGGACGAAGGCCTGCTCCAGCGGGAAGCTGGCGGCGGCGGGGGCGTCGGGGCCGGTCAGGCGCAGGACGGGTGCGCGCAGGTGGGCGAAGGCGTGCTCCGCCGCCAGCGCGGCGATCTCGGCGCCCAGGCCGCACGGGCCGGCCGCCTCGTGCACCACGACCAGACGGCCGGTCTTGCGGACCGAGCGCAGGATGGTGTCGGTGTCCAGCGGCTTCAGCGTGCGCAGGTCGATCACCTCGGCGCCGATCCCGGCCTCGGCCAGACGGCCGGCCGCCTGCAGGCAGCCGTCGACGGTCTTGGCGTAGGACACCAGCGTGACGTCGTTCCCCTCGCGCAGCACGGCGGCCTGCCCCAGCGGGATGGCAGTGTCGCCCTCCGGCACCGGGCCGTCGGTGTAGCCCAGCGCCAGATCGGTGAAGAACAGCACCGGGTTGTCGTCGCGGATCGCCGACTTCAGCAGCCCCTTGAAGTCGGCCGGGGTGGACGGCATGACGACCTTCACGCCGGGGCTGTGCACGAACCACGCCTCGACGTTGTGGTTGTGCTGGGCGCCCACGCCCCAGCCGGCGCCGGTCTGCGCCAGCACCACCATGGGAAAGGCGAACTGCCCGCCCGACAGGAAGCGCAGCTTGCCGGCACTGTTGACGATCTCGTCCATGGCGTAGGTCAGGAAGGGCGCGAACAGGAGGTCGACCACCGGGCGCAGGCCGGTGGCCGCGGCCCCGGCCGCGGTGCCGGCGATGATGCCCTCGGCCAGCGGCGTGTTGCGCACGCGGGCGGCACCGAATTCCTCCACCAGATCGCGCCGCTTGGTGGCGACGCCCTCGCCGAACACCAGGACGGTGGGGTCGCGCCGCATCTCCTCGGCCAAGGCGGCGGAGACGGCGTCGTTCACGGTCATCTGAAGCATGCTTGCCATCTCCTCAGGCGTAGACGTCGCTGGTCAGCTCTTCCAGGCCGGGGTAGGGGCTGGCGTCGGCGAAGGCGACGGCGCGGTCCATGGTGTGCCGCGCCTGCGCCTCGATGCCGCGGATCTCCTCCGCGCCCAGAACGCCGTCGCGTTCCAGCCGGGTGCGCAGCAGGACGATGGGGTCGCGCTCGCGCCAGCGGGCCAGTTCGGCGGGGTCGACGTAGGACTGGTCGTCGGGCTCGAAATGGCCGCGCAGGCGGTAGGTGCGCGTCTCCAGCAGGAAGGGCTTGCGGGTACGGCGGACGGCGGCGACGGCCTGGGACGCCGCCGCGTGCACGGACTCCACGTCGTTGCCGTCGACGCTGGCGCCGGCCATGCCGTAGGCGGCGGCCTGGGCGGCGACGCCGTCCGCCAGCGTCGTTTCGTTCCTATGGACGAAGGCCTGCCACTGGTTGTTCTCGCACACGTAGAGGATCGGCAGGTTCCACACGGCGGCGAGGTTCAGGGATTCGTGGAAGCGCCCCTCGCACGCCGCCCCGTCGCCGAAGAAGCAGACGACGATGCCCTCGCCGCCCAGCATGGCGCGCGACAGCGCCACGCCGGGCGCCAGCCCCAGCTCGCCGCCGACGATGGTGGAGGTCAGCACGACGCCCAACTCTTTGGCGGAGATGTGCAGCGACCCGCTCTTGCCCTTGCAGTAGCCGTCGCGCTTGCCCATCACCTCCGCCATCAGGCGGCCGGGGTCGGCGCCGCGCGCCAGCAGGTGGCCGGCGCTGCGGTGGTTGGTCAGGATCAGGTCGTCCGCCGCCAGGGCGGAGACGACGCCGACGGCCGACGCCTCCTGCCCGACGGACGTGCAGGTGCCGGCGGCGCGGCCGCGGCCGTGCAGGTCGACCAGCGTTTCCTCATAGGCGCGGATCAGCGTCATCCGCTCCAGCGCCTGGACCAGGGGGTGGGTGGTGGTCATCATGGTGTTCCTCGGGCGGCGTTCCTCAGGCGGCGAGCGCGGGGGCGGCCAGCGCGCGCACCAGCTTGCCGTGCGCGGCCGGCGGCAGGACGGACTTCAGCATTTCCAGCAGGCCGGCGAACGCCTCGGCCGGGACGGTGGGGCGGACGGCGGACAGAAGGGCGGCGCGCTCGGCCGGCGTGGCGGCGGCGATGATCCAGCGCATGCCCAGCATCTTGTCGTCGGGCGACTGGGACTCGACGATGGCGTGCTCGATCGCCATCAGCTCGGCGTCGGTGTAGGCGGCCCACAGTACGGCGTTGTTGGCGCCCTCCTCCTCTTCCATGTGGACGAGGTTCTCGCCGACGAACGCGGCCAGCCGGCGGTAGAGGGCGTGCGCGGCGTCGGCGCGGGCGGCGCCGCGGGCGGATTCCACTGCGGCGGCGGCGGCTTCAAGGGCGGCGATCTCCGTCGCGTGGTGCTCGTGCTCGGCGGCGATGGCGGCGGTGGAGCCGGGGGCGCGGGCCTCCATGGCCGCGTGGACGTGGGTGTTCTCGTGCTTCACGTGCTTGGCGCAGAAGTCCAGCAGGCCGCGCACGCGCGCCAGCACCGCCGCGACCTCGCGGTCGTCGTCGGTGTCGAGCGTGCCGGCGGCGGCCAGCGTGTCGGCCATCCAGGCGCGCAGGCCCTTGTGGATCAGGCGGTACATGTCGTAGCGCGGCGCCGGCGTTTGCCCGGTCATCTCGTCTCTCCCTGTCACGGACTGTGAATGGGGCGGACGATACGCATGCAATGGACGGGGCGCTTGCTAACTGTTCGCTCACGGGATGCTAAAAGAATCGTAAGCGCGGCGGTTTGGATGCCTTAGACCATTTCCTCCAGCGCCAGGGGGCGCTGCACGGCAAGGCGGAAGCGGCCGCGGCCGGTCTTCTCGATGCCCAGGAAGGCGCAGCGTTCGGCCAGACGGCGCTGCAGCAGGATCAGCCGCGCCTCCAGGTTCTCGGCGAAGTAGGGCAAGGGAATGTCGGGCGCCAGCCGCAGCTCGCGGTTGGTGAAGTCGGTGCGGCCGTGATGCACGTAGTCGCGCGCCAGCTTCCAGAAGATGGCGCCGGCCACGCCCTTGATCAGGTAGTCGTGATCGATGAACACGCTGTCGTCGGCGGCGTAATGGCGGATCACCGCCGCCGCACCCCCGCCGGCCGCCACCGCGCCACCGGCCGGCGCCTCCTCGGCCGGGGCGGCGGCCTGGGGCAATGCTGCCATCATGGCGCCCATCTGGGCGGCGAGGGTCGCCAGCGCGTCCTCGTCGTCGTAGCAGAAGCGCAGTTCCTGCGGGCTTTCCACGAACAGCACGCCGGCCAGCCGTGGCCCGGCCAGGATCGGCACGGCCAACTGGCTGTGCGGCTCGGCGAGGCCGGGGAAGGGGATCTCGCGCGCGGCGAAGGCCACGCCCGCGTCCGTAGCGCTGGCACGCACGGCCTGGCTGTAGCTGTATTCCGACGTCATGTGGGTGATGCGGATGGGCGTGCGCTCGCGCGCCGCCACGCCGATGACGCCGTCGCCCAGCGCCACCTCCGACCCCACACCGGACACGGCATGGCCCATGGCGGCGACGGTGTAGAGGCGCCCGGCCGCCTCGTCCGCCATCAAGACCAGCGCGTGCTCGATGCCGAAATCGTCCTTCAGGGCGGCCAGCGCCGTGTCCAGCAGTTCACACAGGTCGGCGCAGGCGGCCAGCCGCTCGCAGCTGCGCCGCACCACCGGCAGCAGGCTGCGCCGGCCCACCGGCGGCGGCAGGGTGGTGCCCGGAACCTCCTCGATCCGTTCCACCCGATACAGGTCGGCGCCCATCAGGCGGAAGACCCCCTGCATGCCGGCGTGCGAGGCGATGCCGGACAACTTGGCCTTCATGCTCTCGAACAGCGGGCCGCCGGTCTCGGTGTGCAGGTAGCGCAGGTGCAGCCGGTACTGCGCCACCGTCGCCGGGTCGATCACCTGCACGGTGGCGAAGGGGTGGGCCAGGATGTTCCGCCGCGTCTTGTTGAAGAACTGGTAGGACAGCGCCACGTGCGCGCCGTCCACGTAATGCACCTGGGACAGCAGGGAGACGTTGGGCGTGCCGTCCGGGTCGCAGGTGGCGATGGCGGCCGGGATGACGCCCTCCAGGCAGTTGCGGATGGCGTCGATGGTCAGCGTATCCTTCATGGTTCACCACTCATGGCGCCACCGCGCAGCCGGCGTTGGGGCCGGGCGTCTGGTCGAAGAGTCCGCACGGCGTGAAGGCCACCGCCACGACGTCGGCCGGGTCATGGTCCATCAGCGTGCGCGTGAAGCGGCGGTCGTAGCCGATGGTGAGCAGGTCGCGGGCGAACGCCTCCCCATGGTGGGCCAGGATCGCGTGGGCGTCGGCGGGCAGCGGCACGCGCGCAGCCGCGCGTCCCTTGATCTGGATGGAGCGGTGGGTGCTGGGCTTGGTCACGGCGACGGCGATCCGGCCGCTGCCGGCGATCGCCGCGAGGAGCCCTTGGGACGCCGATTCCGCCAGGAACACGGTGACGCGCCGCCCGTCCGCCGCCACCGCGCACCCCAGCGCGCGCCCCACCGCCGGCCAACCCCCGGCCCCGCCGGAGGAGACGACGACGCTGACCCCGTCCGCCAGGAAGGCGGCCAGGGCCTCGCTCACCACAACATCCTGCGGCACTCTCGCCACCTCAAGCTGCAAAGACGTCCGAGGATAGCAAGGCAATATTCCGGGCGGCTACAGCTCGATCGTGGAGGGGCGTGTCCGACGTTGGGCCGCGCTGGCGCTTGGCCCGTCGCCGTCATTCCTCACGGCGACGGCGCGCAGAGCTGCGCCGTTGTCCGGTCCGGCAGGTTTTCGCGGGTCAGGCCGAACGGTGCCACCAGATCCAGGTACTCCGGCGTGCGCAGCAGTTCCGCCAGGTGGCGGTTGAACGCGTCCCGCAGGTCTTCGTCCTCCGGCCGGAAGGCGTAGGCGCCGTGTTCCAGTGAGGTTCGGCCGCGGACGGTGGGGTTGCGGAACGGTTCGGCGCGCTCCAGTTGGCGGGGGTTGCGCTGCACCAGGCTCTGCACGGTCAGCGCCATGGCCGCATAGGCGTCCACGCGCCCGGCCTTCACCCCGGCGGCGGCGGTGGCGGCGTCGGGGAAGATCACCAGCTGTTCCTCGGTCACGCCGCTGGCGCGGGCGTAGTCCAGCTCCACCGCCCCGGCCACCGCGCCGAGCCGGACCGAGCCGTCGCGTGCGACGTCCTCGAAACTGTGCAGGCCCCGCGGGTTGCCCGGCCGCACGGCGAAGCCGGTGCCCGCCTGGAACGCCGGTTCCGAGAAGATCACCTGACGGCACCGTTCCGGCAGGATGAACATGCCGACCGCGACCACGTCGAAGCGGCCGGCCTTCAGTTCGCGGAGCAGCGCGCCGAACTCGCTCTCCACCGTGCGCACCGTGCGGACGTCCATCCGGGCGAACACCCGGCGTGCCAGGGCCGGACCGATGCCGCTCAGCTGTCCGTCCGATGTGCGGAAGGCGAACGGCACCTCCGGCGCGTAGCCGATCCGCACCTCGCCGGTCCGGCCGATCCTCTCCAGCGTGGTTTCCGCCAAAGCCGGGTCCGTCCCCAGCGCCAGGGCAAGCATCATGAACATCATCCGGCGACGTGCGTCGAACGCCCGCTGCCGATCCGAAGCTGTGTGGAGCTGCATGTTGCACCTTCCTCGCGCTTTGCTGCCTCGCCCTCGCTTCGAGAACAAAGTAAAGTTTCGACACAAAACCGAAAATGGCTGACATGGTCACGTCATAGGGCGTGTTGCATCGGCCGAATGTCACTGTATCAATATGCTCTTTATAGCGAGTGTCCGGTTGATGTTCTGCCGTTTACTTTTCTCGGCACAAGCACAATCATACTGTTCAGGGTGCTTATTCTGAAGGTCAAGCATTGCGCATGCGCCTCCGCCTGCCCGCTGCGGCCCTTGCGGCTGCCCTGCCGCTGATCGTCTTCGCCGCGGCGATGGTCGTGGTGTTCAACCGGCAGCAGCAGCGATCGGTCGAGAGCATGCTCCAGCAAACCTCGTCCGCGTCCGTGCGCACCGTGGATGAACGGATCGCCGTGAGCCGAAGCGCGCTGGAAATGCTGGCCACCTCCCAGGCTTTTATGGAACGGGACGAGGCGTCCTTCGCCGACCGGGCGCACCGTGCGCTGGAGCAGCGCCCGGATTGGATCGCCCTGGAGGTGCGCGACCGCAACGGACCGGCCCGGCTGTTCCTGCGGGACGATGCCCCGCGGGACAGCCCAGCCGCCCGCCCGGCCGTCAATGGCCAGGTCGACGCCGTGTTCCGCTATGGCGAGCCGCGCATGAGCGGCGTTCTCATCACCCCGGACAAGGGGCGTGAGCCCAGCGTGGCGGTGAGCGTTCCCGTGTTCGGCGACCATGGCGTGTCGCACGTCCTTACGGCACACGTCCGGGCGTGGGCGGTGAACCGGGCGTTGCGGGACCAGGGATTGCCGCCCGGCTGGGTTCTCGCCGTCATCGACGACGAAATGCGGTTCATAGCGCGCACGCTGTCCGACGGTCCGCTCGACCCGAACCTGGGCATGCAGCCGGATCCGACGGTCATCGAAGGGCTGCGCCGGGGGGCGCCGTTCTTCTTTGCCCGGACACGGCAAGGCGAGCGGATCTTCACGGCCGCCGCCGCCTCCGCCGCGACGGGCTGGACGGTGCTCCTCGGGGCGCCCGCCGCCGTCGTCGAACAGGCCACCCGGCGCACCACCCTCACCGTGGTGGGAAGCGGCATGGCGGCGCTGCTCCTCACCATGTGTGTCGGCTGGGTCCTGGCCCGTGCCCATCTCCGAAAGGAATTGGCCGAGCGCCGGGTGCTGGCGCTGGAGGCGTCCTCCGCCGCCGAGCGCCGGTCCACGGCCATCCTGGAGAGCACGGCCGACAGCGTCTACGAGCTTGACCGCGACTGGCGGATCACCTTCGTCAACCAGCGCGCCCGCACGCTGATCGCCGGGGGCCGCGACCTGACCGGCCACGTCCTGTGGGAGGCGTTTCCCGAAGCCGTCGGCACGGTGTTCTGGGAACGGTTCCACCACGCGATGGCGGAACAGATGCCGGTCGATTTCGAGGCCTTCTACCCGCCCTTCGGCCGCTGGTACGCGGGACAGGCGTTTCCCACGCCGGACGGCCTGGCGGTGTACTTCCAGGACATCACCGAGAAGAAGCGGCTGGCGGAGAACGTGACGCGGTACGAGGCGCTGCTGGACCGCGTGCTGGAAACCTTGCCGGTCGGCGCGTGCGTCATCGGCGCCGACGGGCAGATCCTGCGCATGAACCCGGCGGCCCGGCGCATCTGGGGCGGCGCGCGCGAGGTCGGCATCGACGACTACGGCGAATACCGGGCGTGGTGGCGGGACACCGGCAAACGGATCGCGCCGCACGAATGGGGCGCCGCCCGCGCCATCCTCAATGGCGAGACGTCGCTGGACGAGATCATCGACATCGAGAGCTTCGACGGCACGCGCAAGACCATCCGCAACTCGGCCGTGCCGATCCGTGCCGGCGACGGCGGCATCTCCGGCGCGGTCGTGGTGCTGGAGGACATCACGGAACAACTGCAGGCCGAGGAGCGCCTGCGGGGTGCCGTCGAGCGGGCGACGGAGATCCTGGAGAGCATCGGCGACGCCTTCTACGCCATCGACCACGACTGGCGCTTCACCTACGTCAACCACCACGCGTTGGCCTTGTTCGAACGCAAGCGCGAGGACCTGATCGGGCGCCATTTCTTCGACGTGTTCCCGCAGGTCCGGGGCACCGAGGTGCACGCCCGCTACCGGCAGGCCATAGCCGAGGGCCGCGCCAGTGCGTTCGAGGCCTACTCGCCCATCCTGCGGCGCTGGACCTCGTTCAACGTCTATCCGCAGGCGGGCGGCGGGCTGTCCGTCTACTTCCGCGACATCTCCGCCCAGAAGGAGGCGGAAGCCCTGCTGAAGGACAGCGAGCACCGCTTCCGCACGCTGGCGGACTCCATACCGCAGCTGGCGTGGATGGCGCGCCCGGACGGGTCGATCTTCTGGTTCAACAGGCGCTGGTACGACTACACGGGGACGACGCCGGAGGCGGCGGGCGGCTGGGGGTGGAGCGCGCTGCTGCACCCCGACCACGCCGCGCGCGTCGTCGAGCGGTTCCGCCGCTCGCTCGATACAGGGGAGCCGTGGGAGGACTCCTTCGCGTTGCGGGGGCGCGACGGCGAATGGCGCCGCTTCCTGTCGCGGGCATTGCCGGTGCGCGACGACGACGGCAACGTCGTCCTGTGGTTCGGCACCAACACCGACGTCACGGAACAGTACGAAGCGGAGGAGGCGCTGCGCCGCGCCAAGGAGGAGGCGGAGCAGGCGGCGCGGTCGAAGTCGCGCTTCCTCGCCTCCGCCAGCCACGACCTGCGCCAGCCGATGCAGTCGATCTTCCTGTTCGCCGGCGCCCTGCACGAGCATGTGCAGGGCGAGAAGGGGCAGGCGGTCCTGGGCCACCTGGAGCGCGGGCTGGACGCGCTGAAGTCGCTGCTGGACAGCCTGCTGGACGTGTCGCGCCTGGACGCGGGCGTGGTGCGGCCGACCATCGAGGACTTTCCGATATCCCTGCTGCTCGACCACATCGCGGCCGGCTATGCGCCGGTGGCGCGCGGCAAGGGGCTGTACTGGCGCATGGCCGGCTGCCCGGCGCACGTGCGCAGCGACCGGGTCCTGCTCGGCCGCATGATCCGCAACCTGGTGGAGAACGCCGTGCGCTACACCGGGCAGGGCAGCATCGCCATCGACTGCGAGGTGGCCGGCGACCGGCTGCGCATCTCGGTCAAGGACACCGGCATCGGCATCCCGCCCGACCAGCAGGCCCGCATCTTCGAGGAGTTCCACCAGATCGGCAACCAGGAGCGCGACCGCACGCAGGGCCTGGGCCTGGGGCTGGCGATCGTGCAGCGCATTGGCCGCCTGCTGGACCACCCGGTCACCGTGCGTTCGGAACCGGGGCAGGGATCGGTGTTCAGCATCGAGGTGCCGCTGGGCGAAACGCGCGCCCTGGTGGAACGCAACCCGGCGGCCGCGGCGCCGGCCGCGGGCGGCGACCTGTTCGCCGTGGTGGTGGACGACGACGCCATCGTCCTGCTGGGTCTGCAGGCCATCCTAAAGGAGTGGGGCTACACGGTTCTGATCGCCGGGTCCGGCGAGCAGGCGGTGGAGAAGCTGCGGGCGGGCAGCCGCACGCCGGACATCGTCATCGCCGACTACCGGCTGCGCGACGGCAAGGTGGGCACCGACGCCATCGTGGCCATCCGCGCGCTGTTCGGCACGGACATCCCCGGCATCATCGTGACCGGCGAGACCGGGCCGGAGTGCCAGCGCGACGCCGCCGCGCATGGCTTGGGCCTGATGCACAAGCCGGTCACCCCGCGCCAGCTGAGCAGCGCCATGCGCCGCCACCTGGAGGCCACGGGGTGAGCACGGACGGTGGCCTGTGTTTTAGGCCTCCACGGTGATCAGGCGCATCATGCCCTGGTCCTCGTGCGCCAGCGTGTGGCAGTGGAAGACGAAGGGGCCGTCGAAGTCGCGGTAGCGGGTGCGCAGGCGCACGCGGCCGTGCGGCGGGATGGTGATCGTGTCCAGCCAGCGGCCCGCGGGCACCGCTACCGGCAGACCCTCCGCCTCCAGCACCTGGAAGGGGTTGATGTGGATGTGGAAGGGGTGCGGGTCGTTGGTCTGGTTGGTCAGCACCCACTCCTCCGCCGTGTTCAGCTTGGCGGTGAAGCCCGTCTCGTCGGCGGCGAAGGGCTGGCCGTCGATGGTCCAGGTCCAGTTGGGCAGCGTGCCCACCTGGCCGAAGCCGACGCGCCGGCCCTTGACGATCTCCTTATCTTCGATCGGCTTCAGGTGGCCGTCGAAGTCCGTCGCGTAGCTCACGAGGTCGCCCTCGTAGAGCTTCGTCTGGGTCTTCTCGTCGGGCTTCTCGTCGGTCACCCGAACGGCGGCAATGGGGCCGTAGGTGACGCCGAAGTTGCTGCCGCCGTCCAGCACGTAGGTGCCCGGCGTCTCGGACGCCTTCACCAGCACCTCGGCCCGGTTGCCGGGGGCGAGGAAGATCTTGTCGGCGCGCTCCGTCTTCTCCAGCGGGTTGCCGTCGTAGCCCAGCGCCACGAAGCCGTGCTTCTCCAGCGTCAGCGTCAGGAAGCGGTCGTGCGTGGCGTTGACGAGGCGCCAGCGCTGCACCTCGCCGCGCTTCATGCGGATGGCCGGATGTTTCTGGCCGTTGACGTAGACCTGCGTGCCGAGGTCGAGCGTGGCGTAGCTCTCCAGCTGGCCGCGGTCGTCCACGGGCAGGCTCTGCAGCAGCATCACCACGTCCTTGGCCTTGGCGATCTCCTCCTTGCGGTCGACCTTGCCCTCGACGATCAGGGCGCCGGCCATGCCGCTGGCCACCTGGAGCGCCACCGACCCGTGCTCGTGCGCGTGGTAGAAGTTGAGGCCGCAGGGGTGGTTGGGCGGGATGGCGTAGACGTAGTGCTGCGTCTGGCCCGGGTACACGGTGAGCAGCACGTTGTCGGCCGGGGAGCGCGGCGAGACGTGCAGCCCGTGCACGTGCATGTTGGTGCGGTTGAAGCCGTGCGGCACGTTGAGGCCGGAGACGCCGGGGATGTTCGCCGGGGCGTGCCCGTGATGCCCGCCCGCCGCAGCCGGGGGGGGCGCGGTGTCCCCCGTCATCGGCATGCGGTTGCTGAGGTCGAGGGCGAGCGTGTCCCCGGCGCCGACGCGCAGGGTGCGCGGGCGCGGCGTGCCGTCGTAGCCGCGCAGCGCCACCGGCCGCCCGGCGAGGTCGTAGTAGCCGTAGCGCGCGTCGATGGCGACGTCCAGCTGGCGGGTGCCGGCCTTCACGCGCACGTCGTCGGGGGTGATCAGCTCCTCCGCCCCGAAGCCCTTCGGCAGGGTGCCGCTCGGTGGCGTGCCCTGGGCCTTGGAAGGGCCGGGCAGGCAGGCGGCGAGCGCCAAGCCGCTGGCGCCGGCCAGCAGGGTGCGCCGGGTGAGGGTCGGCTGTGCGATGTGGTCATTCATGGCCCTGTCCCCTGGCTCAGCCCTGGCCGGCGTTGGCGTGGATCTGGTCGGCGGCGCGCAGCGCCAGCGCGGCCGCCGTCATCGACGGCGACACGATGCCCGTCGTCGGGTAGACGCCGGTGCCGATGATGTACAGGTTCGGGTGGTCGTGCGCGCGGCAGAAGGAATCCACCACCGAGGTGCGCGGATCGCTGCCCATGCGCGTGGTGCCGGCGATGACGGCCGTCTCCACGTCCGGGTCGGGCCGCTGCACCTGCGCCGCCTTCTCGTCCTTCTCCTCGATCCCCAGGGAGCGGAGGATGGCGGTGTGCATCTGGCGGGCGACGGCGATGCCCTTCTCCGTGTACTCGTCCCAGGTGAAGTACACTTTGGGACGCGGGATGCCCAGCGCGTCGCGCTTGGAATAGTCGGCGTCGATGTAGTTGGTCTCCAGCGGCAGGACGTCGACCATGCTGCCCAGCGTGATCTCGCGCGCCGTCTGCTCCTCCAGCGTCCTGGCGAGGTCGGCGCCGAACACGCCCTGCGAGATCAGCGTCTGCGCCCGCTGCGCCGGGCCCAGCGTGGCGTTCCAGCCGCCGTTGACGAAGTTGGTGGCGATCGCCGCATGCTCCTTGCGGAACTCGCCGTCGCGCAGCGACTTCAGGCCGCCGGTGGCGCTGACCGGGCCGCGGTAGGGGAAGGTCGCCTTCGGCGCCAGCGCCAGCGTGTTGACGTCGGCCAGCGCGATCAGCCCGCGCCCGACCTTCTCCGAGCTGTTGGCGACGCCCTTGGGCAGCCGCTCGCTGCGCGAGATCAGCAGCAGCTTCGGCGTTTCGATGGCGTGCGCGGCGAGGATGTAGCGCTTGCCCGTGGCGCGCCCCTCCCATCCGTCGGGGTGGCGGTACAGCACGCCGGAGATCATGTGGTCGTCCCCCACCTCGATGCGATAGGCGACGCGCTTGTCCATCACGCGGGCCCCCAGCTGTTCGGCCTTGGTCACGTGGACGCTGGCGTCGTACTTGGCGGCGATGGGGCACAGGAAGCGGCAGGACGCGTTGCCGCAGCACTGCGGCCGACCGTCGTAGGGGACCGAGTTGCGGGCGTGCGGGTAGGGGCCGTAGTCCAGCGCGGGCGTGAACGCGGCCTTGCGCGCCGCCTCGCCCAGCACGTGGTCGGAGTAGGACATCGGCACCTTGGGCAGCGGGAACATCTCGCCGTTCCGGTTCGGGCCGATGTAGTCGGCGGAATCGCCGGACACGCCCCATTCCTGCTCGACCCGCAGGTAGTAGGGCAGGATGTCGCTGTAGGAGATCGGCCAGTCGACGCCCTTGCCGTAGGCCGTCTTCATCTGGAAATCGTTGGGGTAGTGCCGCTCGGCATGGCCGGTCCAGTGCCAGGACGTGCCGCCGACGCCGCGCACGTACAGGCCCTGGAACTTCCGCGGGCCGGCCTGGACGTAGTAGCTGTCGAAGTCGTCGTCCTCCGGCTGCGGCGCGTACCAGGGGTTCTCGTACGGTGCGTTGGAGCCCTTGACGGGGGAGGCGCGGAAACGCTCCAGCGCCTCCACCCGGTCGATGCGCGGGCCGGCGTCCAGCACGATGACGGAGTGCCCGTAGCGCGCCAGCTGGTAGGCGGCGAGGCCGCCGGCGACACCGGCGCCGATAATGACCACGTCGGCGGAGACCGCCTCCACGACGTTGGCGTGCGCGTGGCGATGATTCTGAGTCATGGCGGGGTCCCCTTACGCCTTGCCGGTGGGCTTGGCCGCGGCAACCGGCTCGTAGGCCTGTTCCCAGTAGCCGAAGGTGCCGCCGCAGGTGGCCGGCGGCTTGGTGAAGGCGCAGGAACGCCACATCAGCGCGTCGTTGTAGAACAGCACCGTCTGCCCGCCGTCGGCGGCGCTGGCGCCGGTGTACCAGGTGGAGGTGACCGCCTGCGCGGCCGGCAGCAGCCCCTGTTCCAGCAGCACGTCCTTCAGCGGGCGCTGCGGCGGGGCCGTGTTCACCGCCTGCACCAGCTTCTCCAGCACCGGCGCGCCGTAGGTGGGCGCCAGCGTGTCCCACACCTTTTGCGCGAGGTCCAGGTAGGAGAGGTCGAGCGGGATCCCCGTGAGCGTCGCCGAGGCCTTCAGGATCGATTTGGCGTCGGCCGCGGCGGCGGCCGTGGGCATCAGCGCGGTCGGGGCGACGGCGACGGCGGCGACGCCGGCCATGCCGGCGAGCACGTCGCGGCGGGTCGGCTCCGCCGGCCGGCGGGGCGGGGAATCGGGCATGGGGCGTCCTCCCGTTCAGGTAGCTTGTTCGGGGAGGGACTATCGAATTGATAAAGTATGCATGTCAAATGCAGTGGGTGTGTTGTTACAATATGTCACAATTTGATCAACTGCAGCGTGCGGCCGCGGCGCTGTCCCGCCGCAGCCGCGCCTTGGCCATATCAGCGCGTGGGCGCCATCTGGTACCAGTAGCCGTGCGGCGGCTGGACGTAATAGTTGCCCTGGTTATCCATGACGTAGCCGTTGCCGCTGCCGGGGTCGACGTACAGCGTTCCGGGATTCGTGTGCGGCAGCGCCGCTTCGTATCCGGTGTTCGGGTCGATCCACGTGCTCTTGCCCTGCAGCGCGTAGCCCAGTTCCTGCTGGTTGCGGTAATAGCCCTCGGCGTGGCCGCCTTGCGCGGCGGCGCGGGCTTGCTCGGCTTGGCGCAGGCCGTCCATGGCGCGGCGCTCGCGCATCTGGTTGTCGGCTTCGCTGTTCCGGAAGCGCGCCATGCCGTCGGGCGTGAAGCCGGCCGTCGCCGCGCACTGGTAGGCGAAGTCGGGGTAGGGCATCTGGCCGCCGCCGGCGAGATGCTGCTGGTAGGCGTTCTGGCAGATTGGGTTGTGCATGGCCTGCTGCACCACCTGCGCTTCCGTCTGGCGGATCCGCTGGCCGAGCGCCTGATCCTGCTGGAGCAACTGGTTGACGATGGCGCCGTAATCGGGGCCGAGATTGTAGCCGCCGTACATGGTCTGCGCCACGGCGGCGGTGCCGGCGAGGAGGCCGGCGGCGAGAATCGGTCCGGCGAGAGCGGCCTTGAGCATCGGTGCCTCCATCCATCGTGGCCTTTTCCTTGGTCCGGGAGGCTACGTGGAGGCGTCCGCACCGTCTGTGAGTCAGCACACAGCGGCGCGCAGGCACAGCGCGAACAGTTCGTGCTGGCTGCTGATGCCCAGCTTGGCATAGGCGCGCTTGCGGTAGGTGGCGACCGAGTTGCCCGTGACGCGCAGGTCCAGCGCGATGCCCTCGCTGGAATAGCCGGCGACGATGCGGGCGCAGACCTCGACCTCGCGCGCCGACAGGGCGGTGACGTGCGCCGACAGCAGGCG
>Ga0196976_1000615_pt1 | contig 21652 bp, 19 predicted proteins | sample S3v_513CmetaG_FD_148644 | JGI IMG/M metagenome (GOLD analysis project Ga0196976, IMG submission 148644) | Soil microbial communities from Anza Borrego desert, Southern California, United States - S3+v_5-13C | ecosystem: Environmental > Terrestrial > Soil > Desert | place: USA: California...
CCGAAAGACCAGGGCAATTGATGGGGTCGCTCGTGCGACACACCAACCTAAGCTCGATTCTGTATCTCTGCTTGGCTTGGAATGCGCGGTCAAACGACCCCGTTTTGTGCCAGGCCCCTCTTACCAGAGGACCCCAACCGCAGGTCTCGCCGCCTGCGCATCCCTTCTCATTCACGTCTGACTTGTCAAAGATCCCTGCCCCTTCGGCGACCCGACAGCGGTATGTTCCGGAAAACCGGTTCACACCAGCGATGCATGGTCTGGAAGATCGAAGAGGCGCAAGCACTGTAGTGCTCGCAACGGATGGTCTGTTTAGCGCTTTCGCGATCGGCCGTCAAGCCTTTTTCGCTACTCTTTTTTCGATCGGCCCATCTCCCTTTCGAGAGAGGCGGCACGGCCGAAAGCGTCGACCTTCCGTCTTCGACCCCGTCCAGGGCCGTCCCGACCGCCTCCGTGTCCCCTTGGAAGGGGGCGGCGTCGGCCGGGGAGGCGGTGTATAGTGGGGCGCGTCGGGCGTGTCCAGCCCTGTTTTCACCGACCGGCCGATTTTTTCCGATGGGCCGCGGATGTCACAGGTTCTTGCCATGCAGCGCCGGCTGCGCAAGATTAGTGCACAGACGGTACCGGCGCGAAACGATGCCAGAGGACTGGACATCGGGTGCCGAGTGGAGTAAGTTTCGAGTCGAAACCGAGCGGCTTGGCTCGGCACGTCTTTTCAGGGAATCCGGCATGCGCCCAAGCGCGCGCGCGACCGCCGAGGTAATGGCGCAAGTTCTGCGCACCACGGCAAGCCTGGCCTTCACGGAAGGGCTGAACCCCGCCCAGTGGGCGGCGTTGCGTTACTTCGCTCAGGCGACGCCGAGTGCGCGCAGCGTCGTGGCCTTCGCGCGGTATCACGGCACCACCAAGGGCACCGCCAGCCAGACGATCGCGGCGCTGCTCAAGAAGGGTCTGCTGGACCGCCACCGCGGTGAGCGCGACCGGCGCACCGTCAACCTCGTCCTCACCGACGCCGGCCGGGCGCTGCTCGACCACGACCCGCTGAACGAACTGGCGGCGGCGGTCGCGGCCCTGTCCGACGGCCAGCACAAGGCGATGGCCGAGGGTCTCGACCAGCTTCTGCGCACGCTGCTCGCCCGCCGGGCCCGGCGGCAGGCGCGCCGCGACAGCACCGCCGCGGAAGCGGCGGCGGAATAGACATGCCCGCCGGCCCCATACCCGTCGGCGGCACCCCTGCCGATCCTGATCCGCGGACCTTGATCCACGGACCGGGGCACGGCTATCTAGGTGTGAACGTATGAAACGCGAAGGAATCGGCTGATGGCGCGCGTCCTCGTCGTCGACGACATGCCCGCCGTGACCGCGCTGCTGCGGGTCGCGCTGGAGGACAGCGGCCACACCGTCGTCGAAGCCAGCGACGGCAACGCGTGCCTGGACCTCGTCCGGCGCGAGCCCTTCGACGTGGTGGTGGTCGACATGATGATGCCCGGCATGGACGGCATCGAAACGGTGAAGCGCCTGCGCGGGGAGGGCTGCGGCGCGGCGGTGATCGCCATGTCCGGCGGCACCGACGAATTCCCGGCCGCCGCGTCGCTGAAGATGTCGGAGATGTACGGTGCCGACCGCCTGCTCTTCAAACCCTTCGACAACGAGGAGCTGGTTGCCACCATCGACCAGCTCCTTGCAACACGGGGCGCAACACGCGGCCGCTGAACAGCCGGTGGGCGCGGAGACGCCGCCGTATGCGCGGCGGATGATTTGTGCGGTGCAATAAATCCTCCTTTGGTATAGGCTCTTTCCACGGCGTTCCGTCGAACGTCGTATTTGGGCAGCCAAAGTGGAGAGAGCGATGCAACCGACCGAGAGCACCAGCACCCCCGCCGCGAAGCCCGAAGCCGCCGCACCGGCCCGCCCGGCGTTCGCCGGCGCTTTTTCCGGCGGCGGCGCCAGCGGCGGCCTGTTCGTCGACGTCATTCGCACGGCGGAAAAGACGGACGCGCCGGCCACCATCGAGAAGGCCTGACGCCGAACCCGGAAGGCGAGGCAAGGGGCCGCCGGCCCCCTGCCCCATCCGCGAACGGTTCGTTCCTCAGCCGCGGGTCGTGGTTCGGGTCCCACCGGTGCTTGCGCTTCCCGCCCCGGTGGTCGAACCGGCGGTGGTCGAACCGCCAGAGACGGTACCGGTTCCCGAGCCGATTCCCCCCATCCCCGCCATGGCCGAGGCGCCGGCCGACGTCGAGGTGCCGGTCGTCGTGCCGGTTTGCTGGCGAACGCGCAGGTTGTTCTGCACGTGCGTGACGCCGGACACCGACTCGGCGATGTCCTCGGCGCGGCGCTTGGCCATGCGGCTGTCGATGTGGCCGCTCAGCGTCACCTCGCCGTTGCTGACCGTGATGTCGATGTCGGACGCGTCGACGTACGAATCGTCGGTCAGCCGGTCGTTCACGTCCTCCCGGATGCGCTCGTCGGAGCGGGAGTAGCCGCGCGGGCCGCGGCCCCGGTGTTCACCGGCACGCTGCTCGTCCCTGCGCCGCCGCCGCTCGGCATCATCGTCGCCGAACCAGGAGGCGATCTCGTCCCCGGCGCGCTCCAGCCAGCCGCGTTCCTCGCCGCGCGAGCCGTAGCCACCGCCATGGCTGCCGTAGTCACGGACGCGGCTGCCCGATTCGCGGCCGCCGCTCCACTCGTCACGGCCATAGCCGGTGAAGCCGCGTCCCTGGCCATAGCCGCGTCCGTAGTCGGCGCGGCCATAGTCGCTGCTGCCATAATAGTCACCACGGCCGGACCCTTCGCGGCTCCAGCCCTCATTCCGCCCACCGCCGTACACGCCGGCGCTGCGGTAGCCCTCGCCGCGGGAACGATCCTCGTCGCGGCCGTAGCCGCCGCCATAGCTGCCGGAGCTGCGGTAATCGTCGCGCGGGTAGCGGGACGTGTCCTCGCGGGTCCAGTCGTCGCGGCCCCAATCGCCGCGACCCATCTCACCGCGGCTCGTCTCGCCGCGCATCCAGTCGCTGCCACGGCCGGCGTCGCCGCGCCGCCATTCACTGTGTCCCCAGTCGCTGCGGTCCGTGGCGCTGCGATCATCGGCACCGCGGCCACCGGATCCGCCGCGCCAGTCGCGGCTTTCCGAACGCCACCGTTCGCGGTCGTCGTCGGAACGGCCGTAACGGTCCTGGTCATTCCTCCACCGGTTTTCGTTGTACGCCATGGAGTGAGCCTCCTTGCTTGAACGGGTACCCGCGCAACGGCGCGGATACCCCGCTCAACATCGGCTTCCCGATGGCGTTCCGGCCGGAGCCCCGTCAGGCGCGGGGGAAGACCTGGACGCGGTCGATCTGTACGGCGCAGCGGTGGCCCAGGCGCAGGCCGATATCGGCCATGCGGTCGCGCGGCATCTCCGCCTCCAGCATGGTGCCGGCCAGCCGCAGCTCGATGCGCGCCTGCGGCCCCACGGTGGTGACGCCCACCACCGTGGCCGGCCCCTCCGGATCGGGGCGCAGCGCCACGTCGTGCGGGCGGACAAAGGCGATCGCCGGACCGCGCAGCCCGCCGTCGGCCGCCCCGGCCACCGGAATCGCCGGCAGCCCGTCGGCGAGCCGGGCACCACCGTCGTCCACCGTGCAGTCCAGGCGGTTCACCTGGCCCAGGAACTCGTAGACGAAGCTGGACGCCGGGCGGTCGTAGACATCGGCCGGGCTGCCGATCTGCTCGATCCGGCCCTGGCTCATCACCACGACGCGGTCGGCCAGTTCCAGCGCCTCCTCCTGGTCGTGCGTCACGAAGACCGACGTGATGTGCATCTCGTCGTGCAGGTTGCGCAGCCAGCGCCGCAATTCCTTGCGCACCTTGGCGTCGAGCGCGCCGAACGGCTCGTCCAGCAGCAGCACCTTCGGCTCGATGGCCAGCGCCCGGGCGAGCGCCACGCGCTGCCGCTGGCCGCCGGAGAGCTGGGCCGGATAGCGGTCGGCGAAGTGGCCGAGTTGCACGAGGTGCAGCAGTTCCTCCACCCGGCGGCGGATCTCCGCCTTCGACGGGCGTTCGCCGCGCGCCTGCACCTTCAGGCCGAAGGCGACGTTGTCGAACACCGTCATGTGGCGGAACAGCGCGTAGTGCTGGAAGACGAAGCCCACCTTGCGCTCGCGCGGGGTCTGGCCCAGCGCCTCCTCGCCGTGCAGGGTCAGGCTGCCGGCGTCCGGCTGCTCCAGCCCGGCCATGATGCGCAGGAGCGTCGTCTTGCCCGAACCCGAAGGGCCGAGCAGCGCCAGCAGCTCGCCCGAGCGCACCTCGAGGTCCACGGAATCGAGCGCCACGTAGTCGCCGAACCGCTTGGAAATGCCGCTCACCTGAATGGTCATGCTGTGTTCCCCGATCAATGCCCTGATCAATGCCCGGACTAATGCTTGGTGGCGGCCAGTTCGGCGCCGTAGCGCCATTCCAGGGCCGTCTTGGCGACCAGCGTCACCAGCGCCAGCATGGCCAGCACCGACGCGACCGCGAAGGCGGCGACGAAGTTGTACTCGTTGTAGAGGATCTCGACGTGCAGCGGCATGGTGTTGGTGGCCCCGCGGATGTGGCCGGACACCACGGACACCGCGCCGAACTCGCCCATCGCGCGGGCGTTGCACAGCAGCACGCCGTACAGCAGGCCCCACTTGATGTTGGGCAGCGTCACCCGCCAAAAGGTCTGCCAGCCGCCGGCACCCAGCACGATGGCGGCCTCCTCCTCCTCCGTTCCCTGCTCCTGCATCAGCGGGATCAGCTCGCGCGCGACGAAGGGGAAGGTGACGAAGACGGTGGCCAGAACGAGGCCCGGCAGCGCGAAGATGATCTGGATGCCCTGGCTCTTCAGGAAGGGGCCCAGCACGCCGTTCAGGCCGAACAGCAGCACGTAGATCATGCCCGAGATGACCGGCGACACCGAGAACGGCAGGTCGATCAGGGTGATCAGCACGCTCTTGCCGCGGAAGTCGAACTTGGCGATGCACCACGACGCGGCGACGCCGAACACCAGGTTCAGCGGCACGGCGATGGCCGCCACCATCAGCGTGAGCTGGATGGCGGACAGCGCGTCCTCCTCCACCAGCGCCGCCCAGTAGGCGTCGAGCCCGCGGCGCAGCGCCTCGGTGAACACGGCGGCGAGCGGCAGCACCAGGAACAGCCCCACGAACCCCAGCGCCAGCAGGATCAGCAGGATCCGCACCCAGGCCGGGTCGGTCAGGGCGCGGCGCTGGGGTGCCACACCCGCGGACGGCTGGCTAACGTGCATGGCGCACCCTCATCCAATGCTGGAGCAGGTTGATGATCAGCAGCAGCGCGAACGACACCACCAGCATCAGCGTGCCCACGGCCGCCGCACCGGCGTAGTCGAACTGCTCCAGCTTGATGACGATCAGCAGCGGCAGGATCTCCGTCACGCCCGGCATGTTGCCGGCGATGAAGATGACCGAGCCGTATTCGCCCACCGCGCGGGCGAAGGCCAGCGCGAAGCCGGTCAGCAGCGCCGGGAACAGCGCCGGGAAGACGACCCGGGCGAAGGTCTGCCAGCGGCTGGCACCCAGGCTGGCGGCGGCCTCCTCCTCCTCCGGCGGCAGGTCCTGCAGGATCGGCTGCACGGTCCGCACCACGAACGGCAGGCCGATGAAGGTCAGCGCGATGCCGATGCCCAGCGGCGTGAAGGCGACCTTCAGCCCGAACCACTGCATCAGCAGCTTGCCCACCCAACCGTTGGGCGCGTACAGCGCGGTCAGCGCGATGCCGGCCACCGCGGTGGGCAGGGCGAACGGCAGGTCGACCAGCGCGTCCATCAGCCGCTTGCCGGGAAAGTCGTAGCGCACCAGCACCCAGGCGACCAGCAGGCCGGCCAGCGTGTTGACCGCCGCGGCGGCGAGCGAGATGCCGAAGCTGACCTGGAAGGCGGCGAGGACACGCGACGTCATCACCGCGTCCCACAGGCCCGACCAGCCGAGGCCGGCCGCCTTCACCGCCAGGGCACCCAGCGGCAAGAGGACGATGAGGCTGAGGTACGCGAGCGTGAAGCCGAGCGTCAGGCCGAATCCGGGCAGGACGCTTGGCTTTTTCAGCACGACGCCCCCCGTTGCCGGGGGGGCCGTAGAGTCGAGAGCGACGGACACCACGCGTCACCGCCCCGGCTTGTAGATCTCGTCGAAGACGCCGCCGTCCGCGAAGTGCTTCTTCTGTGCCTCACGCCAGCCACCGAAAGCCTGATCGATCGTCACCAGCCTAACATCGGCGAAGCGTCCGGCATACTGGCTGGCAAGCTCCGGCTGGCGCGGGCGGTAGAAGTGCTTGGCGGCCAGTTCCTGCCCCTCGCGGGTGTAGAGGAACTGAAGGTAGGCCTCGGCGACCTTGCGCGTGCCCTTGCGCTCGACCACCTGGTCGACGATGGCGACCGGCGGTTCGGCCAGGATGGACATCGACGGGACGACGATCTCCAGCTTCTCGGCGCCGAACTCCTGCACCGACAGGAACGCCTCGTTCTCCCAGGCCAGCAGGACGTCGCCGATCTCGCGCTGCGTGAAGGTGATGGTGGAGCCGCGGGCACCGCTGTCCAGCACCGGTACGTTCTTGAACAGGGATGCCACGAACTCCTTGGCCTTGGCCTCGTCGCCCCCCTGCTTCTCCTTGGCATAGGCCCACGCGGCCAAGTAGTTCCAGCGCGCACCGCCCGACGTCTTCGGATTCGGCGTGATGACCTGCACGCCCGGCTTCACCAGGTCGCTCCAGTCCTTGATCTGCTTGGGGTTGCCCTTGCGCACCAGGAACACGATGGTCGAGGTGTAGGGCGAGCTGTTCTGCGGCAGGCGCTGCTGCCAGTCCTTGGCCAGCAGGCCGGCGTCGGCAATCGCGTCGATGTCGTAGGCGAGCGCCAGCGTCACCACGTCCGCGTCCAGCCCGTCGATCACCGAGCGCGCCTGCTTGCCCGAGCCGCCGTGCGACTGCTTGACCTGCAGGGTCTGTCCGGTCTCAGCCTGCCATTTCTTGGCGAAGGCCTTGTTGAAGTCGACGTACAGTTCCCGTGTCGGATCGTAGGAGACGTTGAGAAGCGTCACCGGCCCGGAGGCCGCGCGGGCACCGAGGGCGGCGAGCAGGATGCCCGCGACCAGGACCGGCAGGTGGATGCGGAGGCGGAACGGCATGGTGCGGCACTCCCTCGTCTATTGCACAAATCTTTGCAGCTGATTTTTCTGCGATTTGCCTATCTTGTTTCTAGAGATTGAGCGAAGATTCAGCGCTTGTGAAGCCCTCTTTTTGCACGCGCGCGCCGGAACGCCCCCCGCCCTACCTTATTCCACGCGGAATCAAAGGCTTGGCCGGCGAAAAAAGTTCGGCCCGCGCAGCCTGCGGCGCCCGGCGAAGTGGTAGGCTTCGGCGGGTGCCGCACGCGGCGGAGCATTCAACAGTTTCAGATGTCGAAGTGTGCAGGGAGTTCGCCGGTGGCTTGGCGATGGCGCAGCGCATCGGCCAGGGTACGGTGGTCGAGCACCTCGGCGGTGGCGTCGCGCACTTGGATCATCAGCCAGCGGACCGAACAGGTGGCCGGGTCCGTGCAGTCGGCGCAGGGCTTGAAGTTGAACTTGCTGGCGCAGGGGATCGGGGCGATGTGCCCGTCCATCAGGCGGATCACCTCGCCGAAGGAGATCTCCGTCGGCAGGCGCGCCAAGCGGTAGCCGCCGCTCTTGCCGCGCTTGGCGTAGAGCAGGCCGTTCTTGCGCAACTCGACCAGGATCGCCTCAAGGAACTTGCGCGGGATGTTTTCGCGCTCGGCGATGTCGGCGATCAGCACCAGCTCGTCGTCCGGCTGCTCGGCCAGCATGATGAGCGCGCGCAAGGCGTATTTTGCTTTTTGGGACAGCATGAACCGGAAAGTTTCCCTATCGGGAGGCTTGGTTTTCCGAATGTCGGCCAACGGGGGGCCGACGTCAACGTTTCCGGTTCCGAATGCCGTGCGGATCGAAAGGCATGCGTTGGGTTTTCGCCTTCGGCTCAACCCGACCTGCGAAGCGCCCGCAGATCGGGTCGAGCGCGGCGAAAACCCAACATCACGCTTACAGCGTCGTGAACCACCCGGCGTTCACGTCGGCTGCGCGCACGCCCGTCAGGGTCAGCTGCTCGCCGGTGCCGAAGGTCACCACCGCACCGGCACCACCGTCGGCCACCGTCCAGGTGTCGCCCGCGCGCAGGCCGATGCGGTCGCCCTCGGCGATGCGCAGGTCGGCCGCCACGTCTGCACCGCCGCCGGCGGCGCTGAACACGTCGGCGCCCTCGCCGCCGGTCAGCGTATCGTTGCCCATGTTGCCGAACAGCACGTCGTTGCCGGCTCCGCCCTGGAGGTCGTCGTCGCCCTGGCCGCCGAACAGCGTGTCGTCGCCGTCCTCGCCGAACACACGGTCGGCCGCCATGTTGCCGTACAGCGCGTCGCCGCCCAGGCCGCCGAACACGAGGTCCGCGTCCTGGCCGCCGAAGATGGTGTCCACGCCGTCGTTGCCGTACAGAAGGTCGGCCTGCTGGTTGCCATAGACGAGGTCGTTGCCGGCACCGCCCACCAGCGTGTCGGCACCGGTGTCGCCGCGCAGCACGTCGTCCCCGGCCCCGCCGGTCAGCGCGTCGTCGCCGGGGGTGCCGGTCATCTGCGCGCCGCCCGGCTGGCCGCCGTCGGCGGCGATGCCGAAGGCGTTCCCGGCCAGGATGATGCGATCCGGCCCGTAGTTGCCGAGCAGCATGAGGTTGACGTCCGCTCCGGGGGCGGCGTTGGTGCCGATGTGCAGCACGGTGTTGCCGTTCAGGCTACCGACCTGCACCTGCCCGGCGCCGACGGCGCCGCCGTCGCCCGCCGTGGCCGGGCCGCTGAAGGTGACGCCCGCGATGCGGACGGCGTCACCCACCCGCAGCCCCTGGACGACGAACAGGTTCGCGGCCTGCCCGGCACTCATGGTCACGTCGTGCGGCCCGGCGCCGGAAAGGCTGAGCACCTCCACCCCGGTCAGCGTGATGCCGGAGACGTCGACCCGGCCGGCGGCCGCGACCTCCAGCGCATCGACGTCCTCGCCGCCGTGGAAGGCGAGCAGACCGCGGGTGTCGTCCACCGTCACCGGCGTGCCGTTGGAGTTCTCGACCATGCCGACGTGCCGGATGATGTAGCGGTCGCTGCCCGCACCGCCGTACAGCACGTCGGCATCGTCCACCACCAGCCGGCCGTTCTCCATGTGGCTGCGGGCACCAGCGTCGATGAAGACGTCGTCGCCGGCACCGCCATAGGCGGTGTCACGGTCCCACTCGCCGCACAGCGTGTCATTGCCGGCCCCGCCGAACAGCACGTCGTCGCCGGCGTTGCCGGTCAGTTCGTCGTTGCCGCTCTCGCCGTACAGCACGTCCTGGCCGTGCTTGCCGTACATGAAGTCTTCGCCGGTGCCGCCGTACAGCGTGTCGTCGCCGAAGCCGCTCTCGATCGTGTCGTTGCCGCCGAAGCCGTACTGCAGGTCGTTGCCGTCGATGCCGCGGAACCAGTTGGCCTCGTCGTTGCCGTACATGGTGTCGTTGCCGTTGGTCGGCACGAACCGCTCGACGTCGACGTAGCGGTCGCCGGCCGCCGCACCGCCGTTGTTGGACTGGTCGCGCAGGTCGATGCGCACCGGCGTGGTGCCGGCCGAGGTGTAGAGCACGGTGTCGAGGCCCGTGCCGCCGTCCATGAGGTCGGTGCCGGCGCCGCCGTCCAGGTCGTCCTGCTCATCGCCGCCCAGGAGCGTGTCGTTGCCGTCACCACCCAGAAGCGTGTCGGTGCTGCCCAGCCCTTCCAGCAGGTCGTCGCCCGACGTGCCGGTGATCTGGTCGGCCCAGCGCGTGCCCAGCACGTGCGGCCACGCCTCGGCGCCCTTGAAGGCCGGCGGCACGGTGACGGGGGCGGTCGCAACGTCCAGCTCCCACGAGCCGCCCCGCCCGGCGTGCCCGACCGGGCGGCTGGAGGCCGCCACCGTGCACCCGGCTGCCTCCGCGAGGCCATCGACGAAGCGGCGCCCCGCGTCGCCCTCGGCGACACGGCAGGCGTAGATCATCACCGCGGTGCCCGCGGCGTCGGGCCACTCCCGCGCGGCCAGCGCCGCCTCGTCCAGCGGGCGGGCGCCGAGCCGCACTTCGCCCGGCGCGCCGTGCGCCAGCAGGTGCACCGCCTTCGGCCGCCGCGCCAGCGCGTCGGCCAGGACCGCTCCGGCGTCGGCATCCTCGGGCACGAGGATGACCTGGATGTCCGGGCGCCGCCGCTCCAGCAAGCCTTGCAGGTCTTCGAGGCCGGCGCTGGTGATCAGGAATTCCGCCAAGGCATATCCTCCGTTCGCGACCGCAGCCGGAGTCCCGGTTCGAAAACGCGGTCATCTGGAATGATGGCCGCCCGCGCACGGGGTAATGCCTGGTCGGGTGGCCTTTTGCACAAAATCGTCCGATGTGCACCGGCCTCAACGCGACCTGTAATGAAATGTTGCCAAGTAATACGCCTGCCCGTTGGCGGTCCGGCAGGCGTATCTCCTTTTCCGTTCTTCTGCCGATTCCGGCTATTGATGCCGCGGACGGTCAGCGCTGCCGCAGCAACTCGGCGTAGACCGCGGCGACGCGGTCCTGGACGAGGCCGACGTCGTAGCGTTCACGCACCAGCCGCCGCGCCGCCATGCCCAGGCTCCGCGCGCGGCCCGGTTCGGCCAGCAGCGACTCGATGGCGGAGCGCAGGGCCGGGACGTCGCCGGGATCGATCAGCAGGCCGGTTTCGCCGTGCGCGATCGCCTGCGGAATGCCACCGACCGGCGTGGTGACCACCGGCAGCCCGTAGGCCATCGCCTCCAGGAGCGCCATGGGCAGCCCCTCGGCGTAGGAGGGCAGCAGGAACACGTCGGCCTGACGCAGCACCGCCTCCTTCTCCGCACCCTCGACCCAGCCGAGCAGGCGGACGCGGTCGGCCCACGGCTCCCCAGCGATGCGGGCGCGCACCTTGTCGACCTCTCCGTCGCCGCCGAACCAGAACTGTGCGGTCGGGAAGCGCGCGACGACCGCCGGGATTGCGTCCAGGATGTCGTAGGTGCCCTTGCCCGGCCCCAGCCGGCCGAGCGCCAGGACCACCGGTCCGTCGCCGCCGCGGGCGTGTTCCGCCGGCGAGGGCGGCACGACCACCGGGTTGGGGACGACGACCAGCCGCTCGCGCGGATAGAGGGTGCCGTAGAAGTCGCCCCACTCCTGCGACAGGACGAACAGCCGGTCGAGGCGGTTGAGCACGAAGCGGACGTAGGCCCGGCGCAACGGTCCGCACGCCTTGTAGAAGGCCGGGAAGGCGCCCGCGTGCGCCTGCCCGACGCGGGGAATGCCCAAGAGCGCGCACAGCAGGATGAAGACCGACTGCCGGTAGAAGCTGGCGTTGGCCGAGAAGTGCACGTGCACCACGTCCACCCGCCGCGCCGCCGCCACCGCGGCGAACCGGCCCAGCGCGCGCAGCGCCGCCAGCAGCTTGCGCCCCCGGCTGCCGTCCACGTGCGTCGGGATGTGGCGCAACGCGAAGGCCGGCTCCCGCCAATGCCCGAGGACGACCTTGAGGACGGCCGCTACGCCGCCCAGGCCCTGTGTGGAAGGGCCCAGGACGACGACGCGCCTGGGCGCCGCAATGGCCTCCTCGGTTCGCGGCTCCGGCCCGACATCGTCATCGGAGGCACCTTCGGCAAGCGAGCGAGCGTTGTTCCACATCCAGAAAGTCATTCGGTCCGGCCCCGTTCCTGATGGCAGGAGAATACCCGATAAGGAACCGCACATTGGCGGCGCAGGAGCCTTCGGACAACGGGGTCGCGCCAACCATGTCGGCGTAACACCTGCCGTCTACCCCGCACCTCCTATTGGCCATCCGGGGGACCACCAACACGAAAAAAGGGCCGGCAGCATTCGCTGCCGGCCCCCGTAGGCGTACTTGACCTTACGTTGCGACCGTCAGGCCGCCGACGCCAGCTCGTGCTGATCGAGCAGCGGATCGGCGTGGAGCGCGTTGAGCACCGCCGCGTCGAAGGTCGTGGCCTGGGCCGCGACCGCCTCGGCGGAGACCGCCGGGGCCTGCTGCATGGCCACGTGGTTCCACAGGTCGACCGAACCCGCTTCCGCCGGGGCCGCCGACGCCACCGGCGCCGAGGCGTGGAAGTAGTCCTTGGTCGGGTTGAACGTCAGCGTGCCGTTCCACCACATGCCGGTCTGGCCGGAGATGACGTCCTGGCCGTCCAGGGCGTACTTGTCGTAGGTGACGCCGGTGGCGGTGGAGGCCATGGCCTTGCCGTCCACGGCGATGCCCTTGATGTGCAGGTTGCGGTCCACGCCGTTGACCACGGCGTCATTGTCGTACTGCACCTGGACCTTGTGCGCCGCGTCCTGCGTCAGGCTCGCCTTGAAGGTGTAGGCCGTGGCCGTGGTGGTGTTGGCCGTGGCCTCGCCGACCTGCTTGCCGTCCACCAGCACCTTGAAGTGCCCGCCGACGCCGCCCGCCAGGTTGGAGTGCGCCGTCACCGTGATGGTGTTCGTCGCCGTGCCGCCCGTCGTCGGAGAGGTCGGGGTGGAGGTGGACGAACCGGCCGGAGCGATCACGTTGGTGCCGACCTTCATGGCCGACGCCGCGACGTTGTCCAGCGTGGCGACCGTCACCGGGGCACCCGAACCGGCCGAACCGTCGGCGTCGATGCGGACCTCGGTCGCCGTGCCGTTGGCGACGAACTTGACGTAGTCCGTGGCCGGGGTGACGCCCGCCGCCTTGATGGCGTTGTAGTACGGGGTCAGGTCGATCTTGTCCTCGGCCACCGCGAAGTCGGTGACGCGGTCCACGCCCGCCGCCTTCTCGATGACGACCGTGTCGAGGCCCGCACCGGTGGTGACGACGTCGTTGCCGGCGCCGCCCACCAGGATATCGTTGCCCGCACCGCCGGACATCAGGTCGGCACCGTCGCCGCCGTACATCTTATCGGCGCCGTCGTCGCCGAACATGGTGTCGTTGCCCTGGCCACCGTACAGCTGGTCGTCGCCGCCGCCGCCGTAGACGCTGTCGTTGCCCAGGTCGCCGAACACGGTGTCGTTGCCGAGGCCGCCGGCCACCATGTCGTCGCCGCCGCGGCCATAGACCAGGTCGTTGCCTTCCATGGCCCGCAGCGAGTTGGCGTTGTCGTCGCCGCGCAGCTCGTCGGCCTGGGTGGTGGCGACCACGTTCTCGACGTTGGCCACGGTCTTGGCGTTGCCCGTGCCGCCGTTGGCGGTCTTGGCAGCCAGATCGACCTTGTAGCCGACGGTCTGGTTGTACAGGTCGATCACGTCCACGCCGGCGCCGCCGTCCAGGACGTCGTTGCCCGTGCCCGGATCCAGGGTGTCGTTGCCGCCGGCCGCGGAGATGGTGTCGTTGCCGGCAGCGCCACCCAGCTTGTCGGCGCCTTCGGTGCCCTTGATGTTGTCGGCGCCGCTGGTGCCGTTGCTCTGCGTCACGCCGGTGCTCGGCGACGTCGGGGTCGTCGGCGTGGTGGGCGTGGTGGGCACGTCGGTGGTCTGCGTCGGGGCGACCGAGTTGTAGTTGCCGCTGCTGTTGGCGATGCGGATGTCATCGTAGTAGTAGGTGCGGCTGTCCGCGCCGGTGTCGTTCGAGCCCGCCCAGCCCCACTTGTAGACGCCCAGCTTCCAGTACGGGCCGTGGTCGTCGTTGAAGCAGTTGGCCTTGTTCGGCAGGTCGAGGACCAGCTTGCCGTCCTTCCACAGCTGGATGCTGCCGGTGCTGTCGGTGTAGCCCCACTTGATCTTCCAAACGAAATCGTTCCACTTGCCCTTGAGGCTGGAAACGTCGCCCAGGTCGTAGGTCTTGACCGAGTCATAGCGGCTGTCGCCACCGCCCGACGGCGTGAACTCGGACGCGTCGGCGCGGACCTTCACGACCAAGTGGTTGGAGCCGTCCGACCACGGCAGGATCTTCAGCGCGAGGTTCGGGTTCTTCCACGCCTCGCCGGCGTCCGGGTAGTCATGCCACTGCATGATGACCTCGGGATCGCTGTCCTTCTGCCAGTCGGCCGGGACGTAGATCTTGGCGCCGTACCAGTAGGTGTCGCCGATCTTGGCGTTGGCGTTCTGCGAACCGGCGGCGGTGAAGTTGGCACCGGTCATGCCGACCGGCACGATCTCCGAACGCACGGCGCCGCTGCCGTCGTGGGCCAGATAGGACTTCAGCGCAGTCCGGCCGGCGAAGGTGCCGGTGCTGACCGGGGCGCCTTCGCGGGTGTAGCCCGTGCCCGAGATCATCGGGGTGTCGAAGTTGGCTTCGTACACGAGGCCGGTGCGGGTAACGTCTGCCATGGATTTCTCCTCGGTTGGCTTTGACCTGGAGGCGGCCCCCTTCCGGGCGCCTTCGGCGGCCGCCGCAGCCGTGGCTGTCAAGGCGACCAGGCAACTCACCACCAAGGCGATCGATTGTGCCGTCCGGCGCGGCCACCGCGTTTGCGGTGGCATTCGGTGCTGCGGCCCTGCCTGCCAGCTACCGGGACGCCTGGAACCGGCAACGCCACACGTCGTGACGCATGCGGTCCCCCGCTCTGGGGACACCCGTCGACCCTTGCCTCGATGGAGTTTGTGTTGCTCTCCGTTCCATCCTCCAATCGACGAGCGGACCGTAACGAAAAAATTTCCGAGAAGTTGGGTCGAAATTGAGACAATCCTGCCACACCCAACGCCAATTGCGTTCCAGCCCTTGATTTCCGTCGATTTTTCGCGGGTGTGATCGGCGCGCCTCAGCATGGTTTTTCCTCCTGTCGAGCGGTGTGGACCGGGTCGCACGGGTCCCATGGCCCCTCAAGAACGCCACGACCGGCAGCGCCGCACAGCCGGCGCTTTGGCAGCATCAACCGCTGAGTTGAATAGTAAACATTAGAATAGGCTCTTTCCGAATGGAGCAAGCCTGATGGATAGGCGCTCGTTCGACTGCAAACCGGAGCGGGTAACCGAGAACACCGCCCGTCACGGCCATTACCCACAAGACACATTAATCTTAAGAGCACACCACCGTGGCGGAACCCTGCATTACGTTTTCCTGGCGCGAATTCCTCGCGACATCAGCGAAGGGAAAGGGACCGAACATGAAGTACGTTCTTCTGGTGGCCGCCGCGACCATGTTTGCCGCTCCGGCGTTTGCCGCCCCGCATCACAACAACGGCCACCACAACGGCTGGAACAACCCGCGCAACCCGCACAACAGCGCACCCGCGCCGCTGCTGGGCGCCGGCCTGCCGGCCCTGCTGCTTGCCGGCGGCGCGCTGGCGTGGCGGAAGCGGTCGCAGAAGAGCGACCAGTAAGGCGCGGTGACTTTCCCGGCCTCCGCCTTACCCGAGCGGGCGGAGGCCGGGTCACCCATAAAGAACCGCCCCAAAAAGAACCGCCCCAAAAGAACCGCCAACGACGGAGAGGACGTTCACCATGAAAGAGGCGTTAGGGGCATTCGTGCGCGTGACGCGCCTGGACGCGCTCGTGCGCTTTGCCTTTGCGCGGCGGCGCGTGACGATCGCCGTCTATCACAACCCCTCTCCAGAGACCCTGCGCACCCACCTCGCCTACTTCGCCCGCCGCTACAGCTTCATCACCATGGATGCGTTCGAGCGGGCGCTGACCTCCAGGCGTTGGGACGAGTTGCCCCGCTACCCGATGGTCATCACCATCGACGACGGGCACGCCGGCAACGCGCGGCTGGAGGCGCTCCTGCGCGAATTCAGCGTGCGCCCGACCATCTACCTGTGCAGCCAGATCGTCGGCACCGCCCGCCCCTTCTGGTGGCAGACCTCCGCCGCCGCGGCTCTGGGCGCCGAAGCGCTGAAGGGGCTGACCGACACCCAGCGGCGCGAACGGCTGCGCATGGCCGGCTGCGACCTGAGCGGCACGGAGGGCGAGCGCCAGGCCCTGACGTGGGAGGAGGTGCGCACGCTGTCCTCCGTGGCGGATTTCGGCGGACACACCCGCCACCACCCCATCCTGCCGCAGTGCGACGACGACGCCTGCGCCGACGAGATCGCCGTGTGCAAGCAGGAGCTGGAAGCGACGCTGAACCAGCCGTGCCGGCACTTCGCCTATCCCAACGGCGATTATGGCGAACGCGAGATCGCCGAGCTGAAGCGGGCGGGCTACGCCACCGGCCGCACCATCGAGGTGGGTTGGAACGGCCCCGACGCCGACCCGTACCGGCTGAAGGTGATGCCCGTGTACGACCACGCCTCGCTCAACTGGCTGGTGGCGCAGATGACCGGTCTGCCCAGCTGGCTGCGCGCCATCCGCATGAAGCTGCGCCCCCGCCCTGCCCCGGCGGCCGGCGTGCGGCCGGCCCACGCCCGCGCGTGAGCGCCGGGACCCGGCCCGTCAGGAGTGTTCCCCCATGCTCACCATTCCCACCCTGTGCCGCCCACCCGTCGTCGATGAGGCCATGACCGAATCCGTTGCCCCCGATACGGCGGCCGAGGTCCGGCGCTACATCGTCGACACGTTCCTGCTCGGCACGCCGGGCGGGCTGAGTGACGGCCAGTCGCTGATGGACACGGGCGTGGTGGATTCCACCGGCATGATGGCGGTCGTCGCCTTCGTCGAGGACCACTTCGGCATCACCGTGGAGGACGAGGAGATGGTGCCCGAGGTGTTCGACACCATCGTGCGCATCGCCGCCTTCGTCGATCGCAAGCGCGCGGCCTAATCCCAAGCAGCCTGAATCCGAGAGGCACGGCATGGCCTTCCTGGCTCACCACCTGCTCCGCGACACCGCCCTGCGGTTCGCGGACAAGACGGCCCTGATCGCCGGCGACGAGCGGCGCACCTTCGCCGCGCTGGAACGCGACAGCGACGCGCTGGCCGCCGCGCTGCAGCGGCGTGGCGTGGCGCGCGGCGACCGCGTCGTCCTGCTGGCCGAGAACACCATCGACACGGTGGTGGCGCTGTACGGCGTGTTGAAGGCCGGGGCCGTGGTGGTGCCGCTGAACCCGACCACCAAACGCGACAAGCTGGCCTTCGTCCTGAACGACTGCGGCGTGCGCGCCGTGATCGCCCCGCCGGCCTGCGCCGAGGAGGTGCGGCCGGCCGTGGCCGAGGCGCCGTCGGTACGCGCCACGCTGTGGCTGGGCGAGGCGGTCGAGGACGCCGGTCCGCCGGACACGCCGCGGATGATCGACGCCGATCTGGCGGCCATCATCTACACCTCCGGCTCCACCGGGCGGCCGAAGGGGGTGATGCTGACGCATCGGAACATCGTCAACACCTCCTGGTCGATCTCCAGCTACCTGGGCCACACGCCGGACGACGTGGTGCTGTGCGTGCCGCCGCTGTCCTTCGACTATGGGCTGTTCCAGGTGTTCATGGCGGTGCGGGTGGGCTTCACGCTCGTGCTGGAGCGCTCGTTCGTCTACCCCTACGTGGTGCTGAAGACGATGGCGAAGCACGGCGTCACCAGCCTGCCGGGCGTACCGACGATCTTCGCCATGCTGCTGCAGCTGGACTCCTTCCACGCCGGCACGGTGCCGACGCTGCGCCGCATGACCAACACCGCCGCCGCCCTGCCGCCCGCCCACATCCGGCGCCTGCGCGCCCTGTTCCCGCAGGCGCGCCTGTTCTCCATGTACGGGCTGACGGAATCGACGCGCGTCGCCTACCTGGACCCCGACCGGCTGGAGGACAAGATCGGCTCCGTCGGCAAGGCCATGCCCAATTGCGAGGCCTACGTCGTCGGCGACGACGGCAACCGCGCCGCCCCCGGCGTGGTGGGCGAACTGGTGGTGCGCGGCGCCAACGTGATGCCCGGCTACTGGGGCCGGCCGGAAGAGACGGCCAAGCGTTTGCAAAACGGCGTCCTGCGCACCGGCGACCTGTTCACCGCCGACGCGGAGGGCTTCCTCTATTTCGTCGGGCGCAAGGACGACGTCTTCAAGTGCCGGGGCGAGAAGGTCAGCCCCAAGGAGATCGAGAACATCCTCTACGAACTGCCGGACGTGGCGGAGGCCGCGGTGGTCGGCGTGCCGGACGAGATCGACGGCACCGCCATCAAGGCGCACATCGTGGCCCGTCCGGGCTCCGCGCTGGACGAGGCGCAGGTGCGCCGCCACTGCCGGGCGCGACTGGAAAGCCGCCTCGTGCCCAGGTTCATCGCGTTCTGCACGGCGCTGCCGAAGACCGACACCGGCAAGATCCGGCGCGCCGCCCTCGCCGAGCCTGCCTGACGGGCGGCCCGGCGGACCTCAGCACAGTGACCGAGGAGTCATGACAGCGATCGCAAACCGCAGGTTGCGCTCCCCCAAGCGCGGCGAACTCCGCCGCTACCGCCCGTCCGACCAGCCGGCTCTGGAAACCTTCCAGCTGGCGACGTTCGGGCCGGGCGCGCGCCAGCTCGACCCTGCCCACACGCAGTGGCTGTACGACGAGAACCCCTGGCGCGACGCCGAGGGGCCGCAGCTGTGGGTGTACGAGTACGAGGGCGCCATCGTCGGCCAGCAGGGCGGCATCCCCTTCCGCCTGAAGGCCGGCGGGCGGGAGCTGTCCGCCTCCTGGGGCGTGGAGCTGATGGTGGCCCCGGAATGGCGCCTGCGCGGCGTCGGCCCCGCCCTGTCGGAGACGCACGCCGCGGCCAGCGACGTGACCCTCGGCCTCGGCATGTCGGAGGCGGCCTACAAGGCCTACCGCACGGCCGGGTGGATCGACCTCGGCTTCGTGCCGACCTACTTCCGCGTGCTGGAGGCGCGGCGCTGCGCGCGCGCCCTGGCGGTGCGCGGCCCCTTCCTGCCGGTGGCGGCGACGCTGGCCACGCCGGCGCTGGACCTCGCCGGCTTCACCTACGACATCGGCGCCAAGCTGTTCGGCACCCGCCTCGTCCCCATCCCCGCCTTCGACGCGGCGGTGGACGAGCTGTGGGCCGCCGTGTCGCCGCACCAGCCGGTGCTGGCGCGCCGCGACCTGCGCACACTCTCCTGGCGCTTCGACGCCCGCCACGCCGACCGCTACCGCCGCTTCTACCTGGTGCACCGGGGATCGGTGAAGGGCTACGTCGTGCTGCGCGTCGACCGCTGGGCGGGCGAGCCGGTCGGCGTCATCATCGACTATCTGGCGCGCCCGGAATGGCTGCTGCCGCTGCTGGCGCAGCTCACCCGCCTTGCGCGGCGCGAGGGGCTGGTGGCGCTGCTCTGCCGCACGCTGAACGAGCCGGCCGACCGGGTGTTCAAGGCGCTGGGCTTCCTGCAGTTCCGCCAGGGCCACCGCACGCCGACGCGCGCCATGGCGCGCCTGGGCGAGACCGCGCGCGACGCGGCCGGCCTGATCGGCGACCGCCGCAACTGGCTGATCACCGCCGGCGACAGCGACACCGGCCTGCGAGAGCTGGGGCCGTAAGCCCCCGCCCCAGGAAACGGAAAAGCCCCTCCCCCTTGACGGGGGAGGGGCTTTTTGCTGGCCGAAGAATGGGGAGGCCTACAGCTCCTTCCAGGGCAGGCGGGCGACGGTGCCGGCGCAGGCCTCGTCCTCCACGACGGCGACAAGCGCGTTGAGCGTCGTGCCGGACTGCGCGCCGAACAAGCGCAGGAAACGGCCGAACTTCTCGGACACGTAGGCTTCGAAGACCGGCGGCGCGTCGTGCACGCGGCCCGACAGCACGTAGGAGATCCGCCCGCCGTCGGCGAACTGGCTGTCCAGCATGGCCGTCGCCTCGCCGTTGATCGGCACGGCGCCGACGCGCAGCGTGTCGCCGCAGGCACCGGCCGGCGCCGGGCGCGCGTACTCCAGCACGCGGTAGTGCGCGTCGCCGCTGAGCGCGATCAGCCCGGCGCGCTGGTAGCCCTGCGCGGCAAGGAAGGCGTCGATCCGCCCTTCCAGGCGGCTGCGGCTGTTGGCGTAGCCCTCCCCCGCCTCGGGGCCGCCACGGGCGAGCTTCGGCGGGACCGTTACCGCGACCACCGCCACAAGGCCGGCGGCCAGGGCCAGGGAACCGAGCTTCATCGCGCACCTCCCAGTTCGTTGGCCGTTCCGTTGGCCGTTTCATCGCGCACCCCGCGCATGGCGATCAGCGCCGCGGCCGCCAGGGTGACGAGGCCGAGGACCTGGGCGCCCAGGTCCGAATGCAGCGCGTGGTAGGCGTCCGGGCCGAACCCCATGCCGACGAGGCGCGCGTGGTTCAGCGCGAACATCGCCAGCACCACGAGCGCGGCCGTGGCAAGGTCCCGCGCCTTCCAGGCGGGCCGCGCCGCTTGGGTGATCGCCACCCAGCACACCAGCCCGGCGGTGATGTAGTGCATGGACAGGCAGCCGGCGACGATGGCGAGGCCGAAGCCGTCCGGCGTGTCCACCAGGTTGCCGTTCAGCGTGACGCCGTCGCGCAGCAGGCCCAGCGTGAAGGCGACGGCCGCCGCCTCCAGGTTGGTCAGCGGCATGGCCAGCAGATTGACGGCCACGCGACCCCACACCTCGTGCACCGACAGCGCCAGCATCACGGTGGCCGCCGCGCGGCTCCAGTCCGCCGTGCGGTTGCGCAGCACGTCGAAGGAGGCCAGCAGGCCGATGGCCATCCAGCTGACCTGCGGCGACGGGGCCGCCATCAGCACCAGGAACAGGGCGCCCATGCCGAGGTCCGCCCGCGACAGCGGCGCCGAACTGCCGCGCAGCGCCAGCCGCAGGGCGAGCGCGCTCGCCAGCAGCTCGATCACGGTGACGCCGAACAGGTTGGCGGCGGCCATGGCCACGCCGTACTTGGTGATGGCGGCGCCGACGTCGGGCGCCAGCCCGTTGATCAGACCGACGAGGTAGAGGGCGGCCATGAACTGGCCGCGCGGCACCGTCCAGGCGCCGCGCAAGGCAAGACTGGGGGAAGGAGAGGCGTCGGTACCGATCGACATGGGGTTCGCTCCGGAGAAGACGGGCGCATGGCGGTGATGATGAAAGCCGCCCCCGCCTCCCGGCAAACCCGCAACGGAATTAGCCCGCACGACACCCCGTTCGATCGGATGGGGGTGGCACGATCGTCAGCTCGACCGGGCGGACTGCAGCATCCGCTGCATCCTGCCTAGGACGAAGGTGCGGCAGCCCAGCAGGTTGAGCGCAAACCCCACCACGGCGTAGACCGCGACACCCGTCGCCACCATGGCCGCCAGCCCGGCCGGCGTCAGCGGGAAGGCCGGCAGGATCAGCGCCACCGCCATCGCCCCGGCGGCCAGAAGGCTGCGCCACACGGTGTCGACCGGCACCGGCACGGGCATCAGCCACGTCGCCGCACAGATGGTCAGCACCAGCCCGCCGGCGTAGGAGGCCAGCATGGCCGTCATCGCCCCGGCAATGCCCCACGACGGCACCAGCAGCAGGTTGAGACCGACGTTCAGCACGGCGATCGGCACGTTCAGCAGCAGCAGCAGGCCGGTGCGCTGCTTCAGGTGGAAGACGTGGTCGTAGACGTGGATCTTCACGCCGCTGAGGAAGGCCGCCACCGCCAGCCACGGCATCAGCGCGCCGGCCGCCCGGTATTCCTCGCCCAGGCAGGCGACGGCCACGTGCTCCGCCGTCAGGGCCAGCCCGACGGTGGCGGGGACGCACAGCGCCAGGACGATGGCGAAGTTCTCGCGCAGGCGGCGGCGGGCCGATTCCACCCCTTCCCGCTCGA
>Ga0196976_1000616_pt1 | contig 21651 bp, 20 predicted proteins | sample S3v_513CmetaG_FD_148644 | JGI IMG/M metagenome (GOLD analysis project Ga0196976, IMG submission 148644) | Soil microbial communities from Anza Borrego desert, Southern California, United States - S3+v_5-13C | ecosystem: Environmental > Terrestrial > Soil > Desert | place: USA: California...
TCGGTGTTCGAGTTTGCCGACGTGAAGGGGAACATGAAGCACGGCCACATGCACGGCACCGTCTTCACCATCACCGGCGAGAACCAGCACACCGAGGAGTGGACCTTCATGCGCGGCGACAAGCCGTATCGCGCGCGTGTCGAACTGCGGCGGAAGGAGTAGAGCCATGGCAAGCGAGATGACAGTTCCCCAGGTTTTCCGATCCAACACCGAGCGCTACGAGGGCGTGCGGCCGGTGCACATCTACGCGCTGCGCACGCTGTTCCTGCTGATCTTCCTGTTCGTCGGCTATGACTCCTGGTCCTACATCCTCAAGCATGAAGGGGCGTGGGACCCGATGAAGGCGGTGGCGTGGAGCATGTTCGCGGCGTACTCGCTGCTGTCGATCCTCGGCGTGTTCCGGCCGCTGAAGATGCTCCCGATCGTGCTCTTCGTGGTGGTCTACAAGAGCATCTGGCTGCTGGCCGTGGCGTACCCCTTGTGGGTGTCGGGTACGCTGGCCGGCTCACCCGCCGAGGGGATGGCCCGGGTGTTCATGTGGGTCCCGGTGGCACTGGTGGTGGTGCCGTGGAAGTACGTGCTCGACAAGTACGTGCTGGGACGGCGGTGAGCACAAGAGAACGACGATGAGGTCTCCGGTCCGCCGGAGGCCTCCCGGTCGTCGCTCTTCTGCTCACGGCACCTTCGGCGGCCCCGGCGGGATGTACGGCTTGTACGTGATCCCTTCCGTGCTCTTCGCGAAATCCTCGCGCACCGCGCGCACGTGCTTCGGCTCGCGGTAGAGATCGATCATCGTGGCGGCCAGCGCCTTCGATGCCCAGGCCATGCCCTTGTGACCGATCGACATGCCGCCGCAGGCGACGACGGGCCAGCCGTGCCACGGCGCACCGATCGGCGCGGTGGTCACGGAGAGGTGGATGGTGGGCACGTTCCAGCTCACGTCCGCGACGTCGGTCGACCCTCCTTCGGGAGGGCCCGGCTCGTCGTCGAACGGTTTCACATGGGCCACCAGGCCGCGCTGCTCGACGCCGGTCTCCTTCTGGATCGTCCTGGCGAACTGCTGCTCCTCGCTGGTGAAGGCGATCGGTCCGAGCCACTCCATGTTCTGCCAGGCGATGCGCTGGCCGGTCATGTTGACCAGCATGTTCCAGTCGCCGCCCTGCACGTGCACCTGCGACTCCACGTCCGCCGCCAGGGCCGCACCCTGCGCGATCTGCCGGATGCGCGCGAGCAGGCGATCGACCTCCGCGCGCTCGTTGTCGCGCAGCCAGACCCACACCTTCGCGTACTCCGGCACCACGTTCGGCACGTTGCCCGCCTGCTGCACGACGTAGTGCATGCGCGAGGTGGGGCGGATGTGCTCGCGCATCACGTTCACCGCGTAGGTGAAGATCTCCAGGCCGTCGCTGGCGCTCTTGCCGTTCCACGGATCGAAGGCCGCGTGCGCGGCGCGGCCGCGGAACTCGACCGTGAGGTCGACCAGCGCCTGCGAGCTCTTCGTGTCCGACTGCGTCTCATCGCTGGGGTGCCACGCCAGCATGACGTCGACGTCCTTGAACACGCCCTCGCGCAGCATGTAGATCTTCCCGCCCACGGCCTCCTCGGCCGGCGTGCCGAAGAACTGAATGGTCCCCTGCAGTTTCCCGGCGGCGATCAGCTCCTTGATCGCGTACGCCGCTGCGAGCGAGCCGACCCCGAAGAGGTTGTGCCCGCAGCCATGTCCCGGCGCGCCCGGCTCGAGCGCCTCCTTCACCGGCTGCGCTTTCTGCGAGATGCCGGGCAGCGCGTCGTACTCGCCCATGATGCCGATGACCGGCTTGCCGGAACCGAACTCCGCGACGAACGCCGTCGGCAGCCCCGCCACGCCGCGCGTGACGCGGAAGCCCTTCGCCTCCGCCCAGTCCGCGAGCGCCTTCGAGGAGCGCGTCTCCTTCAGCGCCGTCTCGGCGTAGCGCCAGATCTCGTCGGAGAGCGCGTTCATGTCCGCCGCCGTGCGGTCGATCGTGGCCGCGGCGGCGCGTTTGGTGTCGGCGAACTTCACCGTGTCGGCAGCCAGCACCGACGGCGCGAGGAGGAGCAGCAGCAGGAAGCGCATGCGCGGGATTGTAGCCGCCAACAGACGGGGGCTGCCGGTCAGGAAGTCTGCATCGGCCCGGAGTGCCGTCGCTGCGGCACCGGCACCTGGAACGGCAGCGTCGAGGAGATCTTCCGGACGATGCTGGCCTGCACGGCTCCGAACATGATCGGATCCTGGAGCTGCACCTCGGCCTGGGAGACCTTCTTGCCCTTCACGTACGTGCCGTTCTTGCTCTGGAGATCGTTGATCGTGATCTCGCCGCTGGTGATCACGATGACGGCGTGATGCCGGGAGACCGTGGCTCCGCTCAGGATGACGTTGCAGTCCTGGGAGCGGCCGACGGTATTCTCGCCGTCGTACAGCGGATAGCGCTGGTCCTCGCACAGCAGCAGGGCCACGGGGATGGCCTTCGGCCGCGTGATCACCTCACCGGCGAACGCGTAGCCGAATCCGTGGACCGTGCGGATGTAGCAAGTTGATTTCTCGTCGTCGAGGACGCGGCGCAATTCGCTGATCACCGTGGCCAGATTCGTCTCGCAGACGTACGTCGCCGGCCACAGTGCGTCGTACAGCTCCTTGCGCGACATGGCACGCGTTCGATTGAGCAATAGCAGCCGGAGGAGCTGCCGCGCCTTCGGCGACAGGCGCTGCTCCTCGTCTCCGCGCCGGAGCAGATGGGAACCGCAGTCGAACGTGAACTCACCGAATCTGAATACGGCGTCCCGTTCACCACCCTCTGAGGTTCGCATAGTTGGATGTCCTGCGCAGGACACTACACGAATCCCTCCTTAAGTCAATTGAGGGAAAGGCGGTCCACCCACAATTCAATGAAATCCCCACAAAACCCAAATGTCGGTGTTAGTGCCACCACGGCTGCACCGGCGGCGGCCGCGCGGTGAGGTCCACCGCCTCCCCCGGCCGCGGCACGACCAGCGTAATGCCCGCCTTGCGGGCCGCGGCCAGGGTGCGGTCGGGGGGCTCGCGCCAGGCGTGGAAGCCGAGGTTGAAGGTGCCCCAGTGCACGGGGAGCATGACCTTGCCGCGCAGCTCGCCGTGAGCGCGCACGGCGTCCTCGGGGTCCATGTGGATGCTCTCCCACGTCTCGTCGTACGCGCCGACTTTGATCAGCGTCAAATCGAATGGGCCGTGCTGCGCGCCGATGGTGCGGAAATCGTCGTGATAGCCGGTGTCGCCGCTGAAGAAGAAGTTGTGCGCGGGGCCGCGCACGACCCAGGAGGCCCAGAGCGTTTCGTTGTTGTAGCGCGGGTTGCGTCCGCTGTAATGGCGCGACGGCACGGCGGTGATGCGCAGGTTGCCCACGTCGACGCCTTCGTTCCAGTCCAGCTCCGCGATCTGGCCGGGCTTCACGCCCCAGCGCTCCAGGTGCGCGCCGACGCCGAGGGGGACGGCGAAGCGCGTGCCGCGCGCGGCGAGCGCGCGCACGACCGGCATGTCCAGATGGTCGTAGTGATCGTGCGAAATGACCACCGCGTCGATGAACGGCAGGTCGGCCAGCGCGATCGGCGGCGGGTGGAACCGCTTCGGCCCGACCAGCGTCGACGGCGAACAGCGCTCGCTCCAGACCGGATCGGTCAGCACGCGGCGGCCGTCGATCTCCACGAGCACCGTGGCCCAGCCGAGCCAGGTTGCGCGCAGCGGCGGTACGACCGCGGGGCGGGACATGATGACCGGGATGCGGTTCAGCGGCTCGCGCTGCTCCTCGCCGAAGAACTGCCGTCGCAGCATTTCCCGGTTCGACGCCGTGGTCAGCGGCGCCTGCTGCTTGTTCCGGAACTTGCCGTTGGCCCACTGCGGCGAGCGGCGGATGCGCTCCAGCCGCGCGCCTTCGGGGCGTCCGCCGAGGGAGACCAGCCACTCCGTCGAATGCAGCAGCACCAGCACGGCGGCTAGCAGCAGCAGGACGACGATGAGTGCGATGCGTTTGAGCTTCATTGGACTGCCCTCTCCACGCAGGTTATGCGATACGGTTCGTTCGGAAGATGGCGGGTCCACTCGTCCCGCGTGAGCGCTTTGCGCTCGAGCCGGGCACAGACTGCTGCCTCGAGCCGTCCCGGTTGCCACTCGACGAGCCGGATGGGCTGACCGTGCGCCAGCCACCGTCCGTCGGGGCTGAAGGCGACGTCCCGGGTGTCGCTGCCTGCAATGCGGACGACTTGCTGCGGCGTATCGGTCGTGTGCTCCCATACGTGCAGCGTGTTGGCTTCCGTGACGGTGGCCAGGAAGAGCCCGGAAGGATCGAAAGCGAGACCGGAGACCCCGGCTTCGTGCGTGAGTGTGCGCGCCCGTCCCGTCCTCGTGTCCCACACCCGGACAGCCGGCGAGCGAAAGTTCGCCGCGGCGATGAACGCGCCATCGCGCGACACGGTCACGGTACTGACGTCGCCGCCGAAGCGATACTCGCCGGCACGGCTGCCATCGCCCGTCCAGCGGCGCACGACGCCATCATGCGACGCGGTGACGATCTCTTCGCCGCTCAGCGCCAGCGCCGCGATCTCGGCCGGATGCTGCAGCCGCGCGGTCCGGCGCGCTGAAGCTCCCTCGTGCACGTACACGTCCGCGCCGCGGACGAAGGCGAAGCGGTCGGCCCGAGGGGCGGCGGCGAGCAGCGTGCTGTTCGCGGCCTCCTTTCCCAGCGGCAGGTCGGCGAGGCCGTTGCCGGTGACGACGCTGACGCCCGCGCCGTGTGCCACCAGCAGCCGTCCGGAGCTGGTGTAGGCGAGCGCAGACGCACCCGACAGATACAGGAATCGCTCCTGGCTCGTGTGCGGCGTCAGGACGACGACCCGATCGATCTGACGAAGGTCGATGGTGGCGATCCGTTTCCCATCCGGCGAAAACGCAATCGTGCGTCCGGTATTCGGCGACTGCCACGCGGGCTCGGCGAGGTCGAGGCGCCAGCGTTTCACCGCCTGCGGCGTGATCGCGGTCATGATGCCGTCAGCAAAGGCCACCGCGGGAGGGCGGGTCAGACTCGGCCTGCCTTCGATACGCAGCCGCGCCAGCTCGCGCCGCGAGATCGTGTCGTATACGTGCACGCTGTTTCCGGGGCAACCGACGACCACCAGCGTCGCCATCGCGTCGAAGGCGAGGGGTCCGTCGCACGGGCTCTGGATGCGAAATGAGTCCGTGGCCCGGTACAGAGAGAACATGTCGATGAATTCCGCGGTGCTGAATGCGACGTGGACGCCATCTCCGAAGAACGGCCCGCGAGAATGACCCCGGTTCGCGAACGGAACCACCGGTTCACCGCCCGCGACCGGCCAGATCCCCGAGCCGGTGGTGCCGAGTACAGCCACGAACTCTCCATCCGGCGTGAAGGCTATCACCTGCCCATCCTGTGGTGCGGGCGGTCTCATGATCTCGCTCCGTGTGTCGGCCTGCCAGTCCCACAGGCGGACCACGTCGGCACAGGAGACGCCCAGCCGCCGGCCGTCGGGATGGAAGACGAAGTCCAGGAGATACGAGTCGCATGGCGTTCTGTCCGCGTGCCGCTCGCCGGTACGCGTGTTCCAGACGGCCAGTCCGTGAACGCCCCGCGTCGCCAGCCAGGTCCCATCATGCGACAGCGTGAGGGCATAGACGTGGTGTGGTTCTTCGAACGTACGCAAGAGCTCCGGTGCGGCCGCGATGCCGTACACCTGAAGCCGTGTCGCGTCGCCTTCCCTCTGTGCTACGACCAGGTGACTCCCATCGGAGCTCAGTGTGATCCCGCCGACTTCGCGGATCGTGAACCGTTTCTCCCGGACAGTGTCCTGGATCTCGATCGACGACTTACCAACGGCCACGACGATCCGCCCGTCCCTGGTCATTCGCAGGAGATCCGCGTCGGTCCCATGGAGAGGCGCCGAAAACGAGACTCGGGGGACGAGTGCCGCGACGCGGCGCAACGCCGTATCGGTCTGTAACGATCGCAGTCCGAGCTGCTTCATGCGCGCCGAGGCCTCGACGGCCAGAAGTGCGGCACGGGTGATGTCGTCCGGCTGCTGTGCCATCACGTTGCCGGAGTCGTTGGCGAGGCTCAGCGCAGCCGCGATGGCGGCTTGCCGTTGCGCACGCTCGGTCGCCTGCCGCTCGGCTTTCTTGGCTTGCCGTTCTTCTGCCTGCGCGCTGGCGACCTGCCGGTCGGCGTCGGCGACCCGCGCCGCGGCGTCCTCCCGCGAGGCACGCGCGACCAGCCAGCTCACGGCGCCTGCCACGGTCAGCGCGAGGACGGCCGTGGCAAGACCCGTGACGACCGTCGACGACGTCCGCCGCTCCTGCCGGGTGAACGTGACGGCGTTCGCGATGGCATCGAGAATCTCCTCGGACGGTTCGGGATGATCCTCGATCCGCTCGCGGCGGCGGAGCACGTGCGTGAGCAGCGGCGAAGTCTGCTTCTTCTCGATGGCTTCGGCCAGTGCCCCGTCGGCGTCGACGGCGAAGATCGTCCGCCGTGTCAGTGCGAACTTCACCAGCTCGCGCCGCACGTAGCGGGATCGGAGCGCCGCGGGGGTCGCCACCAGCACGAACATCCCGCTGCGCCGGAGCGCGAGCCGGAGACGCAGCGGCAGCCTTCTCCCGATCGTCGACGCCCATTGGTCGAGATAGACGGAGAGACCTTTCCGTTCCCCGAGCAGCACGGCCAGACGCCGCGCGTATTCGAGCCCGTCTTCGCGGCTGTAGGAGATGAAGACGTCGCGCCCGAACACAAAACGCAGAAGGCGGTCGATCGACCGCTGCCGGAAACCGTACATGGGATCGAGCCAGTATAGCCCCGCCCCACCAGGCTCACTTGGCGGTCAACACCCGATCCAGGAGGGGGGCCTTCATGTACAGCGGCCCCAGCTCCAGCGCGTCCTTTTCCTCTTCCTCGGAGACGTTGAAGGTCAACTCCTTCAGCTCTAAGCAGAACGCACCCATTCGACCCACGGTCCCCTCTCCCCGCGCGCGGGGGAGAGGGGACTGTGGGCGGAACCACTGCGTTCTGCTTAGGTGGTAGCGCTGCGCGCCGGAGGCGGGAAGGGCGCACAGTGCAGCGATCCCGAGGAGCAGGAGCACGCGGGGCATGGTGCGGATGGTACAGCGTATGATCCGGCGGCCATGCACGTCGAAGAACTGGAAGCGCACCGTCCGGCGCTGATGGGTCACTGCTACCGCATGCTCGGCTCGGCCGCGGATGCCGACGACGCGGTGCAGGAGACGATGGTCCGCGCGTGGCGCAGCCTCGACCGCTTCGAGGGACGGGCGTCGGTGAAAACGTGGCTGTACCGCATCGCCACGAACGTCTGTCTCGACACGCTGTCGGACGAGTCGCGGCGCTTCCGCCCGTTCGAGGAAGGGCCGGCCGGCTCGGTCGACCAGCCGCTCGAGGCGAGGGACCGCACGCACTGGCTCGAGCCGGTCCCCGACGCGCGCGTGCTCCCGTCGAGCGCCGACCCGTTCGAGCTGGCGGCGCTGCGGCAGAGCATCCGCCTGGCGTTCGTGGCGGCGCTGCAGCATCTCCCGCCGCGGCAGCGTGCCGCGCTCCTGCTGACCGAGGTGCTGGGGTGGTCGGCGGCGGAAGTGGCGGAGTGCCTGGAGACCTCGGTTCCGGCGGTGAACAGTGCCCTGCAGCGCGCGCGGGCCACGATGGCCGCGCGGAACGTGCCGCGGCCGGCGGATGCACTGACGGCGGACCAGTCGGAGATGCTGGAGCAGTACGTCGATGCCTTCCAGCGCTACGACGTCGACGCGCTCGTCTCCCTCCTGCGCGACGACGCCACCTTCTCCATGCCGCCCTACACGCTCTGGCTGCAGGGGCCCGACCCGGTGCGCGCGTGGCTGCACGGGCCGGGAGCGGGCTGCCGCGGATCGCGCCTCGTGCCGGTGGCGGCGTGCGCGTCGCCTGCCTTCGCGCATTACCACCCGGGCACCGAGCCGGGGACCTACCGCGCCTGGGCCATCATCGTCCTCGAGCTCGACGGCGACCGCATCGCGGGATGGAGCTCGTTTCTCGATGTGGAGACGCTGTTTCCGTTGTTCGGAATGCCGCTGGACATCGTGGATGGTGTTGCTGGTTGCTAGTTGCTGGTTCCTTGTGGTGCATGGCATTCGGGCCCAGGCTTCCCAACGAACCCAGCAACCAGCAACCAGCAACAATTTTTTCGCCGACCGATGAGTTTCCCCCCGACCCGAAGTCTATGCCTTCGAAATCACATACGAAGGAGACTCCGATGACCACCAAACAGATCTGGACCGGACGCGTGCTCAGCACCCTCGCCGTGCTCTTCCTGCTCTTCGATGCGATCGGCAAGCTGGTGCGGCCGCAGGCGGTGATCGACGGCACGACGCAGCTCGGCTTCCCCGTCAGCGTGATCCTGCCCCTCGGCATCATCCAGCTCGTCTGCCTCCTCCTCTACGTCCTCCCGCGCACGTCGATCCTCGGCGCCCTGCTCTGGACGGGCTACCTCGGCGGCGCCATCGCCACGCACGTGCGTCTCGGCAACCCGCTCTTCAGCCACGTCCTCTTCCCGCTCTACGTCGCCGCGCTGCTCTGGCTCGGCCTCTGGCTCCGCGAAACCCGCGTACGTGCGCTCCTGCCGCTGCGCGCTGCCTGATGAAGGGAGAAATCATGTCCCGCGAAATCTTCGTCAACCTTCCCGTCCGCGATCTCTCGAAGTCGATGGAGTTCTTCTCCGGCCTCGGCTTCACCTTCAACCCGCAGTTCACCGACGAGAAGGCCGCCTGCATGATCGTCAGCGACAAGGCCTACGTGATGCTGCTGACCGAGCCGTTCTTCCGCGGCTTCACGAAGAATGAAATGGTCGACACGAGCCGTGCCACCGAGGCCCTGATCGCGCTGTCGTGCACGAGCCGCGCGGAAGTCGACCAGATGGTGCGCAAAGCCATCGACTCCGGCGGCCGCCACGCCATGGACCCGGCGGATCACGGCTTCATGTACGCGTGGAGCTTCTACGATCCCGACGGGCACCACTGGGAAGTGCTGTGGATGGACCCGAATCACGTGCAGTAGGACCGGGACGGGCTGAAGCCCGTCCTACGTTCAACACCCTCCAGCGAAACGCGTGCTCAACGTAGGGCGGGCTTCAGCCCGCCGGCACTCGCGAGAAGCCGCTCCAGTTCCGCCGCGGCGGCCCGCGTCGCCGCCACATCGCATCCGCAGTGCGGACACTCCTGCTCCTCGGGCTTGACGTACTGGTTGCAGCCGCGGCAGAGCGGCAGCGCGGGCGGCACGCGGTCCTGCTCCGTGCGTTTGCGCGCGGCGGCCGGCATCGGGGGAGGGACGATCCGTTCGCCCGGGCCGCCGTCGAGCGGCTCGAGGATCAGGTCGAAGCGGCCGTTGTCGAAGGGACGTCCCGGCGCCGCGGCGACCTGCTCGACGCGCTCGCGCAGTCCCGCCTCCGCGAGCTGCAGCACGCGATAGTGGCAGTACGGATTGTTGCCGGCGCGGTCGAACAGCGAGTGCGACATCCACGTGCAGCCGCCCCGGCAGACGTCCGCGTAGTAGCACGTGCTGCAGAAGCCCCACAGCTCCTCGGTGGTCCGGTCGCGGGCGAAGCGGAGCTGGTCGGTGGTGTTCCAGATCTCCTCGATGGTCATGTCGCGCACGTTGCCGCCCGCGTACGGGCCGGTGGCGAGCGACGGGCAGCCCTTGATCGTGCCGTCGGCCTCGATGCCGAGGCCGGTGTGGCCGGCGGCGCAGCCATCCCAGTGGCGCTTCTCCTCGGTCACGCGCCAGCGATGCTCGTAGGGGCCGAAGTAGCCGATGTTGTTGCCGGGCTGCATGAGCATCCCGAGGTCGAGCGCCTCGTCGTAGAGCTCCGCGAGCAGCGGCATGACCTCGAGCAACTGATACGGCTGCAGCAGCAGCTCGGGATGATCGGCGGCGTTGCCCATGGCCACCGTGAGCTGCACCTGCCAGTTGGGCGCGCCGGTGGCGGCGATGGCCTGCATGAGCGGCCGCAGCTGCGGGATGACCAGGGCGGTGATCTGCGTGTTGACGCTGTACGCGATGCCGTGATCGCGCAGATGGCCGAGGGCCTGAAGGGCGCGGGCGTACGAGCCGGCCACGCCGCGAAGGCGGTCGTGGACGTCGGGCAGACCGTCGAGCGACACGCCTGCCGAGCGCAGTCCCGCGGCCGCGGCGCGGCGCACTTTGTCTTCCGTCAGCGCGAGGCCGCCGCTCTGCATGCTGCAGTGGATCCCGTGGTCGCTGATGGCGCGAATCAGCTCGATCCAGTCGCGGCGCATGTACGCCTCGCCGCCGATGAGCGTGATCTCGCGCGTGCCGAGCCGGGCGAGCTGACGGATGACCTCGAAGCATTCTTCGGTCGTCAGCTCGTCCGGCCGGCGGCGGCCGGCGCGGGAGCCGCAGTGGCCGCACTTGAGATTGCAGGCCAGCGTGATCTCCCACACCACGTGCACCGGACGGCTGTTCGCGAAGTCGTCCTCGGTGTCGTAACGGTGGGGACGGCGCTGCTCCATTTACTTCCTGGACGTGGCGCGCTTCGCGGGAGCGGCCTTCTTCGCGCCGCCGGCGTTGAGCTTCTTCAGCGCGGCCTCGCCGGCCTTGATGGCCTTGGAGAGATCGCCGCCCTGCTGCTCGTGCAGGGTCCTGGCCTGCTCGACGAGGGTGGAGAGACGACGCGCGTCGCCGCGCGCGATGGCATCCATGATGGGGGGACCGTAAGGACGTACGCTCACTGGGGTCTCCTTTCGATTGAGGAGTGACCGGCGCGACTGAAACCCTACCCTAGTGGTACAAATCGCGGGATGCGCGTTCCCGCTTTCCTCTGCCTGCTCCTCACCGCGTGCGGCACGGTGCGGCCTTGTGTCACGCGCGCGGTCGAGGAGGCGGTGGCCGCGCCGCTCGCCGACCGGCGTTTCGCCGGTGTGGCCGCTGCTGCGCAAGGCGTACGGGATGCAGCATGCGCCGGAGACGCCATTCATGATCATGTCGGTGTCGAAGCAGTTCACAGCGGCGCTGGTCCTGCGCCTCGCCGCGCGCGGTGCGCTGCGGCTGGAGGAAGCGCATCCCTCGGCTACGGCTGGTTCCTTCGCAGGAGCGACGCCGGCCGCGCGCTGCAGTACCACGCCGGCTCCGGCGCCGGCTTCCGCGCCTTCAATTACCGGCTGCCGCAGGAGCGGATGTCGGTGATCGTGCTGAGCAACATCGCGGAGAGCGAAGTGCCATGGGTGCTCCCGCTCGTCGACCGCGTGGCCGCGTGTCAGCGTCCGTAGCGGTCAGCCGGATGGTGACGCGGGATGCACAGCGGACCGCTGGCGTCCTCGCCGGCTGTCCACTCGATCAGCGTCCGTAGATCGAGGAGATCTCCGCCGCCATCTCGAAGTCCTGCTCCGTGACGCCGCCCGCGTCGTGCGTGGTCAGCCGGATGGTGACGCGGTCGTAGACGTTGCTCCAGTCGGGATGATGGTTGCGCCGCTCGGCCACGAAGGCCACCCGGGTCATGAAAGCGAAAGCCTCGGCGAAGGAGGGGAAGCGGAGCTCGCGCTGCAGCGCGTTGTCGCGGTACTCCCACGAGGGGAGCACCGCGAGCCGTTGCCGAATGTCGTCCATCAAACGATCACGCTCTTCGCCGCCGCGTCGCGCGGGATGATCTTGTATTTCTTCTTCTTCGACCCGTCGATCAGCTTCTGCAGCGCCTTGCGGTCGTATGTCTTCTCGAAGGCGTCGACCGGGTAGGTGAGGTGCACGTTGTAGGGCTGGTTTCCGCGCGTGGAGATGAGCATCTCCAGCGTCTCGATGTCGGGATTGTCGAACTTGCCGTTGGCCGAGACGACGTAATCCTTCGCCGGGATGCGCTCGAAGAAGTCGGTGTCGAGGTCGCGGATGCTGCCGTGGTGGGGAACCTTCAGCACGTCCACCGGGAACTGATCTTTCTTCATCAGCTTCGCGTTCTCGATCCCCTCGAGGATGTAGTCGCCGCGGCCGTCGCCGGTGAGGAGGATCTTCCGCTTGCCGTCGGAGGCGAGGACGACCAGGCTGGCCAGGTTGGGTGCCGACTCGTCGAGGTAGGCCACCACCTGTGCGGCCTTCTTCTCCGCTTTCTTGACGTCCTTGATCCAGTCCTTCTGGAGCTTGAGCAGGCGATCGCGCGACGGCCCGAGGATGGTCAGCTTCAGTCCTCCGCCGACATCGACCTTGTCCTTGCCGCTGCCGGCCATCATCAGCGGACGGTCGTCGTTGAGCACCCAGCCGAGCTTGTTCTTCACCAGCTCGCGCAGCTTCCGCCCCTGGCCGATGCTGGCGATCATCGCCGCGGCGGGATGTTTCTCGCGCACGGCCGGCGGGACCGAGCCGTCGGTGGAGGAGACCTTCGCCGCCCCGCCGGCATTCTGGAGGTACTGGTCGTCCTCGTCGCCGAGGATGTCGGTGAAGGCGTTGTGCCACAGCTCCTGCACCGCCACCAGCTTCTGGCCCGCCTCGTCGTCGAGCTCCGCCGCCAGGTCGAGGATGCCTTTGATGTGGTCCTCGTCGATGTGGCTGACCATGACCAGCCGCACCGGCAGCGGCTCGTCCGGCGAGCGCTTCTGCTTGATCTCTTCCAGCCGCGGCCGGAGCGAGTTGGCGTAGACCGTCTTGGGCCCGCCGTCGACGATGATCAGCCGCGGATCGGCCTTCGTGCCGTAGTGGAGAAGCAGTGCGTCGCCGTAGAGGGCGGGAAGGGCTTCGAGTTGCAGAGGCATGCGGAGCTCCTTTTGTCTTAGACGGATTGCAGGGCCCTGAGAATGTCCACCATCCCGGCGCCCTGGAAATAGCGCTCGCGCCCGAGGTCGGTGGCGGTGGAAGTGAGGATCTTCTTGATGCGCGCGGGCCTGCCGATCAGCTCCTCGTACCGCGCCATCAGCAGCGCCGCGGCACCGCTGACGTGCGGCGTGGCCATGCTCGTCCCGTCCTTGCGGGCCGTGTCGGTATTCGGCGTGACCGACTCGATCTTCTCGCCGGGCGCCACGATGTCCGGCTTGATCCGGCCGTCGCCCGTGGGGCCGCGGCTGGAGAAGTAGCTCACGCCGTACGTGTGCGGCTTGAAGCGGTGCGTGGCGCCGACGGTGATGACGAGATCGGCGTTCCCCGGATCGGTGATGCTGATGCTCCGGTAGCCCTCGGTGGCGCTGCCCTCGATGGTCTCGTACTTCACGTAGCCTTCGTTGCCCGCTGCGGCGACCACCACCACGCCGTTGTTCACCAGCCGCTCCGCTTCCTCGCAGATGGGCGTGCGGCCGCAGGCGAAGTTCATCACGTCGTGCTTGATGGACATGCTCAGGTTCGCGCCATGGACGACGAAGTAGTCCTTGTGGGCGTTCTTGTAGCGGATGTACTGCAGCGCGGCGATGATCGAGAACTCGTCGCCCATCCCGTCGTCGTCGAAGACGCGCAGGTCGTAAAGCCGGAGGTCGGGACAGATGCCGGTCAGGGTGCGCTGCCGCTCCCGCCCTTCGTCCGTGTCGCGCCAGTCGGCGGCGAGGATGCCGGCGCAGTGCGTCCCGTGGTCGTTCTGCGGGATGTGGCCGGTGCGCTCGTTCTCTTTCCCCTTGTTCAGGACCTCGGAGGTGTAGCGGTTGTCGTGCGGCACCTCCAGCAGCGGCTCGAGCAGCGTCCAGTCGATCTCGTTGCCGGAGATGAGCCGCGGCTTGAGCTGCTTGAGCTGCTCGATGAGCTTCGGGTCGCGTTTCTTGCCCGCCAGCAGCTCGCGCACGCGCGGCGGCAGGTCGGCCGACGGAGGATCGAGCCGGGCCGGATTGAGGAGCTGGCGGATGAGCCGGAAGTCGTAGGTGGCCACGATCCGCGTCCGGTTCTCCCACTTGCCGTTGACTTTCTCGAACGGCTCCGCGTACAGCGGGCGGCTGCCGTTCCGGTCGAGCGTGTCCTGGCGCAGGCGGAAGGCGGGGTGGGTGGCGTCGATGCCGCTGTCGACGACGGCCCACACGAGGTCTTTGCAGCTGATCTCGAAAAGGCGCCGCGCGGCATCGGCTTTCACGGCCACGGAGGAGCGGTAGACGGTGGTGGTGGCGCGGCGGTTCAGGTTCACGGTCCAGATGTGCGGCCCCGTAGGGTCGGGGGACTCGACTCCCTCGAGCAGCTCCGCCACCGCCCGCACCTCGGGGAGCCAATTGTTCTTGGCTTCACTGACCTCGGTGGTCTCGCCGGCGCGGTCGTCGCGCGTGTCTTTCTCGCCGATCTCGTCGGCGGTGCGGTCGCGCCTCTCTTTCCGCGCCAGGGCCAGGAAGCCGACGGTGCGGAAGATCCACAGCAGGTCGGGCGTCAGACCGAGCTGCGACGCCTTCCGTTCCGGGTCGCGCAGTGCATCGGCGATCGTTTCCGCCTTCAGGTTCCGCAGTTCCAGCGGCGTGATGCGCACGCGCTCGGTCTTCCTGGACCGCGGATTCTTCTTGCGCTGCCAGAGGGCGTTGGACCACCAGCCGGTGACCGGGAGGACGACGCGCACCAGCTCCGCGAAGTCGAGCGTGGCCAGGACCGTGGACTGGTTGTAGATCACCTCGCGGTCGTCGATCGACTTGCCGTCGTGCTCGAGCCGCTCCAGGATGACCGAGCGGACCTCGCCCGGCCGCGCCTCGCCGTACGGCGTCAGCAGGAGCTCGCACGTTGCGTCCAGGTCTTCCGCGAACTTGAGCCAGACGTCGGGGAGGATGGGGGAGTCCTGCGTGAACCGGCGCGCGTGGCCGAGACCGAACATGACCCGCTCGCACGCCTTGCGCTCGACCGACGGGCCTTTGGCCGGCTCTTCTTTTCGTTTTGGCATTGCCCGATTGTAATCGCCGCAAGCGGTTCTTCGGCCTCGATTGCATCAACCACAATTTCCCAATGAAAGGCGAACCATTGCCGGGCTGCCGGTGCCTACCTTCCTGACCAAGGGAGAGCACCAATGAAACGAATCCTGCTGTCAGCAGCACAATGCTGTTTCTCACTACTCATCGCGTTGTACCCGGTCGCGCTGGCAGCGGCCGGGCAGCAGGGAGTTGCCGTCACGACCGGCGTCGATGGGCACGGCCGTCCGGTGATCACCAGCACGTCCATCACCGAGGGGATCGACTGCACCGGCTGCGGCAACCCCTCGCCGGCCGGGCTCGCGGATGCACCCGCACCGAAGATCGCGCGCAACCTCGAGGCGCGGCTGGCCGCGAATCCGGGCCGGGAGACGGTACGGGTGGTGGTCACGTTCACCGAGGATCTGGTCATGCCGCGCTTCCCCGAGCTCGACCGGACCAGGCCGGCGGACGACATCGTCAACGTACGCGCGCTCGAGCAACGCGCCAGGCTTGCCGGGACACTCCTGGAGACGCGGCGGGCGCGCAATGCCGCCTTCGAGCGCGAGCTCGAATCGGAAGGTGCGCGCGTGCTGCACCGCTTCTGGATCGCGAATTCCGTCGCCGTGGAAGCCCCGCTGCAGTCGATCCGCGCGATCGCCGCGCGCAATCACGTGCAACAGGTCGAGCTCGAGCAGACCGCGGTGCCGCCGCCCACGATCAACGCCGGCCGGCAGGTCATCCGCAGCGACACGTTCTACAACATGGCCGGCTATGACCTGACGTACTGGCGCATCGCCCTGCTCGATACCGGCATGCCCATCAACTCCGCCGGCACGATCACCCACGGATTGTTCGACGCCGGGCGCATTCGCGGCTTCGACTGTGTCAATGCGACCGGATCGCCCTGCACGACGCCGCGGTCCGGCCTCACGCTCAATCCGCTCGACGACTATTGGGATCACGGTATCCCTTCGGCGTCGATCCTCACTGCCAATTCCGCCCTCGGCAACGACTATCGCGGCGTGACGCGATTCAACGTCGACGGCTACAAGATCTACAACGACGCCGGACTGCACACGACGGCGGCGCTGTACGCGTTTCAGGCAGCGGTCGTCAACGCCTCCGATGTCATCGTCGCGGAAATCCAGGCGCACAAGGGCTCGTCCATCACCACCGCTGCCGACAATGCGTACGACTCCGGCGTGGCCGTCATCGCGGCCGCGGGCAATTACGGCCCCGACGCCGGCACGGTCGCGTCACCAGGGGAGGCGCACAAAGCCATCGCCGTCGGTGCGGTCGACTATGCGACGCTCGGCACCGAGAGCTATCAGGGACGCGGCCCGGAGTCCGACGGCCGGGTGAAGCCGGAGATTCAGGGGCCGACGAACACCTACACGGCGAGCAATGCCGGCTACTGGGCGACGAAACCGTTCGACGGGACGAGCGGCTCGACGCCCTACATCGGCGGCGCGGCAACGTTGTTCGGCTGGTGGATCAACTCGACCGGCATGTGGGTCACCCCGGGCCGCATCTACACGCAGCTCATCCTCTGGGGGAACAACTTCACCGCCCCGGCGACGGACAACACGCGCGGTGCCGGCCTGCTGCGCCATCCGCCGCCGGGCTTCGGCTTCCCCGGCGCCAATGGGACTGTGTATCTGGGCCAGTCGCAGTATTACGAGCATTCGAAATCGATCTCCGGAACGGGTTACGACCTCAGCGCCGCGCTCTGGTGGCCGGAAGGGGCGGCGCAGGCGCACAACAACATCGATCTGCAGATCATCGATCCGTCCGGTGTGGTGCGCGCGTCGAGCAGGGGCACGGGAACGGTGTTCGAGAAAGCCCGCGTCTCGGGACCGCTCGCCCCCGGCACGTGGAAAGTGCGCATGACGCGAGGCGCCGGCGGTTCGGCGGGGTCGCAGCAGGTCTTCTTCGCCTATTACTACAAGGAGAGCTCGCGGTTCCCGGATTGAGGCGGCTACGGCACTGTCCGGATCACGTTTCCGAACTCGTGGGTGGTACAGCGGTAGCGGTAGCTCTGTGCGTCCGAGGGGACGGCGAACGTGAGCGTCCCCTCGGTGATGTTGTTGTTCGTCACGCTGCCCGGTGGCGCATCGAGGATGGCGAAGGGATGCACGGACGCAACGCTGATCCTGAAGCGGTACGTCCTCCCCGGCGTGAGCTGCAGCACGGGGTTCTCGCCGGGGAGGCCGGAGATCGCGTAGTAGTGACCGGGCGTGGTGACCACGTAATCGGCGTCCGTCGACCGGACGTCCACGTCGATGTTGACCCGCGCGGTGAGGGTCGCGGTTTCGGTGCGGATGACGTAGCGGAAGCTGTCCGTGCCGAGGAACGGACGGCCGCCGCCGTAGCCGTCGTCGTAGGCCGGTGGCGTCCCGTAGGTGAAGCTCCCGTCCTGCCTCAGGGCGATCGTCCCTCCCCGCGCGGTGGCCGTGGAGGTCGTGAACGAGGTCTGCTCGTTCCCGGTCGTCGCGCCGAAGCTCACGATCCTTCCTCCGCCGAGCGTGTCGTTCGTCAACACGCCCGGGGCGGGAACGGAGAGCGAGCTTTCCGGTGCGGTGGAGTAGGCGTCGTCGCCGGCGGCCATCTGCGCGGCCTGCACGACGATCGTCACCGTGGCCGGCGAGCTCCCGCCCGCGTTCCGGATGACGTAGCGGAAGGTATCGGTGCCGCGGAACGCACTGGCCGGGGTATAGGTGAACCCACCGCCGGCGGAGAGAGTCAGCGAGCCGCCGTTCGCGGTCTGGAACGCGCTCCCGAGGGCCGTGACCTCGGTACCGCTCGACGGCCCGCAGCTCGCCAGCACCGCGGTATTCAGCGTGTCGTTCGCGAGCACGCCCGGAGCGGCGACGGTGAGGGTGGTTCCTTCGGTGAGCGAATAGCTGTCCGCCTCGGCGAGAGGCGCCGCCACCGCCGGGGGACCCGGATTGTGGCGCACGGCGCGACGCCGGCCGGCAGCCGCGAGGTCGGTTCCGAAGATCGAGACGAGGAGCAGGGCCGCGAGCACGGTTCGACGCATAAAATGCTCCTGGAGGCGCTCCGCCTCCGGTTTACACAGCACCCGTCGCTGTATGCGCAGAGCGTAGCGCGGCCGCCCGTCCTCGTCCGTCATCCAGAGCGGCAGTCGTCCGTCAGTCTGAGCGGCAGCAGCCCGTCAGTCGGAGCGACCGGTCTGCCTGGCTACGGTTACCGGTGCCGCTGTCACGCGGTAACGCGCGGAATCGCGAAAACCATGCGACGAATCGCGAAGTCCACGCGCGGAATCGCGAAACCACGCGACAAATCGCGAAGTCCACGCGCGGAATCGCGAAAACCACGCGACGAATCGTGAAGTCCACGCGCGGAATCGCGAAAACCACGCGCGGAATCGCGAAGTCCACGCGACGAGTCGCGAAGTCCACGCGACGAATCGCGAGTACCACGCGACGAGTCGTGAAGTCCCACGCGACGAGTCGCGAATACCACGCGACGAGTCGCGAAGTCCACGCGACGAATCGCGAGTACCACGCGACGAGTCGTGAAGTCCCACGCGACGAATCGCGAATACCACGCGACGAATCGCGAAGACACAGCGTGGAATCACGAAGACACGGCGTGGAATCACGAAGACACAGCGTGGAATCACGAAGACACAGCGTGGAATCACGAAGACACAGCGTGGAATCACGAAACCACAGCGGTGTCTTCGTCGATCAGACTCTTACGAACCAGCGACCGTCGGGGGGTGTTGCGCTGGATCCGCGATCTTCCCGCGACGCAACAGTATCGCAGTTGTGCAACTGTCGCTCATCATGCCGCGAATGGTGGGGTGCGGGCGCTACCGCGAGTCCTGCCACCGCCCGTTGACGAGCGCTTTTGCGCGCAGGTCGACCTCGGCCAGCCACGCGCCGCGGGTGCCGACGCGGTCGGCGGGGCCGAAGGTGATGGGCGGGGTGAGGGCGGTGGGGACGTTGTAGAACCCTTCCAGCTCCTCGACCAGTTTCTCGCGCGAGAGGTCGCGGCCGGCGCGGCGGAGCGCCTCGGCCAGCACCTTCGCCGACGCCAGCGCCGCGGCGGCGGTCTGGGGATGGGCGGCGGCGCGGGGGGAGAGCGCCTGCAGCTCACGCAGGCCGGCCGTGGTGAGATGCGGCGGGCCGGCGGGGAGGGCGACGGTGATGCGTCCGTCGAGCGACGCAGGGGCGGCGAAGAGTGCCTCGCCGGCGGCAGGGGAGAGGACGAGCACGCGCGGCGGTGCGGGCAGCGCCGCGGCGGTGTGCAGGATCTCGCCGACGCGCGCGCGTCCCGAGGTGATGAGGATCGACTTCGCGGCGCGGATCGACTCCAGCGGCGTTGCATCGCCGACGGCCACCACGCCGTCGCCGGCGAAGGCGCGCAGCGCCGCGATCTCCTGCGCCGGGCTGCCGAGGAGGCGGAAGAGATAGCGCAGCTCCGGCGCGTCGCCGGAGAACGCGGCGACCGACGGCACCTCGCGCTGCTCGATCAGCTCCGCGAGTGATTGCTCCGCGCCGAGGAGTGAGCTCGCCGTCAGGGCGAAGGGCTGCTCGGCATCCAGAAACGCCTGCACCGCGCCGCGGCGCTCGGCCGGCGCGGCGGGGAGCTCCGCGAAGCGCACGTCGATGCGGCGGCCGTACAGGCCCCCCGCCTCGTTGATGCTGGCGAACACCCCGGCGACCACGTCGCGCACCGCGGCGGCGCGCGTGCGGTCGGGAGAGAGCAGCACGCCGATGCGGACCGCGTCGTCGGACAGGCCCGGGTCACGCACGCGGCCGAGGGTCTGCAGGTAGGCGACGAGATCGTCCGCGTCGCGGGCGGAGAGGCGATAGCGCGGCATGACGCGATCGAGGTCGTTGCCGGCCGGATCGATCCCCATCGTGATGGCGCGCGCGAGCGTCCGGGCGGTGTAGGGGGGATGCGAGCGGCGGGCGGTCGCGTACTGTTTCGTCAGCTCCGCCCATTGCAGGTTCGAGGGCCGCACGCCCCCTTCCGCCTTGCCGCGGCCGTCGTAGTCGTGGCAGTTCACGCAGCGCAGCACCGTGGCGGGAATGACCATCGTCCCTTCCGCATCGGTGACGGCCTGGATCGGCGACGATCCTTCGCCGCGCAGGTAGATCTGCTTCCCCCGCCGCGGATCGGCAGCGGATGCGGGAAGGGCCAAGGCCAGCAGCAGCGGGAGGAGCTTCATGGCGAAACGGTGGCGGCGGCCCGCGGAACGGAGTCGTCGACCACCGACGCGACGACGTCGACCACCGCGTCGATGCCGGCCACGCCGAGGGCCTTCTTCCAGAGACCGGTGCGGTCGTTGCCGATGAGGAAGAGGTTCGAGTGGCCGTCGCGGTTCTCGGCGTAGAGGCCGATGCGGCGCAGCGCGGCGTGTACCTGTTCGGGCGAGCCGCTGAGGAAGTACCACCCTTCCTTCGCCTCGAGCTGCGCGGCCAGCGCCTTCAGTTTCGGCGGCGTGTCGCTGGCGGGATCGACGGTGATGGAGATCAGCACGAGGTCGCGGCCGAGGCGGCCGGCGAAGCGGCTCTGGATGGCGCGGTAGGCGCTGGCCATCACCGGGCAGGTCATCTTGCAATCCGCGAAGAAGGCGTTCATGACCACGGTGCGGCCGTGCAGCAGATCGCGATAGAGATCGACGGACCGGCCGTTCTGGTCGACCAGCGGCAGCGTGCCGAAATACTGCGCCGCGGGAGTGGCCTCCGCACGCTGTTTGCCGAGGGCCTGCAGCGCGTCGGCGATCTTCGCCGGCGCGGTGAAGCCGTTCATCCGCTGCCAGCGGCCGGTGCGGTCGTCGCCGATGACGAGCAGGGGGCCGTGATCGTTCTTGTCGGGCGTGAACGCGCCGATCGATTTCAGCAGCTCATCAATCTCCGACGGCTCGCCGGTGACGAGCGTCCATCCCTCCTTGCCGCCCATGCGCTTGCTCCACGCGGCGAGGCGCGCGGGCGTGTCGGTGATCGGGTCGAGGGTAACGGAGATGAGCGAGACGTCCTTGGCCGAGTCGCCGAGGCGCGACTGCACGCCGGCGAACGTGGCGCCGAGGGTCGGGCAGATGGTCGTGCAACTGGTGAAGATGAAGTTGATGGCGACGATGCGGTCCTTCACCAGCCCGGAGTAGAAGCGTTTCGAGGCGCCGTTCTGGTCGACGACGGGGACGTCGGCGATGCGCATCGGCGCGTCGCCGAGCGCGAAGGGGGCGCAGACGAGCAGCGTGGCGATGAGTAGTTTTCGCATGGGAGTACCTGTCCGGAAGACGTGCGGCGGCGGCATTTCGTGAACACCCGCGGCCCGATTCGTGCTTTTCTACGGACATGCACAAGAAAGCGCTGTACTCCCTGCTGGTGGCCCTGGCATTGACGCTGGCCGCGACCGCGTCCGGCCAGGAGGAAACGTTTTACGAGTCGTGGAAGGCGTCCGAGGGGAAGCGCGGGACGCTGAAGCATCAGGATGGGGACTGCGAGTACATCTTCACGCTCGACGATGCCGGCGAGCAGATGATCGCCCGCGTCGGCCGCGACTATGTGGAGTTCGCCCGCTTCACCCGGGAGAAGGGGGAGCGGCGGACGCACCGGCTGGTCCCGATGTCGCGCCTGGTGATGCGTCGCTCGCGCCTGTCGCGCTAAGCAGGCCGCACCGGTCTCGCCAACGGACCGCCGGCGTCCCGCCGGCTGTCTGTGGCGGCGTCCCGCCGCCACTGTGCGGGCGAGACGCCCGCACAGACAGCCGGCGAGGACGCCGGCGGTCCGTTGGTGAAACCCGTGCAG
>Ga0196976_1000617_pt1 | contig 21598 bp, 24 predicted proteins | sample S3v_513CmetaG_FD_148644 | JGI IMG/M metagenome (GOLD analysis project Ga0196976, IMG submission 148644) | Soil microbial communities from Anza Borrego desert, Southern California, United States - S3+v_5-13C | ecosystem: Environmental > Terrestrial > Soil > Desert | place: USA: California...
ATCGAGCCGGAGGGGCCGGGACCGCTGATCTCCTTCTTCGCCGGGCGCGGCGTGGGCCGCCTGCGCATCCCGCTGACCATCGTTCCCGGCGGGTTGAGCGAGGACCAGCTGGACGCCATCACGTGACCGCTCACCGCACCCCTCACCGCCCGTACAGCGCGGCGAGGCTGCGCAGGTCGATGTCGCTGCGGTCGTCGGTCAGCACCGGGTGGCCGGCGCCGTCCACGGGGTGGATGGTCTCGGCGATGCGGCGGGACGCGTACAAGGCCGGCGCGGGGGCCTTCTCCAGGCGTACGTGTACGTCGGCCAGCGTACGCGCGTCCGCCGTGGCGATCAGGAAGTAGTTGCCGTTGCCCGCGTCGGCCATGAACACCGACGGGAACACCGCCGCCAGCGTCGCCGCCAGCGGCCCCGTCAGCACGTCGCGGTCGGCCGGCGAGGCGACGTTCATCATCACCATGCCGCCGGGCGCCAGCCGCTGCTTCACCGCCGCGAAGAACTCCCGCGTCGCGGTGAAGAAGGGGATGACCGTGCCGTTGTAGAGGTCGACCAGGATGACGTCGTGCGTCTCGACCGAGGTGCGGACGAAGCGGCGGGCGTCGGCCACCTGCGTGCGCACGCCGGTGAGGCCGAAATGCTTGCGCGCCACCTCCACCACCGCCGGGTCCAGCTCGACTCCCAGGATGTCGGTGTCCGGCCACGCGCGGCCGATCTCCCGCGCCGCCACGCCGCCCGCCAGACCCAGGATCAGCACCCGCCGGCCGTCCGCCAGCGCGGGTGCGGCGGCGAACAGGTCGTAGTACAGGCCGGTCGGCCCACCGTCCTTGCGCAGGCGCGACTGCACCGCCCACAGCACGTTCAGGTGCAGGCGGACCTCGCGCTCATCCTCGCGCACGTAGATGGTGTTGTGCGGCGTCTCGCGGTACAGCGCGAACCCCTCGCCCTCCCGCCACACGGCCCCCCAGGCGGCCAGCGCCAGCAGGGCCGCCGTGACGCCCACCTCGCGCCCGCGCGGCAGCGGCAGGCAGGCGGCGGCGAGGATGACGCCGGCCACGGCGTAGCCGGCCGACACGCCGATGGTGGGAATGGCGAAGAAGGACGCGAAGAAGGTGCCGCCGATGCTGCCCAGCGTGCCGACGGCGTAGATCCGCCCGGCCGAGGCCGCCGTCCCGCCCGCCGCCGTCAACCCCGCGCAGATCGGCGACACCATGGCCAGCGCGAAGGACGGCGCGCCCAGAAGCAGCATGGCGCCGACCACCGACCCGGCCGGCGTGCCGACGCCGCCCCCGGCCGCCGCCTCCAGCAACCCCGGCCCGACCCACGGCGACGCCCCCGCCCACAGCGCCCCGGCCACGAGCGCGCCGCGCAGCGCCGGCACCGCGCGCGGCCCGTCGCCCACCGACCCGCCGTACCAGTAGCCGGCCGCCATGAACCCCAGCACCACGCCGATGACCGCCCCCCACTGGTAGACGGAATAGCCGTAGTGCGGCGCCATCAGCCTCCCGCCCAGGATCTCCAGCATCATCAGCGACCACCCCCCGGCGAAGGCGGCGATCAGGTACGGGGCGGTGCGGCGGGAGATAGCGTTCATGGAAGCGTGTCTATGGGTGCCGGCACCCACCGTCAACGGAACGGTTGTCGTGGTGCAACTGTTGCACTAAGCTTTCGACATGCCGACGATCGCGCGGTTCGCCGCCTGCACCGTGTCCATATATCCTGCGGACCACAACCCACCACACGTTCACATCCGAGGACCGGACTTCGAGGCGCTGGTCGAGATCGGGGGGTCGAAATCGGCGGGAAGGGCAGGATCATCGGCCGGACGGGCAAGGTCCGCACCATCACGGACGCCATGGATTGGGTCAAGGCCAACACCGAAATGCTCTTGGAGCGCTGGAAGGAGCTGACCCATGAGGACGGTGCCGCATCAACAGATCGCCGACGTGCACACTCGTCCCCCCGCAACGCTGGTGGTGACATGGAAGGACGGCAGCGTGGAAAAGGTCGACCTGTCCGCCGTCCTGGCGCGCAGCCGCACCTTGGCGCCCCTGCGCGATCCGGATCTCTTCCAGCGGGCGCACGTCGGGGAATGGGGCTGGTCGGTCGCCTGGACGGACGATCTGGACCTCAGCTCGCAACAGCTCTGGCGCTGGGCGGGGGAGCAGAACGGCGACTTCATGCCGGCCGACGACTTCCGCGCCTGGATGGAGCACAACGGCCTGTCGCTGAGCAAGGCGGCCGACGCGCTCGGCATCAGCCGCCGCATGGTGGCCTATTATACGGGCGGCGAGCGCCCCATACCGAAGACGATCCGGCTGGCGACGGTGGGGTTCGATGCGCTGAAGCACGGCATGGCCGCCTGACGGGCGCGGCCGTCAGCCCTTCAGCCCGAACACCTGGATCGGCTCGACCAGCCCCTTCACCGGCTGCCAGCCGAGCGAGGCGAGGCGCTCCGGGCAGTGGCGGGCGAAGGCTTCCGAGGTCAGCACCGGGCGGTCCAGGCGGGCGCACAGCCCCTCGATGCGGCTGACCAGGTTGACGGCCGGGCCGATCACCGTGAAGTCCAGGCGGTTGGGAGCGCCGATGTTGCCGTACATGACGTCGCCGACGTGCAGCGCCAGGCCGTAGCGCAGCGTCGGCTGGCCCCAGGCGGCGCGTTCCGCGTTCAGGCGCGCCATCCCGGCCAGCGCCTCCTCGGCGGCGTCCAGCGCGCGGGCGCAGGTCGCGGCCTCGCAATCGGCGGCGCAGGGGCCGTCGGGCAGCGGGAAGACGGCCAGCACGGCGTCGCCGACGAACTTCAGGATCTCGCCGTCGCGCGCCTCGATGGCGCCGCCCATGATCTCGAAATAGCCGTTCAGCAGCGCGATCAGCTCCTCGCGCGGCAGGCGGTCGGCCAGCGCCGTGAAGCCGCGCAGGTCGCAGTACCACAGCACGGCGTTCAGGCCCGCCCCGGTGCCGCGCCGGATGTCGCCGGACAGGATGCGCGCCCCGGTGCGCCGGCCGACGTAGGTGTCGAGCACCGTGGCGGCGAGGCGGCGCACGCTCTTCAGCTCCAGCACCGCGGCCAGCGCCGGCAGCACGCCGTCGATCAGCGCCAGATCGGCGGTGGAGAAGCCGCCCGGGCGGTCCGTGGCGACGCTCAGCATGTTGCGCCGGCCGTTGGAGAAGGCGAGCGCCATGATGGCGTAATCGGTGATGTTCTGCGCCTTCAAGTCGTCCAGCACGGGGAACGGCCAGGGCTCGGCCATCCGCTCCAGGGGAAAGCGCATGGCCTCCGCACCGGCGTCGATGATGGCGGCCACGGGGCTGGAGCGGTATTCGGGGGTGTTCTCGCTGCCGTGCTCGCGCTCCACCACCTCGACGATGCCGCGGCCGTGGCGCCAGTAGACGGTCATCATGCGGAACAGCGGGTGCAGCACGCGCAGGCCCAGCGCGCAACGGACCAGCGGCACCCCTTCCTCAGCCATGCGGACGCAGAAGGCGTCCAGCACGTCGGGAACTTCGGGAAGCATCCGGGCCTCGCCGAGCAGCCAATCGACGACCGCCGCGCGGGCGTCGCTGCCCGAAGCAGCGGAATCCTTGCTCACCGTCAAATTCCCCAACGAGGGCGCGCTTGATCTTGCCGGCGATTCTGCCCAAGTTTCCGATACGCCGCCAGTCTTCTTCGGCGGCAGCGCAGAAAGGATTCAGCACCATGTTCATCCAGACCGAGCAGACCCCCAATCCGGCCACCCTCAAGTTCCTGCCGGGGCGTGAGGTGCTCGGCCACGGCACGGCGGACTTCACCAGCCGCGAGGCGGCCGCCCGCTCGCCGCTCGCCGAGCGGCTGTTCGAGATCGACGGGGTCGCCGGCGTCTTCCTGGGCGCCGACTTCATCACCATCACCAAGGACGGGTCGAAGGAGTGGTTCCTGCTGAAGCCCTCCATCCTCGGCGTCATCATGGAGCACTTCACCGCCGGCAAGCCGGTGCTGCTGCATGGCGGCGACGACAACGCGGTGACCGAGGACGACGACGAGATCGTCCAGCAGATCAAGGAGCTGCTCGACACCCGCGTGCGCCCGGCGGTGGCGCAGGACGGCGGCGACATCACCTTCCACGGCTTCGACCGCGGCGTGGTCTACCTGCACATGAAGGGCTCGTGCGCCGGCTGCCCCAGCTCGACCGCCACGCTGAAGAACGGCATCGAGAACATGCTGCGCCACTACATCCCCGAAGTGGTCGAAGTCCGCGCCGTGCGCTGACCGTTTTCGACGTTGGGTTTTCGCTGCGCTCAACCCAACCTACCCTCACGTCGTAGGTTGGGTTGAGGCACAGCCGAAAACCCAACGCGCCTTCTGTTTCTTCACTCCGGCACCAGGAACTGCACGCCGAACCAGCGCCAGCGGCCGTCGGGACCGGGCAGCGTGCAGTTGACGCGCGAGCGGCCCGGCGGGAACGGGTCGGCGATGCGCACCTCCACCCGGTCCTCGGCGATGTGCTCCACCTGGGTGCGGCCCTGGCCGGAGGCGAAGCAGGCCAGCCGCGACAGGTCGCCCACCGCCTCGCCCACCGTGAAGCCGAGCGGCGGCGGGTTGACCGCCAGCACCGGATCGTCCGGCGTCACGTCGGACACCGGCAGCGGCAGCGCGTTGGCGGCGAGGCGGAAGCGCTCGATGCCGCCGAACGACTCGATCATCACGAAGCGCGGCAGGGCACGGAAATCGCTGTCCGGGTGGATGACGCCCGACTGCTGGCCGAAGCCGGCGGCGAAGCCCTGCTCGGCCACCAGCGTGCGCAGCGCCGCGGAATAGTCGCCGCCGGGATAGGCGAACAGCGCCGGCCGCTGGCCCAGCTCCGCCTGCAGGCGGTCGCGGGCGCGGCGCAGCTCGGCGCGCGTGTCGACCGGCGGCTTGGACACCAGCGAGGCGGTGGTGGTGCCCAGGGCGCCGATGGTGACGCCCCCGGCGGACGCCAGCTGGCGCAGCTCGTCCCAGGTCATGTGCGTGTCGGGCCGGCCCACCGCGTCGGCGGCGACGAACAGCGTGAAGGGCAGGCCCGCCGCCCGCAGGCGCGGCCAGGCGTGGCGGTAGAAGGACCGGGTCGCGTCGTCGATGGTGATGGCGACCGTGCGCGGCGGCAGCGGCGCCTGGTTACGCACCGCCTCTAGGATCTGCGGCAGCGGCAGCACGGCGTAGTCGCCGTTCTTCAGCTCCTCCAGGTGCGCCTCGAACTGGTCGATGCGGATGCTGCTGGAGGGGGTCTGGTCCTCGCCGAAGCGGTTGTAGGCGAAGACGACGGCGCTCGGGCCATCGTCGGGGGTGGCCGGGGCAGCCACGGCCGGGGCGCCCGCGCAGGCCAGGAAGGCCCATGCGGCGACGGCGGCAAGCGAGGCGGCGACGCGGCGGAACGGCATGGCATCGGTGTCGACATGGCGGCCGGTTCGGGACCGACCAACGCCGATGGTGTGGCACAGCCGCCGCGCGGGAACAAGGGATGAACCGCCGCAGGCTTGGCTTCACCGGCGGACGGTGCCCATGTGCAACACAACCTGTGGCGATCAGGCCACCGCCGGAACCCGCCCCGGAACCGGCCCCGCCATCATGCGCCCGCCGGCCGCCGCATCGGTCAACAGGGGGTGGCGTTCGGCGTCGGGAAGCTGGTAATGCCACCATTCCGCGTCGTAATGCCGCCACCCCGCCGCCGTCATGATGCCGAGCAGCAGCGCCCGGTTGCGCTGCACCGCGGGGGGCAGGTCGGCGCGGCCGTGGTGCGAGCGCTCAGTCATGTCGTCGAAGGGCGTTCCCATGTCCAGCGAGCGGCCGTCCGCGCCGTCGAGCGTCAGGTCCACCGCCACGCCGCGCGAATGGTTGGAACCGAGTCGCGGGTCGGCGATGTAGACGGGATCGGGCAGCGCGTGCCATAGCTCCCATTGCGCCTCGACCGGGCGGAAGGCATCGTAGACGCGCAGCCGGAACCCGGCGCCGCGCGCCAGTTCCGCCGCGCGGGTCAGGCGCGCCGCCGCCTCCGGGTGCAGCAGGCAGACGGCGCGGCGGTAGACCGGCCGGCCGGTCAGGTTGTCGTCCGTGGCGTAGCGGAGGTCGACGGCGACGTCGAACGCCGGAGGCGCGATTTCGATCAGCATGGATGGGGACGGTGCTGCGGCGACGGGTCCCCCCGTGTAGCACGGATGGAGTGCGGGCATGAAGGTGGGCATGAGGGTCCTGGGTCTCGACACGGCGACGTCGGGCTGCTCGGCGGCGGTGTGGGACGACGGGCGCGTCACCGCGCGCCGCGCCGAGCCGATGGCCCGCGGCCAGGCGGAGGCGCTGGTGCCCATGGTGCAGGCCGTGCTGGCCGACGCCGGGGTGACGGTGGATGGGTTGGACCGCATCGCCGTCACCGTCGGGCCGGGCGCCTTCACCGGCCTGCGCATCGCACTGGCGGCGGCGCGCGGCTTCGCGCTGGCGGCCGGCCTGCCCATCCTCGGGGTGACCACCTTCGACGCCGTGGCGCACGCGCTGCCGGAGGATGAGCGGCGGGGCCGCCGCGTTCTGGTCGCCATCGACTCCCGCCGGGCCGAGCCGTTCCTTCAGCTGTTCGACGAGGATCTGGCGCCGCTCGGCGAGCCGGTGCTGCTGGAACCGGCGGCGGTTCCCGGCTGGCTGGCGGCCAAGGCACCGGGCGGCCCGCTGCTGGTCGCCGGCGACGCGGCGGCGATGCTGGCGCCGGTGCTGGCCGGCCGGGCGGACACCGCGTACGCCGCCGGGCCGGGCCTGCCGGACGCGGCGGTGGTCGCCGAGTTGGGCGCCCGGCGCACCGGGGGGCTGCCGGCGCAGCCGCTCTACCTGCGCGCGCCCGACGTCACGCTGCCGAAGGCCAAGTCGTGACCCCCGTTCTTATCCGCCCGGCCACACAATTCGAAGTCGAAGTACTGGCTGCCATGCAACAGGCGTGCTTCTCCGACGAGCCGTGGTCGGCGGAGTTCATCGGTTCGCTGCTTGCGCAGCCCGGCACCTTCGCCTTGCTGGCGGTGCGCGGCGGCGATGACCCGGTGGGCACCGATCCTATGGGCCCCGATCCCTTGGGCTTCGTGCTGGCCCGCGTCGTCGCCGAGGACGCGGAGATCCTGACCATCGGCGTGCTGCCGGGCGCGCGCGGCGGCGGGTTCGGCCGCCGGCTGGTCGACGAGGCCACGGACGGCGCGCGGCGCCTGGGCGCCACCGCGCTGTTCCTGGAGGTGGCGGAGGACAACGCGGCCGCGCGCGCGCTCTACGCCGCTGCCGGTTTCGCCCCCGTGGGGCGGCGCCCCGGCTACTACAAGCGGCCCGACGGGCGCGTCGCGGCGCTGGTGCTGCGGCGTTCGTTCTGAGCCTTAACTTTTTCGCACGATCAGGCGGTGCGGACCGGCCGGATCGTCCGGATTTTCAGGGCGCAGCGCGAGAATGGCGTGCCCCAATTCACCCAGAGATCGCGGTACATTTTCCAAGGGTTCGCCCGCGTTCAGCCGCACTTCCAGGGTCTGGCCGCTCGCCATCCGTTCCACCGACAACTTTGTTTTGACGAAGGTTAACGGACACACCTCCGTCGTGATGTCCAAGAAGTAATCTGCGGACCTTTCTTCGTGCACGTCTTCCTCTTTGGGGCAAAGATTGGATATTGCGTGCCGGCGCGAACCTCTTTATATGGAGAGGAACGCCAAGCCGCGGAGCAAGCTTACATGAGCAATGGGTCCCCTTCCAACGCGCTGTTGTCTCTGACCACGGAGATCGTGGCGGCGCATGTCTCCAACAATACAGTGGCCCTAAACGATCTCCCGACGCTGATCGAACAGGTGTACAAGTCCCTGTCCAACGTGGGGGTTGAGCAGGTACCCGTGGAGGAGCGCCCGCAGCCGGCCGTGCCCGTGAAGAAGTCGGTGACGCCGGACTACATCATCTGCCTCGAGGACGGCAAAAAGCTGAAGATGCTGAAGCGCCACCTCAAGACCGCCTACAACATGTCGCCGGAGGAATACCGGGACCGTTGGGGCCTGCCGACCGACTACCCGATGGTGGCGCCGAACTACGCCCGCCAGCGCAGCTCGCTGGCCAAGCAGATCGGCCTCGGCACCCGCGCCCGCCGCGGCGCCTGACACCCACGCGCGGCCCGTTCCGGAGCGTCGCCGCATCGGCGGTTGACCGCCGGGCATTGCTTTGTGGTATCCCTGTTGGCCGGGCACGCGCCCGGCCCATGGGGCCGAAGTGTCGGGCCCGTGTTGCGACCCAGCCAATGCGATCCGGATGACTGACACGAGCACCGATCAGGCCAGTTCCTCTGAACTGCGCATGGGCTCCCTCGAAGTGCGGCTCGCCGAGTCCGCCGCCGAGATCGATTGGGCGCAGGCCCTGCGCTACCGCGTCTTCTACAACGAGATGTCGGCGGTGCCCTCGCCCGAGATGGCGGCACGCCACCGCGACTTCGACGACTTCGACGCGCTGTGCGACCACCTGCTGGTCGTCGACCACGCGCGCGGCGGCGGGCCGGAGTCCGTGGTCGGCACCTACCGCCTGATCCGCCGCCCGGCCGCCGAGAAGGCGGGGCGCTTCTATTCCAGCAGCGAGTACGACATCAGCCCGCTCGCCAACTTCCCCGGCGAGGTGCTGGAGCTGGGCCGGTCCTGCGTCGACGCCGCCTACCGCACGCGCGGCAGCATGCAGCTGCTGTGGCGCGGCATCGCGGCCTACGTCGCCCAGCACCGGATCGAGCTGATGTTCGGCTGCGCCAGCCTGCCCGGCACCGACCCGCAGGCGATCGCCCAGCCGCTGTCTTACCTCCACCACTACCATCTGGCCCCGCCGGAGTTGCGCGCCCGCGCGCTGCCCGACCTCTACGTCGACATGGCGCTGATGGAGAAGGAGGCGGTGGACGCCAAGCGGGCGCTGGTCGAGCTGCCGCCGCTGATCAAGGGCTACCTGCGCCTGGGCGGCTTCATCGGCGACGGCGCGGTGATCGACCACCAGTTCAACACCACGGACGTCTGCATCGTCGTGAAGACCGACCTCGTCACCGACAAGTACGCCAAGCACTACGAGCGGCGCAGCCGCGACGCGCAGTCCGCCTGAGCGGGGAACGGAAGCCGTGATGGGATCGCCGGTCCTCGGCTTCGCCCGCCTCGCCGTCTACCTGCTGTGGACGGTCGTGCTGATCCCGGTGCAGGCGCTGGCGGTGGCGCTGCGCTGGCCGCTGCGGCACAGCCTGCCGCGCTTCTACCACGCGGTGTGCACGCGCATCATCGGCATCGACGTGGTGGTGCGCGGCGAACCGGCGCGCGAGCGGCCGGTGCTGGTCGTCTCCAACCACTCCTCCTACCTGGACATCACGGTTCTGGGCAGCCTGATCCCCGGCTCCTTCGTCGCCAAGACGGAGGTGGCGGGCTGGCCCTTTTTCGGGCTGCTGGCCAAGCTGCAGGAGACGGTGTTCGTCGAGCGCAAGGCGCGCTCCGGCGCCGGCCGGCAGCGCGACGATCTGAAGGCGCGGCTGGAGGCCGGCGACATCCTGATCCTGTTCCCCGAGGGCACCTCGTCCGACGGCAACCGCACCCTGCCCTTCAAGACCGCGCTGTTCGCCGTGGCGGCCATGCGCGTGGACGACAAGCCGCTGACCGTGCAGCCGGTGAGCGTGACCGCCACCCGCCTGGACGGCATCCCCATGGGCATGGCCTTCCGCCCGCTGTACGCGTGGTACGGCGACATGGACCTGGCGCCGCACCTGTGGGAGGCGTTCAAGGCCGGCCGCATGACGGTGGAGGTGGAGTTCCACCCGCCGGTCACCCTGGAAGGCTTCTCCAGCCGCAAGGCACTGGCCGAACACTGCCAGACGGTGGTGTCGCAGGGCGTGGCAAGGGCGGTGTCGGGGCGGCATCCCGACCCTCTCCCGCTCCGGGAGAGGGTGGCCGCGGAAGCGGCCGGGTGAGGGCAAAGGTCCATCCACGAACTTTCCCCCGCGCGCGCGGTTGACTCGATTCGGCGGGCGCGTGTTACCATATGGATCCTCATGCGTGCCGGCGGAGCCTGTCCGGCGCGCTTTTGTCATTTAGCGGGACACGAGCGGCGCGGATATGGGTGCGGAAGGGAGCGGCTTGAGCAAGAAGCTCTTCATCAAGACCTGGGGCTGCCAGATGAACGTCTACGACTCCGCCCGCATGGCGGACGTCCTGGCGCCCCTGGGATACCGGACGGCGGACGAGCCGGACGGCGCCGACATGGTGATCCTCAACACCTGCCACATCCGCGAGAAGGCCGCCGAGAAGGTGTTCTCGGAACTCGGCCGCCTGCGCACGCTGAAGGACCGCAAGGCCGACCAGGGCGAGCGCATGATCCTGGCCGTCGCCGGCTGCGTCGCCCAGGCGGAGGGCGAGGAGATCGTCGCCCGCGCCCCCTTCGTCGACATCGTCTTCGGCCCGCAGACCTACCACACCCTGCCGGAGATGGTGGCGCGCGCCCACCGCGCGGCCGGCGCGGTGCTGAACACCGACTTCCCGGCGGAGTCCAAGTTCGACCACCTGCCGGACGACGCCTCGCAGGGCGTCACCGCCTTCCTGGCGGTGCAGGAGGGCTGCGACAAGTTCTGCACCTTCTGCGTCGTGCCCTACACCCGCGGTGCGGAGTTCTCGCGCCCCGCCGCGCAGGTGATCGAGGAAGCCAAGCGCCTCGTCGCCAACGGCACGCGGGAGATCAACCTGCTGGGCCAGAACGTCAACGCCTTCCACGGAGAAGCGCCGGACGGCTCCACCTGGGGCCTCGCCCGCCTGATCCGCGAACTGGCGGAGATCGACGGGCTGAAGCGCATCCGCTACACCACCTCGCACCCGCGCGACCTAGACGACGAGCTGATCCGCGTGCACGCCGAGGTGCCGCAGCTGATGCCCTACCTGCACCTGCCGGTGCAGGCCGGGTCCGACCGCATCCTGGCGGCGATGAACCGCAAGCACACGGCCGACCACTACCGCGCCCTGGTCGACAAGCTGCGCACGGCGCGCCCCGACCTCGCGCTGTCCGGCGACTTCATCGTCGGCTTCCCCGGCGAGCGCGACGCGGACTTCGCCGAGACGCTGCGACTGGTGAACGACGTGCGCTACGCCCAGGCCTATTCCTTCAAGTACTCGCCCCGCCCCGGCACGCCCGCCGCCGTGGACGACCAGCAGGTGCCCGAGGAGGTGAAGGCGGAGCGTCTGGCGGCCCTGCAGCAGCTTCTTGACTCGCACCAGCAGGCCTTCAACCAGGGCTTCGTCGGCCGGACGGTGCCGGTGCTGTTCGACCGCGTTGGCAAGCGGCCGGGCCAGCTGCTGGGCCGCAGCCCGTACATGCAGTCGGTCTACGTGGAGGGGGGCGAGCGCCTGATGGGCAGCATCGCCGACGTCCGGATCGAGGCCGCGCACGTCAACAGCCTGGGCGGAACCATCGTCACCGGCGTTTACGAGTCCAGTTCCGCCCGCCCTGCCATTCCTTCCATGGAGGCACGCGCTTGAACGGCCCGTCCGAGCAGCGCATCGACCTACAGTTCGACGACAACCGTCTGCTGCCGATGCTCTATGGTCAGCACGACCAGCATCTGGCGCGCATCGAAACCCAGCTGGGCGTCTCGCTGATCTCGCGCGGCAACGCCCTGACCATCGCCGGGCCGGAGGATTCCGCGGAATCCGCCCGCTCCGCCCTAATGGCGCTGTACGAGCGGCTGAAGCGCGGCCTCCCCGTCGGCGTCGGCGAGGTGGACGCGGCGCTGCGCATGGCGACCTCCGTCATCGACCCGGCCGGCCGCGATCAGGCGCTGGCCACCATCGCCAAGCCCGACTTCCAGGTGCGCACCCGCCGCAAGGGCGCCATCAGCCCGCGCTCCCCCACCCAGGCCGCGTATCTGCAGGCGCTGGCGGAGAGCGAGATGGTGTTCGGTCTGGGCCCCGCCGGCACCGGCAAGACCTACCTCGCCGTGGCACAGGCGGTGGCGCTGCTGACGTCGGGGCAGGTCGACCGCATCGTGCTGTCGCGCCCGGCGGTCGAGGCGGGGGAGCGGCTGGGCTTCCTGCCCGGCGACCTGAAGGAGAAGGTGGACCCCTACCTGCGCCCGCTCTACGACGCGCTGCACGACATGCTGCCGGCCGAGCAGGTGAAGAAGCGCCTGGATTCCGGCGAGATCGAGATCGCACCCCTGGCCTTCATGCGCGGCCGCACGCTGGCCAACGCGTTCGTCATCCTGGACGAGGCGCAGAACACCACGCCCATGCAGATGAAGATGTTCCTCACCCGCCTGGGCGAGGGCGGGCGCATGGTGGTGACCGGCGACATCTCGCAGATCGACCTGCCGGCCGGCACCCGCTCCGGCCTGAAGGACGCGCTGGAGATCCTGCGCGAGGTGGAGGGCGTGCGCTTCGTCCACTTCACCGACAAGGACGTGGTGCGCCACCCGCTGGTCAGCCGCATCGTGCGCGCCTATGACAGGCACGAGGCCGGCAAGGCCAAGCCCCGCAACGGGGAGGCGGCGCCATGATGCAGGTGGACGTCGCCGTCACCCGCGAGGCCGGGGACTGGGCCGAGGACGCCGAATGGCTGGCCGAGCGCGCCGCGCTGGCCGCGCTGTCGGCGACGTGGCCCGACGACGAAGGCCCGGCCGAGATGTCCATCGTGCTGGCCGACGACGCGCTGGTCCGGCAGCTCAACCGCGACTACCGCGGCAAGGACAAGCCGACCAACGTGCTGTCCTTCGCGCTGACCGAGGCCGAGGAGCCCGAGGCGGAAGACGCCCCCACCCTGCTGGGCGACGTCATCCTGGCCTGGGAGACGGTCGCGCGCGAGGCGGCCGAGCAGGGCAAGCCCGTTTCCGATCACCTCTCCCACCTCGTCGTGCATGGCGTTCTGCATCTTCTCGGGTATGATCACGAGGTGGACGAGGACGCCGAGGAGATGGAAGCGCTGGAGGTCGAGGTGCTGAAGACCCTCGGCATCGCCGATCCGTACGCCCACGGCCACCCCCACGCCCCGGACGCCGGGGACCTGACGCAACCGCAACCGCCAGGACCATGACCGAAACATCCGACAGTCGAATGCCCCGTGACGACGGGGCCGAAGACCAATCGCTGGGCCATCTCTTCCGTGGATGGCTGCGCTCCGTGATCCGGGGCAGAGGCGACACCACCCTCCGCGACACTCTGGAAGAGTTGATCGAGGAGGAAGGCGAAGCCGAAGGCGGCATGGCCGCCAACGAGCGCGCGCTTCTGGGCAACGTGCTCAAGCTGCGCGACCGCACCGTCGTCGACGTGATGGTGCCGCGCGCCGACATCGTCGGCGTCGACGTTTCAACCCCCCTGCCGGCGCTGATCCAGCGCATGTCCGAGGAAGCGCACTCGCGCATGCCCGTCTACCGCGAGACGCTGGACGACGTGGTGGGCATGGTGCACATCAAGGACGTGCTGGCCTGCATCGCCAGCCAGCGCCCCGGCGAGCTGAAGGACATCGTGCGCGAGGTGCTGATCGTGGCGCCCAGCATGCCGGTGCTGGACCTTCTGCTGCAGATGCGCCAGACGCGCCAGCACATGGCGCTGGTCGTCGACGAGTTCGGCGGCATCGACGGCCTCGTCACCATCGAGGACCTTGTCGAGGAGATCGTCGGCGAGATCGAGGACGAGCACGACGACGCCGTGCAGCCCCGCCTGATGGACCGCCCCGACGGCTCCCTCCTGGCCGACGCCCGCGTGGCGATCGAGGATTTCGAGGAACGCGTCGGCCCGGTCCTGACCGAGGAGGAGCGCGAGGACATCGACACGCTGGGCGGCCTCGTGGTGTCGCTGGCCGGCCGCGTGCCGGGCCGCGGCGAGCTTCTGAAGCACCCCTCCGGCATCGAGTTCGAGGTGGTGGACGCCGACCCCCGCCGCATAAAGCGCCTGCGCGTGCGCAACGTGCCGGCCAACACCTCGCAGCTGGCGGCCACGGGGTGAGCCACAGTCCCCTCTCCCCTCCGGGGAGAGGGTTAGGGTGAGGGGGTCCGGCGTCGCGAACGTTCCCGGTCCCCCGACAACCCCCTCACCCGGCGCTTCGCGCCGACCTCTCCCCAGCGGGGAGAGGTTGTGAACGCTACAACACTCCCAAACCCCGCCAAACGGGCACCTTGCGCTCCAGGTGCAGGGCCAGCCGGGCGGCCAGTTCGCGCTTCTGTTCCTGCACATCGGCGATCGGCTCGCCGGCCCGCATCACCGGGCGGCCGAGACGGGCCAGTTCGGGCTGCACCGCGTCGGCCACGGCGGCGGCGCTGGCCGCCGGGTTCGCGAGCAGCGCGCGGTAGACCACCTGCTCCATGAAGCCGGCGGCGATGCCGCTGCCGATGCCGGGGGCGGCGAAGAAGCCGCGCTCCTCGCCCATCAGCGTGCGCTCGCACACCGTGGCGTTGAAGCGGCGGGCGACGGCGCGGGCCTCTTCGTTCACGGCGCGGGCGACGGGGTGGATCTGGTTGGCGTGCACCAACAGGGCGGCGGTGCGCAGCACCGGCGCCACGCCAGCGGTACCGACGAAGGCGCGCAGCGGCAGCGGGCCGTCGCGCCACAGGCGTTCGACCATGGCACGGGCCGCATCGGCAGTGCCGTCCAGGTCGCCGGCGGCGGTGCGCAGTTCCAGCCGCAGGTCGCCGGGGTAGACCAGCGTGACCAGCGCCGTGTCCAGCAGGCGCGCCTCGCGCTCAGCGGCGGACAGGCGCAGCGTGCCCTTGCCGAACAGGTCGCGGCGGAACTGGCGGTTGACGGCGAAGTCCTTCAACGTCTCGGCCAGCGCCGGGTCGGGCTCGCCCCGCACCATGGCGCGCATGCCGGCGGGCAGCGCCAGTTCCGGGAACGCCTCGACCGGGTCGGCGGAGCCGAGGAAGGACAGCTTGGCGGCGGCCATGTCGCGCGCCACGTCGGCGTGGTACAGCAGGCGCCAGTCGGCGTTCAGGTACTCGTGCGCGAGGTACTGCGGGTCCTGGCCGGCGATGGCGTCGAGGCGCGCGCGTACGGCCGGGTTGGCGGAGATGTACGCCGCACCGCTGTCGGCCAGCCGGCGCGCGAAGTCCACCGCCGCGCGCGCCTTGTCGGCCGACGTGCCGACGTGCCGGGCCGCCGCCTCGGCGAACAGCCGGCCCAGAGGGGACAGCGCCGCCCAGCCGGGCAGGCAGTTGTAGGACAGGTACAGCGCCCCGCCGATGGCCAGCGAGGCGCGCAGGACGTCCTGTACGTCCCGCGCCGTGTCGTCGCCGATCCACGAGTACACCCCGTGCGCGGCCACATAATCGAACGGACCGGGGTGGCGGGCGCGGCACTCGGCGAAGCTGGCGTCGGAGAGGGTGAGGTTTTCCAGGCAGGCGCGGGCGCGGAAGTCCTCGGCCGCCGCGATGTGGTCGGGGTTGAAGTCGATCGCCGTCCAGGCGCAGTCCGGGTTGGCGGCGGCCAGCACCGCGGCGTTGAACCCCGCCCCGCAGCCGAGTTCCAGCGCCGCCCGCGGCGCCGGCACGGCACGGCCGGCCAGCAGTGCCGCGAACACCACGGCGGCCGGCGCCATCTCGCGGTAGAAGCCCGGCGTGCAGGGCGTGTCGACGACGTAGCCGGCCGACCAGGACATGGGGGGGCTCCAAAGTTCAAAGCCCCTCTCCCCCTGCGGGAGAGGGGTTGGGGTGAGGGGGATTACGGCCGGCAGGCCGGAGAAGGCTCCTTGTCCCGCCCTCCGGGCGGTAACGACCCCTCATCCCAACCCTTCTCCCGCAAGGGGAGAAGGGCTTCATGTGCATTTTACAGAATGAACTTCGACAGGTCGGCGTTCTTGGCGAGGCTGCCGACGCGCTCGCGCACCATGGCCGCGTCGATGGACACGGTCTGGCCGGGCTTGTCGGAGGCGGTGAAGCTGATCTCCTCCAACAGGCGCTCCATCACCGTGTGCAGGCGCCGCGCGCCGATGTTCTCGACCGACGTGTTGATCTCGGCCGCCAGCCGCGCCAGCTCGTCGATGGCGTCGTCGGTGAACTCCAGCGTCACCTCCTCCGTCTGCAGCAGCGCCTTGTACTGCTTGATCAGGCTGGCCTCGGGCTCGGTCAGGATGCGCTTGAAGTCCTCCTGCGTCAGCGCCTTCAGCTCGACGCGGATGGGCAGGCGGCCCTGCAGCTCCGGCAGCAGGTCCGACGGCTTGGCGAGGTGGAAGGCGCCCGACGCGATGAACAGGATGTGGTCGGTCTTCACCGTGCCGTGCTTCGTGGCCACCGACGTGCCCTCGATCAGCGGCAGCAGGTCGCGCTGCACGCCCTCGCGGCTGACGTCGGCGCCGCCCTTGTGTTCGGACCGGGCGGAGATCTTGTCGATCTCGTCCAGGAAGACGATGCCGTTCTGCTCCACCGCGTGGATGGCCTCGGAGACGACCTTTTCCTGGTCCAGCAGCTTGTCCGACTCCTCGGCCATCAGCACGGTGTGGCTCTCCGCCACGGTCATGCGGCGCGGCTTGGTGCGGCCGCCCATCATCTTGCCGAACATGTCGTTGAGGTTGAGCATGCCCATCTGCGCGCCGGGCATGCCGGGGATGTCGAAGGTGGGCATGCCGCCGCCGGTGTCGGCCACCTGCACCTCGATCTCCTTGTCGTTCAGCGTCCCCTCGCGCAGCATCTTGCGGAACTTCTGCCGCGTCTCGGTGGAGGCGTGCTCGCCGCACAGCGCGTCCAGCACGCGCTCCTCGGCGCGCAGCTCGGCCTTGGCGGCGACCTCCTTGCGCAGGCGCTCCTTGGTCATGGTGATGGCGATCTCGACCAGATCGCGGACGATCTGCTCGACGTCGCGGCCGACGTAGCCGACTTCGGTGAACTTGGTGGCCTCGACCTTCAGGAAGGGCGCCTGGGCCAGCTTGGCGAGGCGCCGGGCGATCTCCGTCTTGCCGACGCCGGTCGGGCCGATCATCAGGATGTTCTTGGGCAGCACCTCCTCGCGCAGGCCCTCGGGCAGCTGCTGGCGGCGCCAGCGGTTGCGCAGCGCGATGGCGACGGCGCGCTTGGCGTCGTGCTGGCCGACGATGAAGCGGTCGAGTTCGGAGACGATCTCGCGGGGGCTGAAGGAGGTCATCACAGGGTTTCCACAACGACGTTTTCGTTGGTGTAGACGCAGATGCCGGCGGCGATCCTCATGGCCTTGCGGGCGATCGCCTCGGCGTCCAGCCCGTCCACGTCGATCAGCGCGCGCGCCGCCGACAGGGCGAAGGCGCCGCCGGAACCGATGCCGATCAGGCCGTCCTCCGGCTCCAGCACGTCGCCGTTGCCGGTCAGCACGAGGCTGACGTTCTTGTCGGCCACCGCCATCATCGCCTCCAGCCGGCGGAGATACCGGTCGGTGCGCCAGTCCTTGGCCATCTCCACGCAGGCCCGGGTCAGCTGGCCGGGGTGCTGCTCCAGCTTCGCCTCCAGCCGCTCGAACAGGGTGAAGGCGTCGGCGGTGGCACCGGCGAAGCCGGCCATCACCCCGCCGCCGGCCAGCCGCCGCACCTTGCGCGCGTTGTGCTTGATGACCGTCTGGCCGAGGGAGACCTGGCCGTCGCCGGCGATGACCACCGTGCCGTTCTTGCGGACAGACAGGATGGTGGTGCCGTGCCACTGGATGGGATCGTGAGCCGTCATGATGACCGTGTGGGAAAGGATGTGCGTCTATGTGGGAGGCATACCCCGCCCGTCAAGATTGGGCTTATGACCGGCCGGCGCCCCGTTCCCCAGCTCCCCGATCCCCAATGCCTTGAATGCGGTTGCGGCCGGCAGGAAGACGCCGAGCCCCGCCGCGGCCGGCCCGCCGTGTGGCGGTGCCGGCACGGCGATGCCCAGCAGGTTGCCGGCCTCGTCCAGCAGCGGGTCGCCGGGCGCCACCTCCCCGCCCGTCAGGTCGGCGTGCAGCACGCCCTCCCCCCGCCCGGCGAGGATGCCGCCGGCGAACGACGCGCCGCCGTCGGACAGCGCGTACACCGGCTCGCTCACCTCCGGCTCCTCCAGGCGCGCGGGCAGCGCCGGCAGCCGGTCGGGCACGCGCACCAGGGCAAGGCCGGTGCGCGCGTCGCGCCGCTCGACCGTGCCGCGCAGCGCGTGCCCCCTGGCCGGGCGCACGCTCACCTCCACGTCCTCGCCCAGCGCCGCGCTGGGCACCAGCAGGTAGGAGCGCCCGCCGGCCTCCCCCACCACCACGCCGCGCCCACGCCCCACCCGCGCCGAGGCGGCAGCGATGCGCGCCGCGTTGTCTTCCAGCACGCCGCGGAAGGCCACCGGGAACACCACAGGGAACGCCACCGGCGTGGCGAGTGGCGCGGACGCATCGCCGGCCGGCACGGCGGGAGCGGTCGCCGCCGGCGAGGCGCCGCCCTGGAAGGGGAATGGAACCGGCGCGGCCACCGGGCCATCGCGCGTCAGCGCCGCGCGGAAGCCGGCGTCGGCGGCCAGCGCCACGGCGGCGTTGGTGTAGGCCTCCTCGATCAATGCCAGGTCGCCCTCCGGCACGGCGCGGTTCAGCGTGGCGCTGCCGACCGTGGTGGTGCGGTAGACCAGCCGCTCCTCCTCCGGCACGGTGACGGCCCATTCCACGCGCACCGTGCCGTCGCCACGGATGCCCTTGTCCCAGCCGAACAGCCAGTCGGTCCAGTTGCACAGCCGCAGCCGCACGTCGCGCAACTCCGCGTGCACGGCGAAGCGCGCCCGCGCGCCCGCCTGCCGCTTGTCGAAGAAGTGGTCCTCCCCGCCCGCCACCGTGAAACCGGCGTCGGTCATGACCTCGTAGAAGCGCTCCGCCCAGGTGGCGCCCTGCCGCAGGCCGCGCCCGGTCGTCCAGAAGGCGGCGCTGTAGGGCGGCGCGCAGTCGATGCCCCAGACATAGCGGCCGATCTCCTGCCCCCGGCGCAGGCTGCCCATGCCGAGGGTTTCGAACCGGATCGGCTCCGTCGAACCCTGCGCCACCGGGGCGACCGGCAGCGGGCGCGGCACGACGGCCGGTTCGCTGACGCAGGCGGTGAGGAGGAAGACGAGAAGGATAAAGCGCATAGGCGGATATGCACGCGGTGAGTGTGCAACACACTATCGTGTGCCCGCCATGGGGGCAATCCAGGACGTGGCCGGATGCCCCGTCCCGCCCCCCGGAATCGCGATCCCGGTGCCTTGTCCGGCGGGAATAAACTGGCGTGCCGCGCGACAGGACCAGGGATGGACGCAATGACCGAGACGGACAAGGTTTTCGCCGGTTCGATCCCGGCGCTGTACGACCGGCACCTGGGACCGCTCCTCTTCGAGCCCTATGCCCGCGACCTCGCCGGGCGCCTCGCCGGGCTCGAAGGCCATGTCCTCGAAACGGCGGCCGGGACGGGCATCGTGACGCGCGCCCTGGCCCAGGCCCTGCCGGGAAGCGCCATCACCGCGACCGACCTCAACCAGCCGATGCTGGACCACGCGACGCGGAGCGTGGGCGCGCCGCACATCACGTGGCGGCAGGCCGACGCCCAGGCCCTGCCCTTCGAAAACGCCAGCTTCGATGCCGTCGTCTGCCAGTTCGGCGTCATGTTCTTCCCCGACAAGGCAGCCGGGTTCGCCGAGGCGAGCCGGGTGCTGCGGCCCAGCGGCCGCTTCCTGTTCAACGTGTGGGACCGGGTCGAGGAGAACGAGATCCCGGCGGCGGTGAACGAGGCACTCGCCACCCTCTTTCCGCACGACCCGCCCCGCTTCATGGCGCGCACGCCGCACGGCTACCACGACACGGACCGCATCCGCGACGCACTGCGCGCCGCCGGCTTCCGGCGCGTGGAGGTCGAAACGGTGACGCTGCGCACCCAGGCGGCGTCGCCGCGCGATCCGGCCACCGGCTTCTGCCAGGGCACGCCGCTGCGCCACGAGATCGAGGCGCGCGCCACCGGCCGGCTGGACGAGGTGACGGAGCACGTCGCCCAAGCGCTGGCCCAACGCTTCGGTGCCGGCCCGATTGAGGGCAGGCTGCAGGCGCACGTCGTCAGCGCGTTTGTTTGAGCGGCGACGGTTGCCTACGGCGAGAAATACGTCGCCAAGCCGGCCAGCCCCAGCACGGCCAGGACCAACCCGAGAAGGTGCAGCGTCGTCGGCAGTTTCTCGACGGCAAACTCGATCTTCGCGACACGCTCAGCGACTTTGCCGAGATCCTCCTTGGTGCAAACGGCGTTCAGCCGCTCGTCGATGCGCACGATCATGGGTTCAAGGCGCTCAAGCGTTCCCTTGATGCCCTTCACGTCGCCTTCAGCTGGTCGACCCGGCGGATCAGCGCGTCCATACCAGGATCATGGGTTGGCTATACGGAACGCAGCAGGGCGACGATCATGCTCGCCACGGCCACGATGCCCGCGTTGATCGCCAGCATGGTGGTGGCGATCTGCCAGAGGGAAGGCATCTGCGCGACCCTGCCCTTCATCTCCAGCACGTCGTCGCGCGTTTTCGTCAATACGGGCTCAAGCCGGCGCAGGAGATCCTTGATCTCGCCGATGTCCGATTCCAGCCTGGCGACGCGCGCTTCCATAGCAGGATCATGGGTTCCGCCATCGCCGCCGTCAATGGGGTGCGCCGGTCGCGTCTTTCTTGCACCTTGCATGGTTGCACTCTTCGGATAAGGCGTAGACCGGGCGAGCACGAACGACGTGATGCCACCCCCGCGAGCATGACAGAAAAGCGCCGCGCGGGCACCCATCATCTGGCATAGGCCGTGCGTTCCTGCTAAAACCCGGCCATGGACAAGGCTCAGAGCAGCACCGCCGCGCGACGCGCCTCGATCGAGCGGAACACCACCGAAACCCGCATCCGGGTCGCGGTGAACCTGGACGGCACCGGCGTCTACGACGTGAAGACCGGGGTCGGCTTCCTCGACCACATGCTGGAACAGCTGTCCCGGCACAGCCTGATCGACCTGACGGTCCTGGCCGAGGGCGACCTGCACATCGACGCCCACCACACGACCGAGGACTGCGGCATCGCCATCGGGCAGGCCGTGGCCAAGGCGCTGGCCGGGCGCAAGGGCATCGCGCGCTACGGCCACGCCTACGTCCCGATGGACGAGACGCTGACCCGCGTGGCGCTCGACCTGTCCAACCGGCCCTACCTGATCTGGAAGGTCGCCTTCACCCGCGACAAGCTGGGCGACATGGACACCGAGCTGTTCCGCGAGTGGTTCCAGGCCTTCGCCCAGGCGGCCGGCGCCACGCTGCACGTGGAAACCCTCTACGGCGAGAACAACCACCACATCGTCGAGAGCTGCTACAAGGCGCTGGCCCGCGCGCTGCGCGCCGCGGTGGAGATCGACCCGCGCAAGGCCGACGCCGTGCCCTCGACCAAGGGCACCCTCGGCGGCTCGCTGTAAGGGGGGCGCACGCATGTCCACCGTCGCCCTCATCGATTACGGTTCCGGCAACCTGCGCTCGGCCGCGAAGGCCGTGGAGCGCGCGGCGGCGGAGGCCGGCCTCTCCTACGACGTCCTGGTCACCGCCGACGCCGACGCGGTGCGCCGCGCCGACCGCATCGTGCTGCCGGGCGTCGGCGCCTTCGCCGACTGCAAGCGCGGCCTGTCCGAGGTGCCCGGCATGCTGGAGGCGCTGGAGGAGACCGTCATCCGC
>Ga0196976_1000618_pt1 | contig 21543 bp, 25 predicted proteins | sample S3v_513CmetaG_FD_148644 | JGI IMG/M metagenome (GOLD analysis project Ga0196976, IMG submission 148644) | Soil microbial communities from Anza Borrego desert, Southern California, United States - S3+v_5-13C | ecosystem: Environmental > Terrestrial > Soil > Desert | place: USA: California...
CGCCGAGCTCGTCGAGCACCTCCGCGAGCGCGTCCGCGTGCTGGGGGTGCGGGACACCACGACGGTGCGTGGGCTGCTCCGCGAGCAGCTGCTCGCGCTCGTCGGCGACATGGACCGCTCGCTGGCCGTGTCGGCGACCGCCGAGGACGGGAGCCAGCGCCCGGCCGTCGTGCTCGTCGTGGGTGTGAACGGCACCGGCAAGACGACGACCGTGGGCAAGCTGGCGCGCGTCCTCGTCGCCGAGGGACGCACGGTGGTGCTCGGAGCGGCGGACACGTTCCGCGCGGCCGCCGCCGACCAGCTCCAGACGTGGGGCGCCCGGGTCGGCGTGCCGACCGTCCGCTCGGACCGTGACGGCGCGGACCCGGCCGCGGTCGCCTTCGACGCCCTCCAGCACGCGCAGACCGACGGCGCCGACGTGGTCCTCGTGGACACCGCCGGCCGCCTGCAGAACAAGGCCGGCCTCATGGACGAGCTGGGGAAGATCGCCCGCGTCCTGTCCCGCGGCGGCCCGATCTCGGAGGTGCTCCTGGTCCTCGACGCGACGACCGGTCAGAACGGCCTGCGTCAGGCGCAGGTGTTCGCCGAGGTCGCCGGCGTCACCGGCATCGTGCTCACCAAGCTGGACGGCACCGCCAAGGGTGGCATCGTCGTCGCTGTGCAGCGTGAGCTGGGCGTCCCGGTCAAGCTCGTCGGCCTGGGCGAGGGTCCGGACGACCTCGCACCCTTCGAGCCCGAGGCGTTCGTCGACGGGCTGCTCCAGGACTGACCCGTGCCGTCAGCCCCTCAACCCCGCAGCTCCGCCAGCCGCGGGTTGTCGCGCCAGGCGGGCATGCCCGCCATGTAGTCGAGCGTGCTCCGCTCGAGCTCGGCGCGGGACGCCCCGGGGGTGCGCCGCGCCTGCCAGTCGACCATGCGCGCGAAGCGCTCGTCGAAGGACTGCAGGGCGCCGTCCGCGTCCGTGCAGTACTCGCAGTAGTGCCCGGTCTCGATCGGCATGCCGCAGCTCTCGCAGCTGACGGTGGGTGTGGTCATGGTCGTGCTCCGTTCCGGTGATGGGTGGTGGACGGGTCGACGGGCGCGTCGAGCAGTGCTCGTAGCCCGCCGAGAAGTGCGACGCGGCTCTCGGCCGGGACGCCGGCGGCCGCCCGGCGCAGGAGCTCGAGCGAGAGCACCTGCCGGTCGGCGTCGAGCGCGGCGAGGCCGGCGGGGGTGAGCCAGACCAGGGTCCGACGCCGGTCGGCGGGGTCGGCCTCCCTGGCGAGCAGCCCTTTCGCCTCCAGGCCGCTGACGATGTCGCTGACGACCGACTGAGCGCGGTCGAGGTGTGCGGCCATCTCGCCGACGGTCAGCGGACCGGCGTGCGCCAGGTGCACGAGCACGGCACGCGACGCCGCCGACATCGCGGCGCGCTTGCCGTCCCGCCGGTGGAACTGCAGGTAGACGCGCTGGAACGCGTGCTCGAAGGCCACCGCGAAGTCGTCGTCGGCCGCCGTCGTCGAGGCGGCGTCGAGGGCGTCCGGCCGGGTCTCGCTGGTCATGGCGACACGTTCTCGCCACGCCTTTCCATCGTCAATCCCGATGGATCGGCGCCCGGTCCGGAGCCGCGCGGAAACGCAACGTTTACCGCCAGCGCCCGCTTGTCACCCAGCCGTAACACCGGCACCCACAGGCGGAAACGGGGCTGCACGACGCTGATCTCGGACCAGCCGCCCGGCTGGCGAGGGAGAGGCGAACACATGGAATTCGCGCTGGACAGCGGAAACACCGCGTGGATCCTGACGTCCTCCGCGCTCGTGCTGCTGATGACGCCGGGGCTGGCGTTCTTCTACGGCGGCATGGTGCGGGGCAAGTCGGTCCTGAACATGATGATGATGAGCTTCGCCGCGTTGGGGCTGGTGAGCGTGATCTGGGTGCTGTGGGGCTACTCGGGCGCGTTCGGCTCCGACATCGGCGGCGTCATCGGTGACCCCTTCGAGTTCTTCGGGGTCAGCACGATCACCGACGAGCAGTCCCTGATGGCTGCGGCGGGGGTCCCCGCCCTCGTCGCCGTCGCCTTCCAGGCGACGTTCGCGATCATCACGGTCGCCCTGATCTCCGGTGCGGTCGCGGACCGCATGAAGTTCAGCGCGTGGCTGGTCTTCGCGGGGGTCTGGGTGAGCCTGGTCTACGTCCCGATCGCGCACATGGTCTGGGGTGGTGGCCTGCTCGGCCCCACGGGCATCACCGAGGCGATCTCGGTCCCCATCGACTTCGCCGGCGGGACCGTCGTCCACATCAACGCCGGTATCGCGGGCCTGGTGCTCGCCCTGATCATCGGCAAGCGCCGCGGCTTCGGCAAGGAGCCCATGCGGCCGCACAACCTGCCGTTCGTGATGCTCGGCGCGGCGCTCCTGTGGTTCGGCTGGTTCGGCTTCAACGCCGGCTCCGAGTTCGCCGCCGACGGCACCGCCGGGCGCGCGTGGGTCAACACGCTCGCCGCGACGGCGTTCGCGATGCTCACCTGGCTCGGCACGGAGAAGGTCCGCGACGGACACGCGACATCCCTCGGCGCGGCGTCCGGCGTGGTGGCGGGCCTCGTGGCGATCACCCCGGCCGCGGCGTCGGTGGACACCTTCGGCGCCCTCGCCATCGGCGGTGTCGCGGGCATCCTCTGCGCCCTGGCGGTCGGCCTGAAGTACCGGTTCGGCTACGACGACTCGCTCGACGTCGTCGGCGTGCACCTGGTCGGCGGCCTCACGGGCACCGTGCTCATCGGCCTCTTCGCGAACGTCGGTGAGGGCGTGAACGGCACGTGGTACCTCGAGGGCTCGCAGAACGGCCTGCTCTACGGCGGCGGCCTCGACCAGCTGGTCACCCAGGTCGTCGTCGCTGCGGCCGCGCTCGTGTTCAGCGGCGTCCTCACCGCCGTCATCGCCCTGGCCATCAAGGCGGTCATGGGCCTGCGGGTGCCCGACGACGTCGAGGTGTCCGGCATCGACCTGGCGGTGCATGGTGAGGGGGCGTACGAGGCCCTGGGCGGTTCGTTCGTCCGGACCGGCGACGCCGGCCCTGTGACCAGCGGCGCGAGCCGCGCGACGACGGAGGTGAAGGCATGAAGCTGGTCACCGCGGTGATCCAGCCGCACCGGCTGGACGAGGTCAAGGCCGCCCTGGAGGCGGCGGGGGTCCGGGGGATGACGGTGAGCGAGGCGAGCGGCTACGGCCGGCAGCGCGGCCACACCGAGGTCTACCGCGGCGCCGAGTACAACGTGGACCTGATCCCCAAGGTGCGCATCGAGGTGCTGGTCACGGACATGGACGCCCCGGGCGTCACGGACGTGATCGTGAAGACGGCGCAGACGGGCAAGATCGGCGACGGCAAGGTCTGGACCGTGCCGGTGGAGGACGTCGCACGCGTCCGCACCGGCGAGCACGGCCCGGACGCCCTGTAGCGCGATGCGCCGGCCCACTGGACCGGAGGCCGGCGCGTCGGGCAGGGCGGAGGAGGTCCCGCACCCCCGGCGTGGGGTGCGGGACCTCGCCGTCGACAGGCTCGACGTCGCGGCCCGGATGAGCGGTCCCGGCGCCGACGGCACCGTGCGCCGCGCGGCGGTCGCGCAGCTCGTGACCGCCCGTCTCGCGGACCTCTGGGACGACGCCGTCGCCCCCCTCCCGACCGCCGACGGCCTCGCCCTGGGCGCGGTGGGCAGTCTGGGCCGCGCGGACGCCGGTCCCGGCTCCGACCTCGACCTGCTGCTGCTGCACGACGGCCGGACCCACGACGCGGCGACCCTGGCCGGTGTGGCGGAGCGGCTCTGGTACCCGGTCTGGGACGCCGGGCTCCAGCTGGACCACGCGGTCCGTTCCCTGGCGCAGTGCCGGCAGGTCGCCTCCGCGGACCTCCCCGCGGCCGTCGGCCTGCTGGACCTACGGTACGTGGCGGGGGACCGGTCCGTGGTGGCACGCGCCCGGACGGCGCTGCTCACGGACTGGCGGTCCGCCGCCCGGCGACGTCTGCCGCTGCTGCTCACGACCACCCGCGCGCGCGCCGAGCGCAGCGGGGAGCTCGCGTACCTGATCGAGCCCGACCTGAAGGAGGCGCGCGGCGGCATCCGCGACGCAGTGGTGGTCTTCGCGCTCGCCGCCACGTGGCTGACCGACCGACCGCACGGGGAGCTCGACGCCGCGTACCGCCACCTGCTCGACGTCCGCGACGCCGTGCACCTGGTCACGCGACGAGGCGCCAACCGCCTGCTGCGGGCGGACCAGGACGAGGTGGCCGCGCTCGTCGGGGCGGGGGACGCCGACGACCTCCTCGCAGGGCTGGCGGAGGCGGGCCGCACGGTTGCGCTCGGCCTCGACACGACGGTGCGCCATGCCCGCCAGGCACTCGCCAGGCCGTCGTTGCGTGGCCCCGTCATCCGACGCGGCCGGCCGCTCGCGCCGCGGTTGCGGTCCGTGGGCGAGGGGCTCGTCGAGCACGACGGGGAGCTGGTCCTCGCGGCGGGCACCCGCCCGGAGGACGACGCCCTGCTGAGCCTCCGGGCGGCCGCCACGGCGGCACGGACCGGGCTGCCGCTGTCACCGGTGGTGGTGGCGAGCCTGTCCCGGACGCCGCCGTTGCCCGATCCGTGGCCCCCGGCCGCTCGCGAGCACCTCATGACCCTGCTGGCGAGCGGCGCCGCCCAGGTGCCCGTGTGGGAGACGCTCGACCTCGCTGGCGTCGTGAGTGGCTGGATCCCGGAGTGGGAGGGCGTCCGCAACCGCCCCCAGCGCTCGCCGATCCACCGGCACACCGTCGACCGCCACCTCGTCGAGGCGGCCGCCCACGCCGCCCGGCAGGCCCGCGGCGAGCGCGCCCCGACGCTGCTGCTCGCCGCCCTCCTGCACGACATCGGCAAGCGGCCCGGGGTGACGGACCACAGCGTGACGGGCGCCGAGCTCGCGCCCACGATCCTGCAGCGCATGGGCGTGGCGGCGTCGACCGCCGACGACGTCGTGCGCCTCGTGCGGCACCACCTGACCCTGGCGATCCTGGCCGTCGGACGGGACGTGGACGACCCGGCGACCGTCGCCGAGCTGTGCGACGCCGTGGACGGCCGCGCGGACCTGCTGCTCACCCTCCGCGCCCTCACCGAGGCCGACGCCTCCGCGGCCGGCCCGACCGTGTGGACGCCGTGGCGGGCGCGGCTGGTCCACGACCTGACCACGGCGGCGCACCTGCACCTCACGGGCCGCCGGCCGCCCGACCCCTGGGGCGCCCCACCACCGGCCGGGACGGCGCCGGACGGTACCCTGAAGCCTGCGGCACCCTGATCCGCAGCCGAGTCAGCCCCGTACCCACACCCGTGAGGTCCCGTGTTCGCCACGCTCTCCGACCGCCTGACGTCGACGTTCAAGAACCTGCGCACCAGGGGTCGGCTGTCCGAGGCGGACATCGACGCCACGATCCGGGAGATCCGGCGTGCGCTCCTCGACGCCGACGTCGCGGTCCCGGTGGTGCGCGAGTTCACGGCGACCGTGCGGGAGCGGGCGCTGTCCGCGGAGGTGTCCGGTGCCCTGAACCCGGCGCAGCAGGTGGTGAAGATCGTCAACGAGGAGCTCGTGACGATCCTCGGCGGGGAGCAGCGGCCGCTGCGCTTCGCCAAGCACCCGCCGACCGTCATCCTGCTCGCGGGCCTGCAGGGCGCGGGCAAGACGACCCTGGCCGGGAAGCTCGGCCTGCACCTGCGCGAGCGCGGGCACACCCCCGTCCTGGTCGCCGCCGACCTCCAGCGCCCCAACGCGGTCACCCAGCTGCAGGTGGTCGGCGAACGGGCGGGCGTGCCGGTGTTCGCCCCGCACCCCGGCGTTCAGGAGGGTGTCGCCGGAGCGCTGACGGCCCCGCCGGGTGACCCTGTCGCCGTCGCCCGGGAGGCCGTCGCCCTGGCCCGCGAGCGCCAGCACGACGTGGTGATCGTCGACACCGCCGGCCGCCTCGGCGTGGACGCCGAGATGATGCAGCAGGCGGCGGACATCCGCGATGCCGTGCAGCCCGACGAGATCCTGTTCGTCGTCGACGCCATGATCGGTCAGGACGCCGTCGCGACCGCCCGGGCGTTCGAGGACGGGGTGGGCTTCACCGGCGTCGTCCTCGCCAAGCTCGACGGCGACGCCCGCGGTGGTGCGGCCCTGTCGATCGCGAGCGTCACCGGCCGCCCGGTGATGTACGCCTCCACCGGCGAGAAGCTCACCGACTTCGAGATCTTCCATCCCGACCGGATGGCCTCACGCATCCTGGACATGGGCGACGTCATGTCGCTCATCGAGCAGGCCGAGCGCGCGTTCGACGCCGAGCAGGCCCAGAAGATGGCCGACAAGCTGGTCGGCGGTGAGGACTTCACGCTCGAGGACTTCCTGGTCCAGGTGCAGGGCCTGCGGCAGATGGGCTCGATGAAGAAGATGCTCGGGATGCTCCCCGGCATGGGCCAGATGCGCGAGCAGCTGGACAGCTTCGACGAGCGCGAGATCAACCGCATCGAGGCCATCGTGCGGTCCATGACCCCGGCCGAGCGCGCCAACCCCAAGCTCATCAACGGCTCGCGGCGCTCACGCATCGCGCGCGGCTCGGGCACGACGACGACGGACGTCAACCAGCTGCTGGAGCGGTTCGCCCAGGCGCAGGTGATGATGAAGCAGGTCGCCCGCGGCGGCGTCCCGGGCATGCCGGGGATGCCCGGGTTCGGCACCGGCAAGAAGTCGCGCGGGCGCATGGCGCCGGCCCCGAAGGGCGGCAAGGCCAAGGCGAAGTCGGGCAACCCCGCGAAGCGCGCGCAGCAGGAGCGCGAGGCCGCGACCCGCGCGTCGGAGAAGCCTGCCGCCGCGCCGGGGTCGGCCTTCGGCCTCGGCGGCAGGCCCGACGACGCAGGCCAGCTCCCCGTCCCGCCGGACCTCGGCGGCTTCCTCCGGCGCTGATCGTCGGCCGACGACGGGGACCGCGCCCACCGGCGCCGACGGTTCAGCGGCTCCCGGCGGGGGCGCCGCCCCCGGCGACCCAGGCGCGGAGGGCGTCGCCGAACCACGCGGGATCCATCCCCGGTGGCAGGCCGCGCTTGGCGATCACCTCGATGTGGTTGCCGGCGAGGTCGCGGACCGTGAGGACGAAGACGCGCTCGGTCTCGACCACCGCTGCGTAGCGCGACCAGGCGCTCGTGCCGACGTACCCCGGGAACCACTCGGTCACGCCCTGCTCCGGCGACACGAGCATCTGCCGTGGCCCCTGGAGCGCCGGCGACCCACGCCACGCCCGCCTGATGGTCTGCGTGAGTCCCGGGCCTGCCACGTAGAGGCCGAGGATCGTCAGGACGACGCCGGTGAGGACCAGGAAGGTCTGGTCGACGACGGCGCCCAGCACCGCGACGGCGACGCCGACGGCGACGTTGGCGACGGCCTGTCTCGTCCGCTGCTTGCGACCGACCGCACGGAACGCCTCCAGGTAGTCCTGCTCCTCCGGGAACCAGCCAAGGGTGATGCCTGGAGGCGGGGTGCCCGGCACCGGCGCGGGCCGCGGTTCGGCGGGGGGCGGGAAGGGCGGGACGGACACGGTGCCTCCATGCCCGCGGCCCCGGGCAGCGGGGGGCGCGAGGGGCGCCGGCGCCATCCTGCCGCGGCGGACGCGTCCCTGGGGCCGATTCCGGCGGGTGTCGGGGCGGGGCGCGAGAATGCCGACGTGCCCTTCGTCCTGCTCCGAGACGGCGACTCGCCCGGCGCCGTCGTGGTGGAGGACGTCGACGACGCCGGGCGTCCGGTGCGCGGCATGACCGTCGCCGCGGCGGACCTGCCGGGCGTCGTGCGGGAGCGGGAGGGCGAGCACCCTCGGTGGGTGTGGGACGACACGGCGCGCCGGTACCCCCCTCTCCTGGACGCCGGCGTCCGCGTCGAGCGCTGCCACGACCTGCGGCTCTGCCACACGATCCTGCGGGGGAGCACGTACTGCGCCGGGTCGGGGCTCGCGACCGCTCCTCCGGGTCCGTGGGGTGAGGCGCGGCCCGCGCCGGCCGAGGCGGTCGCCAGCCTCTTCGACGACGACGACGCGGCCGGCCCCGCCGGTCCGCCGGACGCCGCGGCGGAGCTGGCGAGGCAGCTCGCCGCCGTCGCGGGGTCCACCGCGCCCGGGCGACTCCGGCTGCTCCTGGCCGCCGAGTCGACGGGCGCCCTGATCGCCGCCGAGATGCACGCCGACGGCCTCCCGTGGGACGCCGATGCGCACGACCGGATCCTCACGGACCTCCTGGGCGAACGGCCACGTGGCGGTGGGCGGCCCGCGAAGGTCGAGGCCCTCGCCCGGCAGGTGCGAGAGCTGCTGGGCCAGCCGGGCGTGAACCTCGACTCGCAGCCGGACCTGCTGCACGCGCTGCACCTCGCGGGCCTCGACGTGTCGAGCACGCGCGTCCACGAGATCCGCGAGCTCGACCACCCCGCCGTTGCGCCGCTGCTGGAGTACAAGAAGCTGGCGCGTCTGCTGAGCGCCAACGGCTGGGCGTGGCTCGACACCTGGGTCGCCGACGGGCGGTTCAGACCGGACTACGTCCCGGGCGGTGTCGTCACCGGCCGGTGGGCGACGAGCGGCGGTGGTGCGCTCCAGCTCCCGGCCGCCATCCGGGGCGCGGCCCGCGCCGATCCGGGCTGGCGCCTCGTGGTCGCCGACGCCGCCCAGCTGGAGCCCCGGGTCCTCGCGGCGATGTCCGGCGACGGCGCCATGGCGGCGGCCGCACGGCGGGCCGACCTCTACCAGGGCTTCGTGGAGGCGGGGGTCGTCGAGACCCGCAAGCACGCCAAGACCGCGATGCTGGGGGCGATGTACGGCGCGACGACCGGCGCGAGCGCCGTGCTGATGCCCCGGCTCGAGAGCGCGTTCCCGCGGGCGATCCGCATGGTCGAGGCCGCCGCGCGGGCGGGCGAGCGGTTCGAGGTGGTCACGACCTGGTTGGGCAGGTCATCGCCGGTGCCCGGGGAGCGCTGGCAGGCGAGCGCCGACGCGGTGGCGTCGGTCGACGCCAGCCCGGAGGACGTGCGTGCGGCCCGTGCGCGGCGCCGCGACTGGGGCCGGTTCACGCGGAACTTCATCGTGCAGGGGACCGCCGCCGAGTGGGCGCTGTGCTGGATGGCGGCGCTCCGGCGTCGGCTCCGCGCGCTGCCCGGCCGCCCCCACCTGGTGTTCTTCCTGCACGACGAGGTGGTGGTGCACGCGCCTGTCGAGGTCGCCGACGAGGTGGCCGTCGCCGTTCGCGACGCCGCCACGGAGGCCGGGCGGCTGCTGTTCGGGGACTGCCCGGTCGAGTGGGCGCTCGACGTGTCGGTCGTCGAGAGCTACGACCAGGCGGCCTGACGACCCGATCGACCTGCCGGCAGTCCGGGCACCCACCCCCGACGGTCGGCCTGCTGCGTACACCACGGCTGTGGAGTTCGCGGCTTCTGCTCGAGTTCGAGGCTCCGCCGCCTCGAACTCGACCAGTTCCCTCGACCTCGAGCGGCGCCTTGGTGAGCCGAGTGGCTCAGGCGCCCGGGATGTTCGTGGGGCCGGTGGGCGGTGCGGACGGCGGGACCTGACGGCGACCCGTCTCCTTCTCCCACTGGTCGAGCTGCTGGGTGAGGGCGCGGGCGATCTCGAAGGCCTGCTCCGGTGGGATCCGGACCCGGGCGACGACACGCGCCGAGACGACGGCGTGCCGGTTCCCGTCGTCGGGGCCGTCCACGAGGGTGGGCGGCCCCTTGGGCACCGCGAAGTCGATCACGAAGGAGGTGCGGGTGTGCCAGACGTTCGCGAAGTCCGCGGGCACGCCCGCCTCGACGTCGGACGGCACGTCCACCTTGAACTGGACGGCGACGGGGCGCTGATCGCTCATGCGGCCAGCCTCTCACCCGCCCCGGCGCCGTGGCGCCACCAGGTGCGCCCACAGGCGCACGGGGACCAGCCGGGCGGCCTTCATGACGACGGCCATCTGCCACGGGAACACGATCTCGGCCCGGCCGCGTTCGAGGCCGTCGGCGATCGCCCGCGCGGCGACGTCGGCGTCCACGATGAACGGCATCGGGAAGCTGTTCTGCTCGGTCATCTCGGTGCGGACGAAGCCGGGGCTCACGGTCGTCACCCGGACGCCGCGCCGCAGCAGGGACGCCCGCAGCGACTCGAGCAGCGCGGTCTGGGCGGCCTTCGTCGCGCCGTACGCCTCGGACCCGGGGAGCCCTCGGTACCCGGCTACGGACGCGACGCCCACGACGTGGCCGGCGCGGCGCTTCACCATGTCGGGCAGCACAGCGCCCAGCACGGTGTTGAGGCCCAGGAGGTTGACGTCGACGTGCCGCGCGAAGTCCGCGGTGTCCCAGCGCGCGGCGTCGGTCCGCTTCCAGTAGCCCGCGCACCACACGACGACGTCCAGGCCCCCGAGCTCCTCCGCCGCCGCGGCGGCCGCGGCGTTGAGGGCTCCGGCGTCCGTCGCGTCGGCAGGGACGACGGACATCAGTCCGCCGGAGACCTCCTCGAGCCGGTCCCGGCGCCGCGCGGTGACCGCCACGCGCGCTCCGCGCCGCACGAGTTCTGTCGCCAGCGCGGCGCCGATACCGCTGGACGCCCCACCAACCACACACGCTGGCCCCGGAGCGGACGCGTGGCGCGTCGGGGCGTCCGGCCCGTCATGCGGTCACCCGCCCGAGCCGGACCTGGGCCACGTCGAGGTAGCCCGTGGCGAAGCCCGACTCGCTGTACGCCAGGTAGAACTCCCACATGCGCCGGAAGGTCTCGTCGAAGCCGAGCGCGGTGATCTCCGGCCAGCGCGCACCGAAGGTGGACCGCCAGCGGCGCAGCGTCTCGGCGTAGTGGGCGCCGAAGTGGTGCGCCGCCATGACCCGCAGCGTCGTGTGCTCGCGCGTGGTCTCCTCGATCGCGCGCATGGACGGGATGATCCCGCCGGGGAAGATGTACTTCTGGATCCAGCTGAACGACCGACGGGTGGCCAGGTAGCGGTCGTGAGCCATGAGGATCGCCTGGACGACCGCGACGCCGCCCGGCGCGAGCAGCCGGTCGATCGCCTGGAAGTACGTGGGCCAGTACTCGTCGCCGACGGCCTCGATCATCTCGACGCTCACGACGGCGTCGTAGGTCCCCTCGACCTCGCGGTAGTCCTGCAGGCGGATGTCGACACGCTCCGTGAGTCCCTGCTCGGCCACCCGCTTGCCGGCGAGGGCGGCCTGCTCCGCGGAGAGAGTCAGGGTGGTCACGTCCGCCCCGCGTTGCGCGGCGCGGATGGCGAGCGTCCCCCAGCCGGTGCCGATCTCCAGCAGGCGGGTCCCCGGGCCGACCCCCACTCCGTCGAGCGCCGCGTCGACCTTGCGCAGCTGCGCCTCCTCGAGCGTCTGGTCGGACCAGGGCCGCGCCTCGTCGAACAGGGCCGAGCTGTACGTGAGCGACGGGTCGAGGAAGGCCGCGAACAGGTCGTTGCTGAGGTCGTAGTGGGCGGCGATGTTGCGGCGCGAGCCGTGCAGGGTGTTCCGCTGCAGGTGGGGCACGCGCTCCTCGACCAGGCTGCGGACCCGCTGCATCCATGCCGGGACGGCCGTGGAGATGCTCGCCGCGAACGGGCGCAACGCCTCCCCGAGGTCCGTCCCGGGCGCGGCGCGCCAGTCCCCGGCCATGTAGGACTCACCGAAGCCGATCTTCGGGGCGTGCCCGAGCCGGGTGAAGAACGCCCGGGGTCGCTGCACGCGGATGGCGGGGGCGTCGTCCGGCGCGGGCGCGAGCAGCCCGCCGCCGGGCAGCTCGACCCGGACGGGGACACGGCCGACGATGCGCCGCGCCACCCGGCGGGCGATGCGGGCGCGCACGCACGGGCGTGGACGGCTCAGGCAGGTGGGTGGGTCGACGGTCATGAGACATCCTTCGTCCGACGGGCGCCAGGTTGCACGGGGAGGCGACGCAGCCACAGGACGATGCCGTGCACCCGGATCAGCGCGGTCACGCGCCAGGTCATGGGCAGGTGGCGCAGCGCGATGCGCACGACGGCGCCTGGCGTGGCCGGGACGGGCTTCCCGTCGACCGCGGCGTCGAGGACCCGCGCACCGTCGACGTCGAGGCCGATCGCCACGGCGACGCGGTCGGGCCGCAGGAGCAGGTGCATGGCGTAGGTGCCGGCCAGCGGCGTGAACGGCGAGACGTAGAACGCCTTGGCCACCGTCGCGCGCCCTCGCTCGTCCGGGTCCACGAGGTAGGCGTGCCGGCCCCCGTAGGTGTTGTGCACCTCGACGACCACGGTGCGCAGGGTGCCGTCGTCGCGGAGCACCCAGAAGGCCGTCATCGGGTCGAACGTGTGCCCGAGGACGCGAGCATGGGCGAGCATCAGCACGCGGTCGGTCCGGTCGACGTGGACGCCACGTGACGCGCAGAACCGCACGACGTCCCCGCGGATGCCCCCGCCGAGGCGCCCGCCGTCGAGGTGGTCGCGGGCGTCGAACCCGGCCAGCCAGCGCCGCGGTCCACGCAGCTGCGGGAGGTCGGCCACGTCCACGAGCCACTGGTAGTGCCGGTAGGTGAAGGTGTGCTCCAGGGGAGTACGGCGGGTGTGGGTCACCGTGCCGACGACGAGTGCGGGCACCGGAGGCGGCGCGACTGCGTCCCGACGCGCCGTGCCCAGCGGAGCCGCTGCGGTGCAGCGTGCCGCGCGCGGGCCGGTCCCGGTGGCGGTGGCGGTAGGGGTGCCGGCGGGGTCGGCGAGCGTCGCGGTCACCACGTCGCCCCCAGGCGCCGCGCCGCCTCGAGCCCGGAGCGGGCGCCGTCCTCGTGGAAGCCCCAGCCGAGGTGGGCGCCGGCGAAGGCCAGCCGGTCGCCGCCCGCCGTGCGCAGCTCCGCGGCCGCCCGGACGGCCTCGGGTGTGAAGACCGGGTGCCGGTACGTCATCCGGGCGACGACGGCGGCGTCGTCCACCCGGTCGGTGGCGTTCAGCGTGACGACGAGGTCGTCCGGCGTGTCGAAGCCGTGGAGCCGGTTCATCCAGTAGCTCACGAGCACCCGTGAGGCGTGCACGTCGCACGTCTCCTTCCGGTAGTTCCACGAGGCGCGGGCGTCCCGGTCGGCCGGGAGGACGCTGCCGTCGCGGTGCAGCCACGTGTGGTTCGTCGAGTACCCGATCGCCGCGAGCGCGGCCTTCTCCTCGGGCGTCGCGTCGGCCAGGATCGCGAGGGCGTCGTCCGCGTGCGTGGCGACGACGACCTTGTCGAAGCGGTGGGTGCGGCCGTCGGCCGTGCGGACGTCCACGCCGTCGTCGTGCCGCTCCACGGCCGTCACCGGGCTCCCTGCTCGCACGTCTCCGAGGGCGGCGGCGACCCGATCGACGTACGTGCGGGAGCCGCCCGTGACCGTGCGCCAGGTGGGGGAGCCGCCGATCGTCAGCATCCCGTGGTTGGCGAGGAACTGGAAGAGGTGCCGCGCTGGGTACGCCCGGGCGTCGTCGTCGCCGGCGGACCACACGCAGGCCACCAGCGGCACTGCGAAGTGCTCGACGAAGTACTGTGAGTAGCCGCCGCGCTGCAGGAACTGCCCCCAGGTGAGGTCGTCGTCGGCGGCCCCGGCGGTGCCCTCGAGCACGTGGCGCGCGTCGCGGTGGAAGCGCGGTACGTCGGCCAGCATGCGCAGGTAGCGCGCGTCGAGCAGGCGGCGGCGCTGGGCGAAGAGGCCGCGCGGGCCGCGGGCGCCGGCGTACGACAGGCCGCACCCGGCGCACGTGACGCTCATGGACATCTCGGTGGGCCGGGTCGGAACGTCGAGCTCGCGGAACAGGCGCAGCAGGGTCGGGTAGGTCCGCTGGTTGTGCACGATGAAGCCGCTGTCGACGGCGACGCGGCGCCCGTCGGACGTGGGCACGTCGTGGGTGTGGGCGTGGCCGCCGAGCCGGTCGTCGGCCTCGAAGAGGGAAACCTCGTGCGTGGTGCGCAGGGCGTAGGCGGCGGTCAGCCCGGAGATGCCCGAGCCGACGACGGCGACGGTGGGGGACACTGGTGGGCTCCTGTCGAGAGTATGTCTAAGGTTGAGGCGGAACGTAGGTCAATGTCTCGACAGTTGTCAACTGTTTGTCTAAGGTAGGTCCAGGCCTGCGACCGGCGGGCCGGAGAGGAAGACCGCCATGATCGTCGTCGAACGCCACGTCACCGCCACGGCTCCCGTCACCACGGTGTTCGCCTACCTCAGCGACTTCACGACCACCAACGAGTGGGACCCCGCGACCGTCCGCACCGAGCGCCTCACGGGCACCGGGGACGTCGGCACGACCTACCGGAACGTCTCCCGCTTCGCGGGGCGGGAGACCGAGCTCCGCTACACCGTCACCGAGCGTCGGACGCCCCGGGCCATCACCCTGCGGGGGGAGAACTCGACGGTGGTCGCCACGGACACCATCACGGTGGAGCCCGCGGGGACAGGGAGTGCCGTCACCTACCGCGCCGTCTTCCAGCTCCGCGGCGTGTGGAAGGCCGAGCAGGTCCTCTTCCGGCCTGCGTTCCGTAGGCTCGGGGACGACGCCGAGGCCGGCCTGCGCGCAGCACTGGCGCGACTGTAGAACGGAGCCCGATGTACACGATCAGCCGCGCGGCGGAGCTCACCGGGGTTCCGGTGGCGACGCTGCGCGCCTGGGAGCGGCGCTACGGGATCGTCGAGCCGCACCGCACCGACAGCGGGTACCGCCTCTACGACGAGGGAGCGCTCGCCCGGATCACTGCGATGCGGGACATGGTCGCCGATGGCTGGTTGCCCAAGCTGGCCGCCGAGCGGGTGCGGGGCATCGGCGGCGACGGTCCGGCGGGTGCGGGTGGCACCGGGTCACCGGCACCCGCGGCGACCGCACCCGGTACGCCGGCGGCGACGGGCGCGCGCAGCCGACCGCCCCGCTCATCAGGTGTGGCGCCCGAGGGTGACGCCGAGCTGCTGGCTGCCGCACGGGACCTCGACGCCGCCCGCCTCGCCGCCATCCTCGACGACCGGTTCGCCCGCGGCTCGTTCGAGGCCGTCGTCGACGACTGGCTGATGCCGGCGCTGCACGACGTCGGCAAGGCCTGGGCGAGCGGCGCGCTCACCACGGCCGCCGAGCACCTCGTGGCCCACGCGGTCCTCCGTCGGCTCGCCGCGGCGTACGAAGCGGCGGCGCACGGCGTGACCGGGCCGGCGGTCCTCGTCGGCCTCCCGCCGGGCTGCCGGCACGAGCTCGGGGCGCTGGCCTTCGCGACCGCCGCCCGCCGCGCCGGTCTGACCGTCACGTACCTCGGCGCCGACCTGCCGATCGAGTCCTGGCTCGGGGCGGTCGCGCACGCGCGCCCGGCCGCCGTCGTCGTGCCCGTGCCCCGCCGCCGCGACGCTCCCGCCGCGGCAGCGGTCCTGGAGGCGGTCCGCAGGGCGGACGACAGCGTCCGCGTCGTGCTCGGCGGCGGGCACCAGGACCGCGTGGCCGGCGACGCCGACCGCCTGGGCCACCGGATCGGCCCGGCCGCCGCAGGGCTCGCGGCGGCGCTGACCCGGGCCTGACGCTCCTCGACCCGTGCGCATCCGCCGCCGGGCGACGGGAGCGGCCACCCGCACGCATCTGGCACAATGGCCCGCTGTACCCGGCGCTCGCGGCCCCTCTACCCGTGTGACGTCGCGTCCTTCGGTCCTCTCACGCTCCTCGCCCCACGGGTCGGCGTGCGCGGACCACCCCAGCAGACACAGGAGAGACCACCACAGTGGCCGTCAAGATCCGCCTCAAGCGCCTCGGCAAGATCCGGGCGCCGTACTACCGCATCGTCGTCGCCGACTCGCGCACCAAGCGCGACGGCCGCGTGATCGAGGAGATCGGCAAGTACCACCCGACCGAGGAGCCCTCGCTCATCGAGGTCGACTCCGAGCGCGCGCAGTACTGGCTCGGTGTGGGCGCGCAGCCGTCGGAGCAGGTGCTCAACCTGCTCAAGGTCACCGGTGACTGGCAGAAGTTCAAGGGCCTGCCGGGCGCCGAGGGCACGCTGCGGACCAAGGCCGGCTCCGCCGACGCCGCCGCTGCCGTCAAGGCGGCCGCCGACGCCGCTGAGAAGGCCAAGGCCAAGGCCGCCGAGGAGCGCGAGAAGGCCGCTGCCAAGGCCGCCGCGGACGCCGCCGCTCCCGCCGAGGAGCCCGAGGCGGCCGACGCCGAGGCCACCGAGGCTCCCGCGGAGGACCAGGCCTGATGCTCGCCGACGCCCTCGACCACCTGGTCCGCGGCATCGTCGACCACCCCGACGACGTGGCGGTCACCGCGCGGCCGTTGCGGCGTGGTCAGCTGCTGCAGGTCCGGGTGCACCCCGAGGACCTCGGCCGGGTGATCGGCCGGGGTGGCCGCACGGCGCGCGCCCTGCGCACCGTGATGGGCGCCCTGTCCACCACCCCCGTGCGGGTCGACGTCGTGGACGCCGACCACCGCTGAGCACACCGGCCCGTGGCCCGGTCCCTCTACCCTGGGACCGGGCCACGGTCGCGTCAGGAGGGACCCCCATGCAGCTGGTCGTCGCGACGATCGGACGTGCGCACGGGCTCAAGGGCGACGTCGCCCTCGACCTGCGCACGGACAGCCCGGCCGAACGCCTCGCCGTCGGCGCCGTGCTGCACACGGACCCGCCCGCCGCGGGGCCGCTGACGGTCGCCCGTGCCCGCAACCAGGCCGACCGCTGGGTCGTCGGGTTCCGCGAGGTGACGGACCGGACGGCGGCCGAGGGACTGCGCGGGGTCGCGCTGGTGGTCGAGGCTGCGGAGTCCGACGACGACGAGGACGCCTGGTACCCGCACGAGCTCGCCGGCCTGCGCGTGGAGCTCGCCGACGGCACCGTCGTCGGCGAGGTGATCGGGCTTGAGCCCCTGCCGGCGCAGGACGCCCTGATCGTGCGTGAACACTCCGGGGCGCGCACCCTCGTCCCGTTCGTCCGCGCCATCGTGCCCGTTGTCGACGTGGCCGGCGGCAGAGTGGTGCTCGACCCGCCCGGCGGGCTGCTCGCGGGCGAGGAGCCCGAGGTCGCGGGCGGCGAGGACTGACCGTGCGGATCGACGTCGTCACGATCTTCCCCGAGTACCTGGCCGCCCTGGACCTCTCGCTCGTCGGCAAGGCCCGCGAGGCCGGCCTCGTGGACGTCGCCGTGCACGACCTGCGCGGCTGGGCGGGGGACCGGCACCGGACCGTGGACGACACCCCCATGGGTGGTGGCGCCGGCATGGTGATGCGCCCCGACGTCTGGGGCGACGCCCTCGACGAGGTGCTGGGCGCGGGCGACGGGTCCGCCGAGCTGCTCATCCCCACGCCCTCTGGTGAGCCCCTCACGCAGCGCACCGCCGAGCGGCTCGCGGCGACGGACCACCTGGTCGTCGCGTGCGGTCGCTACGAGGGCATCGACGCGCGTGTCGCGGAGCACTACCGGTCACGCGGCGTCCGGGTCACGGAGTTCTCCATCGGCGACTACGTGCTCGCCGGCGGCGAGGTCGCGGCGCTCGTGCTCGTGGAGGCCGTCACCCGGCTCCTGCCCGGGGTGCTCGGCAACCCGGAGTCCCTGGTGGAGGAGTCCCACGGCACCGCGGGCCTGCTGGAGTACCCCGTCTACACGCGGCCCCCGGTGTGGCGGGACCTCGCCGTGCCGGACGTCCTGCTCTCCGGCCACCACGCCCGCATCGCCCGCTGGCGTCGCGACCGCGCGCTCGAGCGCACCGCCCGCCGTCGGCCGGACCTGGTGGCGCGCCTCGATCCGGCCGCGCTCGACGCCCGGGACCGCGAGGTCCTCGACGCCTCGGCCGCGGGGGAGCCCGCCGTGCCGCCCGAGGGGGCGTGACGGCGGAATCGTCCGGAGCCGCCCCCATGTGGCAGACTTGCCGGTCGGTGTGCGTCGCCGCGTCTCTGCCACAGGGGAGGCGATCATCGGCCCCATACGCACCCGGTCCGACGTCCGAACGGCAGCCACGCTGCCCACAGCACGCGCCTGACCTGTGGCAGGGCGGGGAAGCGACCAGCACATGAACATCATCGACTCCGTCGACGCGGCATCGCTGCGCGACGACGTCCCCGCCTTCCGGCCCGGCGACACCGTCAAGGTGAACGTCAAGGTCGTCGAGGGCAACCGGTCCCGCGTGCAGGCCTTCCAGGGCGTCGTCATCGCCCGGGCCGGCGGCGGCATCCGCGAGACCTTCACGGTGCGGAAGATCAGCTTCGGCGTCGGCGTCGAGCGGACGTTCCCCGTGCACTCGCCGTCGCTCGACTCCGTCGAGGTCGTCACCCGTGGTGACGTGCGCCGCGCGAAGCTCTACTACCTGCGCAACCTCCGCGGCAAGAAGGCCAAGATCAAGGAGAAGCGCGACAGGGTCGCGCGCTGATCGGTGGGCTCGCCGGGCGACGGCACTGCCGACCCCGGACGTCGTGGCACAGTGGAGGGCGTGACGTTGCCAGCTGCCCCTGACGAGGCCGCCCCGGCGCCCGACGCCGACGCGCCGACCGCCGTCGAGCGGGCCGGCACCGAGGCGCGAGCGCCGCGGGGCAGGCTGGCGAGCTGGCTCCGGGAGACCGCGATCATCGTCGTCAGCGCGCTCGTGCTGTCGATGCTGATCAAGACGTTCCTCGTGCAGTCCTTCTACATCCCCAGCGGGTCGATGGAGGACACGCTGCTCGTCGGGGACCGGGTGCTGGTGTCCAAGCTGGCGCCCGGTCCGCTCGACGTGCACCGCGGCGACGTCGTCGTGTTCAAGGACCCCGGCGGGTGGCTCCAGCCGACCGGTGACGAGGAAGAGGCGGGCCTCAGCAGGGTCGTCACCGACGCGCTCACGTACGTCGGGCTGCTGCCGCAGGACTCGGGCGAGCACCTGATCAAGCGGATCATCGGGCTCCCCGGCGACACCGTGGAGTGCTGCGACGAGCAGGGTCGCGTCAGCGTCAACGGCGTCCCCCTCGACGAGCCGTACCTCGCACCGGGCGCGGAGCCCAGCGAGATGGAGTTCTCCGTCGTCGTGCCCGAGGGGCACCTGTGGGTGATGGGGGACAACCGCCAGAACTCCCAGGACTCCCGCTACAAGCAGGGCGACCCCGGGGGCGGTGCCATCCCGATGGACAACGTGGTGGGCGTCGCCTTCGTGACCCTCTGGCCCGCGGACCGCTGGACGGTGCTGCGCAACCCCGGGGACACCTTCGCCGAGGTGCCATGACCACTCCGCGTCCCGATCTTCGCCACGAGCGCTCGCTGCTCCGGTCCGGGGCGCGCGTCGTCGTCGGCATGGACGAGGTGGGGCGCGGGGCGCTGGCCGGGCCCGTGAGCGTGGGAGCGGTCGCCGTCGACCTGCGCACCCGGGCGTGCCCGCCCGGGGTCGCGGACTCGAAGCTGCTCACCCCGCTCGCGCGCGAGCGGCTCCTCCCGGCGCTGGGGCGCTGGGGGATGGGGCGCGCCGTGGGTCATGCCGGCGCGGACGAGATCGACGCCCTGGGCATCATCGCCGCGCTGCGGCTCGCCGGGAACCGGGCGCTGGCGGCCCTGGGCGCCCACGGCATCGTGCCGGACGTCGTGCTGCTGGACGGCTCCCACGACTGGTTGAGCGTCCCGGCGCAGGGCGAGCTGGACCTCGGCGACCAGCCGCCCGGGCCGCCCGTGCCCGCCGCCGACGTGGCCCCGCCCGCCGTCCGGATGCGGGTCAAGGCGGACCGCACCTGCGCGTCCGTGGCGGCCGCGAGCGTCCTTGCGAAGTGCGAGCGCGATGCCCTCATGGTCGCCCTGGCGGCCGAGCACCCCGCCTACGGGTGGGCCGAGAACAAGGGCTACGGTGCACCGGAGCACCTGGCAGCCCTGCGGGCGCTCGGCCCGAGCCCCGTGCACCGCTGCAGCTGGCGGCTGCCGCTCGGCGAGCCGGGCGCGGAGCACCTTCTGGACGGCGGCGACGGTCTCGACGGTCTTGACGGCCCCGACGGCCCGGACGGCGTGGAGGGTGCCGATCTGGTGGTCGGCGACGGCACCCCTCCGGCATGGTCCATGATGGACGCGTGAGCGCGGAGGACCTGGAGAACTACGAGACCGACATGGAGCTCGCGCTCTACCGCGAGTACCGGGACGTCGTCGGCCTGTTCGCCTACGTGGTGGAGACGGAGCGCCGGTTCTACCTGGCCAACCAGGTGGACCTGCAGGTGCGCTCGGCCGCGGGCGAGGTCTACTTCGAGCTGCAGCTGAACGACGCCTGGGTGTGGGACGTGTACCGGTCGGCGCGCTTCGTGAAGTCGGTCCGCGTCGTCACGTTCAAGGACGTGAACGTCGAGGAGCTCGCCAAGGCCGAGCTCGACCTGCCCGACGGCGGCTCGTTCCGCCGCTGACCCGGGAGCCTCGAGCGGGCGCGTCGTCCACCGCTCCGCCGGTCTGCCCTCGTCCACAGCCGGGCCGTCCCCGACGCCCGCGCCGTCGCCGGGGCGGGCCAGGGTGCCACCGGGAGGTGGTCGCACGTGCGAGCCAAGGACGCCGTCGGGCGGTACGGGGAGAAGGTCGCGGCGGCGTACCTGACGGACGCCGGCTGGGAGGTGCTCGACCGCAACTGGCGGTGCCCCGCCGGTGAGCTGGACATCGTGGCGCTCGACGGCTCGGAGCTCGTCGTCGTCGAGGTGAAGACGCGCACGGGGGACGGGTACGGGCACCCGGCGGAGGCCGTGACGGCGCAGAAGCTCGCGCGCCTGCGCCGCCTCGCCGCCCAGTGGCTCGACGCGCACGAGCTGCACCCGACGGGCGTACGGGTGGACGTCGTCGCCGTGCGGACGTCCGCCCGTGGCGCGGCGAGCGTCGAGCACCTCACGGGGGTGCTCTAGATGGGGCTCGGGCGGACCACCGCGGTGTGCCTCGTCGGCCTCGCCGGGCACATGGTCGAGGTGGAGGCGCACCTCGCACCCTCGCTGCCGGGCTTCACCCTCGTCGGGCTCCCGGACGCCTCGCTCGCGGAGGCCCGCGACCGGGTGCGGGCGGCCATGACGTCGTCCGGCATACCGTGGCCGCAGCGGCGCATCACGGTGAACCTGTCGCCTGCAACACAGGTGCCGCAGGCTCCAGACCACCCAACAGCAGGTCATGGGCGACCGACCCCGTGAGGACGATCCGCACCCCCTGGCCCTGGTCGCGCTGCACCTGCGCCCGCACGTCCAGCAGGCCCAGGACCTTTGCCTGGAGGGCCGCGTCCGCGTTCACCAGCCGGTCCCTGGCCACCTCGGCCAACCGCTGCGCCGTCGTCATGCGCTCGCGGGCCTGAGCCGTCTCCACGCTGATCGCCGCAACGGTCGCGCGGTGCTCCACGGCCGCGAGGTGCTGGGTCCGCAGTTCCGCCAGCGTCGCCTGCGTCGTGGCGTCGTCCAGGCCCATGGCGATGCACCGGGCCGCGCCCTTGGCCAGGGCCGCCTGCGTGCGCTCCACGGCCACCTCAGCGTCCGCCAGGGCGTCCACCGTGACCTCCTGGGCGCCCTCCAGCATCCCCAGCCGCTCCCGGGCAACGGCCATGAGCCGGTCCGGGTCGGTGAGCAGGTCCAGGACCGCCGCCCACACGGCAGCG
>Ga0196976_1000620_pt1 | contig 21493 bp, 21 predicted proteins | sample S3v_513CmetaG_FD_148644 | JGI IMG/M metagenome (GOLD analysis project Ga0196976, IMG submission 148644) | Soil microbial communities from Anza Borrego desert, Southern California, United States - S3+v_5-13C | ecosystem: Environmental > Terrestrial > Soil > Desert | place: USA: California...
GCCGTGGCGACCGCGGGCACGCTCTGGGAGATCCTCGGCCTCCCCTGGAACGCGCCGGCGGCGTCGGTCAAGGGCGCCTACCTCGAGGCGGCCAAGGTGTTCCACCCGGACCGGTACGCCGGCAAGCGGCTCGGGAGCTATCGCGGGCGGCTGGAGAGGATCTTCCGGCGGGTGACCGAGGCGCGCGACGTGCTCTCCGACGACGCCCGCCGCGCCGCGTACGCGCGCTCCTCCGCGCCGGCGACCGAGTTCGCGAAGCTGGAGGCGCGCAAGCTCGAGGACGAGCGCCGCGCCGCCGAGCGGCGCGCCCGCCTCTCGCGGACGAACCCGCTCGTCGCCCGCGCCGCGCGGGTGGCCGAGCTCGTCGCGCGGGGCAAGCAGTCGATGGAGCTGGGCAACTACGCCCAGGCCGCGAACGACCTGCTCCTCGCGCAGAGCATCGATCCCTCGAACCCGGAGCTGGCCGGGCTCGCCGCCGAGGCGAAGCGGCGGAGCAGCGTGCAGCGCGCGAGCGAGAGCTACGAGAAGGGGGTCGCCGCCGAGGCGATGGGCTCGAACGCGTCGGCCCTGGCCGCGTTCCGCGCCGCGCTCGAGGCCGATCCGCGCCACGCGCGCGCGGCGGCGGCCGGCGTGCGCGCGGCGCTCGCGCTCGGCGACGCGGCCGCGGCCCGCGAGCTGGCGCTCGCCGGGGTGCGGGCGTCGCCCGGGGTCGGCCTCGTGCACGAGGCGCTGGGGCTGGCGCTCGAGGCGCAGGGCGAAAAGAAGGAGGCCCGGCGCGCGCTGGAGAAGGCGCTGGAGCTCGACCCGAAGCTGGAGCTCGCGAAGGAGCGGCTCCGGAAGCTGCGCTGGGGCATCCTCGGATGAACGACCTGGAACCGGCGATCGGCATCGACCTCGGCACCACCAACTCCGCGGTCGCCACGGTGCGCGACGGCGTCCCGCGGATCATCCCCAACCGCAGCGGGCAGCCCCTGACGCCGTCGATCGTGGCGATCGCCAAGAACGGCAAGAAGCTCGTCGGCGCGCTCGCCAAGCGGCAGGCGATCACCAACGCCGAGAACACGGTCTTCGCCGCGAAGCGCCTCATCGGGCGGCGCTGGGGCTCGAAGGAGGTCGAGGACGCGCGCAAGGTGCTCCCGTACACGCTCGTCCCCGGGCCGGACGGCAACGACGTGCGGGTGGAGCTCGCGAGCCGCGTCTACGCGATCCCCGAGCTCGCCGCCATCGTGCTCGCCGAGCTCAAGGCGGACGCCGAGGCCTGGTTCGGGCGGCCGGTCACCAAGGCGGTGATCACGGTCCCCGCCTACTTCAACGACGGGCAGCGCCACGCGACGAAGGACGCCGGGCGCATCGCGGGCCTCGAGGTCCTCCGGATCATCAACGAGCCGACGAGCGCCGCGCTCGCCTACGGCTTCGGCAAGCAGGTCGAGCGCAAGGTGGTGGTGTTCGACCTCGGCGGCGGCACGTTCGACATCTCCATCCTCGACATCGGCAAGAGCGTCTACGACGTGGTGGCGGTGGGCGGCGACACGTACCTCGGCGGCGAGGACTTCGACCGCCGGGTGATCGACTGGCTCACGTTCCACTTCGCGAAGGAGAACGGCGGCGTCGATCTCCGCGAGGACAAGATGGCGCTCCAGCGCCTCAAGGACGCGGCCGAGAAGGCGAAGATCGAGCTCTCGGCCGCGACCACCGCCGCGGTCCACCTGCCGTTCCTCGTCGGCGGCGGCGACGGGCGGGCGGCGCTCCACCTCGATCGCCAGCTCGGGCGCGAGAAGCTCGAGGAGCTCACGAAGGACCTCGTGGATCGCTGCATCGCGGTGACCGAGAAGACGCTCAAGGACGCCGGCGTCCGCCCGAGCCAGGTCGGCGAGGTGATCCTGGTCGGCGGCATGACGCGCATGCCGCGGGTGCAGAAGGCGGTGAAGGAGTTCTTCGGGCGCGAGCCGTGCCGCGGCGTCCACCCGGAGGAGGTCGTCGCGCTCGGCGCCGCCATCCAGGCCCACGCCCTCACCGCCCCGCAGTCCGGCGCCAGCGAGGTCCTGCTCCTCGACGTCACCCCGCAGAACCTGGGGATCATGGTCGTGGGCGGGTACTTCCAGACCATCATCCCGCGCAACACCACCGTCCCCACGAGCGAGACGCACCTCTTCACGACGGTGCAGGACAACCAGACCTCGGTGCGGATCGCCGTGCTCCAGGGCGAGGGCGATCGGGCCGTCGACAACGAGCTCCTCGGCGAGTTCGTGCTCGACGGCATCCGCCCGGCGCGGCGGGGCGAGGTGGAGATCGAGGTCACCTTCGACATCAGCGCCGACGGCATCGTCGGCGTCTCGGCGAAGGACGTGGTCACCGGCCTCCAGCAGTCGATCACCGTCACCGCGACCTCCGGGCTCACCGAGGAGGAGATGAAGCGGATCCTCGACGAGCGCGTCGACGAGCTCCTCGAGAAGAAGCAGACCACGCACGACTTCGACCTCCGCAAGGAGCGCGCCGTGGCCGCGCTGGCCGAGATCGAGGGGCTGCGCGCGGCGGTCCAGGACGCGCTCGAGCGCACCCGGTTCGGGAAGGACGCGGTGCAGAAGGCGGAGACGGTGCTCTCGCGCGTGCGGCAGGCGCTCGACGCGCGCGACGCGAGCGGCCTCGCCTCGGAGGAGGAATCGCTCGAGCGGACGCTGCAGCTCTTCAAGGGGCTCGCCGGGGCAGGGCGCGGGTCGGGGCCGAGGTGACCGATGGCCGACGTCGCCGACCTCATCGATCAGGGGATCAAGGCCTACGTCGCGGGGCGGGTGGGGGAGGCCCTGCGCAACTTCCAGTGCGTGCTGGAGCTCGATCCGGGGAACCCCCGGGCGCGCTCCTACCTGCTCCTCATCCACGGCGGCGCCGCCGGGCTCGTGCCGGAGCCCGCGCCGGCCCGGCCGCCGCCGAGCGCGCCCACCGCGGCTGCGCCCGTGCCGCTCCCGGGCGGCGGGGTCGTGCCGGTCGCCGGCGCCGTGCCGCTCCCGGGCTCCTCGCGCCCCACGCCGCGGCCGGTCGCGTCGGGCTCGCCCGCCGTGCCGCTGCCCGCGCCCGGCGTGGCCACGGAGCACACCGCCGCGACGCAGTTCGACCAGTTCGCGCCCTCGCCGTGGGACGAGGGCCCGGCGGCGGCGGCCACCTTCGTGCTGGACCCGGACGGCGGCCTCGACCTCCAGGCGGTGGCCGACAAGTCCGACCTCCGGCCGCTCGTCCCCGACGTCCCGGTCCCCGCGGCCCAGCCGGCGCGCAAGGAGGTCGACGTCTGGATGCAGGCGGCGAAGGAGCTCTTCGCGCTCGGCGACTTCACGGGCTCCCTCGAGCTGATCGAGAAGATCCTCCAGGTCGATCCGGACCACGGCAGCGCCCGCGACTACCTGCGCCAGAACGAGGCCACCCTCATCGCGATGTACGAGTCGAAGCTCGGGCCGCTGGCCGGGATTCCCCGCCTGGCGATCAAGCCCGAGGAGGTCATGTGGCTGAACCTCGATCACCGCGCGGGGTTCCTGCTCGCGCAGATCGACGGGACGGTCGACTACGAGGCCCTCTTCGCGCTGTCCGGGCTCCCCCGGCTCGACACCGCGCGCATCCTCGCGAACCTCATCGCGGACGGGGTGGTCACGACCTAGCGGCTCGTCTCCTCCGCTCACCCTGAGCCTGTCGAAAGGTGAGCCGTGCCGCAGCAGAACGCGTGAGCTTGCCGTACGCCTCTACGGGGCCACGTTGATCGGTGCAGCAGCCTCGCCCCCATCAGCTCCGCCGCGCCAGCGGCTGGCCGTGGCCGCCGCAGCGCCGACCGTCAGCGCAGGCGCACCCTGCACTCGACGTCGACGCGCGCGGACCGGACCGTTCGCCCGCGGAGGCCATGTCCGAGCTCGGCCACCACGCGTCGCGAAGCGACGCGTGAAGTGGCCGAGCGAGTTTGGCCGCAGCGGCGACCGAAGAGCCAGGACTCCGCGCGCGGCATCCGATCCGCCTGCAGGCGCCGAGCACTTCCTTCTCCGCGTCGGCGCTGCGGCGGACACGGACGGCCGCCCCTCGGCACGGCCCGCCCATCACCCCCCGAGGCGTACGGCAAACGCTCACGCAGCTCGAGTGGGCTCAGGACGAGCGGTGCAGCGGCGCAGGGAGTACATCCGCGAACACGAACCCCTCGCGCTCCACGACCTCGCCTGTCGCGATCGCGATCGGCGACGAGAACATCGGCCCTTCGAACGCGAACGTGTGGAACTCCCCGTTCTCCCCACAGGGATCCACGCCCGGCGGGAGCTCCGCGAGCAGCGCGCGGTCCAGCGTGCGACCCGCGAACGTCCGGTCCAGGCGCCGCGGATCGACGCAGGTGATCACCGCCCGCAGGCCGCCGTCGATCATCTCGCGCACGAGCGGGGCGGTCGGTCGCCCCCACAGCGGGAAGAGCGGCGCGACGCCCGTGCCGGCGAGCTTGGCCTCGCGGTAAGCGCGCACGTCCTCGAGGAACAGATCTCCGAACGCGACGTGCGTCACCCCGTCCGCGCGGGCGGCGGCGATCGCGGCGGCCATCTCCTGCTCGTACCGCTCGTTCGGGCAGGGGAAGGGGATGCGGACCTTGCGGCAGGGGAGGCCCAGCGCCGCGGCCTGGCGGTCGAGCAGCTCTTCCCGCGTCGCGTGCATGGAGACGCGCCCGAACGCCTCCGTGACCGTCGTGAGGAGGCCGGCCAACTCGAAGTCGCCGGTCCGGCGGAGCGCGTGCAGCGCCCAGGCGCAGTCCTTCCCGCTGCTCCAGGCGACCAGGGCACGGGGGCGGGGCATGGGGCGGATCCTCTCTCTCGCCGGCGTTTACGACTGCTTCATGATGGGTGAGCTAGGATTTTCTTCCGCAGGAGGGGGCCAGGCGCTAGCGTGGCGCGCGTGAGTCAGTTGCGCACGATCGCCGTCCACACGCCGCGCACCACGAGCCGCCCGTGCTGGTTCACCGTCTCCGTGGTGACCTCGAGGAAGTCGAGGTTCCCGCGCTCCTGCGCGCGGGTGATGGTCCCGGTGGTGACGAGGGTGTCGCCCGCCCGGACCGGCTCGTGGAACTCGAAGGCCTGCTCGCCGTGCACGAGGCGGAGCACGTTGAGGCCGATCTCGGGATCCGCGCAGGCGGTGGCGAACGGCTGGATCGCGAACACAGCGGCATACGAGGGGGGGGCAAGCAGGGGGCCCGCGCCGTCCCCGCCGGCCAGGTGCGGCGGCGGGGACGCCGCCGGTGGCGCGTTCTGGAAGACGCGCCCCGGCACGCGGCCTCCGGTGGCGGCGGCGAAGTCGAGGATGCTCTCGCGCCCGGCCTCGAAGCGGTACGGCCCGTAGCGGCGGCCGAGGTGGCGGCGATCGACGGACACGGGCGTCAGCTCCTCGCCTCGGCCGCGACGGCCTCGGCGACGGCGCCCTTCAGGACCTCCTCGCCGGCCTGGTTGGTGGCCTCGATCTCGAGGCGGATCCGCGGGCCGTCCACGGCGACGCAGCGCCCCTGGAAGCGGATGACGTCCCCGACCTGCACGGGCTTCGTGAACCGCGCGCGGAGGCGCTTCAGCGACGTGGGGTCGCCGAGGTAGCTCACGCACGCGTCGGTGAGCCACGAGAACGTGCACATGCCCTGCAGGATCACGCCGTCGTACCCGGCGGCGCGGCCCACCACCTGATCGATGTGGATCGGGTTGTAGTCGCCGGACGCACCGGCATAGTAGACCGGCCGGTAGGGATCGACCTCCCGCACCCACTCGAACGTGTCGCCCACCGTGAAGCGCCGCATCGGCTCCCTTTCGCGGGCGGATGCCTTAACACGGGGCGCCGCGGCCGTGCACGCCGGCACGACCACGCGCCGCGTCATGCGGCCGGGCGCGGATCGAGCGGGTCGTCGACGTCGCCCGCCTGCGCCGCCTCCTCCAACTCGCGCCGGCGCGCGTAGCTCGCGGTCACGTACTCGATGAGCCGGTCGAGGTAGCTGGCGATGGGCGGACACTGGATGCCCGTGCCGTCGAGGAGCTCGAGCAGGTTCCGGCAGTTGTAGATCGCGAGGTGGTTCACGTACTCGATCGCCGGCCGGTGCACGCCCGAGAACCGCTCGAAGAGCGGCAGCTGCAGGAGCGCCTGGAACGCGCGCGCGGGGACGGAGACCTGCGGCAGCTTCTTCCCGGCGCGCGCGGCGATCATCTCGTAGACGCGCCGGGCGGAGAGCGGGGCGGGATCGACGAGGTGCACGGTCTTCCCGACGCCGCGCGGGTTCTCGGCGATGGCGCGCGCCGCGTCGATCACGAAGTCCACGGGGACCACGTTGAGCGGCGCGACGGCGTCGCCGGGGAGCGGGAGGGGGACGGCGAGCGGGGAGGCGACGAGGAGGATGGCGAGCGCGTACGGCCCCTCGAACCGGTCGATCTCGCCGGTGCGCGAGTCGCCGACGACGATGCTCGGCCGGTAGATGGTCGCGGGCAGCGTCGACTGCGCGCGGCGGACGAGGAGCTCGGCCTGGTACTTCGTCTCCTCGTAGGCGTTGTGGAACCGCTGGCCCATGGCCAGCTCGTCCTCGAGGATCACGCCGACGCGGTCGCCGGAGACGTACGCGGTCGAGAAGTGGTTGAGGCGCCGGAGCCCGGGCGCCGCCTGGCAGAGCTCGAGCACGGCCCGCGTGCCCTCGACGTGGATGCGCCGCAGGTCGGCCTTCGGCACCCGGAGATCGGTCCGGCCGGCGAGGTGCCAGACGTCCGTGAGGACCGCCGCGAGCCCCTTCCACTCCGCGCCGGAGAGGCCGAGGTGCATGCGCTGCACGTCGCCCTCGAGGACCTCGGCGCCCTGCGCCCCCGCGGCGGCGAGCTCTGCCTGCGCCCGCGCGGCGTCCTTCGCCTGGACGAGCACCAGCAGTCGGTCGCCGGGCGCGGCGCCGCCGGCGAGCGCGCGCACCAGGCGACGGCCGATGAAGCCGGGGAACCCGGTGACGAAGTGGACGCGCGGCGAGGCCCCCATCGCGCGGTCAATAACGTACGGGCGCCGCGTTGGGAAGCTTCCGCCCGAGGCCCTTGCGGAGATCGGCCAGCAGCCGGTCCGCCTTCGGGGCGAGCGCCCCGGGCGCGCCGGTGTTCTCGACGACGAAGTCGGCGCGCGCGGCCTTCTCGTCGATCGGGAGCTGCGCCGCCACGCGGGCCTCGGCCTCGAACGGGGTGAGGCCGTCGCGCTCCACCAGGCGGGCGAGCTGCACCGCGCGGGGCGTCCAGACCACCACGACACCGTCCACGGCCCGGTCCAGGCCGACCTCGTACAGGAGCGGGACGTCGTAGAACCCGAGCTCGTGCCCCTCGTCCGCGAGGCGGCGCACCTCCGCCTCCATGAGCGCACGTACCGCGGGGTGGGTGATCGCCTCGAGCGTCCGCCGCGCCTCCGGATCCGCGAACACCCGCGCGCCGACCCAGCGCCGGTCGAGGCCGCCGCCGGGGAGCAGCGCCTGCGGGCCGAACGCCTCCGCGATGCGGGCCAGCGCCGGCGACCCGGGCCGGACCGCCTCGCGCGCGAGCGCGTCGGCGTCGACGACCGGCGCGCCGCGGTCCCGGAGCAGCGCCGCGAACGTGCTCTTGCCCGAGGCGATGCCGCCGGTCAGGCCGACGAGCCGCAAGGGTCAATCCGCCTTCGGCTTCGGCGCCTCGGCCGCGGCGGGCTTCGGGGCGTCGCCCTCGGCCTTCGCGCCGCCGGGCCGCGCCTGCTCGGGGCGCGCCGCGCCCGCCTTGGCGGGGCTGAACGAGAGCGCCTCGGCGCCGCTGCCGTCCTTCGCCCAGTACACGGTCACGCCCTGCGCCGCGTAGATCCACACCTTCTGGAAGGTCGCGTCGACGAAGGTCTTCTGCGACGGCTTCCCGTACTTGCCCTCGATCGTCTCCGGGTCGAGGGGGACCGTCAGGAACACGGCGATCTCCTGCACCCGCCCCGCGTCATCCAGGTGGAACTGCACCTGCTTCGTGCCTTCCATGGCCTGGTCGCCGAAGTAGCCCAGCACCGCACGGGCGCCGCTCTTGGTCCGCTTGGTGGGTTCGCCGAACCGCTGCTCCACCTGGGCCTGCGTCGTCGTACCCGGGGTGACGCCGTTCCAGGGGGCCGCGAGGGCCGTGGCGGGGCCGGCGAGGAGGGGGACGATCAAGGCCAGCTGTGCGATGCGCATGAGGCATTATACTCCGGGCCCCGTGATCCTCCGCGCCCCGAGAACCTTCGCCCTGCTCCTCGCCGCCCTGCTGCCGGCCGCCGCCTCCGGCGTCGACCCGCAACCCGCCCCGAAGGCCGCCGCGCCGCAGCCGGCGGGGCCGCAGCCCGCCGCCCCGAGCGCGGTCCGCTCCGTCGGCACGGCCGCCGGCGCGCGCGTCGGCCCGGAGACGTGCAAGGCCTGCCACACCGCCGCCTACGAGGTCTGGCGGGTAGGGCCGCACGCACGGGCGTTCGAGGCGCTGCCCGCGCAGAACCGCAAGGACCCGCGCTGCCTCTCGTGCCACTCGCCGGACGCCGACGCCGGCCTCTCCGGGATCACCTGCGAGGCGTGCCACGGCCCGGGGAGCCTGTACGCCGCGCCGTATGTGATGCGCGATCCGGAGCTCGCGCGGCTGCTCGGGCTCGCCGATCCCGGCGAGAAGGCCTGCCTCGCCTGCCACGGCGAGTCTGCCCCGAGCCTCGTCCGGTTCGAGTACGCGAAGAAGCTGCCGCTCATCGACCACTGGACGAAGGGGCGCGCGCCCGCCGCCGCGCCCGCACAGCCCGCGCCTGCCAAGCCCGCGGCCCCTGCGAAAGGAACCTGACGTGGCCATCCAGGTGGTCTCCGCCGAGTTCGCGCGGACCGCGACGAAGCCGGCGGAGTGGCCGCGCGGCCGGACCCCCGAGGTCGCGTTCGTCGGGCGCTCCAACGTCGGCAAGTCGTCGATGCTCAACGCGCTCACCCGGCGCAAGGGGCTCGCCCGCGTCTCGAACACGCCGGGCCGCACGCGCGCGCTCCAGTTCTTCGACGTGAGCTACCGGCCGACGCCCGCGGCGCGGCCGCGGGCGCTGCGGCTCTGCGATCTCCCCGGCTACGGCTACGCCAAGGTCTCGAAGGCCGAGCGCGACGCGTGGGCGGCGATGATCGAGGACTACCTGCGCGAGCGCGACGTGCTCCGGGCGGTGGTGCTCATCGTGGACGCGCGGCACCCGCCGTCGGAGAGCGACGTCGACGCGGCCGGGTTCCTCGCGGGCGCGGGGCGGCGGGTGATCGTCGCGGCGACCAAGATGGACAAGCTCGCGAGGACGCGGCAGGGCGCGGCGCTGGCCGAGGTGGAGAGGGTGCTCGGGCTCGCGCGCGGCGACGCGGTGCCCTTCTCGGCGGTGGAGGGGACGGGCTCGGAGAAGCTCTGGGCGCGGCTCGCGGCGATCGCCGCGGAGGAAGCAGCGACCTAGGGCTTCACGCCCGCGCGCAGCTTCGCGGACCACTCGCGGACGTACTGCTTGTACCTCTCGAGGTCGCCCTTGCGGCGCTCGAGGAGCTTGGCGGCCTCCTCGAGGAACTTGGGGTTGTTCTTCGGGTACCCCGCGCCGGTGTATTCGCCGATGATCTTTCCCGGTTTGACCACGACGCGCCTCCTCACCTGACACTAGTCAGGGACGCGATCGGGGTCAACCAATCCGGCGGCGCGGGGTGGGTCACCTGCAGCATGTCGCCCCACCGGATCTCCCGCGTCGCGCACCCGTCCGAGCGCCGATCCATCGTACGCTCCTCCACCCACACCAGGGACGCGCGCACGAGCACGCCGTGGCTCTCGGGCGCGAGCACGAGCTGCCGCGTGGAGCTGGAGGCGTCCTTCCACAGCCCGATGGCGCGCTCCATCGGCGGGCGCTTCGCCGCGACGGCGGTCGCGATGTGGCGATCGACGAGGCCGGCCGAGGTGATGGTGACGACCGTGGAGCCCGGGTCCTCCGCGAGCACCGTCGCGTACCGGGCCGGCCACCGGAAGCTCATCTGCGGGCCGTCCATGAGGAGCGCGACGACGAGGTTCGGCCCGACGGCGCGGAGCACGGGCTGGACGGGATCGATCCGGGCGAGGTCCTCGCAGACGAGCGTCGCGAGCGTCGCGCCCTCGTGGAACCCGTAGAACCGCACGTGCCGCGCCGAGACGTCCGCGTCCTCCCACCAGAGCCGCGCCGGATCGAGCGGGAGGCCGTACGCCTCGATCTGCCCGCGCTCGAGCCGCCAGCGGTGGTGCTTCGACTGCTCCCAGTACGTCAGCACCGCCTCGTCCTGGTAGAGCACGCTCATCACGTCGTTGCGCGGCGGGTGGCCGTCGGGGCCCGGCGTGAGGACGCCGGAGACGAAGAGGTCGATCCCGGTCCTCGCGAGCTCCTGGCCGACGATCAGCGCCCGCTCCGCGTCCAGGGCGAGCTCCGGGAGGACGACGGCGTGGACCTCGCCGTCGCCGCGCCGCCGCGCCTCCGCGACGAGCTCGCCGAGGAACGTGGCGATGAGCCGGCCCGAGCGCTCCGGGTCGCCGGGTGGGAACCAGTCCTGGCGGATGCGGAACCGCCCCCAGCCCTCGTCGGCGTGCAGCTCCGTCGGCTCGAAGGCGCCGGCGCCCATGGAGAACGGGTACGGCACGAGGAGCAGGTTCAGCCGGTCGCCCGCCGTCGGCTTCGGGCTCAGGAGGTAGCTCGTCGTCACCTCGCCGAGCGGCGGCAGGAGCGCGAGGTGGTGGGTGAGGGAGCGCGGCGTGCACCCGACCTGCGGCGTGCGCGCCTTGGGCTGGACGCAGCACTCCTCCGGCGGCACGAGAATGCAGAGCGTCGCGGTCGTCCGGTCGGCGCGGAGCGGCGCCTCCTCGAGCGAGGCGGGACCGGAGCGCCAGTTCGCGACCATGGCGGAGAAGTGCCGCTCCGCGACCATCGCGGAGAAGATCGGGCTCGCGGCGGTGTCGAACCCGATGCCGGCCGAGGCCTCGTCGGCGATCGCCATCAGCTCGAGCGCCGCGGCACACCACGGGCTCGCGCCGGGGCCGGGGTGCTCCGAGACGGGCAGCGGGCCGGCGTCGAGGAGGACCGTCCAGAGCTCCTGGACGCGCGCCATCGCCTCGCCCATCCGCTCCTCGTCGAGCAGGCGCCACACCGCGCCGAGCTCTTCGACGCGCGCGACGAAGTCCGCCGCGCCGGGCGCCGACGCGCGCGTGCCGCCGGTCACCGCGGCGTGCGCGTAGGCGCCGGAGAGCGTCGAGAGGGTGGCCGCGACGGCGAAGAGGTCCGGCGGCCAGAGCGGCGGCGCGCGCCAGTCGAGCAGGGCGGGCTCGGCGGGCGGCGCAGGGTTGGTGCCGTGCGGCAGGATCCTGCGGATGACCTCCCCCACCGTCGGCATCTCGGAGCACTCCTCGTGAGAAGTGCTCCGAGTATACCTGGGTGCCCTGACGCACCGGGCGCGGGCTGCACCCGCGCGGGCGCAGCCCCCGTGTGATCCTAGTGCCCGACGGTGCTCGTCGTCGGCGGGACGCCGGCCTCCGCGCCCATCGGGTGCGAGACGTCGCCGGCGAGCTTGGCCGTGTTCCGGTTCCGCCACCGGTCGCTCATCATCGCGCGGACGTCCTCGCCGCGCTTCGGCGCGAAGAGGAGGCCGAGCCCGGCGCCGACGAGCACGCCCACCGAGAAGAGCCCGAGGCCCGTGAAGAAGTCGCTCGCGGGAGAGCGCTGCTCGAGCCCGAGCTGTCTCAGGAGGTTGTCCCGGTCGATCATCCGCCGGATCGCCTTCTGATCGACCATCTGCCGCATCGCCTTCCAGCTCATCGCCATGTCTCTCCCCTCCCGAAGGAAACGGCCGCGACCATGCGGCGCAACGCACGAAAGCTGAGCATCGGAGCGCGCGGGTACACGCCGATCACCCGTTCCGGCAGGGAGCAGGCGGGCAGGGCCGCGGGGCGGGCGAGCGCCCGGATCAGCCCTCCCGCTCCTCGAGGGCCGCGGCCCGGACCGCGGACGTCCGGACGCCCGGCACCTCGATCGCCCGGGGAGGAGGCGCGCGCCCCGCGGCCGCCGTGAGCTCGAGCTCGACCACCACGGGGAGGTGATCGGACGCGACGCGCGTCAGAGGGGTCCGGAGCACGTGGGCGTCGAGCACGGCGAGCGCGCTGGAGGCGTAGACGTGGTCGAGGCGCAGGAGCGGGAAGCGGGCGGGGAACGTGGGCGCCGCGTTCCCGGCGGCGAGGGCGCAGTCGGTGAGCTCGCGCCGCAGCCATCGCGGCACGGCCGAGCGCCGCGTCAGCGAGTTGAAGTCGCCGGCGAGGACGAGCGGGTACGCGAGGGCCGCGTCCCGGAGGATGTCGGCGGAGAGGAGCTGCGCGGCCTGCCGGCGGCGCTCGCGCCAGTGGAGGCCGAGGTGCGCCGAGAAGACGTGCGCGCGCGCGCCCGGGAACGCCACGTCGGCGCGGATGCAGCAGCGCGGCTCCCGGCCCGGGACGGAGAGATCGTAGGTCCGCACCGCCTCGATCGGCAGGCGGGAGAGGACGGCGTTGCCGTAGGCGAAGCCGTGGTTCGGGGCGAGCGTCGGGCCGAACGCGAGCCGCATCCCGGTGAGCGCGGCGAGGAGGTCGGCGGCGCGCTCGGGCCCGCCGGGCTGGGCCGGCGCGCCGACCTCCTGGAGCCCGGCGACGTCGGGCGCGCAGGACCGGATCACCTCCGCGATCCGCTCGGGATCGCGCCGGCCGTCGCTGCCCCGCAGCCCGTGCACGTTCCAGGTCATCACCCGTATCACTCCCGAGCCCGAGCCCGAGCCCGAGCCCGAGCCCGAGCCCGAGCCCGACCCGGTGCCCGCGCCCGCCGAGCTCACGGCGCCTCCGCCTCCGCCGCGTTCGCGGCCCCTCCGGCCCGGCGCTCCCGCTCGTCCTCCTCGTCGAGCGGCGCGCGGTAGTGCGCCTCGAAGAAGGCGTTCAGCTCCGACGGCCGTACCACGCGCTCGAAGTCGAGCGCGCAGCCGGGCGGGTGCACGGCGAAGCACGACAGCTCCTCCGGCGCGACGCCGCCGTGCGACCCGAACTCCCACGCGTACGCCACCGACTCCCGGTGCGGGCCGCGCCAGCCGAGGACCACGAGATCGCCGGTGTCCGGCAGGGAGAGCAGCTCGGCGACGTAGTCGGCCAGGAGCTCCGGCTCCGGGTGCGGGAGGCGCGCGACGTCGGCCGGATCGGCGAGGTCGAGCTCCGTCCCCTTCTGCAGGAGGAACCCCCGCGTCCCGCCGCGTACGGCGACGAGGCCGACCGCGGGGCTCGCCTCGAGCGCCGCGAGGACGCGCCAGTGCCGCGCCCGCAACGCCTCGAGCGGGAGCCCTCCGGGCTCCCGGAGGAAGTAGACGTGGGCGAGGTCCCCGGCCTCGGCGGTGGCCACCCCCTCGCCCGCAGCCTGGCCGAGCGTCCGGCCGCCGGCGAAGCCGCGGTTCGGCCGGATCGGCTGCGGATGGCGCGGCAGCGGCTCTCCGCGCTCGGCGCGCGCCACGTACTCGGGGAGCGAGACGCCCGCGAGCTGCTCGAAGGGCCGGGTGGCGACGTTCCCGTGGTCGGAGAGCAGGTACACGTCGTACCCGAGCTCGGGGGCGGCCTCGACGGCGGCGAGGACGGCGCCGATGGCCCGGTCGATCCCGGCGAGCTCCCCGAGCGCCGCAGGCGACTCCGGGCCGCGGCGGTGCGCGGTCTCGTCGTACGCGAGGAAGTCGGCGTACACGACCGGCACGCCGCGTGAGACGTCGAGCAGGATGCCCTGGACGGCGAGCTCGCGGAGCACGCTCGTGATGAACGTTCGGTGAAGGAGGAACCGCGGCTCGTGCTTGAGCCGGCCGAGCATGGTCGACCAGCGGACGCCGTCCACCAGGCCGGCTCCCGTCGCCAGCACGAGCCGGGCGGCGCCGCGGACGGCCGTGACGGAGTGCGCGAGCGTCGAGGCGGCGACGTCCCAGACCCCGAGCGGCGGCTCCTCCGGCGCGAGGTGCGCCGCGCCGGCCATGCCCGAGAGGCAGAACCGCGGCATGGCCGCGTCGCCGGAGAGGATGCCGAAGTAGCTCGACCCGCCGCGCAGCAGCCCGGGCCGCGGACCGCGGAGCCGCGTCTCGAGCTGCGCCGCGTCGGCGGCGCGGTCCATCCGGACCTGCCGGCCGGTGGCGCGGTCGTACCAGATGAAGCCGGGCACGCTCGGCGCGACGCCGTAGAAGAGGCCGGCCTGGAACGCCGGGGTGGAGGCGGGGAGGCCGGAGCGGAACGAGGAGAGCTCGAGCTGGCCGGCGTCGAGGCGGCGGGCGACGCTCGGGAGGAGATCCGCGGCGAGCGCGCTGCGGAGCCGGGCGTGCGAGACGCCGTCGAGCTGGAGGATGAGGAGACGGCGGCGGCCCTCGCGCAGGGGCGCCGGGCGGAACCGGCCCTGGTCGGCCAGCGGCCGGAAGAGCGCGCGCATGGCGAGCGCGCTCGCGTCCGCGAGCTGCCGCCTCCTCCCTCCGTCGCCGCCGTGGGGCCGCACGGGGGTCAAGATGAACAGCGGGGGCGGCGCGTGCTGTCCCGTGCCCGTGAACCGAGCCCGAGCCCGGCTCGTCCTCGGGCGCGGGCTCGTTCACGGGGGGGAGCCGTCCCTCGGTGCCCACCGCACCTCGACCACCGTGAGCTCGATCGTGCCGGCGGGCCGCTGGACGTGGACCGTGTCGCCCTCCCGCCGGCCCAGGAGCGCCCGGCCGAGCGGCGCCTCGACGCTGATGAGCCCGGCGGCGCCGTCGAACTCGTCCGGTCCGACGAGCCGGTACGTGCGCTCGTCGCCGTTCTCGTCCTCGACCGTGACCCACGCGCCGAAGAAGGCGCGGCCGGCGGGGTCGGGGCGGGTGTGCGCGACGGTGAGTGAATCGAGCCGCTCGGAGAGGAAGCGGAGGCGCCGGTCGAGCTCGCGCAGCTTCTTCTTGCCGTAGATGTACTCGGCGTTCTCGCTCCGATCGCCGAGGGCCGCGGCCGCCTCGACCTCGGCGACGATCCGAGGGCGCTCGATCGACCAGATCCGGTCGTGCTCGGCGGCGAGGCGCTGGTAGCCTTCGGGCGTGATGTACCGCGGGGGGCGCGACACGGTGTACTTCCTTGGCCCGGCGCGGCCGCCATGTCAACGGGTCGCCCCGGTCCGCTGGCGTTCGCGCCGCCCTGCGGCTACTCTCGGGCCGTGAAGATCCACGACATCCTGCGCTTCGCGAAGGAGCGGGGCGAGCCGGTCTTCTCCTTCGAGTTCTTCCCGCCGAAGACGGAGGAGGGCGTGACGTCCCTCTTCCGCACCGTGGAGGCGCTCCGGCCGCTCGGCCCCGCCTACGTCTGCGTGACCTACGGCGCCGGCGGCTCGACCCGCGCGCGCACCGTCGAGCTCGTGAAGAAGCTGAAGCACGAGATCGAGGTCGAGGCGATGGCCCACCTCACCTGCGTCGGCTCCTCGCGCGAGGAGCTCGCGTCGGTGCTCGACGAGCTCCAGGCCGCGGGCATCCGGAACGTGATGGCGCTCCGCGGCGACCCTCCCAAGGGCGAGGCCGCCTTCCGGCCCCACCCCGACGGGTTCGCGCACGCGAGCGAGCTCGTCGCCTTCATCCGCTCGCAGCCGAAGCGCTGGGACTTCTGCGTCGGCGGCGCCGCGTATCCCGAGGGGCACGTCGAGACGCGCGACCTCGCGCGCGACCTCGCCCACCTGAAGACGAAGGTCGACGCGGGCGTGGACTTCCTCGTGACCCAGCTCTTCTTCGACAACCCGCGCTACTTCGGGTTCGTCGAGCGGGCGCGGGCCGCCGGCATCGCCGCGCCGATCCTGCCCGGCATCATGCCGATCCAGTCGGTCGAGCAGATCGAGCGCATGACGAAGATGTGCGGGGCGAGCCTCCCGCGGGTCCTCGCCGCGGCGATGGACGTCCGGCGCGAGGACGCCGAGGCGGCGCGCGACCTCGGCCTCTCGTACGCCACCCTCCAGTGCGCCGACCTCCTCCGGCGCGGCGCGCCCGGCATCCACTTCTACACGCTCAACCGCTCCCCCTCGACCCGGGCCATCCTCTCGGCCCTGCGGATCGCGGAGCCGTGGAGGGACTGAGCGAGGAAGGCCGCGCCCCGCGCGGCCGGACGCTGCGCCGCCTCGTCGGGCTGCTCCGCCAGGAGCTGCCGGCCCTCGCCGCGGCGACCGCGCTCCTCACGCTCGGCGCCGGGCTCGCGCTCGTCTACCCGCAGGGCATCCGCGCGATCGTGGACGGCGCGATCGCCGGGCGCGATCCGGGGCGGCTCGCGCGGGTGGCGTTCCTGCTCGCCGGCCTCGCCGTCGTGCAGGGGCTCGCGGTCGCCGGCCGCGCGATCCTGTTCTCGCTCGCCGGCGAGCGCGGCGTCCGGCGCGTGCGGGAGCGGCTGTTCGCGAGCCTCGTCGCCCAGGAGGTGGCCTTCTTCGACGCCGCCCGGACCGGCGATCTCGTTTCGCGCATCGGGACCGACGCGGCCAGCCTCCAGGGGCTCCTCTCCGGCTACCTCTCGATGGCGCTCCGCCACGCCATCACCGCCCTCGGCGCGCTCGCGCTCCTGCTCGTCACGTCGCCGCGCCTCACCGCGGTGATGCTCCTCGTCGTGCCGCCGGTCGCGGTCGGCGCGGTGATCTACGGGCGCAAGGTCCGCGCGCTCGCCCGGCGGTACCAGGACGCGCTCGCCGACGCCTCGCACGTGGCGGAGGAGTCGTTCTCCGCGATCCGGACGGTGCGCGCCCACACCGCCGAGGGGCTCGAGGCGGCGCGGTTCGGCGGCGCCATCGAGGCCGCGTACCAGGCGGCCCGGCGGCGCGCGTTCGCGGCCGCGACCTTCATGGGCTCGGCGTCGGCCGGCGTCTACGCCGCCGCCGCCGCGGTGCTCGGCTACGGCGGCGTGCTCGTCGCGCGCGGCGAGCTCTCGCCCGGCGCGCTCACCGCGTTCCTCGTCTACACGCTCCTCATGGCGATGAGCCTCGGCGCGCTCGCCGACCTCTGGGCCGAGGTGATGAAGAGCCTCGGGGCGGCCGAGAAGGTGCTCGCGCTGGTGGATCGCGTGCCGGAGATGCCGCTCTCCGGCGGCGTCCGGCCGGCGTCGTGCCGGGGCGAGGTGCGGTTCGAGGCGGTCCGGTTCGCGTACCCGACCCGGCCCGAGGCCGAGGTGCTGAAGGGCGTGGACCTGACGATCGCCGCGGGCGAGGTGGTGGCGCTGGTCGGTCCCTCGGGCGCCGGCAAGACCACGCTCGGCGCGCTCCTCTGCCGGCTCTACGATCCGACCGCGGGGAGCGTCCTCCTCGACGGCCGCGACCTGCGGGACCTCGACCCCGCCTGGCTCCGCGGGCAGATGGGCGTCGTCGCGCAGGAGCCGGTGCTCTTCTCGACCTCGATCGAGGAGAACGTCCGGTACGGCCGCCCCGGCGCCACGCGCGAGCAGGTGATCGAGGCCTGCCGCTGGGCCCACGCGCACGAGTTCGTCTCCGGCTTCCCCGAGGGCTACGCGACGCGCGTCGGCGAGCGGGGCCAGCAGCTCTCCGGCGGGCAGCGGCAGCGGCTCGCCATCGCGCGCGCGCTGCTCCGCGACCCGCGGATCCTCCTCCTCGACGAGGCGACGAGCGCGCTCGACGCCGAGTCGGAGGGGCTCGTCCGCGACGCCCTCGCGCGGCTCATGCGCGGCCGGACCACGCTCGTCATCGCCCACCGGCTCTCGACCGTCGCGACCGCGGACCGGGTCGTGGTCGTGGACGGCGGCCAGGTGGTGGAGGCCGGGAGCCACTCGGAGCTCCTGCGCGGGGCAGGGCTCTACCGGCGGCTGGTCGAGCGGCAGATGCTGGGGGCGTGAGACCGGGCTCGGGCTCGGGCTCGTTCGCGGGGTCAAACCCCCGCGAACCACTCGTACCCCTGGTCCTCCCAGTACCCGCCGGTCCGCACCGGCAGGAACGTGACCTCGGAGATCCACTTCACCATCTTGTAGCCGAGCTTCACGGCGGAGTAGAGCCGCAGCGGCGCGCCGTAGCGGCGGTCGAGCGGGCTGCCGTTCATGCCGTACGCGAGGATCGTCTGCGGGTGAAGGGCGCTCTCGCGATCCCACGACGAGAAGTAGCCCCGCTCGAACGAGCGGAACTCGACGTATCGGACCCGCGGATCGATCCCGGCCAGCCGCGCGAGCTCCGAGAGCCGCACGCCGTCCCACGCCGCCACCGCGGACCAGCCCTCCACGCAGTGGTGCCGCACGCGCACGCGCGTGCGCGGGAGCCGCTGGAGGTCGGCCGCGGTGAGGACGAGCGGCCGCTGCACGAGGCCGCCCACGCGGAGCGCCCAGCCGGCCGGCGCCGCAGGGAAGTCGCGCCCAATGCGATACGCCGGGTACTTCCCCGGCGGCGTGAGCGCCGACTCGGGCAGCTCGGGGGCGAGCCGCTCCGGATCGAAGAGGGCCTGCTGGAACCCCTCGTTCGTGCGCTCCATGACCCCGAGGAAGCCCTCCTTCGGCCGCCGCGAGTCGCAGCCGAGTCCGCCGAGCGCGAGCAGGCCGCCCGAGGAGAGGGCGCGGCCGAGGAAGCCACGGCGGGTGGTCGGCGGGCTCATCGCGGCTCCTCCGCGCGGCGGCCGCCGAGCGTCATGTCGACGAACGTCCGCGGATGGAGCGCCACCTGGACGACGTGCAGGACGGTGAAGGCGGCGAGCGCGACGAGCGCGAGGAGGTGGACGGCGCGGGCCGCGTCGTAGCCGCCGTGGAGCGCGGTGAGCCAGCGGAGCTGCACCGGCTTGTAGATCGCGAGGCCCGAGAGGACCGAGAGCGCCCCGAGCAGGACCACCCCGGTGTACGCGAGCCGCTGCATGCCGTTGTAGAGCCCGTGCCGCGGGAGCGGGCCGCGGCGCAGCCGGAGGTCGTGGAGCAGCGTGAGCCAGGCGTGCCGCGCGTCGCGGCGCGGGAAGAAGAACCGCTCCCGCCACGCGCCGCTCGCGAAGAGGTAGGCGAGGTAGACGACCGCGTTCAGGACGAACAGCCACGCGAACGCGAAGTGCCAGGCGCGGGCGCCGGCGAGCCAGCCGCCGATCATCAGGGCATCCGGCGGCGGCTCGCCCTGGAACGGGTACCAGCCGTACGGCCGCCCCTGCTCGCCGAGCGAGGGGAACGCCTTCAGGATGCGGAGGCCGCTCCCCGCCATGACGACGAGCAGGACGCCATCCACCCAGTGTGTCATGCGGACGGGAAGCGGCTGGACGGGGCGGGGCATCGGCGCTCGACGGTGGCTTATCGCGGGAGTACGCTGCGCCGCAGCACGGAGTCACGGTCTCCCGTCGGGTGCATCCCGCGCCCGAGCCGGGTGGCCGCGGCGGCTGCGGACGAACGGAGTGTCACCAGATGACGGAAGCGGGCGTTCACGTGGTGTTCGGGGCGGGCCAGATCGGTCCGCTCCTCGCCGAGCGGCTGCTCGGCGCCGGGAGGCGGGTGCGGGTGGTCCGCAAGTCGGCGGGGTCGGCGCCGGTCGCGGGCGCCGAGGTGGTGCGCGGCGACGCGATGGACGCGGCCTTCTGCGCCGAGGCCTCGCGCGGCGCCGAGGTCGTCTACCACTGCATGAACACGCCGTACTTCGCGCGGGTCTGGCGCGAGACGCTGCCGCGGCTCCAGGCGAACCTCGTCGCGGCGGCGGCGCGGGCCGGCGCGCGCCTCGTGGTGCTCGACAACGTCTACGCGCTCGGGCGGACCGGCGGGCGACCGATGAACGAGGACTCGCCGCCCAACCCGTGCTCGCGCAAGGGCGCGATCCGGGCGGAGCTCCACGAGGCGCTCCAGGCCGCGGTGCGCCGCGGCGACGTCCGTGCGGCGGTGGGGCGCGCCTCGGACTTCTACGGCCCGAACGCGGGGAGCTCGATGATGGGGGAGCGGCTCCTCCGGCAGCTCGTCGCGGGGAAGCCAGCGCAGGTCCTCTTCGACCCCGACCTCCCGCACACGTACCACTACAGCCGCGACGTCGCCGCAGGGCTCGCCACGCTCGGCCTCGATGGGAATGCCGACGGGCTCTGGATGCTCCCGTGCGCGCCCGCCCGGCCCTCGCGCGAGCTCGTCGGCCTCCTCGCTGCGGCGCTCGGCAGGCCCGGCGCGAAGATCTCGCGGATGCCGCCGCTGCTCTTCCGGTCCGTGGCGCTCGTCGTGCCGCTCCTGCGCGAGCTCCAGGAGATGATGTACCAGTTCGAGGAGCCGTTCGTGGTGGACGACTCCCGGTTCCGCGCGCGGTTCGGCGCGCAGGCGACGCCGCTCGCCACCGGCGCGGACGAGACCGCTGCCTGGGCGCGGACGGCGTTCGGCGCACCGGCGGGCCGGTGACCGGCGCGGCCCCGGCGGGGTGACGAGCCGTGGAGCGAGCGGCCGGCCCGTGCGGAGGGGGTGGGTGTCGGAATACCGGGGGCGGAGTATCGTTCCCTCCACCGTGGATTCACGCGAAGGCCGCGCGCAGGCAACAGCGCAGCGCCGGGCGATCGACCTGCTCCGCCAGGCCGAGGAGCAGTACCGCACCCTCGCCGAGAACGCGCCCGAGGTGATCGCCCGCTTCGATCGCGATCTCCGCCACGTCTACGTCAACGAGTACGGCGCGAAGGTCTACGGGATCCCCGCGCGCGAGGTGATCGGGAAGAGCAACGAGGAGCTGGGCATGCCGCCGGACAAGGTCGCGTTCTGGCGGCGCCACTTCGAGGAGGTCCTCGCCACCGGTGAGCAGCGCACCGTCGAGTTCGACTTCGAGAGCCCGACGTTCGGCACGCAGTTCTTCTCGTCGCTGTTCGTGCCCGAGCGGGACGAGACCGGCCGGGTCACGTCGATCCTGGCGATCACGCGCGACGTGACGCCGGCGCGCCGGATCGAGCAGCAGCTCCGGGAGCGCGAGGAGCGGTACCGGACGCTCTTCACCAACATGACAGAGGGGTTCGCGCTCGGAGAGGCGATCCCCGCTTCCGACGGTGCCGCCCACGACGTCCGGTTCCTGGAGATGAACCGCGCCTTCGAGCAGCAGTCCGGCCTCGAGGCCGAGAAGGTCCTGGGCCGGTCGCTCCGGGAGGTGAAGCCGGACTTCGAGCCGGCGTGGATCGAGACGTACTGCGCGGTCGCCCTCGGCGGACCGCCGCGGCGGTTCGAGACCTACAACGGCGAGCTGGACCGCTCCTTCAGCGTCCACTGCTTCCGCCCCGCGCCCGGCCGCTTCGCCGTCCTCTTCAGCGACGTGACCGACCGCCGCCGCGCCGAGCAGGCGCTCCGCGAGGCCGATCGCCGCAAGGACGAGTTCCTGGGGATGCTCTCGCACGAGCTCCGGAACCCGCTCGCGCCCATCCGCAACGCGCTCTACATCCTCGAGCACGCCGACGCGACCGGGCCGCAGGCGCGGCGCGCGAAGGAGGTCGCGAACCGGCAGATCCTGCACCTCGCCCGCCTCGTGGACGATCTCCTGGACGTCACCCGGATCGCCCGCGGCAAGATCCGCCTCCACTTCGAGGATCTCGACC
>Ga0196976_1000621_pt1 | contig 21465 bp, 20 predicted proteins | sample S3v_513CmetaG_FD_148644 | JGI IMG/M metagenome (GOLD analysis project Ga0196976, IMG submission 148644) | Soil microbial communities from Anza Borrego desert, Southern California, United States - S3+v_5-13C | ecosystem: Environmental > Terrestrial > Soil > Desert | place: USA: California...
CGGGCTTCAGCCCGCCTCCCCCGGGGGCGGCGGGCTGAAGCCCGCCCTACGTTCAAAGCTGGTCCGGGTCGAGCGGCAACGTCAGGGCCTGCCGGTGATCAATGTGCTGGGAAGGAAGGTGGGGCAGGGGCTGTGGGATGAGCTGCATCCGTGAGTTTTTGCATCCGCATCTCCATCCGCGTCACGAAGCGCATGAAGTCGACATAGGCGTCTTCCTCCTCCGGATGGGCGAGCGGGGTCTGCGATTCGTCCAGGCTGTCCATGAGGCTTTCGCACATCGATTCGTGTTCGTTCATGCCCGCCAGGCCCATCAAATCCGATACCGCCGGCCGCTGTGGGCCTAACTCTTGATGATGATGCGACTTGCGTCCGCGGCGGTGTGAGGCGGGTGTGACTGGAAATTGGACGCCCGTTCAACATGCGGGCGGCCGGCGCGGGCTATAATCCGCCGCGTCCAAAAGTACGGATGTAAGGCGGGGGAATGCTGGAAGGCGAAATCGGACAGATCAATCTCATCGAGCGGCTCGTGGAGCTGTGGCGCGAGCAGTTCACCGGAGCGGTCCGCTTCGAGAGCGACGGGATCATCAAGATCATCTACTTCAAGGGCGGCGACGTGCTGTCCGCTTCGACCAACGACCGCGCCGACTCGATCGACGAGATCCTCATGCGCGCCGGGAAAGTCTCGCGCGAGCACGTGAAGCAGGCCCTCGCGCGGCGCAAGGAGTCCGAGACCCTCGGCGATGCGATGCTGAACCTCGGCTACATCACGCGCAAGGAGCTGACCTGGGCGCGGCGCGTCCAGGTCGTCGGCGTCATCCGCTCCATCGCCGCCTGGACCGACGGCTCCTTCACCATCGTCGCCGACTATCTGCCGAAACGCGACGAGGGGACGCTCTTCCCGCTGCCGCAGATCCTGGTCGAGCTGATCGTCACCGAGCAGGATCGCCAGAAGTTCGAGCGCGAGCTCGACGGCGGCAAAGCCGTGTTCGCCAAGTCCGGCGATTTTACGGAGGTCTTCGGCCGCCTCGGCCTGAACGAAGACGCCGAGGCCATCGTCGCGCAGGTGGATGGCACGCGCAGCGCGTCCGAGGTGGCGGCCGCGTCCGGGAAAGACGCGTTCAACGTCTACAAACTCCTGCACGCCCTCGCCACGCTCGGCATCCTGACTAAACCTCAAGGAACACCTGAGTTTTCCTTCACGACCGCTGACATCGCTGCCGATGCCTCGGATGCGTGGGACGACCTGAGCAATGCCCCGGCGTTCGAGCTCGACCAGACCATGGCGGTTCCCGAACCGGAACCGACGGTCGAGATGCCGTTGACCTTCGACGCGGACGAGACCTCCGCGATGTCGTCGCCCCTGCCACCGCCGCGGTCGGCCTGGGACGAGGACGAGACGGAAGAGCTCCCGCCGCCGGAGCTCACGTCGCGCATGCCGACGTGGGACACGCCGCCCCCCGCCGTAGTGGCGCCGATCCCGGCGCCGGTCGAGCCGCCCGCGGAGCCTGGGGAAGAGCAGTGGGGTTTCGACGAGGCGCAGCTCGAGACCGCGCAGCGCGCCGCCGCACCGGCGCCCATCCCGTCGCCCGCCTACGCCGCGAAAGCGGCGCCGGCCGCGCGCCCGGTGGTGAAGAGCGGCGGCGGGAAACGCATGGGGCTGTTGCTCGCGCTGCTCCTGGTCGCTGGCGCTCTCGTGGCCGGATACTTCGGCTGGCAGTGGTGGCGAGGCCGCCAGACAGCGGCACCGGCGGTCGTCGAGCGTCGTCCGGTCACACCGCCGGCGGTGCAGGGCGACGCGCCCGTGGCGCCGGCCGCGGCACCGACAAATACCGGCACGATCGTCGAGGCGCCGGTGGTGCCTGCGACCACGACCACGACGGCCACCTCCGCGCCGCAGCCGATCACCATCACCTCGACGGCACCGGTCACGGTGCCGCCGCCGGCCACCACGACCGCGACGGCCACGACCACGGCAGCTGCCGCGATGGAGCCGCTTCCGGCAGTGATCCCGAAGAACGGCGGCACCGCGCGTCTCGATCAGATGGCCCGCGACTTCGCCGCCAACCCGCAGGGCAACTTCACCGTGCAGATCCAGATCCTCTGCGACCCGGGCAACGTCGAGAAGGCGATGCGCCAGGGTGGGGGCAACGTCTGGTTCGTCCCGCAGACCATCAAAGGCCGCTCCTGCTACCGCGTCAACTACGGCCGCTTCGCCACGCGCCAGGAAGCGGCGCAGGCGATGGGCACGGTGCCGGCGGCGCTGCGCGATCCCAACGCGGCGGTGCGCGCCATCTCCCGGTAGCGCCCCATGCCCTGGCTGATCGACGGCAGCAACGTGCTCGGAGCGATGCGCGTCGATCGCCACGGCGAGGAGGGAAAGCGCGGCCTGGTCCGCCTGCTGGCGAGTTTCGCGCGAGCCAGGCGCACCCGCGTCACCTGCATCTTCGACGGCCCGGAGCCGCCGAGCTTCGGGCGTCATCTCGGCAGCGTGACGGTGGCGTTCAGCGGCCCTCGCAGCGCCGACGAGCTCATCGCCGAGCGGGCTGCCCACGGCCGCGGCTGGAGCGTCGTCACGAACGACCGCGGCCTGGGGGCGCGAGTACGCCGGCGGGACGTCGAGGTCGTCGCGCCGAACGTCTTCATCCGGCAGCTGGAGGAGGCGGGGAGCGAGGAAAAGAGCGCCGCGGACGACTGGGACGCGTACTTTTCCGATCCGGAAAATCGGCTGAAATTTTGATGTCGGCGTGCCGACATTCTTTCTAACTGGTTTAAACAGCAGCAATTTAGCTGCAAGAATATTTGCCGACAGCGCCTGTTATGCTCTCTGCGTGGAGCGGACCGGAGGATCGCGGCGCGAAAGTGTCGAGGAAAGTCCGAACTCCTACGGGCAGCAGGCTGGCTAACGGCCAGGCGCGGTGACGCGACGGAAAGTGCAACAGAAAACAAACCGCCGACCGGCGTTCGCAAGAGCGTCGAGGTAAGGGTGAAACGGTGCGGTAAGAGCGCACCGCGTCGCACGTGAGTGTCGACGGCACGGCAAACCCCCTGCGGAGCAAGACCAAATAGGGACGCAATGGACTCGCCCGTGTCCGTCTGAGCGTTCGGGTAGGTTGCTCGACCGCCGCAGTAATGCGAGCGGCAGATGAATGATTCTCGTCCCGAGCGAAAGCGAGGGAAACAGAATTCGGCTTACAGGTCCGCTCCACGCATTCCTTCGACCGATGAGAGATGAACGATGAACAGAAACGCTCATCGTTCATCTCTCATCGGTCATCGCTCGTCGGTTACGATGCGTGCCCATGCTCACGAAGCCTCGTGCGCTCCGCGCAAACGGTCACATCGCCGTGCTCGCCCCCGCCGGCCCCTCGAAACTGGAGAACATCGTCGAGGGCGCGAAGGTGCTCGAAGCACGCGGTCACCGGGTCACGCTGGCGGACAACATCGCCCACAGACACCGCGGTTATCTGGCCGGCTCCGACGACGAGCGCGTCGAGGAGCTCAATCGTTTTCTCCGCGATCCGCAGTACGACGCGTATCTCTTCGCCCGCGGCGGCTACGGCGCCATGCGCATCCTCGACCGCATCGACTACGCCGCCATCGCCGCGAACCCGCGTCCCATCGTCGGCTTCAGCGACATCACCGCCATCCACCAGGCCATGGCCACGCAGTGCAACGTGGCCGGGCTGCACGGGCCGATGCTCAACCTCGACTTCCGCAACGGCCTCTCGCGGCACCACGAGGAGTGGTTCTGGTCGATGCTGCGCGGCGACGCGCCGCTGCAGTACGAGTTCACGCGCGAACAGGTCATGGTCGACGGCGAAGTCGAAGGCATCCTCTTCGGCGGCTGCCTGGCCCTGACCGCGGCGCTCATGGGAACGCCGTACGACTTCTGGCTCGACGGCGGAATCTGGTTCTGGGAGGACGTCGACGAGCCGGTCTACCGCATCGACCGTATGTTGACCCACTTACGGCTGTCTGGCAGAATGCCGCGAATCCGAGGAGTGATCATTGGAGCGTTGAAAGACTGTGGGGAAGAGCCCGAAATGCTCTCTCTTCTGCACGATACGTTCGGCTCCCTGCACATCCCGGTGGTTCGAAACCTCCCCTTTGGTCATCATGGAAACAACCTCCTCATGCCCATCGGCACGAAGGTTCGCCTCAGCACGACCGACATGCGCCTGACGATCAGCGAGCCCGCCGTTGTCCGATGAATCCCGCCCTCCGATGAAGGCCGTCTTCAAGACGACCGGCGGCGGCTCGGGGAAAGACCCGGTGCGCGACGCGCAGCTCTCCTATGCCGCCGGGGAGACGATCTTCGCCCAGGGCGACCTCGGGACCGAGATGTTCATCATTGCCGAGGGGGAAGTCGAGATCGTCAAGCACCTCGGGGGACAGGCCCACGTCCTCTCCCGGCTGGAGAAAGGCGACTTCTTCGGCGAGATGGCCGTGCTCGAGGCGCTGCCGCGCACCGCCGACGCCCGCGCCCTCACCGACGTCAAGCTCGTGGCCATCAACGGCTCGCGCTTCGACGAGATGCTGCGCCGCAATCCCGAGGTGGCGGTGCGCATCATCCGCAAGTACTCCAAGCGCCTCCGCGAGGCGAACACCCTGCTCGAGAAACTGGCCGGCCGCGAGGTGGACATGGATCACGCCGCGGCCATCGACGGCACCATGGTCGCACCGGTGGAGAAGGCCACCCGCCACCGTCTCGTCGACGTCGCCACCGGCACCGCCTTCTTCTTCAGCAACGGCGACGAGACCACCATCGGCCGCGCCGATCCCGTCACCGGCATCCTCCCCGACATCGATCTCACCCCTGTGGACACCAACCGCTCCGTCTCGCGCCGCCACGCGAAGATCATCCGCTCCGGCACCGAGTACCTGGTGCTCGAAGAGGTGGGCACCGTGAACGGCACGTACGTGAACGACCAGCGCATCCCCACCGGCGTGCCGGTGACCGTGCACAACGGCGATCTGGTGAAGATCGGGTTGATCTCGATGAAGGCGGTGTTTGATTAGGCTCAGAGGTGCATAGGCTCACAGGCTCATAGGAGATCCTGCTATGAGCCTATGAGCCTATGAGCCTTTGAGCCTCTACCCCACGAAGAGCGCCCCCTCCTCAGCGACAATACGCAACGTGCCCCCCATCACCCCCGACACCGAGCTCCAGTACGTCAAGGGCGTCGGCCCGGGCCGCGCGGAGCTGCTGCGCAACGCGGGCATCACGACCGCCCGCGACCTGCTCTACTTCTTTCCCTTCCGCTACGAAGACCGGCGGCATCCCGCGCGGATCGCGGACCTGGGGCGCTCGATCGATACGCCCGTGCTGCTGCGCGGGCGCGTGACCTCGGCCGTCGCGCGCGTGTCGCCCGTCAAGCGCATGCGTCTCTTCGAGGCCGTCCTCGACGACGGCACCGGTTCGGTGAAGCTGATCTGGTTCAACCAGGGCTACCTCTCCGACCAGATCCAGCGCGGCGATCGCCTGGCGGTGTTCGGGGCGCCGCGCGCCGGCGGTGCGCGCGCTCTCACCATCGAGAGCCCGGACTGGGAAAAGTTCGAGGGCGATGAGGAAGAGGAAGGGTCGATCGTGCCGATCTACTCCAAGGTCGGCAACATCCCCCCCAAGGCCTTGCGGAAGATCGTGGCCGCGGCGCTGGAGACGCTCCCGCAGCTCGCCGACCCGCTCCCCGACGACCTCCGCGCGCGCCTCGGCGTCGTCGACCTGCAGAGCGCCATCCGCGCCCTGCACGCCCCGCCCGAACTGTCGCCCGACTTCTTGGCGAGCCGCTCGCCGGCACACCTGCGCGTCATCCTGCAGGAGTTCTTCACCCTCCAGCTCGCGCTGCAGGTCCGCCGCCGGAGCGAGGAGACGAAGAGCAAGACGCGGCGCATCGAGGTCGATGACGCCATGCGCGACGAGATCAGGCGCGTCCTGCCGTTCAAGCTCACCGCGGCGCAGAAACGCGTGCTGAAGGAGATCGTCGACGACCTCCGCGCGGCGCGCCCGATGTACCGCCTCCTGCAGGGGGACGTCGGCAGCGGCAAGACCATCGTGGCCCTCATCGCGGCCATCGTCATGATCCGCAACGGGCACCAGGTGGCGCTGCTCGCGCCGACCGAGATCCTGGTCGAGCAGCACTACCAGCGCATTCGTCAACTAGTTGACCATTCGCTGGTGGTGGCGCGCGCCGCGGGCTCCATGTCCGCGGGGGAGCGGCGCACGCTCGGCGCCGGCCTGCGCGACGGCTACATCCAGCTCGTGGTCGGCACGCACGCCATCCTCGAGGAGCGCATCCAGTTCAAGTCCCTCGGGCTGGCCATCGTCGACGAGCAGCATCGCTTCGGCGTCGAGCAGCGGCAGAAGCTCTTCTCCAAGGGCGACATGCCCGACATCCTGGTCATGACCGCCACGCCCATCCCGCGCTCGCTGGCGCTGGCCATCTACGGCGATCTCGAGCTCTCCGTGATCGACGAGCTGCCACCGGGCAGGCAGCGCATCCGGACCGTCGTGCGCGAGGCGCCCGACGTGGAGCGGGTGTACGACTTCATCGACAGCGAGATCGACGACGGCGCGCAGATCTACATCGTCTACCCGATCATCGAGGAGTCGGAGAAGTCGAACCTCAAGCCGCTCACGGTCGGCTTCGAGCAGACGCAGAAGCGCTTCCCCAACCGCCGCGTGGCCATGATGCACGGGCGCATGAAGAGCGACGAGAAGGAAGAGACGATGGGGCGCTTCAAGCGCGGCGAGATCGACATCCTGGTGGCCACGACGGTGATCGAGGTGGGCATCGACGTCCCCAACGCCTCGATGATGCTCATCGTCGACGCCGACCGCTTCGGCCTCTCGCAGCTCCACCAGCTTCGCGGACGCGTCGGCCGCGGCGAGCGGAAGTCGTACTGCGTGCTTTTGCACGAGACGAAAATTGCGCCGGATGCAAAAGACCGCCTGCGCGCCTTCGAGCGCTCCCGCGACGGGTTCGAGGTGGCCGAGGCCGACCTCGAGTCCCGTGGCCCCGGCGAGTTCCTCGGCACGAGACAGTCCGGCGCCATGAAGTTCCGCATGGGCCACATCCTCCGCGACTACGCGTACATGGAGAAAGCGCGCGACCTGGCCATGGAAGTGGCGGCCGCCGATCTCGCGCATGCCGAGGACATCGCCCGCGCCCTCCTCGGCGTCCCCGTCCCCGCCGCCACCGAACGCGACTGATCTGGAGTGCGGCAGCGCCAGCTGCCGCTTTCGATGCCGCAGCGCCAGCTGCGGCGGGGGGGCGGAGGCTGGCGCCTCCGCATCGAAAGCGGCAGCTGGCGCTGCCGCACTCCATACAATGCGCTGATGCGCATTGTTGCCGCGATCCTCCTCCTCGCCGCCTGCACCACCACCTCCGGCATCCCGGACGACCTCCGCGCCGCCGGCCTCACGCTGACCGACGGCGGCGAGGTCGAGCAGCCCTTCCTGTCCGCGAAGGGGCGCGTGTACGCCATCGAAGGGGGCGACCTGCAGCTCTACACGTACCCGGACGAGGCGGCCGCGCGGCAGGACGCGGCGAAGATCTCGCCGTCCGGCCAGATCGAAGGGGTGCAGGTCTCGTGGATGGCCCAGCCGCACTTTTACCGGCGCGGCAACGTGCTCGCCATCTACCTCGGCTTCGAGCCGAAGACGCTCGAGGCGCTGCAGCGCGTCCTCGGCGCACCGATCGCGGAAAAGCCGTGACCTGCTAAACTGCGCCGTCATTTCGGCAGGCCTTCGTGAGCTCTCAGTGAATCCACAACCTCAGTACGTTCTCAGCGGTCTTCGCCCGACGGGCCGCGTCCATCTCGGCAACTACTTCGGAGCGATCAAGAACTGGGTCGATCTGCAGGATCGCTATCCCAGCTACTGCTTCATCGCGGACTGGCACGCGCTGACCACCGACTACGCCGATCCGTCGAAAGTGCATCAGGCCACGTTCGAGGCCACGGCGGACATGCTCGCCGCGGGCATCGACCCGGCCAGGACCGTGCTCTTCCTGCAGTCGGAAGTGAAGGAGCACGCCGAGCTGCACCTGCTGCTGTCGATGGTCACGCCGCTGCCGTGGCTCGAGCGCGTGCCCACCTTCAAGGACCAGCAGCAGCAGCTCGAGGACAAGGAGCTCAACAACTACGGCTTCCTTGGCTACCCGCTGCTGCAGACCGCCGACATCATCGTCTACCGTGCCGCGTACGTGCCGGTGGGTGAGGACCAGGCCTCGCACCTCGAGCTCTCGCGCGAGATCGTGCGCCGCTTCAACAACTTCTACGGCCCCGTTTTCCCCGAGCCGCAGCCGCTCTTCACCCCCACGCCGAAGGTGCCGGGGCTGGACGGGCGGAAGATGTCCAAGTCGTACGGCAACACCATTCCGCTGACCGCGAGCGCCGACGAGATCCGCGCGCTCGTCTCCACGATGTTCACGGATCCCAACCGCGTGCGCCGCACCGATCCGGGCAACCCCGACATCTGCAACCTCTTCCAGTTCCACAAGCTCTTCTCCGACGAGGCCACCATCGCCCGCGTCGACCACGAATGCCGCACCGCGCAGATCGGCTGCGTCCAGGACAAGAAGCTCCTGGCCGACATCATGATCGGCGCGCTCGCGCCGATGCGCGCCAGGCGCGAGGAGCTCGACCGCGATCCGTCCATCGTGTGGGACACGCTGCGCGAGGGGAGCAACCGCGCCCGCGAGCGCGCCTCGGAGACGCTGGCGCTGGTGCGCCAGGCGATGAAGATCGACTTCCCCGAGTTGCGGCGATGAGTGAGGAAGAGAAACAGCCTGTCATTCTGGGCCGCGCAGACGGCGAAGAACCCCCCGCGCCGAGCGAGGAAGGGGGTCCTTCGCCCTCTGCGGGGCTCAGGATGACAGAGGAAGCGGAGCGCGAGGAAACCTCCGCCTACAAAATCACCATCCCCTCCTTCCACGGCCCGCTCGATCTTCTCCTGCACCTGATCCGCAAGCACGAGATCGACATCTACGACATCCCCATCGTCCTCATCACCGAGCAGTACAACGCCTACCTCGAGGCGATGACGGAGCTCGATCTCGACATCGCGGCCGACTACATCTACATGGCCGCGCTGCTGATCAACATCAAGTCGCGCATGCTCCTGCCGCGCGACGAATCGGCGGAAGGGGAGACGGGCGACGATCCGCGCAAGGAGCTCGTCGACCGGCTGCTCGAGTACCAGCGCTTCAAGGCCGTGGCCGAGTCGTTCGCGGAGCTCGACGTCGTGCGCATGGGCATGTGGACGCGTCCGCGCGTCCCGCCGCCGGGCTCCGAGGAGCAGACGGACGTCGACATGACCGACGTCGGCCTCTTCGACCTCATCGACGCCTTCCGCACCGCGCTGGTGCGCTACCGCCAGAACCATCCGCAGGCCATCGAGCTGCACCGCGTGCAGCACAAGGTCTCGGACAAGATGCGCGAGATCTACGCGAAGCTGACCGAGAAAGGGCCGATCCGCCTGCAGTGGTTCCTGGAAGGGCGCGACCGCAACGAGCTGATCGCCGTCTTCCTGGGCATGCTCGAGCTGGTCCGCCTCGGCGGCATCGGGCTGCAGCAGGGCGAGATCTTCGGCGAGATCCTCATGAACCGCACCGACAAGGAGATCACCGAAGAGACCTTCTCGCTCTTCGATAATAGTTAGGAGCGATGAAACGATGAACGATGAGCGATGAACCGGGTGGCGGGGCTCATCGCTCATCTCTCATCGGTCATCGCTCGTGAGATACGCAATCATGCCGATGGAACCGAACGAACTGCGGGCCGCCCTGGAGGCCATTCTTTTTCTGAGCAGCGATCCGACGCGCGTCGACGATCTGGCCGAGTCGCTCGACGAGACGCGCGACGCCGTCACGGCGCAGCTCGAAGAGATCAAGCGCGTGCTCGACGAGCACGTGGGCGGCTTCACCCTCGAGCAGGCCGCGGGCGGCTGGCGCTTCACCACCCGCGCCGAGCACGACTCCGTGCTGAAGAAGTACTTCGCCAAGAAAGGGGAGAACCGGCTCTCGCTGGCCGCGCTGGAGACGCTGGCCATCGTCGCCTACCGCCAGCCCATCACCGCGCCGGAGATCGGCGAGATCCGCGGCGTGAATTCGAGCAGCGCCATCCGCACGCTGCTCGAGCGGCGCATGATCCGCGTGGCCGGACGCAAGAACGTCGTCGGCAGCCCGTTCCTCTATCGCACCACCAAAGACTTTCTCGTGCACTTCGGCCTCAACGACATCCGCGACCTGCCGCGGCTCGAGGAGTTCGGGGACCTCATCGGCGAGAACATCGGCGACGATCTCGTGGCCGCCATTCAGGCCTCGCCCGAGCACACGGGCGACGGCATCATCGAGGAAACGTCCGCTCCGGAGAACGACGGCACGACTTTCGAAGAACAACCCGCCGTTGCCTCTGAAGAAAGTCAGTTAGAATCCTCGACGGGCGGCGAAGCGAACGAAGAGTGATGCAACTCGAGCGACTGCAGAAGATCATCGCGCATGCCGGTTTCGCCTCGCGACGCGAAGCCGAGACGATGATCCGGGAAGGGCGGGTGACGGTGAACGGCAAGGTCGTCACCGAGCTCGGGACGAAAGCCGATCCCACCAGCGACCACGTCAAGGTCGACGGAAAGCTCATCACCGGCCCGGAGACCCACCGCTACATCCTTCTCTACAAGCCGCGCGAGGTCATCACCACGGTCGACGACCCGCAGGGCCGCCGCACGGTCATCGATTTGATCAAAGGCGTGCGCGAGCGCATCTATCCGGTCGGCCGTCTCGATTTTCACTCCGAAGGGCTGATCCTGCTGACCAACCACGGCGACCTCGCGAACGAGCTCACGCATCCGGAGCACGGCTGGGTGAAGACCTATCACGTCAAAGTGCGCGGCGTGCCGGAGCAACGCCTGATTGAAAAGCTCGAGCGCGGCATCACCATCGACGGCAAGCGCACGCTTCCGTGCGAGATCCGCCGCATGAAGACCACCGGGCGCGGCGACGACGAAGGGAACTCGTGGTACGAGGTGAAGCTGCGCGAAGGCCGCAATCAGCAGATCCGCAAGATGTTCCAGGCCATGGGTCATCCGGTGTCGAAGCTGCGCCGCGTGGCCATCGGCCCGCTCGCCGATCCGCACCTCGGGCCGGGCGACTACCGCGAGCTGACCAAGAGAGAAGTGCGCATGCTCATGACGCTGATGGCGCCGCCCGAGCCGAAGCCGCGCCGCACCGCCACGCGCGCCACCGCGACGACCTCGAAGAAGAAGCCCGCCGCGGCCAAGAAGCCCGCGCGCAAAGCGGCCGCTCCGGCCAAGCGCAAGGCGGCCGCGCCGGCCAAGCGCGCGGCCTCGCGGCGCGGACGCGGCTGATGCCTCTCATCGTTGCCATCGACGGACCCTCCGGCGTCGGCAAGTCCACCACCAGCAAGCTCGTCGCGCGCGCCCTCGACATCCCGCACATCGACACCGGGGCCATGTACCGCGCCATCGGCCTGGCCGCCGTGCGCCGCGGCGTGGACGTCCGCGACGCGGCGGCGCTCGAAGAGCTGGCGTCGCGGACGGCCATCGAGTTCGTCCCCGGCGACCCGCCGCGCGTGCTGCTGGAAGGGGAGGACATCACGGGCCTCATCCGCACCCCCGAGATCAGCATGGCTGCCAGCCATGTCTCGGCCATCTCCGCCGTGCGCCGCATCCTGGTCCGCCTGCAGCAACAGCTCGGCCGCCGCAACGGCGGCGTGCTCGAAGGCCGCGACATCGGGACGAAAGTCTTCCCCGAGACCCCCCACAAGTTTTTTCTGACCGCACGCCCCGAGGTCCGCGCCCGGCGCCGCTATGACGAGCTCGTGGCCAAGGGAGAGATCGCCGCCTTCGACGAAGTCCTCGCCGACGCCCTCCTGCGCGACGAACAGGACTCCACTCGGGCCGACTCACCCCTGGCCTTCGATGAGTCCTACACCGTCATCGATACATCGGATCTGACGATTACACAGGTGGTAGATGCGATCGTCGCCACCGTCCGCGCGCACACCATTTCTTGACGTACTTAGATGGCGGACATTACACTCCCGATTTCGACGTGTATCAACAACTTAGCATCGATTGTGGCCCGTCGGCATCGGCGCGTGTCCGATGAAGATTTTCGCAGGGGGTTCCCCAGTACATGGCGTCCAATGACGAGTCGAAGAAGCCCAACCAGCCGCGCGAGGCGGACTCCAACGGTCTGGAGAACCTCGGCATGGACGAGCTTCTCGACCTCTACAGCAAGCCGACGCTGACCGAGGGCGAGATCATCCGGGGGCGCGTCCTCAAAGTCACCCCCTCCGATGTCGTCGTCGACATCGGCTACAAATCCGAAGGTCTCCTCCCGGTCGGCGAGGTCACCGGCTACGACGGCGTGGTCCGCGTCAAGCGCGGCGACGAGATCGAAGTCTTCATCGAGCGGCTCGAAGACTCCTCCGGCTACGTGGCCCTCTCGCGCGAAAAAGCGGCTCGCATGCGCGTCTGGGACGACATCGAGGCCGCCTTCAAGGCCGACGAGCCGATCACCGGCCGCGTCGTCGACCGCGTCAAGGGCGGCCTGGCCGTCGACGTCGGCGGCATCAAGGCCTTCCTCCCCGGATCGCTCATCGACACCAAGCCGGTCAAGAACCTCGACGCCCTGCGCGGCCACGAGATGAAGTTCAAGATCGTCTCGTTCGACAAGAAGCGCAGCAACATCGTGCTCTCGCGCAAGGCCATCGTGGAAGTGGAGCAGGTGGCGGCCAAGGCCAACACGTTCGCCCGCCTCAAGGAAGGCGAGCTGACGCACGGCATCGTCAAGAACATCACCGACTACGGCGTCTTCGTCGACCTCGGCGGCGTCGACGGCCTGCTGCACATCACCGACATCTCCTGGGGCCGCGTCACGCATCCATCCGAGTACTTCAACGTCGCCGACGAGATCGAAGTGATCGTCCTCAAGTTCGACCCGGGCTCGGAGCGCGTCTCCCTCGGCTACAAGCAGAAGTCGCCCGATCCCTGGTCGGACGTGCAGGAGCGCTATCCCCTCGGCAGCAAGGTGAAGGGGAAAGTCGTGTCGCTGACCGACTACGGCGCCTTCATCGAGCTCGAGGAAGGCGTCGAGGGACTGATCCACGTCAGCGAGATGTCCTGGACCAAGAAGATCCGCCATCCGGCCAAGCTGATGAACATCGGTGATGAAGTCGAGGCCGTGGTCGCGGACGTGAACATCGCCAACCGCCGCATCTCGCTCTCGCTCAAGGCCCTCGAGCAGAACCCGTGGGACACGATCGCCGAGCGGTATCCGGTCGGCACCGTGATCGAGGGGCGCGTGCGCAACCTCACCGACTTCGGCGCCTTCGTCGAAGTGGAGGAAGGGATCGACGGGCTGATCCACATCTCCGACATGTCGTGGCACCGCCGCCTCAAGCATCCCTCCGAGGTACTGAAGAAGGGCGACAGCGTGAAGGCGCGCGTGATCAACGTCGACGGCGACAACCAGCGCCTCTCGCTGTCCATCCGCGAGTTCCTGCCGAACGAGTGGGACACGTTCGCCAAGGCGCACAACCTCGGCGACGAGGTGGTGGGCGCGGTCTCGAAGATCACCGACTTCGGCCTCTTCATCCGGCTGGCCGACGGCGTGGAAGGCCTCGCGCACATCTCCGAGGTGCAGCGCGACCAGCGGCAGAAGCTCGACAAGACGTTTCACGTCGGCGAGCCGCTGCGCGCACGCATCATCAAGATCGATACGAACGAGCGGAAGATCGGACTGACCACGCGCGACGTCGAGCCTCTGACCGAGGAAGAGCGCAACGAGCTCGCGGCGCCGCACGCGCCGGACGACACACCGCAGCCGAATCCGCAGCAGAGCTGAGGCCACCATGTCCGAGCTCGAGCCGGAAACCAGTGGAGCGGCGGGGTTCACCCCGCCGAACGACGCGGACGGCGGAGTGCGCCCCGCCGTGCCACCGGTCTGGCAGCCGCCTGCCACGCCGCCCCCGCCCCCGCGCAAGTCGCGCGCGGGCATGTTCTTCTTCGGTGCCCTCAGCGGCTGCCTCATCGTCGTGGTCGGCTTCTTCCTCCTGGCCCTGATCGCCATGACCGGCGACGACTCCACGGAATTCACGTTCGCCGCGGAGAAAGTGGCGGTGGTGCCGATCGAAGGAGAGATCCTCGACGCGCGCGAGACGCTCGAGCTCCTGCACAAGTACGCGCGCAACCAGACCGTCAAGGCCGTGGTCGTGCGCATCAACAGCCCGGGCGGCGCCATCGCGCCGTCGCAGGAGATCTACTCCGCCATCCGCAAGATCCGCGCGAACGGCAAGCCCGTCATCGCCTCGCTCGACAGCGTGGCCGCCTCGGGCGGCTACTACATCGCCTCCGCGTGCGATCCCATCGTCGCCAACTCCGGCACCATCACCGGCTCCATCGGCGTGATCCTGCAGTGGTTCGACATGAAGGAGCTGGTGTCGTGGGCCAAGCTCAAGCCGAACACGATCACCAGCGGCGCGCTCAAGGACGCCGGCTCTCCGTACCGCGAGCTCACCGACGCCGAGCGGCAGTACTTCCAGGGCATCGTCACGCAGTTGCACACGCAGTTCGTCCGCGACGTCGCGGCGGGCCGCGGCAGCAAGCTCAAACCCGAAGAGGTGGCCCGGGTCGCCGACGGCCGCATCTTCACCGGCGAGCAGGCCCTCGGCCTCAAGCTCGTCGACCGCATCGGTACGATCGACGACGCCGTCCGCGCCGCGGGGGAAGCGGGCGGCATCCAGGGCGAGCCGGCTCGCATCTGGCCGCGCCGCCGCGACCCCAATCTCTTCGATCTGCTGGCCGAGGACGGCGCCAGCGCCATCGTCGAGAAGGTCATGAACCGGCGCTTACCGCAATTCCTATACAGGTGGATGTAGGAGGGGACTTTGGACGAACACGAGGATCTCGAGCTCGATCGCGAAGACGACGATCATGAGGGAGAAGAAGATACCGCCGCGGGCGTGATGACCAAGGCCGAGCTGGTGGACGAGGTGGCGCGCGTCGTCCAGCTGACCAAGAAGCAGGCCGAGATGATCGTCAACATCGTCTTCGACTCCATCGTCGACTCGCTCCGCTCCGGCCAGAAGATCGAGCTCCGCGGCTTCGGCAGCTTCCGCCTGCGCAGCCGCAAGTCGCGCACGGGACGCAATCCCAAGACCGGGGAAAAGGTGGAAGTGCCCTCGAAGAAGATCCCGTACTTCAAGCCCGGCAAGGAGCTGAAGGAACTGATCAACAAAGCCCTGGCCGAGGCGGAGGCGGCGGAGAGCCGGACGCCGGAGGCAGCGGCGGAGTGAGTGGTGGGGAATTGAAAATTGGAAATTGAAAATTGAAAAACGCGCGGCCGTGGCTTTTCAATTTTCAATTTTCAATTTTCAATTCATGAACGTCCTCTTCACCCCCTGGAGATACTCCTACTTGACCGCCCCCAAAGACGACCGTCCGTCCGGCTGCATCTTCTGCATCGCCGCCTCCTCGGACGACACGCGGGGCACGCTCACGCTATTCCGCTCCGATGACGCGCTGGTGATGCTCAACCGGTATCCCTACACGAACGGCCACCTGATGGTGGCGCCGGTCGCGCACGAGTCGCGCCTCTTCGACTCGGCCGACCGCTCGCTGAAGGCACTCATCCGCCTGACCGCCGAGGCGCAGCGCATCCTCTCCGACGTCTACCGCCCCGACGGCTTCAACGTCGGGATGAACTTCGGGCAGATTGCCGGCGCGGGCGTGCCCGACCACTACCACGTGCACATCGTGCCGCGCTGGAGCGGCGACGTGAACTTCATGACCGTGACGGCCAAGACGCGGCTCGTGCCCGAGGATCTCGAGTCGACGTTCGACAAGCTCACGCCGCACTTCCGCGAGGTCCGCGGAGAAGCGCTCGGCGCATGAAACGCGCGGTCGTGGCCATGGTGCTGGCCTATGCCGTTCCCGGGGCCGGTCACTTTTTCCTCGGGCGCCGCGGCCGCGCCATCGCGCTCGGCGCGATCGTGATCTTCATGTTCGTCACCGGGTTGGCCATCGACGGCAACGTCTACAGCCTCGCCGAGGCGCGCGACCAGGTCATCACCAGGCTGGCCGCCGTCGCCTCCATGGGTGCCGGCGCCCTCTACTTCCTCGGCTACGCCACCGGCCCGCACGGCAGCGTCAGCTCGACGACCTTCGAGTACGGCCGCACCTTCACCCTGACCGCGGGGCTGATGAACCTCCTGCTGGTGCTGGATTGCTACGACATCGCCCGGGGGCGGAAGTGACCACTTCCCCACAGTCCCCTCTCCCCGTCGGGGAGAGGGCCAGGGTGAGGGGCCGCTCCTGGCTCGCCGCACTACCCCTCACCCTGACCCTCTCCCCACTGTCGTGGGGCGAGGGGACTTTCCCGATTCTCCGCACCCACATCGCCCTGATGTTCCTCTACGCCGTGGCCACCGCGCTATTCTTCGCCCTGCTCTGGAGGGAAACGCGGCGAGAGCGCGTGCGCTCTTTCCTCATCATCTTCTTCTCGTTGTTCCTCGGTGCACTCGCCCTCGGCTGGGTGATGTATCCGTTGCCTCGCTAATGAAAATCGCCATCGTGGCCGGAGAAGCGTCCGGCGACCTGCACGCCTCGGAAGTCGTGCGCGAGCTGAAGAAGCTCGATCCCTCCCTGGAGACGTTCGGCCTCGGCGGAGACCTGCTGGCCCGCGAGGGGACGCAGCTCCTCCATCACGCCCGCGAGCTCGGCATCGTCGGCCTGTTCAACGTCCTGCGCCGCCTGCCGATGTTCCGCCGCATCTTCCGCGAGCTCCTCGACCGCATCAAGGCCGAGCGCCCCGACGCCGTCTTCCTCATCGACTATCCCGGCTTCAACCTCCGCCTGGCCAAACGCTGCAAGGAGCTCGGCCTGCGCGTCGTCTATTACATCTCGCCGCAGGTCTGGGCGTGGCACACCAGCCGCGTGCGGCACATCGCCAAATACGTCGACCGGATGATCGTCATCCTGCCGTTCGAGGAGGAGTTCTACCGCAGGCACGGCGTGCCGGTGACGTACGTCGGCAATCCGCTGATCGAGCAGCTCGCCGGCGTGAAGAAGCCCGCGCGCAACGACGGACGCCTGCGCCTGGCCCTCCTGCCCGGCTCGCGCAAGCACGAGGTGCGCACGCTGCTGCCGGCGATGCTCGACGCGGTGCGCGTCCTCAGCAAGGAGCGCGACGTCGAGGCCTACGTCATCCAAGCCCCGACCATCGCGCACGAGAGGCTCGAGCGGATCATGCGCGAGCACGGAGTCGAGGTGCCCATCCAGCCTCATGACCGCGGCGAAGGCATGGCCGCGGCGGACGTCACGCTGGCCTCCTCGGGCACGGCCACGCTCGAGTCGGCGGTCCTCGGTACACCGGTGGTGGTGATGTATCGCCTCAGCTGGCTGACGCACTTCCTCGGGCGCCGTCTGGTGCGCCTGCCGCACTGGAGCCTGGTCAACATCATCGCCGGCCGGGAAGTGGTGCCGGAACTGATCCAGGACGACGTGAACGGGGAGCGCATCGCCGCCGAGGTGCGCAGGATGATGGAGCCGGAGACGGTGGCGCGGCTCGCGCGCGAGCTCGCCGAGATCCGCGGCAAGCTCGGATTGCCGGGCGCCAGCCGCCGCGCGGCCGAGGAAATCATTAGACTAACGATGAGCGATGAGCGATGAACGATGAACAGCCGCGCTCATCGCTCATCTCTCATCGTTCATCGCTCGCCACACGATGAGCGCGCTTAGAAGACTCTACGGCTACCTCCGCGCCTATAAGGCGTGGGCATTCGTCGCGTTCGGCTCGATGGTCATCTTCGCCCTGACGCAGACCGTGCTCGTGGCGCTGGTGCAGCCGCTCATCGACGACGTGCTGACGCCGCCCGGCGCGGTCGTGCAGAAGGAAACGCGCGTCGAGCGCGCCATCGAGAATCTCCCCCTGGCGGGGGAGGCCAAGGCGCGCTTCGATGCCTGGTGGAACGTCGACGCCAAGACCAAGCCCGGCCGCGTCCTCACCATCATCCTCATCGTCTTCGTCGTCCGCGCCTTCACGTCGTTCTTCTCGGAGTACTCGTTCCAGAAAGTCGGCCTCTCCACGGTGCGCGACCTGCGCAATCAGCTCTACGAGCGGATGATCGGCCAGAGCCACCGCTTCTTCACCGAGCGACCGACGGGAGAGATGGTCAGCCGCGTCGTCTCGGATGCCGACGCCATCCAGGCCGCCGTCTCCACGCGCATGGGCGACCTGCTGCAGGAGTCGGTCACGCTGGCGGGGCTGATCGGGTACCTCTTCTACATCAACCCCGTCCTGGCGCTGGTCAGCCTGGTCGGCGCACCGCTGATCGTCGTGCCGGTCGTGCAGTTCGGCAAGCGGCTGCGCCGCACCACGCACCGTTCCCAGGAGCGCATGGCCGAGATCGCGACGCTGCTCGAGGAGACCATCCGCGGCGTGCGCATCGTGAAGGCCTTCACCATGGAGCCGTTCGAGATCGGCCGCTTCCGCGAGGCCACGCGCCGCCACCTCCGCTGGACCCTCAGCGCCTCGCGCGTGCAGGCCATGACCTCGCCGGTGATGGAGCTGCTGGCCGGCGTCTGCATGGTGCTGCTCTTCGGCTACGCGCAGAGCCGCATCGCCACGGGGCAGCTCACCACCGGTGAGTTCATCAGCTTCCTCACCGCCCTGGCCATGATGTACGCGCCGGTCAAGAAGCTGAACAAAGTGAACCTCTCGCTGAACACCGCCCTCTCGGCGGCCGAGCGCGTCTTCCGCATGCTCGACGTGCCGAACGAAGTGGTCGAGAAGCCGGAGGCGGTGGAGCTGAAGAGCGTCGGCGCCGGCGTGCACTACGACAACGTCACGTTCACGTACGGGAACGATCCCGTGCTGCGCAACATCGACCTCCGCGTGGCCCCGGGCGAGATCGTGGCGCTGGTCGGCGGGAGCGGGGCGGGAAAGTCGACGCTCGTCAACCTGCTCCCGCGCTTCTACGACGTCACCGCCGGACGCATCACCGTCGACGGCGTCGACCTCCGCGACGCCACGCTCAAGTCGCTGCGCGGCCTGATGGGCTTCGTCACGCAGGAAGTGATCCTCTTCAACGACACGGTGCGCAACAACATCGCCTACGGCCGCGCCGGCGTCGACGAGCAGCTGGTGATCGACGCCGCGAAGGCCGCCAACGCGCACGAGTTCATCTCCGCGCTCCCGCAGGGCTACGACACGCAGATCGGCGAGAGCGGCGTCCTGCTCTCCGGCGGCCAGCGCCAGCGCCTGGCCATCGCCCGCGCGCTGTTCAAGGACCCGCCCATCCTCATCCTCGACGAAGCGACGTCGGCGCTCGACACCGAGTCGGAGCGCCTGGTGCAGCAGGCCCTCAACAACCTGATGCAGGGCCGCACCACTCTCGTCATCGCCCACCGCCTCTCCACCATCCGCAGCGCCCACAAGATCGTCGTGCTCGACAAGGGGCGGATCGTGGAGGTGGGCACGCACGAGGAGCTCCTCGCCCGCCGCGGCGTCTACCGCAAGCTGTACGACCTGCAGTTCGTGGACGATGAGATCCCCGTGTCATCCTGAGCCGCGTAGACGGCGAAGGACCCCCGGCTGAAACCCCGTGCTCGTCCGCAGGCAGGGGATCCTTCGCTGTCTGCGCAGCTCAGGATGACAGTCCTGCCGTGACCTTGCTCACGGCGGCCTGAACGCGCAGGCCGTACCTTGAAAGCAACGTGCGTCCTTCCATCCTTTTCCTCCTCCTGCTGGCCAGCGGCCTGTTCGCCGATGAGTGGCCTCTCCACTTCGCCGAGCACACCATCGAGGTGTTGAAGGACGAGGGGCTGGAGCCGGAGGATCCGCACTGGCTCCACCTCCACCAGCACCACGCCACGGCGGCGGACAGCGACGCCGTGGTGCTGCGCGCGAACGTCTTCCGCGGCAGCCGGTCGTCCGCCGAGGTCATCACCGCGCCCAACGTCGAGATCCGCTACACGGTGCACGGCGTGCCGGTGTCGCCATGGCAGTCGCCGGCGGCGCCGTTCACGCTGCGCGTCGATAATCCCGCGCTGGACGCGCTCGATGACGGCTTTCACGACGTCAGCGTCGAAGTGCGCGGCGCCGACCGGATGCGCTACAAGCCGCTGCGCGCGTTCCTGCATCTGACCCGCGGGCGCCCGGTCAGCACGCTCGTGCCGGTCATCGCCGGCGTCACCGGCTACAACGGCGACGGCGACTTCGGTCCCGCGGTGGTCTACGTCGACTCGCGGCAGCGCCGCCTCACCGGCGTCCCCGCGAACCCGCACGTCACGCCGTGGAGCGCGCCGCCGCATGCGGCCGATCTCTACCTCGAACAGCTCGCGCCGAACGGCGACTACGTGGCCGGCGCGCAGCTCTGGTGGGAAGACCCGCCGCATCCCGGCGTCCCCTTCGTCCGCGCCCTCGACCCCAACCAGAGCCAGGACCACCGCGGCCTGCGCGTCGGCGCGAAGCACGAGAAGTTCCCCTTCCGCGACGGCCCCCGCGGCGTCGGCTGGATGAGTCCCTACGTCTCCGGCCAGGTCGACTCGCGCGGCGGCTTCGCCTTCGTCGAGACCGGCGGCCCGGCGCGCTACCTGAAGCCCGACGGCGAGATCGTCACCGTGGCCGGCTGGCGCGTACGCCCCGGCCGCGACCCGGTCTGGAGCTCGAAGCCGCTGGCCACCGTGCGCGGCGTGATGGAGAAGCGCGGCTTCTGGACCGAGGGGCGCGGCGAGCTCTTCACGCCGCTCGACCTGGCCATCGACCCGAAGAACGAGAACGTCTGGTACGTCGTCGGCTACGAGGACCACTGCGTCTGGAAGATCGAGATCGAGGACGTCGCCACGAACAAAGTGCGCGTCAGTGTCTTCGCCGGCGATCCCAATCACACTCCCGGCTTTGCCGACGGCAACGGCCACGCCGCCCGCTTCCGCGGTCCCGCGTCGCTGGTCTTCGATCCCGTCAGCGACGCGCTGTACGTCGCCGACCAGGACAACGATGCCATCCGCAAGATCACGCGCTCCGGCGTCGTGACGACGCTCCTCGGCAGTCCCGGCGCGGCGAGCCGCCTCCGCGCCCGCGGCGCCACGGACGTCTTCGACCAGGACGCGAACCGCGCCCTGTCGAACGAGATCTACATGCCGCAATGCATCCGCGTCGACAGCCGCGGCAATCTCATTCTCCTGGAGCTCGGCTACGGCTGGATCCGCCGCATCGATCCCAACACGCGCGCCACGACGGTTCTCGGTGACGTGCACCAGATCTTCCAGGAGGACTACCGCGGCTGGGCGTGGCTCGACGTCGACCGCTGGGGCAACAGCGGCCCGAAGGACGGGATCTACTGGTGCAAGTCGGTGGGCGACGAGATCGACGGCGACACCGGCGCGCACTTCAACGAGGTCTACGCGTGGATGCCGCCCGAGGGCGGGGAGAGCCGCTACGT
>Ga0196976_1000622_pt1 | contig 21451 bp, 18 predicted proteins | sample S3v_513CmetaG_FD_148644 | JGI IMG/M metagenome (GOLD analysis project Ga0196976, IMG submission 148644) | Soil microbial communities from Anza Borrego desert, Southern California, United States - S3+v_5-13C | ecosystem: Environmental > Terrestrial > Soil > Desert | place: USA: California...
CCCGGTGCGCCTCGGGGAGGCCCTCGCGGGCGCCCGCCGCCGCGATCGTGGCGGCGTCGGCCTCGGTGACGTCCCCGACGTACAGCCCGACGTGGCTGAAGTAGCCGGGGATGATCCGGCCGTCGAGGTAGTTGTCGTAGCCGCGCACGAGCACGTCGCCGGGGCGGATCACCTCGAGCAGCTCGCGGATGTCCTCCCCGCGCACGCGGTAGCCCTTCGGGTTGTAGAGGAGGAAGAGCGGCCACGGGTACACGAGGATGTCCCCGAACACCGTCACGATCCGCTCGTAGAACGTCTTCCGCTCGCGTCGCGCCATGGTGCCTCCTGGGCCGCTCACCCCCCGCAGCCGCAGTCGTTGCCGCCGCCGCCGCCGGAGGACGGGACCTGTCCCGGCAGCTGGAGCGCTCCCGCGTGCGCCGTGACGAGGCCGCTCGCGACCGTGAGCTCCGGGAGCTGGTGCAGGGCCTTCCACTGGGTGAAGGTCGGCAGCTGGCGGACACGCTTGCGGCACGGGCCGGTGCGGCGGACGCAGCGGCTCGCCTGGGCGGAGCAGCCGTGGCGATCGACGGCGGTCACCTGCACGAACAGCTCGAGCTCGGCCGCGCTCGCCACCGTGAGGAGCAGGTTCGGCCCCTTCACCGTGTAGCCCACCTCGACGCCGGAGACGGTGAGCTTGCCGCTCGCGCCGTCCTCGAGGCCCTGGCCCCCCACCGCCCACCGGAACTGCGCCTCGCCGGTGAGGCTCGCCGTGACGGCCTGGAGCCGCGCCTCGGCGCGCAGGCCGCCGAGCACCGTGGACACCCAGCGGCCGGCGTAGGTCGGCGGCAGCGTGAACACGCGCGCGCCCGCCGGGAGCTCCCGTCCGACGGCGACGGCGCCCGAGGGCGCGGCGGTCGCCTCGCGGCCGCGGCGCACCGGCCCGGCCGCAGTGACGCGGCGCAGCGGCAGCCTTCCTTCGACCGCGCGCGCCGGCTCGAACACGGCGGTCGCGTCCGTCGTGAGCACCGGCGGGAACGCGCACTGGAACTCGCCGGCGATGCTCACGGTGGGGACCTTCTTCTCGTAGGTCCGGTAGCGGAGCTCGACCCAGCTCGCCTCGTCGATGCGCGTCGCCTGCGCCAGCGCGTAGCGCCCCTCGTTGGTCCGCACGGCGAGCACCGCGCGGCTCTCGTCGATGAAGTCGCCGGTGAAGATGCCCATCGGATCGATGCGCCCCAGCTCCAGCACGCCGAGGCCGGTGCGCGTCCGGTACGGGAGGCCGTAGAGCTGGAACCGCTGGACGGCGCCGAGGTCGGTGCAGCCCGTCCGCGCCAGGGCGGCCTGGCAGCCGGTCTCGAGCCGCCGGCCCCAGCTCTGGCCGACCCAGCGGAGATCGCCGGGGGCCGAGGCCGCGTCGTCGACCCGGCCGAGGTCGAGGTCGAGCGACTGGCCGGGCTGGAGCCGGACCGTGCCCTCGCAGCGGATCGGCGCCTTGTCCTGCACCTCCAGCGAGGCGCGGATGACCACGTCGTCGATGAACACCGACTGGAACAGGATGTCGACGCCGAAGGCCGGCACGTCGACGTCGGGCACCGCCTGGTTGATCGCCTCGACGATCCGGTCGGCGACCCGATCGATCGTCCCCTCGACCGTGTCGGTCGCGATCCAGAGGATCAGCGGGACGAGCACCGTCCCCACCACCGCGCCGATGACCCCGAGGAGGAGCCCGCCCAGCGCGGCGCCGATCACGCCCGCGGCGATCCAGCAGTACCAGGGGACGTCCACGTCGACGTCGGGGTCGCCGATCTCGACGCTCGCCTGCAGCCGCCCGCGGGTGCGGCCCGGCCGCTCGGGATCGGGCTCGGGCACGATCTCGAGCCGCAGCTTCGCGCCCACGTCGCCGCTGGCGTCGTAGCAGAACCCGCTCTTCGTCACGCGCGCGTCGATGCGGATGAAGCCGTCGTCGAGCGCGATCGTGAGCTTCGTGAGGTCGACGTCCTCCTCCTCGTCCACCCGGAGGGTGCGGTTCAGGGAGGCGGAGTCGGGCCCGATGTCGAACGAGCCGGCGGGGAGGTTCAGCGCCCGCTCGAGCGAGGGGACCGCCATGCGGGCGATCCAGTTGAAGAAGATGCCGATGGCGCCGCGCCCACCGTCCGGGACGAAGCTCCGCAGCGCCGCCGCGTTCCCGACGACGCCGCCGCCGAAGGTGAGCATGCCGGCGGTCGCGTCGCGATCCGCGGCGGAGACGTCGTCGACGATCCGGAAGTCGGCGCGCGTGATCGTCGTGGGCTCCGTCGCGCCGCGGTCGACGGGGACGGGGAGGACCGGGACCGCGGGGAGCAGGTCGGCGATCCGCCCGGCGAGGTTGGGGATGGGCAAGGCGACCCCGCCCACCCGCACCTCGGCGAAGGAGATCGAGCCCGGGAAGTCGATGCGCACCGTGTCGCGGTCGCTGGCGGAGCGATCCACCCGGATGCCGACCACGATCCGGAACGTCGCCGCCGCGGCGCCCTGCCCGAGCACGAGCCGGAGGTCGAGCGGGTTCTCCGCCGGCGGCGTGAGCGGGACGTCGGTGGGGCGATCGAGCGAGACGGTCAGCGAGAAGTCCTCGGCCTCGAGACCGGGCACGAGGTCGACGAGGCGCGGGATGAGCCCGCTCGTGTCGAAGAACACGCCGAGGAGCTCCTGGTACGCCTCCTCGGAGAACTGCAGGACGAGGTCGAACCCTGCGGTCTGCGTACCGGCCATGGCTCACCCCCTCGCCTTGACGAAGCGGACGCGGACGCGCGGCCGGAGGAGATCGCCGCCGGGGAGGCGGAACGCCACCGGCCGGATCGCCTCGGCGCGGGTGAGGTCGGCGCGGAGCCGCTGCCGCAGCGCGCCGGACACCGCGATGTCGAGGGCGCGGAGGAGGGCGGCCGGGTCGCGCACGAAGAGCGCGTGCTTCTCCGGATCCTCGAGCGCCTTCAGGATCCGCCCCTCGTGCTTGCGGAGCGCGTCGAGCTCGGTGCGGACCCAGTCTGGCTGGGCGGCGAGCGCCTCGTCGAGCGTCGGGCGCGAAGGCCTCGGGGGCCGAGGCGGCGTGCCGGTGGGCTTGGTCATGGCGTTCCTCCGGAGAGGTGGAACGCCGGGCTCCGCCGTTCGTGAAGGGAACCGAGCGTTGACCCCCGCCCGAGCCGCGGCGCGCCATTGCGCGGCCGCTCAGCGGCACACGGGCAGCTGGGCGATCCCCGTCCCGACCGCGCCCGTGGCGACGGTGACCGTGTCCTCGACCGCGTGCCCGAAGACGTCCGTGACACGGAGCGTGTAGGGCGGCGGGGCGGTCTCGCCGCCGCCCGAGCTGGTCCACTGCCAGCCGTTCGTGTCCGTTCGCTGGAGCGGGACGAAGGCGCCGCCGACGCGGAGCTCCACCGCGTCCAGCGGATGGCGGTGGTCGAGCGCGAAGAGCTGGACGAAGTACGGGTTCGTCCCGACCGACGACGCCCAGCGCAGGTTCCCCGTGACCGGGCACGGGACGGCGCGCGCCTCGACCTCGACCAGCCCTTCCTCCGCGCCGGTGACCGCGGCGAAGGTGGCGGCGTCGAGGTCGAGGTCGACCGAGGCCCCGCAGCCCTCGCAATCCTCGACCACGATCGCGACCTGCGTCCCCCCCGGCCCCGTGAGCTCGAGGCAGGCGCCGCAGGAGGCGAGCCCGCCGGCGATCGAGTCCGGCCGCACCGCGACCTGGCCCAGCTCCGCCGGCATCGCGTGCTCCTCCGGGAAGCACGACGCCGTCGGGAGCCGCGCGCCGAAGGTGGCCGCGGTTCCGGTGTACGGTCCCGCCGTGTAGCAGGCGGGGTCGCCGCCGCCGCCGCCACCGCCACCGCCGCACGCTGCGAGGAGGAGGACGGCGGCGAGGCCGAAGGCCGGCGGGAGGGAGAGCGAGCGCATGCCCGTCCCCTTATGCCGCCCGGGAGGGGGCGCCCGGCCCCGTGGGGGCGTGCGCGTGCACCATGCGCGGGCGACAGGACCGAGCGGTCGCGGCTGGTGCCGCGTCCGCCCGGCCGCCCCGCGCTCACCGCACGGCCTGGACGAGCACCACCGTCACGTTGTCCGCGCCGCCGGCGGCGTTCGCGGCCTCGATGCACTCGGTCACCGCGCGCCGCAGGTCGCCGTGGGCGCCGCGCAGGATCTCGGCGATGCGCGCGTCGGGCACCATGCTCGAGAGCCCGTCGGAGCAGAGCATGAGCGCGTCGCCCAGCTCGAGCTGCACCCGGTTCACGTCCACCTCGACCGCGGGCTTCATCCCGAGCGCGCGGAGGATGACGTTCTTGTGCGGGAACGCCTTCACCTCGGCCGGCGACAGGCTGTGGGCCTTGAGGTGCTCGTTGAGCAGCGAGTGATCCTCGGTGAGCTGCTGGAGCGCGCCGCGGCGGAAGACGTAGGCGCGGCTGTCGCCCACGTGGCCGACGAGGGCGGTGTTCCCCTCGCGCGGGAACGCGACCGCGACGATCGTCGTCCCCATGCCGTGCAAGCGCTCGTCCGTCCGGGCGCGCTCGTGGATGCGCAGGTTCGCGAGCTTCACCCCGGTGACGAGCCGGTTCTCGTCGTAGCTGCGCTTCGGGTCGAGCTTGAAGGGCCAGGTCGCGTCCTCGTCGCGGCCGGTGAGCCGGAAGAACTCCGCCATCTCCTCGACGGCGATGCGGGACGCGACCTCGCCGGAGGCGTGGCCGCCCATCCCGTCGGCGACGCAGTAGAGGCTCTCCTCGGGCAGGAGGAGGAAGGAGTCCTCGTTGTGGGTCCGCTTGCGACCGACGTCGCTGGCACCGGCGTGGCTGAGGCGCATCGCGCGAGAAACTAACCCGGGATCGCGTTCGGGTCGAGCGTGCGCACGCTTCGTACGGGGCGGCCGCTGGCGCGGTCGGACCGGGCTCCCTAGAGGAGGGAGGTGCGCTGGAGGTTCGGTCCGTACGAGCTGGACGAGGCGCGCCGCGAGCTACGCGTCGCCGGCGCGCTCCGGCCGCTGCAGCCCCGGGTCTTCGACGTGCTCGCCTACCTCGTGGCGCACGGCGACCGCGTCGTCGAGAAGGAGGAGCTCCTGCGCGAGGTCTGGCGCGACGCGGTGGTCACCGACGCCTCGCTGCAGCGCGCGGTGAGCGTGGCGCGCCGGGCGCTGCGGGCGGCGGATCGCGACCTCCTGCGCACCCACGCCCGGCGCGGCTACCGGTTCGTCGGCGCCGCGCGCGCGCTCGACGCCGATCCGGCGGACGCGGCGCTCGACGGCCCGCCGCGGTACGCGCGGAGCGGCGCGGTCCACGTCGCCTACCGGACGGTCGGGCGCGGCCCGGTGGACGTCGTGCTGGTGCTCGGGTGGTCGCTCTCGATGCGGTCCGCCCTCGAGCTCCCCGCCGGGCGCGCCCTGGTCGGCGCGCTCGCCCGGCGCGCGCGGGTGGTGCTCTTCGACAAGCGCGGCACCGGCGCGAGCGACCGCGTCAAGGCGCTCCCCTCGATCGCGCAGCGCGAGCAGGATCTGGAGGCGGTGCTCGACGCGCTCCGCTCGCCCGGCGCGATCCTGGTCGGGTTCTCGGAGGGGGGACCGATGGCGATCACGTTCGCGTCGCGCCACCCCGCACGCACCCGCGGGCTGGCCCTGGTGGGCGCCTTCGCCCGGATGGCGGCCGCGCCGGATCACGCGCACGGGTGGAGCCCGCGGGAGGTCGCGGCGCTCCGGGCGTACGTGCAGGCGGGCTGGGGCAGCGGCGCGACGATGCTCGCCATCGTCCCGGAGCGCCTCCGCTCCGACGACGTCCGCGCCTGGGCCGCGCGCGCGGAGCAGGAGGGCGCGAGCCCGGGCGCGGCGCTCGAGCTCGTCGACATGAACCTCGCCATCGACGTGCGATCGCAGCTCGGCGCGCTCCGCGTCCCCGCCGTCGTGCTCCACGCGGCGGGCGACCGGGTCATCGGGGCGGACAACGGCCGCGCGCTCGCCGCGGCGATCCCAGGGGCCCGCCTCGTCGAGGTCCCCGGGGACGACCACGCCTTCCTCTTCGGCGGCCGCGGCGTGCTCCTCCGGGAGCTGGACCGGCTCATGGATCGCGCCGCCGCGGGGGGGACGGACCGCGCCGCCGCGCGGGCGCGCACGCTCACCTGAGCGCGACGGCGGAGATGGCCGTGCGGATCGGGACGAAGGCGGTGGAGATCCGGAGCGGCTCCACCTCGACCGACGCGAACCCCGCCGCGCGGAGCAGGCCGGCGACGTCCCGGTGCTCGCACCCCTCGAACAGCCAGCGCCACGGCCGGGCCACCGCGCGCTGGATGGCCGCGATCGCGGTCCCCTCCGGCGCGCGGACGTGCTCGACGCACCAGAGGCGTCCGCCCGGCCGGAGCACGCGGCGGACCTCGGCGAGCACCGCCGCGGGGTCGCGGACGGTGCAGAGGACGAGGCTGGAGATCACGGCCTCGACGCTCGCGTCGGGCAGGGGCAGGCGCTCGGCGGCGGCGGTCCGCACGTCGAGGTGGACGCCCCAGCGCCGCGCGGCCGCCGCGAGGTGCGGGTGCATGTGCCGGTTCGGCTCGATGGCGATGACGCGCGTCCCCGGGGCGAGGTAGCGCAGGTTCGCGCCCGTGCCCGCGCCGAGCTCCACGACCGTGCGCGGCAACCCGCCGAACGCCTCGCGCTTCACCGGCCCGAGCTTGCGGTGCTGGTACGCGTCGAGCGTCCGGAGCAGCCAGGCGTTGAGCCGCCCTCGCACCGGGTTCCCGCGCCCCGCGCCCATGGCCCGCAGCTCCTCCACGTCCATCCCTTCGACGGCGATCCCCTCGACGGTTCGCATCACGTTCCTCCTCGGCGCGCGATGTGCGCGCGACGAGCGGAGGATGGCTCCGTGGGGCGGGGGCGTCCTGACCGAACCCTGATCTTCGGTGTTGGCCGCGCTCTGCCGGGCGGGGCGCTCACGGGACCACGATCTCGATCCCGGGTCCCGTCGTCACCCGCACCTGCTCCCGCGCCGCGTACAGATCGCCGTCGATGGTGAACCGCGGCCGCTCGGTCGTGAGCACGAGCTCGCGGGCCACCTCGTCGAGCGCGTGCCGCCGCCTCCAGGGCCGGCCGGCGCGGATCCGGGGCAGGGTGAGGGCGAGGTGCAGGATGGGGCAGGTGACGCCGACGGCGTGGAAGAACCCGGGCTGCTCGGCGCAGCGGTGGAACGCGCGGAAGCCGAGGCCGATGTCCGGCGTCGAGCCGGCGACGAGCGTGAGGTAGCTGCCGTCCGGCCACTCCTCGCCGTCGGTCTCGATGCGCAGCCGCTCCCGCCGCGTGAGCGACTGCGCGAACGGCCCGTTCCGCAGCGCCGACCCGATGCCGCGGAACACGAGGCCGACCGCCGTCAGCGGGGAGGGGTTTCGGGTCCGGTCGTACGCCTCGAGGAAGGCGACGACCGCGCCCGTCCCGAAGATGAAGCCGTAGCGCGGAGGCTCCTCGTCGGCCTGGACGCGCAGGAGGTCGCGCTCGACGGTCCGCAGCGGGATGCCGCGGCGCCGGTGCTCGAGGACGTCCTTCAGGATCCCCTCCGGGGTGCCCCGGACGCCGTGGCCGTGGGCGACGGTGTTCATGGCGCCGCCGCGGAGGAGGAGGAGCTTCGGGAGCGGCCGATCGCCGTACGCCCGGGCGAACGCGGTGAGCACCACGTGCCCGGTCCCGTCGCCCCCGTTCACCCCCAGGAGATCGATCTCGGCGGCGCGCAGCCGGCGGACGGCCTCGTCCAGCTCCTCGTGCGTCGACGCGTCGAGGACCAGGCCCTCTCCGTCGAGGCGCGCGCGCAGGCGGTCGCCCAGCTCCGGGCGGAGGCGGTTGCGCCGCGACCGCGGGTTGTTCACGATGCCGATCCCACCCATGCCGGTCCTTCTCCCTCTCGCGTCCCCGCTCCACGTCGTCCTGGTCGCCCCGCAGATCCCGCCGAACGCGGGCAACGTGATGCGCACCTGCGCGGTCACCGGCGCGAGGCTCCACCTCGTCGGACCGCTGGGGTTCTCGCTCGACGACAAGAAGCTCCGCCGCGCGGGCCTCGACTACTGGCCGCACGTCCAGCCCGGAGTCTACCGCGACTGGCCGGAGTTCGAGGCGCGCGTGTCCGCCGCTCCGGACGGGGATGGGCGTCCGCTCCACGACCGGCTCCACCTGTTCACCGCCCGCGCCGAGCGGTCGCTGTTCGACGTCGCGTTCTCCCCCGGCGACTACCTCGTCTTCGGCCAGGAGCAGCTCGGCCTCCCGCCGGCGCTGCTCGACGCCTGGCCCGCGCGCCAGGTCGGCCTGCCGATGCTCCCCGGCCAGCGGAGCCTGAACCTCGCCGTCGCGGTGGGGGTCGGTGTGTATGGGGCGCTGGCACGCCTGAGCCGGTCCATCCCAAGCCCGTGAACGAGCCCGAGCCCGAGCCCGAGGAAAAGGCCGGCTCGGGGTATGATGCCCCCGGAATGACCTTCCTCCACGAGCCAGGCGATCTGGCCCGGACCCCCCTCGCCGCCATCCTGCTCGAGGCGCTGAACCTGCGCGCCACCGGCGTGCTGACGGTGAAGCACGGGGACGGGACGTCGCGGCTCTTCATCCGCGAGGGCCGGCCGGTGGGGGCGCAGGTGGTCGCCGGGCTGCGGCCGCTCGGGCACATCCTCCTGCAGGCCGGGGCCATCGACATCGACGCGCTCTCGAAGAGCCTCGCGCTCATGGCCGAGACGCGCCGTCCGCAAGGCGAGATCCTGGTGGAGATGGGCGTCGTCTCCCGGGACCGGGTCGAGCAGGCGCTCGTGGAGCAGCAGGCGGGCTACTTCAACCTCATCGCGGCGCTGGAGGAGGGCGCATACGCGTTCGATCCGGCCGCCGAGCTCCCTGCCTGGGCGGGGAAGAGCCTGCTCTCGCCGCTCCGCACGATCGTGGATGCGCTCGAGCGGCCGCAGGCGGGCGCGCTCGTGATCTCGGCGCTGCAGCCGGTGGCCGGTGGGACGGTCCGCCTCGCGTCCGGGTACCGGAGCGTGGCGAGCGCGTTCCGCTGGACGGGCGCGGAGCAGGTGCTCGTCGCGCGCCTCCAGAGCCCGAGCACGCTCGAGGCGTTCTTCGCGCCGTCCGACGTCCCGCCCGAGCGCGCCCGGGCGATCGTCGCCGCCCTCCTGCTCCTCGGCCTCGCGGTGTCCGCCGGCGAGGCGCCGGCGGCGACGGGCGAGACCGCGGCCGGGCTCGACGTCGAGCTCGAGCTGGCGCGCTCGGGGTTCACGCCGTCGCCCGGGCCGCCGCGCGCGACCCCGGCGGCATCGCCGCCCGCCGCGGCGCCGCCCGGCCCCGCGCGGCGGAGCGATCCGGCCGAGGCGCGGGCCCGACGCCAGAAGCTGCTCCAGCAGGCGATGCGCAACATGGGCATCGGGCCGTTCGCGGGCGGGAGCCGCCCGGCGACGCTGTCGCCCACCGACCGCGCCGGCCCCGCGACCGCGGGGGCTGCGCGGCCGACGCCGTCGCCCACGTCGGCGGAGGCGGAGCTGCGCAAGGCGCTGCTCGAGGCGGCGCCGCGCGCGCTCGAACAGGACCTCTTCGCCCGGCTCGGGCTGGCGCCCACGGCCGGCAAGGACGAGGTGAAGCAGGCGTTCCTGGCGCTCGCGCGCCAGTTCCACCCGGACCGCTTCGCCGCCCCGGGCCTCGCCGATCTCGCCGGCACGGTGAAGGACTTCTTCACCGCCGTGAACGAGGCCTACGAGACGCTCTCCGACGACAGGAAGCGGGCCGCGTACGCCGCGCAGCGGAGCCAGGGGACCCAGGTCGGGGCGGCCGCGGCCGAGGCCGCCCGGATCGACTACGCGAAGGGCGAGGCGTGCCTGCGGACGCGCGACTGGGCCAAGGCGCGCGGGTTCTTCGAGGCGGCGGTCCGCGCCGATCCGCGGGCCGAGCACAAGGCGGCCCTCGCGCTCGCCCTCCTCTCCGATCCCGCCTCCCGCGAGCGCGCGCGGGCGAAGGCGCTCGCCGAGGAGGCGCTCCAGGATCCCGCTGCGGACCGGGCCGCCTACGTCGCCGGGCTCATCGCCCGCGACGAGAAGGACGACGCGCGGGCCGAGAGGCTCTTCCGCGCCGCGTTGGCCGCGAACCCCAGGAACGCCGACGCCGTCCGCGAGCTCCGGCTGCTCGAGCGGCGGAGGAAGTAGCGCCGCATCCCACGGTCTCCGCCTTGACGAAACCGGGATTCTGCGGCGAGATCAACCCGGCGGGAACACGCGAGATTTAGCCCGAGCGCAGGCGCCCACCGGGAAAAGAGGGATCTTTGGCGAAGCAGCACCTGCTCCTCGTCGACGGCGATCCCAAGTCGCTGCGCGTGATGGAGGTCTCGCTCAAGAAGGCGGGATTCTCGGTCACGACCGCCGTGAACGGGCGCGACGCGCTCGAGAAGTGCGAGATCTCCCCACCCGACCTGATCCTCTCCGACACGAAGATGCCGGAGATGGACGGGTTCGAGCTCTGCCGCCGTCTCAAGAACGACGACCGCTACCGGGGCACGCCGTTCATCTTCCTGACCGGCCAGAAGTCCGTCGAGTACAAGGTGAAGGGCCTCGAGCTGGGCGTCGAGGACTACCTGACGAAGCCCATCTACATCAAGGAGATCGTCACCCGGGTGAACATCCTTCTCCAGAAGAAGGAGAAGGAGCGCCTCGAGAAGAAGGACCTCAAGGCGAGCTTCGCCGGGAGCCTCGCCGACATGGGCGTCGTGGACCTCGTCCAGACGCTCGAGATGGGCAAGAAGTCCGGCGCGCTCCACGTGAAGAACAGGAAGGGCGTCGAGGCGGTGGCCTACTTCCGCGACGGCCGGATCCTCGACTGCGAGCTCGGCGGCAAGCTCGCGGGCGAGAACGCGTTCTACCGCCTGCTCAACTGGCAGGAGGGCGAGTTCGCGATCGAGTTCAAGCCGATCGAGCGCGAGGAGCGGATCCCGGTCTCGACGCAGGGCCTCCTGATGGAGGGCATGCGGCGGATCGACGAGTGGGGGCGGATCGTCGAGCAGCTCCCGTCGCTCGACCGCGTGTTCGAGCTCGAGTACGACCTCCTCGCCGAGCGGCTCGCCGAGATCCCGGACGACGTGAACGCGCTCCTCCGGCTGTTCGACGGCCGCCGGACGCTCGAGCAGGTGATCGAGGAGGCGGACTACGACGATCTCGCCGCGGCGGGCGTGATCTCGAAGCTCTTCTTCGAGGGGATCATCCGCGAGACGGCGGGCGTGCCCGTCGAGGACCCGGCGCCGCCCGGCCCGGCGCTCGGGGCCTCCGAGCGGACGCCCACGCACACGCCGATCCCGGTCGCGGTGCGGGAGCCGGAGAACGTGGACTGGTTCGCGGGCCCGGTCGGCGCGCGGGGCGCGACCACGGCGCAGGAGCCCGCGCAGGAGCCGGGTCCCGCTGCGCGGGCCGAGCCGCCGCCTCCGCCGCGCCCCGAGCCCGCGCGCACGCCGCCCCCGCTCCGCACGCCGCCGCCGGTCGCGCCGCTCCGGCCCCCGCCACCTGGGCTGCGCCCCCCGACCAAGTTCTCGATCCCGGTGCCGCCCCCCGGGACCGTCCCGCTGCCACCCTCGCTCGGCGGCCCGCGCACGGCCGCCGCCCACGCGTTCCCGGCGCCCGCGGCTGCGCCGGCCCCGGTCTCGCCGCCGCACCCGGTCGCCGCAGCTCCCGCCGTGGCGGCCGCGCCCGAGCCGGCGCCCGCCCGCCGGCCCGCGGCGCCCGGTGCCCCCGCCCGCCCTGCCCCCGCGCCCGCGGCCGAGAAGCCTCCGGGGCAGGAGCGCCGCTCGCGGACCGGCATCATCGTCGGCGCGATCGCCGCCGCCGCCGCCGCGGCCGCCGCGGCGTGGTGGAAGGCCGGGATGCCGGGGCTGCCGAGGTAGCGCTCGCGTCGCGACGAAGGGCGGGTTAGGAAGAGCCGCTCGCCGCTCGCCCTTCGACAGGCTCAGGGCGAGCGGACGTTCGTTCAGGCCGGGCACGGGCGCGGGCTCGGGCTCGTTCACGGGTTCCCGATGAGAGTCCTCGGCATCGAAACGAGCTGCGACGAGACGGCGGCCGCCGTGGTGGAGGACGGGCGGCGGGCGCTCTCGGACGTCGTCTCGACGCAGATCGAGATCCACCGGCGGTGGGGCGGCGTCGTGCCGGAGCTCGCCAGCCGGAACCACGTGGTCCAGATCATGCCCGTCGTCGACGAGGCGCTCGCGCGCGCGGGCGTCGGGCCCGACGGGATCGACGCGGTGGCGGTGACGAGCGGGCCCGGGCTCGTGGGCGCGCTCCTCGTCGGCGTACAGGCGGCGAAGGCGCTCGCGCTCGCCTGGGGGAAGCCGCTCGTCGGCGTGAACCACCTCGAGGGCCACCTCGTGGCCGCGTTCCTCGGCGAGGCGCCGCCGGCCTTCCCGTACCTCGGGCTGGTCGTCTCGGGTGGCCACACCTCGCTGTACGCGGCGAAGGCGTTCGGCGACTACGAGCTCCTCGGCCACACGCGGGACGACGCGGCGGGCGAGGCGTTCGACAAGGGGGCGAAGCTGCTCGGCCTCCCGTACCCCGGCGGCGTCGCCATCGACAAGCTGGCGAAGGAGGGCGATCGCGCCGCCATCCGGTTCCCGAAGGCGATCGTGAAGGGCTCGGACCTCGACTTCAGCTTCTCGGGGCTCAAGACCGCGCTCCTCCACCACGTGAAGAAGCACGGCGTGCCCGAGGGCAAGGCGCTCGCCGACCTGTGCGCGAGCTACCAGGAGGCGATCGTCCGGGCGCTGGTGGACAAGGCCTTCCGCGCGGCGCGCCGGCTCTCGTTCGACCGGCTCGTCCTCTCCGGCGGCGTCGCCGCCAACAGCCGGCTGCGCGCCGCGGTCGCCGCGCGCGCCGCCGAGTACGAGGGGATGACCGCGTTCCTCCCGCCGGTGAAGCTCTGCACCGACAACGCGGCGATGATCGCGGTCGCCGGGACGCACGCGTACGCCCGCGGCGTCCGCGCCGGCGCCGACCTGAACGCGGATCCGGCGTGGAGGTTGTGAACGGGGAACGCCCCTTCCACCGTACCCGCCTTCCGTGCCCGGCCCACCGGCCATTCCGACCCTCCGTCACCGAACCCGCTCCCGGTCCCGCACCCGGTCGTGCGATCCTGAGCCCCGCATGCCTCTCGACCCCCCGCCCGCCGTGAGCGCGTACCCGGCCCCTAGGGCCCTGCTCGATCAGTACGGCCTCCGCGCCAAGAAGAGCTGGGGCCAGAACTTCCTGGGCGACCCCGAGGTGCTGGACGACATCGCCCGGGCCGCCGCGCCGCAGGCGGGCGAGACGGTCGTCGAGCTCGGCGCCGGCCTCGGCCACCTCTCCGCGCGCCTGCTCGCGCGCGGCGCCCGGGTCGTCGCGGTCGAGCGGGACCGGGACATGGTCCGGGTGCTCCGCGGCGAGCTGGGCGACCGGATCACGCTCCTCGAGGCGGACGCGGCGCGGCTCGACTGGCCGGACCTCGCGGCGCGGTACGGTGCGCCGGACGCCGGCGGCGGCGCGCCGCGCGTCGCCGTCGCCGGCAACCTGCCGTACCACCTCTCGAGCCCGATCCTCTTCACGCTGCTCGACGCCGCCCTCGCGATCTGCCGCGCGGTCTTCCTGCTGCAGCGCGAGGTGGCCGAGCGGCTCGCCGCCGGGCCGGGCGACGAGAACTACGGCCTCCTCTCGGTGCTGCTGCAGCGTCACGCCGACGTCGCGGTCGTGCGCCGCGTGCCCGCCGGCGCGTTCTGGCCGCCGCCGCGGGTGGAGAGCGCCGTGCTCGAGGCGCGCTTCCGGCTCCCCGCGGACCCAGTCGTGGACGAGGCGCGGCTCCGCGCGCTGGTGAAGGCCGGGTTCGGGCAGCGGCGGAAGACGCTGCGGAACGCGCTCGAGGCGGCGCGGCTCGCGCCCGCCGAGCGGATCGAGGCCGCTCTCGCCTCCGCCGGCATCGACCCGCGCCGCCGGGGCGAGACGCTCACGCTCGCGGAGTGGGCGGCGCTGGAGCGCGGGCTGGGCGAGCCGGGGCCGGCGCGCGGCTGACCGGTCGCGCCGCGCCGCCGGCTCACACCACCGGCCCCGGGAGCCAGGGCGCGAACTCCTCGGCGCCGAGCCCGAGCGCCTCGCTCTTGGTCGTCCGCCCCGAGGCGACCTCGACGAGCCGGTCGAGGATCGCCGCGCCCAGCTCCTCGAGCGGCGTGCCCTCGAGGACGACCCCGCAGTCCACGTCCATGTCGTCCGGCATCCGGCGGTACAGCGCCGAGGTGGTGGCGAGCTTCAGGGTCGGCACGATCCGCGTGCCGAAGACGGAGCCTCGACCCGTGGTGAATGCGACGAGGTTCGCGCCGCCCGCGATCATCCCGGTCACGGACACCGGGTCGAAGCCGGGCGTGTCCATGTAGACGAGCCCCGGTCCGACGGCGGGCTCCCCGTACTCGACCACGTCCACGAGCGGGGCGCGGCCACCCTTGGCGACGCCGCCGAGCGCCTTCTCGAGGATGGTGGTGATCCCGCCGGCGCGGTTGCCCGGCGAGGGGTTCTCGTCGAGGCTGGCGGACGCGGCCCCGAGGTGCGCGCGCCACCAGGCGACGTGCTGGAGCAGCCGGCGGGCGAGGTCGGGGCGGACCGCGCGCCGCACGAGCAGCCGCTCCGCGCCGTGGATCTCGGTCGTCTCGCCGAGGATCGCCGTGCCGCCGTGGCGCACCAGCAGATCGACCGCGACGCCCAGGGCCGGGTTGGCGGTGATGCCGGAGTAGCCGTCGGAGCCGCCGCAGTTGGTCGCGAGCACCAGCTTCGAGAGCGGCAGCGGGGTCCGGCGGGCCGCCGCCGCGGCCGGGAGGAGCCGCGCCACCTCGCGGACCGCGGCCTCCGCCGCCCGCAGCGTGCCGCCCGCCTCCTGGATCGTGATCACCGGCGGGCGCGGCGCGCGGGGCCCCGCCAGGCGGCGGTCGACGAGCGCCACCGGCTGGTTCACCTCGCACCCGAGCCCCACGACCACGTAGCCCGCGACGTTGGGGTGGAGGGCGTGACCGGCGAGGACCCGCTCCAGCAGCCGGTGGGCGTCGCCGTCCGCGACCATCCCGCAGCCGCTCCGGTGCGTGAAGGCGAGCACGCCGTCCACGCCGGGGTGGTGGCGCGCGACGTCGCGGAAGCGGTCGGCGACCATGCCGCAGACCGAGGCGGAGCAGTTGACCGTGGAGAGGACGGCGAGGTGGTTGCGCGTGCCCGCCCGTCCGTCCGCGCGGAGGAAGCCGTCGAACGTCCGGGGCGCGGGCGCGGGCGGCGGCGCGCCGAGGTCGGCGCCCGCCTCGGCGACGAGGTCCTCCGCGCGCGGGGCCAGCGCGGCCGAGAGGTTGTGGGTGTGGACGTGATCGCCCGGGCGGATCGGGGCCGTCGCGGCGCCGATGACGTGGCCGTACCGCCGCACGGGCGCGCCCGGCGCGAGGGCGCGCACCGCGAGCTTGTGGCCCGCCGGCACGCCCGCGACGACCGTGACGGGACCGTCCGGCGTCGCGACCTCCGCGCCGGGCGCGAGCGCCTCGAGCGCGATGACGACGTCGTCGTCGGGGTGGAGGCGGAGGACGGTCGCGGAGGGCGCGGGGGCGGTCATGCGTCAGAGCCGGTACGCCGCCTTGGGGAGGCGGTACGCGAGGTCCACCGCCACCTCGCGGGCCTCGTCCTCGTCGAGCTGGTGCTCCGCGACCAGCCCGGAGAGGAACGCGCAGTCCATGCGACGGGCGACGTCGTGCCGCGCCGGGATCGAGCAGAACGCGCGCGTGTCGTCGTTGAAGCCGACCGTGCTGGCGAAGCCCGCCGTCCCGGTGATCCGCTGGCGGAAGAACGTCATGCCCTCCGGGCTGTCGTGGAACCACCAGGGCGGGCCGAGCCGCAGCGCCGGGTAGTGGCCCGCGAGCGGCGCGAGCTCGCGCGAGTAGGTGGACTCGTCGAGCGTGAACAGGATGAGCGTCAGGCGCGGCTCGTTGCCGAACCGGTCGAGGAGCGGCTTGAGCGCGCGCACGTACTCGGTGCGGATCGGGATGTCCGCGCCCTTGTCCCGCCCGAACGCGCCGTGGAGCCACGGGTTGTGGTTCCGGTAGGAGCCGGGGTGGAGCTGCATCACCATCCCGTCCTCGACGCTCATCGCCGCGAGCTCGGTCAGGAGCTGCGCGCGGAAGAGCTCCGCGTCCCCGAGGGCGGCGCCCCCGCCGCGGACGCGGTCGAACAGCGCCACGCACGCGGCCCGCGGCAGATCCGCGGTCGCGGCGCTCGGGTGTCCGTGGTCGGTCGCGGTCGCGCCCATGGACGCGAAGAAGCGGCGGCGGGTCCGCAGCGCGGCGAGGTAGCCGTCCCAGGTGGCGGTGTCCTCGCCGGTCTGCCGGCCCAGCGTGACCAGGTTCCCGGCGAACCCGGGGAACTCCGGGTCCACCACGGGGTCCGGGCGGAAGGTGGTGATGACCCGCCCGCTCCACCCGGAGGCGCGGATGGCGCGGTGGTGGGCGAGGTCGTCGAGCGGCGACTCGGTCGTGGCGAGGACCTCGATCCCGAACCGCTCGAAGAGCGCGCGCGGCCGGTAGGCGGGCAGGGCGAGGCACGCCGCGATCTGGTCGTAGATCCGATCGGCCGAGTCCGCGTCGAGCCGTTCGCGGACCCCGAACACCTCGTGGAGCACGTGGTCCATCCAGAGGCGCGACGGCGTCCCGCGGAACAGGTGCCAGTGCCGCGCGAACAGGCGGAAGCTCTTCCGCGGATCGGGCTCGACCGGCCCGCCGTCGAGGCGCGGCACGCCGAGCGCCTCGAGCGGGATCCCCTGGCTGTAGAGGAGCCGGAAGACGTAGTGGTCCGGCACGACCAGGAGCGCGTGGGGGTCGGGGAAGGGCGCGTCGGTCGCGAACCAGCGCGGATCGGTGTGGCCGTGCGGGCTGACGATCGGGAGCCCGCGGACCTCGGCGTAGAGGCGGCGCGCGATGGCCCGGCGCTCCGGATCCGAGGGGAACAGCCGGTCCTCGTGCAGCGCGAGCGCGCGGGCCATCGGGCACCTTCCCGCTCGTGCTTCGACAGGCTCAGCACGAGCGGTACGGTTCGAGAGCGGCCGCTCGCCCCGAGCCTGTCGAAGGGCGAGCGGAGCGTTTCGTCGGGCCGTCAGGGCGCCGCGCGGCGGGCGCCGGGCGCGGGCTTCTTCCCGCGCCGCTCCTTCACGAGGTCCCAGCCGTGGCCGTAGTCGCGGGCGACGCGGTCGAGGTGCTTGTGCATCGCCGCGCGGGCCTCGCGCGGATCGTGGGCCTCGATCGCCTTCAGGATCGCCCGGTGGTCGCGCAGCGTGGCGGCGCGCAGCGACGGCGTCTCGAAGTGCTTCTCCATCTGCCGCCACATCGCGCCGCGCCCCTGATCCCACAGGTGGACGATGACCGAGAGGAGTGGGCCGTTGTGCGTGGCGCGGGCGATGGCGAGGTGGAAGTTCCGGTCGGCGGGATCGCAGCCGTGGTCGTCGTTCTTGAGGGCCGCGAGCTCGTCCACCGCGGCGCGGATCTCGGCGATGTCGGCCTCCTCCGCCTCGCGCGCCGCCCAGGCCGCGGTCTCGCCCTCGACGACGCGGCGCGCCCCGAGCAGCTCGAAGGGCCCTTCGCCCTCGTTGGCGGGCTCCATCACCGCCTTGGGCTTGGGCGCGACCACGAAGACGCCCGCGCCCACACGGACCTCCACCTTGCCCTCGATCTCCAGCGCGATGAGCGCCTCGCGCACCGACGGCCGCGAGACGCCGAGCTGCTGGGCGAGCTCGCGCTCGGCGGGGAGCCTTTGACCCGGAGCGAACTCGCCGGCTGCGATCAGGTCGGAGAGCTGGCGGGCGATCTTCCGGTAGAGGCGATCGGTATCGACGGTCTGAATCGGCATAGGGCTCCTCGGGCGTGGTTGCACCCGGCCGTAACGGTAACGGTCCAAGGTCCGGTCATCAAGAAGCCAGACCAGCGCACCTCGTCATGCCGGCAGGACCGCCGGTCCGCCCGGGTCATCCGGCGCCCGCATTCCGGGCCCGGGTCACCGCGTCGAGGTACTGGCGCGCCCGCTCCGAGACCACGTCGGGCTGCCCCGCGCGGATCTTCGCCACGTCGGCCAGGTCCGCGCCGGCGCCGACGGCGCTCGCGCCCGCCTGGATGAAGTCGCCCACGGTGGTCAGCGAGACGCCGCCGGTCGGGACGAGCGGGATCTGCGGGAGCGGCGCCTTGAGCGCGCGCACGTAGCTCGCGCCGCCGAGGGCCCCGCAGGGGAAGACCTTCACCATGGCCGCGCCGGCGCGCCACGCCCGGACCACCTCGGTCGGGGTGAGGGCGCCGGCGATGGCGGGGACGGCGTAGGTGCGGCAGCACGTGATGGTGGCCTCGTCGAGCGCCGGGCTCACGACGAACCGGGCGCCCGCGAGCATGCAGGCGCGCGCCGTCTCCGCGTCGAGCACGGTGCCGGCGCCCAGGAGGACCTCGTCCCCGAGCCGGCGCCGCAGGGACGCCATGACCTCGATGGCGCCGGGCACGGTCATCGTGAGCTCGACGACGTCGAGCCCGCCCGCGCGGAGCGCGTCGACGAGCTGGAGCGCCTCCTCGCCCGAGGAGGCCCGCACCACCGGGACGACCCCGACCTCGGCGATCCACCGCAGCGCGTCCGGCGCCCGCCCTCTCGTGGCCGCCTTCACCGCTCCACCCGCGTGCCGAGCCCCTTCATCGCCTTCTCCACCTCCGCGAGCGTCGCCATCGACGTGTCGCCCGGCGTGGTCATCGCCAGCGCGCCGTGCGCGGCGCCGCACTCCACGGCCCACTGCGGCCCGCGCCCCGTGAGGAACCCGTAGATGAGCCCGGAGGCGAAGGAGTCCCCGCCGCCCACCCGGTCGAGGATCTCCAGGTCCGAGCGCTCGGGGGCCTGGTGGAGCCGGCCGCCGCACCAGCAGAGCGCCGTCCAGTCGTTGCGGCTCGCGGTCCGTGCGCGGCGCAGGGTGGTGGCGACGACCTTCCAGCTCGGGAACCGCTCGAGGCCCGCCTGGATCATCCGCACGTACGAGTCCGTCTCGAGCCGGGTGAACCCCTCGTCCGCGTCCACCTCCAGCCCGAGCGCCGCGGTGAAGTCCTCCTCGTTCCCGAGCATCACGTCCACGTGGCGGGCGAGGGCGCGGTTCACCTCCTGCGCCCGCGCCTTGCCGCCGATCCCCTTCCACAGCGAGTCGCGGTAGTTCAGGTCGTACGACACCACGACGCCGTGCCGCCGGGCGGCGATCATCGCCTCCTCGGCGACGGCGGCCGTGCGCTCGGAGAGGGCGGCGAAGATGCCGCCGGTGTGGAACCAGCGCGCGCCGCCCCCGCCGAAGACCGCGTCCCAGTCCACCGCGCCGGGGGCGAGCTGGCTCACCGCGGTGTGGCCGCGGTCGGAGCACCCGACCGCCCCGCGGAGCCCATACCCACGTTCGGTGAAGTTGAGGCCGTTCCGCACCTCGCGCCCGACGCCGTCGTAGGGCACCCAGCGTACGAACCGCTGATCGACCCCGCCCTGGTACATGAGGTCCTGCACCAGCCGGCCGATGGGGTTGTCGGCCAGGGCGGTCACGATCGCCGTCGAGAGCCCGAAGCACCGCTTGAGTCCGCGGGCGACGTTGTACTCGCCACCCCCCTCCCAGGCTCGGAAGAGCCTGGCCGTCGTGATGCGCAGGTCGCCCGGATCGAGCCGGAGCATGACCTCGCCCAGCGCGACGAGGTCGAACCGGGCCTGGGGGGGAATGACGAGATCCACGGACGTCTCTCCTAGAAGAAGTACAGCGCGTTGAACTGGTACCGGTCGTTCTTCGCCGTCTCGCCGTCGAGGAACTCCTGCTCCCGCCGCTGGTAGTTGAGGCCGAGGCGGAGCGCAGGCGTGACGTCGAAGAACACGTTGCCTTCGTAGTGGGTCATCCTGTCGTAGACGGCGCCGAGGTTGCCCGCCTGGACGTTGTCGCCCACGTTGTCGGACTGGACCTGCGCGTAGACCGCCGAGACGAAGACGCGGCCGTTCGGCGGGAGGTAGTAGTCGCCGCCGACCACGAAGCCGGTCCACTCGACGGCCGTCAGCTCCCGGGCCGCGTCGAAGGTGACCAGGTTCCCGCCCGGAGCGGTCGAGGTGACGGCCGGCGGACCGGCGGGGAGCGCGGCGCTGGCGTTGCCGCCGCCGGGGCCGCCGATGAGGTCGCCGTAGCCCTTCCCGGTGACGAAGGTGCCGGTGAGCGTGAGGCTGTTCCCCTTGCTGCCCTCGCGCGCCGGGAGGACCGGGACGAGCGCGTCGACGGCGAGGGCCTGGCCGTCGGCCTCGTGCTGCTCGAGGCCCTCGTCGGAGAAGCTCACCTTGAACTTGCGGTACGCGCCGGAGACGCCGATCGAGAGCGGGTAGGGCGCGGTGCCGCCGGTGCCGAGGGTGTGGATGCCCTTCCACCTGTTGAACATGAAGCGGGCGCCGCCCTGGAACTCCGGGATCTCGGCGTCGCGCTGGGGCGGACGGAGGGCGGCGACGGCGACCTCGGCGCTGAGCGCATCGCCCTTGATGAACTTGCCGAGCCGGAGCTGCACGTTGCGGCTGAAGGGCTGGCCGGGGAGCGCGAAGTTGCTGACGGTGGCCGGGTAGAAGAACGGCTGCCACCCGAACACGTACGCCGTCTGCCCGAAGAGGACGTCGAGGACCTTGGTCTCGAGCTTGATGTTGGCCTGGCGGAGCCGCAGGAAGCCGACCGTGTAGAGGTTGGCCTCGCTGGCGTTCGACTCCCGGGCGTCGAAGTCGGCCTCGAGCTGGCCGGTGAGCTTCATCCCCTGGTACTCGGGCGCGTTGATCCGGAAGCCGAACCGGCTCTCGCGCGCGGTGACGATGGTCCGGCCGTTGTCGCCGGCGAGCGTCCCTGCGCGGGCGATCGCGCCCGAGCCCATGCCGATGTCGAAGCTCCGGGTCGAGTCGTGGATCACGTCGAGGATGACGAACCCGTAGAACGAGACGTTGAACTTCGAGGTCACCGACGGCGGCGGCGGCGGCCTCGGCGCCTCCGGCGGCGGGGTGGGCTTCGCCTCGGCCTGGGACGGCGCGGTGGTCGGCGCCGCAGGCTCCGCGGCGGGGGTGGTCTGGGCGCGGCCCGCCGCGGGAGCGAGCAGCAAGGCCAGCACAGCCAACGAGCTTCGGATGGACGCGGTCATGGTGTCTCCCTCGACGTGCGGGGTCTCTCCTCGGGTGGATCGCTGCGCTTCGGCTCCTTCACTGGTTGACGCCACTCGCCAGGAAGCCGCCGTCCACGACGAGCACCTCGCCGTTGACGAAGCTGGCGGCCTCGGACGAGAGGAAGACCGCGGCGCCGGCCAGCTCCTCGAGCCGGCCGAAGCGCCGCATGGGAGACCGGATCAGGAACTCGCGGCCGCGCGCGGTGCCGTCGAGCAGCGCCTGGTTGAGCTCGGTGCGGAACAGGCCGGGCGCGATGGCGTTCACGTTGACGCCGAGGTGGCCCCAC
>Ga0196976_1000623_pt1 | contig 21420 bp, 17 predicted proteins | sample S3v_513CmetaG_FD_148644 | JGI IMG/M metagenome (GOLD analysis project Ga0196976, IMG submission 148644) | Soil microbial communities from Anza Borrego desert, Southern California, United States - S3+v_5-13C | ecosystem: Environmental > Terrestrial > Soil > Desert | place: USA: California...
TTCCTGCAACTGCGCGAGAGCCTCGCGTCCGATGACGGATTGAAAGTCGCGGACGATCATCGGATACGGATGCGGGCCGAGGACCGAGCCGAGGATGTAGTGCGTGGTGCGCACGTTGGTCACCCAGTCGCGGATGGCCTCGTTGATGGCGTCCTTCAGCGTGCGCGAGCCGCTCGTGACCGGGACGACCTCCGCGCCGAGCAGGCGCATGCGGAAGACGTTCAGCTCCTGGCGGGCCATGTCCACTTCGCCCATGTAGACCACGCACTGCAGGCCGAGGAGCGCGCAGGCGGTGGCGGTGGCCACGCCATGCTGCCCCGCGCCGGTCTCCGCGATGATGCGCTGCTTGCCCATGCGCTTCGCGATGAGCGCCTGGCCGATGGCGTTGTTGATCTTGTGCGCGCCGGTGTGGTTGAGGTCTTCGCGCTTGAGGAAGAGGCGGAAGCCTCCCCCGCACAGCTCCGCGAATTTCTTCGCCTCGGTCACGGGCGTGGGGCGGCCGACGAACTCGGAGAGGATGTCGTCGAGCTCCGCGCGAAAGTCGCGGTCGCGCTTGAGCTTCCGGTACGCCGACTCGAGCTCGTCGAGGGCGGCCATGAGCGTTTCGGGGACGAACTTGCCGCCGAACTGGCCGTAAAAGCCGTGGCGGTCGGGGAGTGCGGTCATCGTTTGATTGCCTCGAAGAGTGCTTTCAGTTTGCGGTGATCTTTGATGCCGGGCCGTTCTTCGACTCCGCTGGCGACGTCGATCGCGTACGGTCTCGTCTTCTCGATCGCCTCGGCCACGTTGCCGGGATGGATCCCGCCGGCGAGGAAGAACGGCTTCGTGCTTTTGTAGTGCGCGAGGAGATTCCAGTCGAACGTGCGGCCCGTGCCGCCGCCGGTGTCGAAGAGGAGGTAGTCGGCGTCGGTGGTCGTGTCGGGCAATACGTCGTGCACGTGCAAGGCGCGGATCATGGGCAAACGTAGGACGGGCTTCAGCCCGTCCAGGCGGGCTGAAGCCCGCCCTACGTCATGCACCTGCACGAGATCCAGGCGCTCGCGCTCCGCAACATGCGCAATCTCATCGGGCGTTGCGCCGCGGAACACGCCGACGCGCTTCACGCCGCTCGTGCGCGGTGCGTGCTCGACATACCGCGGCGACTCCTTCACGAAGATGAAGCCGAGGTAAGCCGCGCCCAGCTCGATGGCCAGCTCCGCATCCTCGGCGCGGGTGATCCCGCAGATCTTCACCTTCGTCATCGCAGCGCCGCCACGGCCGCGGCGCGGTCGTCCTGCCGCAGCAGTGACTCGCCGACGAGGAAGGCGTGAAAGCCGGCGGCGCGCAGCCGCTGGACGTCGTCGCGCGTGCGGATGCCGCTCTCGGCGACGCGGATCGCCTCCGGTGGCATCAGCGCGCCGAGGCGCTCGGAGGTCGCCAGATCGACATGGAACGAGCGCAGGTCGCGATTGTTCACGCCGATCAGGCGCGCGCCCGCGCTCACCGCACGCTCCAGCTCCGTCTCGTCGTGGACCTCCACCAGCGCGTCGCAGCCGTAGGCGTCGAGGAGGGCGATGAAGTCGGTGAGCTGCCGCACGTCGAGCAGCGACGCAAGCAGCAGGATGGCGTCCGCCCCGGCGGCGATGCCGCGGATGATCTGTGCCGGCTCGACGATGAAGTCCTTCATGATCACCGGCAGACCCGCCGCCTTGCGGGCGCGGGCCAGCCAGCGGCGCGAGCCGCGGAAGAACTCCGGCTCGGTGACGACGGAGATCGCCGCCGCGCCGCCGCGCGCGTAGTCGCGGGCGATCGCCTCGACGTCCGGGTTCTCCACGATCGCGCCGGCCGAGGGAGAGGCGGACTTGATCTCCGCGATGATATGTGGGGCGGGCTTCAGCCCGCCCGGGCGGGCTGAAGCCCGCCCTACATCGAGCGCGTCGAGGAACGCGTGCGGCGTGCGCTGCTGCGCCACCTCCTCGGCGGCGCGGCGGTCGGGCTTCTCCTCGCCGCGCAGCCGCTCGCGGGTGCGCTCCACGATCTGGTCGAGCACGGTCATGCCGCACCTCCCAGCGCGTTCGTCTCCTGCACGAGCTGCTGCAGCTTGGCGTATGCCCGCCCGCTGGCGATCGCCTCCTTCGCCAGCGCCACGCCGTCGCGGATCGATGCTGCCGCGCCCGCGACATACAGCGCGGCGCCGGCGTTGGCGATGACGATGTCGTGCTTCGCGCCGTTCACGCCCTGCAGGATCTCGCGGGCGATGTCCGCGTTCGCACGCGCGTCGCCGCCGGCCAGCGCCTCGATGGGATGCCGCCCGACGCCGAGCTCCTCGGGAGTCACCTCGTACGCCGTCACCTCGCCGCCGCGGACTTCGCAGACGCGCGTGGCCGCGGAGACGGAGATCTCGTCCAGCCCGTCGCGGCTGTGCACGACCAGCGCGTGCGTCGCGCCGAGGGCGGCCAGCACGCGCGCCACGACCTCGACGAGGCGGTCGTTGTAGACGCCGAGCACCTGCCGTTTCGCGAAGGCCGGGTTCGTGAGAGGGCCGAGGACGTTGAAGATCGTGCGCAGGCCGAGCTCCTTGCGCACGCCCGCCACCGCGGCCATGGCCGGATGCAGCTTCGGCGCGAAGAGGAACGCGATCCCGGCCTTGCGCAGCACGTCGGACATCTGCGCGGCGTTCAGGTCGATGTACACGCCGAGGGCCGCCAGGACGTCGGCACTGCCGCAGGAGGAGGAGACCGCGCGGTTGCCGTGCTTGGCCACGTTCGCGCCCGCCCCCGCGGCCACCAGCGCGGCGATGGTGGAGATGTTGAACGTGCCGCGGCCGTCACCGCCGGTGCCGCAGGTGTCCACGAGATCGTCGCGCTGCACGTCGAGCGGCGTGACGCGCTCGCGCATGGCCAGCGCGGCCCCAGTGATCTCCTCCGGCGTCTCCCCTTTCATGCGCAGGGCCACGAGGAGCGCGGACTTCTGGACGTCGGAGGCGCGGCCGTCCATGACCGCGCCGAACACTTCGTGCATCTGCTCGCGGCCGAGGTCCTGGCCGTCGACGGCGCGCTTGATCGCTTCGCTGATCATGAGAGACCCCCGAGGAAGTTGCGGATGAGCTGATCGCCGCCGGCCGTGCCGTACGACTCCGGATGGAACTGGATCCCGAAGATGGGCCGCTCTTTGTGCGAGAGGGCCATGATGGCCCCATCGTCCGTCTCGGCGTCGATCTGCAGAAAGTCCGGCACGGTGCCGTGCTCGACGACGAGGGAGTGATAGCGCGCGGTCTGCATCGGGTCGGGACAGCCGGCGAACAGGCGCTCCCCGCGGTGATGGACCTCGCTCACCTTCCCGTGCACCGGCAGCGCGCCGCGCACGACCTTCGCCCCGAAGGCCTCGGCGATGGCCTGATGCCCGAGGCAGACGCCGAGGAGCGGGATGTCGCGGTTCGCGCGGATCAGCTCGATGCAGCGTCCGGCGCGGGCGGGAGTGCCCGGTCCGGGCGAGATGACGATGGCCCTGGGGCGCTCGGCCAGGAGCGCGGCCGGATCGAAGGCATCGTTGCGGAGCACGCGCAGGCGCTGGCCGGCGAGACGCTCGAGCTGCTGGACCAGGTTGTAGGTGAAGGAGTCGTAGTTATCGACTACGGTGATGGGAGAGTTGGAGGAGCCAAAGCGACGAGCGAACGCTCGCGGGCATCGGCTCGTTCTCCTGGAGTGGGGTGGTCATCGTGGGTGCAGCGTAGCACGACGATGTTGCTGGTTGCTAGTTGCTGGTTCGTTGCGCCTCTACGCGGAGCCACAACGAACCAGCAACCAGCAACACAGCAACCTACTCCCGGATCTGCACCACCACCCCCGGCTCCTCGTTCTGCATCGTCAGCCGCAGTTTCGCCGACTCCAGCGGCACGGCCTCGATCTGTTCGAGCTCGCCGAGCTTCTTGCCGCTGCCGGCCATGCGCTGCAGCTCTTCGCCCTTCGGCCAGAGACGCGTGTCGATGGAGCGGATGACTTTGTTGTAGCTGTCGACGCTCTTGTGGAGCTGGTCGCCGACGGCGGTGAGGTACTCCATGACCGTGACGAAGCGGGTGAAGAGCTCGACCGCGGCGTCGTGCATCTTCTTCGCGTTCTCTTCCGTCTTCTCCGCCTTCCAGCTCGCGGCCACGGCGCGCAGCAGCGGGAGGAGGACGGTGGGCGTGGCCAGGGAGATCCGCTTCTCGGCGGCGTAGTCGAGGAGGCTCAGGTCGGCGATGAGCGCGGCCGACAGGAAGTGCTCGCCGGGGATGAACATGACCGTGAAGTCGAGCGACTCGCCGACGCTGGCCTGGTAGTCGCGCTTGACCAGCGCGTCGATGTGGCGGCGGAGGTTCTTGGCGTGCTGGGCCAGGAGCGCGGCCTTGCGCGCCTCATCGGGCTCGTTGCAGGCGGCGATGTAGTCGGAGAGCGGCGCCTTGACGTCGATGGCGATGACGCGCTCGTTCGGGAGGTTGACGATGACGTCGGGGCGGAGACGGCGGCCGTCTTCGTTCGTGAAGGTCTGCTGCGTCTCGAAGTCGCGGCAGTACTCGCTCATGCCGGCCAGCTCGATGCAGCGCTTGAGCGACATCTCTCCCCACGAGCCCTGCACCGTCGGCGACTGCAGGGCCGTGGCCAGGCGCGAGGCCTCGCGCTGCGTCGACTCCTGGGCGCTCATCAGCGCGCGGATCTGCTCCTGCAGCCCGCCGTAGACGGTGTTGCGCGTCTGTTCGCTTTTGAGCAGCTCGCCGCGGTAGGTGTCGAGCATGTCGCGCACCGGCTTGAGGAGCGCGTCGATCTCCGCGGTCTTGGTGTTCAGCGAGCCGTCGATCTGGGTCTTGCTGGTCTGCACGAGCGACTCGGAGACGGACTTGAACGCGCGCTGCGCGAGCGCGGCGAAGGTCTCTTCGATCTGCTTGTGGTTCTCGAGCTGGCGGCGCGTCTCGGCGGCGGTCGTCTCCGCGGCGGCCCGCGCCTGCTGCGCCTCTTCGAGCCGGCGCTGCATCGCCGCGCGCGCGGCGTCGCTCTTGGTACGCTCGTCGCGCGCCAGATCGCGCTCCGCGAGCGCACGCTGCGACTCGGCGCCTTTCCTTGCGCTCCCGACCACCCATCCCACGATTGCGCCCACTGCAAGCGCAATCACGCAAAGCAACAACGCGGTGATTGTCATGGGAACAATGGTCTCACGACAGCGCTTCGATCACGCGCTCGACGTCAACCTCGTCGTTGTAGAAATGCGGCGCGAAACGCAGCAGGCCTTCCCGCGGCGCGGTGACGATCCCTTTTTCCTCGAGCCGGCGGTGGTACCACAGAATCGATTTCTCTACATCTGGTGGAGTCGCCCCGACGATGGGAGAGCCGAGCAGCGGCGCCTGCCAGCCAATGCCTGACAGCCGTTCGGCGAGCTTCGCGGCGATGTGCATGGCGCGGTCGCGCACCGTTTCGATGCCGATCTCCAGCAGCAGGTCGATGGCCGCGCGCAGGCCGTAGATCCCGTTCGTATTCAGCGAGCCCGCCTCGAAGCGGCGCGAGTCGGGCAGCCACTCCACGCCGCAGCCGATGAACTTCCCCTTCCGCTCGATGTTGGTCCAGCCGTTCTCGACGACCTCCAGATCCTCGAGCCGCTCCGCCGCGACGTAGAACAGCCCCGCCCCCTCCGGGCCGCACATCCATTTGTGGCCGTCGGCGGCGAGGAAGTCGACTTTCGCCGCGCGCACGTCGATGGGCAGCACCCCGATGCTCTGGATGGCGTCGACGCAGAAGAGCACGTGACGCGACGCGCACAACTCGCCGATGGCCGCCAGGTCGGCGGTGAAGCCGTTGTGGAACGCGACCGAGGAGACGGTGACGAGGCGCGTGCGCTTGTCGATGAGCGGCTCGATGTGCTCGACGGTGGGGAGCTCCGCGACCCGGCACTCCACGCCGCGCCGCTCCAGCCGCTTCCACGGCGTCCAGTTCGACGGGAACTCGAGCGCCGTCGTGACGACGTTGTCCCGCTCGTGCCACCGCAGCCCCTGGGCCACGAACGACAACCCTTCCGAGGTGTTCTTGACGATGGCGATCTCACTCGGCTGCGCGCCGAGCAGCCGAGCGGCCGACTCGCGCACCGCCGCGTGCTCGGCATACCACTCGCGCCAGTGCAGCGCGCCGTAATCGCGCTGGTCGCGCGCGTGACGCTCCATGGCCTCCGACGCACGGCCCGAGAGCGGCCCGACCGCGGCGTGGTTGAGGTAGACGAGATTTTTGGTGACGGGAAAAAGTTCGCGGTGCACGGCTGTATCCTAAGACCATGCCTGGACCACTCTGCTTCGTTCTGATGCCGTTCGGCGACAAGACCGATTCCGCTGGGAAGCTCATCAAGTTCGATGAGGTCTACGACAAGGTGATCCAGCCGGCGATCGAAAACGCCGGGATGACGCCGATCCGCGCCGACGAGGAACTGACGCGCGGGATCATCCACAAGCCGATGTACGAGCGGCTGATCCTCTGCGATTTTGCGGTCGCGGACCTCACCACGGCGAACGCGAACGTGTTCTACGAGTTAGGTGTGCGGCATGCGGTACGGCCGGGATCGACGGTGTTGCTCTTCGCGCAGGGGGGGCGGCTGCCGTTCGACGTCGCGCCGCTCCGCTCCGTGCCCTACGAGCTCACCGAGAGCGGCGTTCCTGCGGATGCCGGGAAATCCTCCGCAGACCTCGCCAAACAGCTCGAGCATATCCGCAAGCAGCGTGACGCCGACAGCCCGATCTTCGAGCTGCTCGATCCTTTCCCCGCCGCAGTCGATCATCTGCGCACCGATACATTCCAGGAGCGCGTCGCGATCGCGCAACAGCTCGAGGACGAGTTGCGCGGGGCAAAGAACGTCGAGGAACTGCAGGCTTTCGAGACGAGGCTCGGTGCGCTCGACGGTGTGGAGTCCGCGGTCCTCATCAAGCTGTACCTCTCCTACCGCGACGCAAAGGCGTGGGACTCGATGATCGCGCTGGCGGCCGCGATGCCGGAACCGCTGAAGAAAACGGTGATGGTGCGCGAGCAGCTCGGCCTGGCCCTCAACCGCGCCGGCCGCAGCGACGAGGCGGAGCACGTCCTCACCACGCTGATCAAGGAACGCGGAGGGAGCAGCGAGACTTACGGCATCCTCGGCCGCGTCTACAAGGACCGCTGGCAAAAGGCGACGAACAAGTTCGAAGCAAAGGGATACCTCAACCGTGCCATCGAGGAGTATACGAAGGGCTTCGAGGCCGACTGGCGCGACGCCTACCCCGGTATCAACGCCGTGACACTAATGGAAGTCCGCAATCCGCCCGATCCACGGCGTTTGGAGATCCTTCCCATCGTGCGTTATGCCGCGGCGCGCCGGATCGCTGCCGGTACTCCGAACTACTGGGATTATGCAACGCTCCTTGAGCTCGCGATCCTGGGCAAGAACGAGGCGGAGGCGACGGAAAATCTGACCAGCGCGCTGGCAACGAAACCGAAAGATTGGATGAAAGAGACCACTCACAACAACCTGAGCATGATCAGCGCGGCGCGTAAGGAGCGAAACGATGAGGAGCCGGGGTGGATCAGCGACGTGATGGACGCGCTGAAACCTGCGGCTCAGTAGCGCGCGAGCTGCGCCACGTACGCGTCGTAGTTGCGGCGCATCTCGTCGAGCGAGTCGCCGCCGAACTTTTCGCGCATCGCGGCGGCCAGGACGAGGGCCAGCATGGCCTCGCACACGACGCCGCAGGCGGGGACGGCGGTGACGTCGCTGCGCTCCCATTGCGAGCGGTGCGGCTCCCGCGTTTCGGTGTCCACCGAGGGGAGCCCGCGGCGCAGCGTGGAGATCGGCTTCATGAACGCCCGCACCACCACCTCCTGGCCGTTCGTGACCCCTCCTTCGAGGCCGCCGGCGCGGTTGGTGGTGCGGTGATAGCGCTGCTCTTCGTCGAAGTAGATCGGATCGTGGACCTCGGAGCCGATGCGCCGCGCGGCGGCCACGCCGTCGCCGATGGCCACACCCTTGACCGCGTGGATGGACATGATGGCCTGGGCGATGCGTCCGTCGAGCTTCTCGTTCCACTGGACGTAGGAGCCCAGACCGACCGGCAGGCCGCGCGCGGCCACGACGATCGTGCCGCCGAGGGTCTCGCCGGCCTCGCGCGCCCGGTCGACCTGCTCGATCATGGCCTGCTCGTGCTCGCGGTTGAGCGCGCGGAGCGGCGAGTCATCGTCGACCGCTTCCAGCTCCTCCCACGTCGGCGCGTAACCGGGATCCCCCGCCGGACCGACGGAGGCGACGCCGGAGCGGATCTCCACGCCGAATGCCCGCAGCAGCTCCTTGGCGATGGCCCCCGCGGCCACGCGCGACGCCGTCTCGCGCGCCGAGGCGCGCTCGAGGATGTCCCGCAGATCGCGCCGGCCGTACTTCATCCCTCCGGGCAGATCGACGTGCCCCGGACGCGGCGCATGCACGCGACGCTTGTGCGCCTCTTTCTCGTCCAGCTCCCAGGGGTCCATCGCCCCCTGCCAGTTGTCGAAATCGCGGTTGCGGATGGTCATGGCGATCGGCGAGCCGAGCGTCTCGCCCCCTCTCACCCCGGCGGTGATCTCCGCTTCATCCGACTCGATCTTCATCCGGCCGCCGCGGCCGTAGCCGTGCTGGCGGCGTTGGAGGTCTTTGTTGATGCGCTCTCTGTCGAGGCGTACGCCGGCGGGGATGCCGGTCACGATGATCGTGAGCTGTTTTCCGTGCGACTCGCCTGCCGTTGTGAACTGCATCTTTCTGGAGTTTATCCCGAGCACAGCGAGGGATCTCGATGAGCGTGCTGAACGTAGGACGGGCTTCAGCCCGTCCCTCGGGAGCGGAGCACTGAGGCGTCTAACTGGGCGGGCTGAAGCCCGCCCTACGTTGAGCGCATTTCTCGCGGTGTCACCCGAGATTCCGCGTCTCCGCGCGGGATAAAGTTTGTGACCGCGAAGTAACGACAAGAGCCGCCAGCCACGTCAGACCCGCCACCACCAGCACCGCCGAGATCACCTGCGCCACCGTGATCCCTCCGAAGAAGCGGTCGTCCTTGGCCCGCACGAACTCGACCAGGAAGCGTTCGATGCCGAGCATGATCAGGAAGAGGCTCCAGGAGAGGCCGCGGCGGTGGGGGCGGCGGTTGAGCCACATCAGCACGCCGAACATGATCAGCGCGGCGGCGGTCTCGTAGAGCTGCGTCGGGTGGACGCGCAGCACGACGTCGGGGGGGAGGGACGGGTCGACGTTCACGCCGAACTCGCGAAGCGACTGGGCGGTAGTCGGCGGGGCGCCCTTGGGGAAGGCAATGCCGTACCAGGCGTCCGTCGGGCGGCCGTAGTCGTCGCCGACGAGGAAACAGCCGATGCGGCCGAGAGCGTAGCCGAGGGAGAGGGCCGGGGCGCCGGCGTCGGCGACGGTGAGGTAGTCGGCCTTGTGGCGCCACACCAGCCACGAGCAGACCAGAAAGCCGCCGATCAGCCCTCCGTACCAGACCAGGCCCGCGCGCTCGAAAAGGAGGCGCCAGTCCTTGAAGAGGATCGCGTAGTAGACCTTCGCGCCGATGATCCCGCCGAAGGCGGCGGCCACGACGATCGACGATGCCAGCTCCTCGCTGACGCCGTACCTGCGGAACTGCCTGGCCAGAATCCATCCCCCGCCGATGAACGCGAGGAACATCATCAGCCCGAAGGTGGTGATCTCGAAGTTGCCGATCTTGACGAGCGTGGGGAACATGCGAGCGCGAGGATATCAGGAGGTGTTGCTGTGTTGCTGGTTGCTGGTTCGTGGCGGCTTTACGCGAGACCACCACGAACCAGCAACCAGCAACACAGCAACAACTCAGGCCGTCGCCTTCTCCAACGACGCCTTCTGATCCGAGATGAACCGGAACACATCCACCTTCCCCGCGGCGTCGAGGTGCTGGGAGACCTCGAAGAGCTGTACCGAGAGGAGCGTGTTCAGACCCTCGTCGAGGACGGCCTTGCGGCGCTCGAACGGGAGCTCGGAAATGTTGGCGATGAGCATGTTCTCGTCGAAGCGGCCGTACTGGTCGAAGAAGACGCCGGCCCACAGCTCGTCCGTCTCGGCGTTCTGGAGGATGGTCATGAAGATGTCGCGGGCCTGCTCCTCCCCCACCGTCTTCTCCAGCGCCTCGAAGAGGCGTCCGAACATGTCGTTGTACGTGGAGATGACTTTCAGCAGCTCCGGCGAGTCCTCGACGTCGAGGAAGACGGGGCGGAACGACTTCTCCTCGGCGACCTGCTCGATCAGGCGTGCCGTCAGCAGCTGGAAAAGGATGCGCGTCACCTCGAACTCGGTCAGGTCGCTGCGTCCCGTCAGCTCGCGGACGTTCCGCCGTCCGTCGATGTGGTTGTAGATCTCGATCTCCCCCTCGCTCATCTCCAGCTCCTGAAAGTCGGGCTGGGTGCCGGGGACGCGGGTGAAGACCACGTTCAGGTCGGGGATCTTCTCGCGGATGCGCGCCGACTCGTCGAGGCGGCGGATCCCCTCCATGATCACGCTGGAGGTATTGATCTGCAGGACGATGCGCTCCTGCGCCAGCTCGTCGGCCTTGTCGTAGAAGGCGAACTCGCCGTCCTTCCAGCCGATGATCGAGTAGATGATCTCCAGGACCTGGTTCTTCACGCCCCACCAGAGGTCCTTCGGCGAGATGGCGCCCATCTGCACGAGCAGCTTGCCGTGCCGGGTCTGGGGAGTGACGCGGCGCTTCGACTCCTCGTACTGCTGGTTGGTGATCTTGCCGTTGCGCAGCAGGAACTGCCCCAGGGAGTGCTCGGGGGAGCTCGAGCTGGCGAAGACGATCTCCCCCTCCTTCCAGTGGATGGTGCGCTCGAGATGGGCCCGCCGCACGACGAGCTTGCCCGTCTCGCGGATCATCGAGACGAAGCTCAGCACGTCGGGGAGCTGAATTTTCGAGAGGTCACCCTGGAGGATTGGTTTATCGGACATCGGACCGGGGGGAAGAGTAGACGACGAGGGGGCGAGGGACAAGTCTGGCAAGGACATGGGAGCGTAGGCTCAGAGGCTCACAGGCTCACAGGCTCACAGGAATCCTATGAGCCTATGAGCCTATGAGCCTATGAGCCTATGAGCCTATGTGCCTATGTGCCTATGTGCCTGCCTCCCGCACCGCGGCACCAGTTCCCGCAACAAAGCCGCCACCCGCTCGACCTCCTCCCCCGTCGTGAACCGCGACAGTGAGAAGCGCACCGTCGAGCGGGCGTCGTCCGGCGAGAGGCCCATGGCCAGCAACACGCTGCTCGGCTCGACGCGGCCGGAGGAGCAGGCCGAGCCGGTGGAGACGGCCACGCCGGCGAGGTCGAGGGCGATCACGATCCCTTCGCCGTCGGCGCCGTGAAAGGTGACGTTGGAGGTATTCGGGAGACGCGGGACGTCGCGGCCGTTGATCGTGAAATCGCCGCTGAGTGAAGTCTCGAACCGGTCGCGGAGCGCCGCCATCGGTTCCGCGGCCGAGGGGAGCGCGGCCGCGGCGCCGAACGCGGCGGCGAGGGGGACATTCTCCGTCCCCGGACGTCTCCGCCGCTCCTGCGCGCCGCCGTGGAGATGCGTCGAGAGCGCCAGGCCGCGGCGCACGTACATCGCGCCGATCCCTTTCGGCGCGTGCAGCTTGTGCGCGGAGAGGGCCAGCGTATCGACGTGCTCGACGCTCACCGGCACTTTTCCCGCCGCCTGCACCGCGTCGCAGTGAAAGTGGATGCCGCGCTCGCGGCAGGCCCGTCCGATCTCACTGACGGGCTGCAGCACGCCGGTCTCATTGTTGGCCATCATCACCGCCACCAGGCGCGTGTCGTCGCGCAGCGCCTCGATCGCGGCCGCGGCCGACACCGCGCCGTCACGCGACGGTGGCACGCGCGTCACCGCGTGGCCGCGACGCTCGAGCTCGCGAACTGCTTCAGCCACCGAGGGATGTTCGATTTCGGTTGTGACGATGTGGCAACGAGAGCCGGCAGGGACCGCTCCAAAAATGGCAGCGTTGTTAGACTCGGTCCCGCCGCTGGTGAAAACGACGTCCCGCGCGGTCGCCCCGATCAGCCGGGCGACCGACTCCCGGGCGTCCTCGATCACCCGCCGTGCAGCCTGGCCTTCTCTATGAATCGACGAGGCATTTCCGTAAGTCTCGCGCATCGCCTCTTCGAGGACGCGCAGGACCTCCGGATGGATTGCCGTCGTCGCGTTGTTATCGAGATAGATACGCATTACCCGGAAAACCCATGAAAGCGCTCGCCGCTGTTCTGTCGTTCGCCTTTGCCACCGTCATTCTGGCGCAAACGCCCGCTCCGGTCCCCACGCCGAAGCCGGACGACGCCAAACCCGAGCGTCTGCGCAAGCTCAGCAAGCGCGAGCGCAAGGCGCGCGTCGGGAAACTCGAAGTGCGGCACCAGGACTTCGTCGGGGACACCGAGCCGATCATGCTCGGGCCGGAGCTCGACACCTTCCTGACCCTCGAGACCGACGCGCAGCGCGACTCGTTCATCGACGACTTCTGGCGCCGCCGCGACGCCATCACCGGCTCGACGAACCACGCCTTCAAGGACACGTACTACCAGCGCCTGGAAGTGGCCAAGTCGCAGTTCAAGGCCGTCGCCAGCGACCGCTCGAGAATCTTCCTCCTGCACGGCCCCCCCGTCGACGCCCTGCGCACTGACTGCGGGCGTCTGCTGCAGCCGATCGAGGTCTGGAAGTACGACCGCATCCCCGGCATCGGCTCGCACGTCCGGCTCCTCTTCTACAAGCCGCGCTACGCGAACGATTACCGTCTCTGGAATCCCCTCGGCGGCTCGATCGCCATCAGCGACCTGCTGGCCACCGAGTCGGCGTCGTTCCAGGGCGACCCCGCCGCGGCCCGGCGCATGGCCAGCGACTCGGCCAGCCCCTACGCCTACATCAGCCGCATCCAGCTCGAGTGCACCAACGGCGACGAGATCATGCGCGCCATCAACAGCATGGTGCAGTCGCGCGTCGACCAGCTCAAGCTCTTCGAGCCCCCGCAAATCAACAGCGAAGACATGCAGAAGATGCTGCGGACCATGGTCATCGCCAACCCGAACGCGCCGAAGCTGAACGCCGAGTTCAGCGTGCGCTACCCGGCCAAGGACGGCAGCCGCACGGACGTGCAGATGATGCTGCTCGTGCCGCGCAAGGACGTCACCCCGGCCGAGGTCGGAGGGGCCGAGGTCTACACCATCGACGTCACCGGCGAAGTGCTCCGCAACGGCAATCTCTGGGAGAAATACCGCTACCGCTTCGACTTCCCCGGCGACTTCGAGGGAGACAAGCTGCCGATCGTGATCGACCGGCTGCTGCGGCCCGCGGACTACACGTCGCGCATCAAGGTCACGGACGCGAATACCGGCGCCGAGGCGGTCATCGAGACGCCGCTGCAGGTGCCGGAGATCTTCACCCCGACGAATGTGGCGACGGGCTTCAGCCCGTCGGAGAGTGACGGGCTGAAGCCCGTCGCTACATTGCCGGCCCGCAGCGTCGACGAGATCAGGAACGACTTCACCGCGCAGGAGACGCGCCTGCGCATCGTGCCGCCGGACGACGAGATCGTCAGCGGCATCCAGACCATCGAGACCATGGTCACCGGCAACTCCATCCGCGGCGTGGAGTTCTGGCTCGACGGACGGAAGATCGCCGTGCGCCGCGCGCCGCCGTACGCGCTCGACTTCGACTTCGGGATCGTGCCGCAGACGCGCCGCATCCGCGCGGTGGCGCTGAACGAGAAGAACGAGCCGATCACCGGCGACGACATCGTGGTCAACACCGGCACCGACCCGTTCCGCGTGCGCATCACCTCGCCGCGCGTGGCGCCGCGCCTGGCGGGGCCCTCGCGCGTGGAGATGGACGTGAGCGTGCCGGACGGCGAGGAGCTCCAGTCGCTGGAGCTGTTCTGGAACCAGACGCGCGTGGCCGAGATGTTCGACCCGCCCTTCGTGCAGACCGTGACCATCCCCGCCACCGACGGCGTCGGCTACCTCCGCGCCGTGGCCAGGCTGAAGAACGACACGATCCCTCCCACCGAGGACGTGGTCATGGTCAACACCCCGGCGTACATGGAAGAGCTGAACGTCCATCTCGTCGAGCTGCCCACCACCGTGCTCGTGAACGGCAAGCCGTCCAGCCACCTGACCGAGAAGGCGTTCAAGGTGCTCGACGAAGGGAAGCCGGTCCCGCTGGCGAAGTTCGAGTACGTGAGGAACCTCCCGCTCTCGATCGGCATGGCCATCGACACCTCGGGGTCGATGCAGCCGCGCATGGACGAGGCGCAGAAGGCCGGCGCGCAGTTCTTCGAGAAGGTGATGAAGCGCGGCGACCGCGCCTTCCTGGTGGCCTTCGACACCGAGCCGCAGGTGGTGCAGAAGTGGTCGACGAAGGTCGGCGACCTGCACGCCGGCCTGGCCAAGCTGCGCGCCGAGGAGTCGACGGCGCTGTACGACGCCATCGTGTACGCGCTCTACAACTTCCAGGGCGTGCGCGGGCAGAAGGCGCTGATCCTCATCAGCGACGGCAAGGACACGGCCTCGAAGTTCGAGTTCGAGCAGACACTCGAGTACGCGCGCCGCGCGGCGGTGCCGATCTACGCCATCGGCATCGGCATCCGCGGCAATGAAGCGGACGTGCGATTCAAGCTGAGCAAGCTGGCCTCGGAGACGGGCGGCTCGACGTACTACATCGAGCAGGCCCGCGACCTGCAGCGGGTCTACGACGAAATCCAGCAGGAGCTGCGCTCGCAGTACATCCTCGGCTTCTACCCGGCCGCGGACGTGAAGACGGGCGGCAAGTGGCGCGAGGTGACGGTGCAGGCCAGCGAAGGGAAAGTGAAAACGATCAAGGGGTACTTCCCGTGAAACGGCTCCTGGCCGCGCTCTTCACACTCATCCTGGCCTGCTCCGCGATCGCCGCGGACGGCAACAAGCCGCTGACGCGCGCCGAGCGCAAGGAGAAGATGGCCGCGCTGCCGGACAGGCACCGCGGCTTCCTGGCCGAGGTCGAGCCGATCATCAGCACCGGCGAGCGCGACACCTTCCTCCGCCTGGAGACCGAGGCCCAGCGCGAGGTCTTCATCGAGGACTTCTGGCGCCGCCGCGACATCGCCGCCGGCACCACCGGTCACGCCGCGCGCGACGGCTACTACGAGCGGCTCGAGCACGTGCGCGCCAAGTTCGAGCAGATCATGTCCGACCGCGGACGGATCTACCTGATCCACGGCGTCCCGGCGGCGCTCATCGACGTCCGCTGCCCGCGCTACTTCGTCCCCATCCAGGTCTGGTATTACCCGCAGATCGCCGGCATCGGCCGCGACGTGACGCTGCTCTTCTTCCAGCCGCGCCACGAGCGCACGTACCGTCTCTGGAACGACCGCCTGGACGGCATGGGCAAGCTGATCTCGAACGACATCGAGTCCTCGGGCCGCATGCCGGACAACATCTACATCGACTGCCAGGACGGCGAGGCGCTCGCCGCCGCCATCGGCTACATGCGCTCCCACGGCGACCGCCTGATGGAGATCTACAACCCGCCGCCGGTGAACGAGGAGGACGTGAACCGCATCCTCCGCTCCTCGGTGGTGGTCGACCCGAAGGCGCCGAAGCTCGAGGCGGCCATGACGGTCGGCTATCCGTCCAGCGACGGCTCGAAGACGGACGCGCAGCTGACCATCCTCGTGCCGCGCGCGCAGCTCAAGACCACCGCCGTGAACGAGGTGAACGTCTACACGCTGGACATCGTCGGCGAGGTGCTGCGCGACGGCAAGATGTGGGAGAAGTTCCGCTACCGCTTCGACTACCCGGGCGAGATCCAGGACGAGAAGCTCCCCATCGTCATCGACCGGCCGCTGCGCCCCGCCACGTACTCGGTGCGCGTGAAGCTGACCGACACGTCCACCGGCGCCCAGACCATCCTCTCCTCGGAGATGACGGTGCCGGAGATGGCCGCCACCGCCCCGAAGCCGACCGAGGAGACGACGGCGCTCGCCTCGATCCAGCAGGACATGCAGTCGTCGCGCGCGCGGCTGCGCATCATCCCGCTGACGGATGAGGTGATCAGCGGGCTGCAGACCATCCAGACGCTCGTCAGCGGCAGCGGCATCGCGGCCGTGGAGTTCTGGCTGGACGGGAAGAAGGTGGCCACGCGCCGCTCGCCGCCCTACAAGCTCGATCTCGACTTCGGGACCATGCCGCGCGCACGCCGCGTGCGCGTGGTGGCGGTCGACTCGCACGGCGCGCCGATCACCGGCGACGAGGTGGTGGTCAACACCGGCACGGACCCGTTCCGCGTGCGCATCGCCTCCCCCCGCATCGCGCCGAAGCTCAGCGGGCCGACGAAGGTGGAGCTGGAAGTGAAGGTCCCGGAAGGGAAGGAGCTGGGCTCCGTGGAGCTGTTCTGGAACGAGACGCGCGTGGCCACGCTGTACGACCCGCCGTTCGTGCAGACGGTGGACATCCCCTCCGCGGAAGGCGTCGGCTATCTGCGCGCGGTGGCCACCCTGAAGGACCCCGAGGCCGATCCGGCCGAAGACGTGGTGATGGTGAACACGCCGGAGTTCATGGCCAACGTCGACGTGCACCTCGTGGAATTGCCGACGACCGTGCTGGTCGGCGGAAAGCCGGTGAACGACCTGCAGGAGACGGCCTTCAAGGTCCTCGATGAAGGGCAGCCGGTGAAGCTCGCCAAATTCGAGCACGTGAAGGACCTGTCGCTGTCGATCGGGATGGCGGTGGATACCTCGGGCTCGATGGAGGAGCGGATCGGCGTGGCCCGCGACGCCGCGGCCGCGTTCTTCAAGAACGTGATGCGCAAGGGCGACAAGGCGTTCCTGGTGGCGTTCGACTCGCAGCCGCACATCGTGCAGAAGTGGTCGCCGGAGCTGAAGGACATCTACTCGGGCCTGGCCAAGATGCGCGCCGAGGAGTCGACGGCGCTGTACGACGCGATCGTCTACTCGCTCTACAACTTCAGCGGCGTGAAGGGGCAGAAGGCACTCATCCTCCTGACGGACGGCCGCGACACGGTCTCGAAGTTCTCGTTCGAGCAGGCCCTCGAGTACGCGCAGCGCGCGGCCGTGCCGGTCTACGCGGTGGGCATCGGCATCCACGGCATGGACGTGGAGGTGAAGTCGAAGCTGAACCGCCTCACCGCCGAGACGGGCGGCACGTCGTACTACATCGACCAGGTGGGCGAGCTGTCGAAGATCTACACCGACATCCAGAACGAGCTCCGCTCCCAGTACGTCCTCGGCTTCTACCCCTCCGCCGACGTGAAAACCGGCGGCAAATGGCGCGAAGTGACCGTGCAGGTGACCGAGGGCAAAGTAAAGACCATCCGCGGCTACTACCCGTAAGGGTCTGGAGTGCGGCAGCGCCAGCTGCCGCTCTCCATGCGGGCGGCGCCAGCCGCCCGCTACCCGCCGGGTCTCCGTCAATTCATCCACGAGTTCCTGCAGTTGAACGTGCAGCGGAGGTACTGGGACTCGCACACCAGGTACGTGCCGAAGTACGGATCGAGGTAGCACCACACCCTCTCCGAATTGCACGTCGTGCTGCAGAGCGGCTCCGGCAGGATGGAGTAGTTCGACGTGTACTCGTCGATTTCCCGGGCGGCTTGGAGGTCGGCCCGAGTGTCCGCCTCGCAGGCCTCGGCGGTCACGGTGACCGGCTCGGTCGTAGAAGCGGGGGCAGCGGGTGAATTCAGCGACAGAACGGCAGTAAGCAGGATTCCCACAATCATGTCTTGTTCTCCTTTCGGCGGGAGTTACGCACCGCCGAAAGGAGTGGATGTGGGGGCGTTGTCGGAAAACCTGTCGCTACGAGCCCGCCTCCGACTTTCGCTCCTCCGCCATCCGCTCCCGCTCCGCCGCCCGTTCCGCGCGGCGCTTGTTCGCCTCTTCCTTGAGGCGCAGCGCGATGGCCGTTCCGGTCTCGGTCGTGGCCAGTCCCCCCTCGGCCGTCTCGCGCAGGCCGCGCGGGAGCGAGCGTCCGATGCGCACCATCGCCTCGACGATCTCGTCCATCGGAATCACCGACTCGACGCCCGCCATCGCGAGCTGCGCCGCGGTGAGGCCGTGCACGGCAAAGAGCGCGTTGCGCTTCACGCACGGCACCTCGACGAGCCCGCCCACCGGATCGCAGACCAGGCCGAGGGTGTTCTTCAGCGCCAGCGCGGCCGCGTGGATCGACTGCCGCGTGCCGCCGCCCATCATGTAGGCCACGCCCGCGGCCCCCATGGCCGAGGCCACGCCGACCTCGTTCTGGCAGCCGCCCGCGGCGCCGGAGATGTTCGCCGACAGCGCGATGATCGAGCCGATGCCGCCCGCCACGACGAGCCCGCGCACGGTGCGCTCCGGGTCGACGTTCCGCTCTTCCTCGAGCGCCAGGAGCATGCCCGGCACGACCCCGCCCGCCCCCGCCGTCGGCGCGGCCACGATCACGCCCATGCGGGAGTTCTCCCCCATCACGGCCAGGGCGTAGATCTCCGCCTTGACGGTGAGCGGATCGAGGAACGTCCGCCCTTCGTTGAAGGCCTGCTGGAGCAGCCGCGCCTCGCTGCCGACGAGCTTGCCCATCGACGCGCCGTCGCTGCTCTTGCCGCGCTCCACGCAGTCGCGCATCACCGCCCGCCGCTTGCGCAGCGCCTCGAGGATGTGCTCCGCCGGGACGGCGTGCTCCTGTTCGTCGGTTTCGAGAAAGACCTCCGCGAGGTCGCGGTCGGCTGCGAGTTCTTCTAAGTGCTTGAAGCTTTCGATCATGGTGTTGTCAGTTCTCGGTTGTCAGTTATCTGCGCCGCAGCGCCCGGGCGAAGAGTCCCAGACAACTGACAACTGACAACCGACAACATTCACGGAATGCGGTCCAGATACCGCGCGTCCGCCACATCATCCAGCGAGCAGATGCGCTTCAGCCCCTGCTCCGACAGCGGCGAGTCGACGTCCACCTGCATGAAGGCGTCTTTGCCGCGCTGCTTTCGAGAACAAAAGAGAGAGGCAATATTGATTCCCTCATCCGCGATCGCGTTCGCTACCTCGGCAATCATGCCCCGGCGGTCGCGGTAGAAGAGCAGCAGCGTCGGCGAGTCTCCCTTGAAGCGCGCCTGGAAGCCGTTGATCGTGAAGACCTCGATCACGCCGCCCCCGGTCGAGGAGCCGATGATCTCGACTTTCTTCCCGTCTCCCTCGATCTCGATGCGCACCGTATTCGGGTGCACCTCGCCGAGGTCTTCCTCGGAGAACTGAATCTCGACGCCCATCTGCTCGGCGATGCGGATCGCCTCGGGGATGCGCGGATCGTCGACGTTCAGCCCGATCGACCCGCCCACCAGCGCAAAGTCCGACCCGTGCCCGCGATACGTCGCCGCCAGCGGCGGGTGCAGGAAGAAGCGGACCGCGGAGGGATCGCGGTCGAGAATCTCCCGCGCCACCCGCCCCAGCCGTGCTGTCCCCGCCGTATGCGAGCTCGACGGCCCGACCATCACGGGCCCCATGACATCGAGGATGCTGACTTTGCGATCGTGCCGGATGGCCATGGAGGGGAGTCTATCGCGAGGGCCGTTCCTGATATTGATCATCATTCACTGCCGTCGGTTGGGCGGGCTGAAGCCGCGCCCTACGTTGAGCACGTTCCTCGCGAGACGCAAGCTCAACGTAGGACGGGCTTCAGCCCGTCCCCCTGGTGGCGCGTCATCTGATTCTTTGCGTCTCACGCAAAACTGCTACACTCCCGCATCGGTCCATGTCGGAACGCCCGGTCATTCTCGTCGTCGACGACGACGCACCGATCCTGCTGCTGATGCGCAATCTCTTGCGCGAGTTCGGCTTTGAGCCGGTGGCGGCGGGGAGCGGTGCGCAGGCGCTGGACGAAGTACAGCGCCGCAAGCCGGACCTGATCCTGCTCGACCGCAACATGCCCGGCATGAGCGGCGACGAGGTGCTGGCGGCCATGCGCGGCCAGGACGCGCTCTCCTCGGTGCCCGTGCTCATGCTCACCGGCGAGCCGATGGAGCCGGACGAGGTCCGCCGCGTCGGCGCGAACGCTGCAGTGCTCAAGCCCTTCGACGTGCCGGCGCTGGTCCAGATGATCCGCTCTCATCTGAATTGACCGTTGCTGTGTTGCTGGTTCGTGGTGCTTCTACGCAGAGCCGCCACGAACCAGCAACATAGCAACCAGCAACACCGTCGGCGCCGGATGCGTTGACAGCCTCACTGCGATAAAGTGCGCCGCTCGGAGGACCCTGTGATTCACGAGTCTGTCTCGTCTCTCAGCAACGCGAAATCGGTCGACGACCTGGTCTACACCGCCGTCTTCAGCGGCGACGCGGACACCCGGGCCGAGGCGCGGAAGCAGATCCATCTGCGGGCGCGCCGGGCCGGTGCCGTTCCCTCGTCGATCGCCCCGCTCTACAAAGCGATCGGGCGCGGCGAAGTGGCGCGCAAGTTCACCGTCCCGGCCTTCAACATCCGCGCGCTGACGTACGACGTGGCCCGCGCCCTCTTCCGCGCCGCCATGAAGCACAACGTCGGCCCGTTCATCTTCGAGATCGCCCGCTCCGAGATCGGCTACACCGAGCAGCGGCCGGGCGAGTACGCTGCCTGCGTCCTCGGCGCCGCGCTGGCCGAGGGATACAAAGGACCGGTCTTCATCCAGGGAGACCACTTCCAGGCCAGTGCGAAGAAGTGGGCCACCGAGGACGGCAAGGCCGCCGAGGTCAAGGCCCTCGAGTCGCTGATCGACGAGGCCATCGCCGCCGAGTTCTACAACATCGACATCGACACCTCGACCCTGGTCGACCTCTCCTTCCCCACCCGCGACGAACAGCAGCGCACGAACTACACGTATACCGCGCACTTCACGAAGTACATCCGCGCGCGGCAGCCGCGGGGGATCGAGATCTCCATCGGCGGCGAGATCGGCGAAGTCGGCAAGTACAACACGCAGCCCGACGAGGTGCGCGCCTACATCGACGGCGTGCGCCGCGAGCTCGGCGGAGATCCCGGCATGGCCAAGATCTCCGTGCAGACCGGCACCTCGCACGGCGGCGTGCCGATGGCCGACGGCAGCATCGCCGAGGCCAAGATCGACTTCGACGTGCTCCGCGAGACCACGCGCATCTGCCGCGAGGAGTATGGCGTGGCCGGCTCGGTGCAGCACGGCGCCTCGACGCTCCCCGAGTCGGTCTTCAACAAGTTCCCCGAGAACGACGCGGTGGAGATCCACCTCGCCACCGGCTTCCAGAACATGATCCTCGACGCGGAGACGCTCCCCGCCTCGATGAAGGACGAGATCCGCCGGTTCTGCTTCGACAACTGCGCCGACGAGCGCAAAGAAGGCGAGACCGACGAGCAGTTCGTCTACAAGACGCGCAAGAAGGCCATCGGGCCGTTCAAGCGGCGGATGT